>Ga0067045_1032358_pt1 | contig 10377 bp, 10 predicted proteins | sample TerdegcTABiofilm_FD_59184 | JGI IMG/M metagenome (GOLD analysis project Ga0067045, IMG submission 59184) | Combined Assembly of (Gp0054472, Gp0054536) Wastewater bioreactor microbial communities from Singapore -Terephthalate degrading... | reverse complement strand
CGCAGCATGGCGGCCAGTACGTCGGGGGTCAGTTTCATTGGGGGGTTCACCTCGCATCGGTCGATGCCCGGTGTAGCGATTGCGCATCTGCCGATGCGTCTGTAGCCTGGGCACGCGCGCAGCAGACGCTGCCAGCTCCCCAGGCCCCCGTTCGAACGGCAGCGCTCGGTGCCCTCGGCGGCTAGGGCCGCACACGCTGCCTGCGCTCCTGGACGTCACGCTCGCCCGCAATACCGCGCCGCTGCCTGCTCTCCTCGCCGACTGGCGTCGGCGTTCCGAACAGGAAGCCACCCCGCGATGTGCGCAGCGTTCTCCGTGGCCGTCGCTCGCTTCGAGGCTGGACGCCTCGTCACACCCCGAGGTGGCTTCCTGCTGCGCACTCAGCGGCGGACCTCACGCCTCTTCGCTTTGCTCGGGCTGCGGTCCCAGCTCCGCCGTACGCGTGGGCGCGCACCGGGCCTTGGACCGGCCCTCGGCGAACCTGGCTCCCCCGGGCCCTTCGGCGAGCTGCTGGGGCAGCTGCGCCTTCGGGTCAGCCCAGCGCCGGCTGGGCTGACCGCTGTCCTGCCGGCAGCGGCCTAGACAGGCGCGGCTATTGTTCCTTCTTCGGCTTTTTCGCTCGAGAGCCTCGCGTGCTGCTCGGCGCATCGCTCCTCGCAGTAGGCGTTTTGCTGGGCGCGTTAGTAGGTGCCGAACTACCCAGTAGTGCTTGGGTTTTCTGCGAAAGCGAAACGAACTGGGCTAGTGCATCTTGGAGTGCGCGCTCGCGTGCAGTGGGTTCCTGCGAAATCTTCGGTTCAGCTTCTGCGGCTGCGCCTCCTAGTCGTACCTGAAGTAGTGCACCAGGGACAACTTCGATACCCAGGGTGCGCGGCAGCATTTTTGGGAGCGCAGCTAGCTGCTCAACTTCGTCGAATGTGGTCGCTAGCCACGCAAATTCAGGCCATCCAATGTCTGCAGTTGGGACATCCACCCAGTTAAATTCCGGCCGGAGAAGCCGTTCGGCGCCTTTGACTGCGCGCAGCCACGCGGCGTCCCAACTTCTTGGGCCCGCAAGACCGGCAATTACCCCGAACCAAGTCGTAGCTGTTGGCACAACTCGACTAAGTCTTTTGAGCAGGAAGGCGTGAGACGTGCTGCGACCAACTAGAAATGCGGCCGCAGCGATGGTTGGCCCCATCGCATCTAGAGTTTGTGCGTGAACTGGCTGCGCTTGCAAAACTTCCATCGCCAGCCGGTTAAAGGCCATTACCCTTTCCTCAACAGAGTCGCTAGATAACCCTGGAAAGTCGTTTAGCTGACTGAAAGAGATGGTTGGGGTCGATGGTTGCTGCCTGCGGAAGTGACCGCCAGCAGCCTCCAGCACGAGAAGCGCGGCGTTGGTGGGAGACACTCGTTCAGAACCAGAGGCGCCCGCTATCGCCCACACTGGAACCAGTTGGTCAATAGAGAGCTGCCTTCTGCCGAAGCGCCTATCGGAGGAAATCGCCCGCAGTCGGTCGACGCAGACTCTTGTTGCCTCTCCTTGTCCGAAATGAATCGCCGTGCGCGCCACAGGCAGCGAAAAGCAACTTGAAACGCGCGACAGGGGCATGTGCATTAGCTCAGCCTCGCCATCAGTTTGCGACAGCGCCTCTCCTACAGCAACTGACGCCCACGAGTCGGCCCGCGAGCCATCGAGTGGCAACAAAGAAGACCCGGCGCCAAATGTCTCCCAGTCACTCGCAAGCACGACGCGCGCATACTGGCTGATAGGGAACGCTTCCCCTGCGTATGTGCGCAGCCACGACATGGTGTCCGACACTTGGATGTCATCGAGTACAACAACAGACGGGGGGTCGTTCTCGACGCGGCTAGGCTGAGTCCGGAATCCCAGCACTAGGGCACCACTTTTCGCCCTTAAGGTGGGAAACATGTATGAGCCCTCTTCCTGCGGTGTGAACTCTCCCAGCAGAACATCTAGCAAGTCCTCTCGACTCACTATGTGCCAGCGGATGGATGCTTTTGTCATTTGTCACCTAAGAACAGGTCATCAATATCAACATGGCTCGGCTCTGCGAACGCATTTTCCAGCGGATTGCTGGTGCGTGCTGACCGGAAAACGTTCAGCGCGGTTTTTGCACGTGTAATCGCCGTGTAGCCGAGTTTGCGGCGTGTGAACGGGAATTCCGCTAGTTCCTCTGCACCAAAAATATGCACCGCTCTAAATTCTGTGCCCTTTGCCGCATGAATGGTCATCACATGAATCCGCTTCTCGCTTGAGAAGGTCGCATCATTGTCAACCCCATGCACCGCTGTCAAGTCATCAAGGTCAGTTGCGCTAAATCTGGCCTTTAGCTCAGCTCTTGTTTCCTTTGTGCCGCAAAACACGCCAATGTTTTCATCCTTAAATGCATCTAGTTGAACTCGTATAAGTTCAACCATGCGTTCGAATTGAACATCGCGATGCATATGTGGGTGCAATAAGGCCGTTGACTCACCTTGGACTTTAGGGTTGTAGTTCGAGGTGGCTTCTAAGCTGTCCTCCCCCTCGCTGGGTGGTATCAATCTATCCGCCACCCTCGCGATTTTGTGCCCAATTCGAAAATGCCTTTTCAGGACGTGAGGCGTAAGCCCAAGCTTCTCAATTGCCATCAAGCCGTCGCGATTATAGATGCCTTGTCGCGCATCTCCACAAATACAAACTCTTTCGCTTAGGCTTAAAACTGCATCGAGCTCGTCAGAGGTTAAATCTTGGGCCTCATCAACGAAAATTGCGCTATACATATTTTTGGTATGCAATTTCGCATTTGTCTCTTTCAGCATTTCGAGGATGTTGCGCCGCGCCTCATCATCGAAGTCGCTCCCAGACGGAATCGCTCGATGACCTAAATTTTCGAGAATGTGCGTCGAAGCCCAAGAATGAAAGGTCTTGACTTGATTCGCTGCAATCAGCCCGGCTGAACTAATTCCTGTGCGTATAAAGTCGCTTAGCGCTTTTGAGTAGGTGAGGACGAGGACGTTTTTTTCGCCAGTTCCCGCAATGTACTGAGCTCTTAGCAGCAACAAGTTGGTTTTGCCAGAGCCGGGGGGGCCCACAAGCGAATACCTACCATGTGTGGGCAACTGAATAAATGCCATTTGGTCGGCATCGAGTTCGCCTTTAGAGCGCCACCAGCTTGTTTTCACAGGCTTCTCCCTTAAGTAAGTGCCGTTGTGTGAAGTCGCGACGTATCATCCCCCGCCGCGTCAATTTGGTCGAGTCCAAGACCAATAAGGCGAGCGACTTCTGTCGATAGAATGTTTGCGGTGGTATCTTCTCCCGCTTGAATTGTTGCGGTGGTGAAGAGTTTTGCATCGAGTGCTTTGGCGACATTTGCGCCGTCGGCGTGAATCAATCGCCCGCCCGCGCTTACATTTGCTGTTCGCACGTGATGATGTGTTCCCCATTCAAAGGTCAGAATGCATTCAACTTGAATGGATTTTCCCGCTGAGATTAGGAGCTGCACATCAGGCGTTTCTCCTTGATTGGGAACCCTCATTATTATTGGGAGTTGGGGGCCGCAGATTCCAATAAGCTCTGTGCGTACTTTTTCAGAAATTCGCCGAAGAAAGTCGCTCTGCTCAAATTCGATTTTTTCGCGAGCACTCACGCGAGCCTGCTCGCCTTGATTCGCGCGACCCCTGGCGATTCTTCCTCGGAGCGACTCTAATGGATTGGTGGAGCCTTCTGGGTGAAAATCGTCCCAACTTACAATCGCCAACCGCGTCTCGATGTCCTTCGTGAGGCATCTGATTGCCAGCGCCTTTAATGACGCGAGTCTCACGGTATCGGCGTCGGCAAAAAACGGCTGTTTTGTTAAAACTGCCCGCGCCACAAGCCAGCGATTACCCAATCCAGTTTCGTGGGCAAAAATTGGCTCGCGCTTAATCATGTCATGGAGTACCGCACCTACTTGATAGATGTTTAGCCCTCGCCATAGTTTTTCTGTTGGCTCGTCTAGGCGAAAGAGATATTCTGGGGAGCTGTATTGTGCCGTAGCTAGAAATGGACGACGATTGCCATGGTCAGTGACTGCGGCGTCCACTTCTTCCGGAGAGTCAAATTCGCGAGCGACGCCTAGGTCAAGTAACTTGAGCTGGCTGAAATCAGCAGAGATATGGATGTTTTCAGGCTTGATATCCCGATGAACGATGTTTTCGGACTCTAAGAATCGGACGGCGTTTACGAGTTGCGAAATAAGCGAAGGGATGGCCTCATCAGGAATGTCTGCAATCCTCTTCGCCAGTTGGGGCCATTCAATGAACTCCATTTCGACGAACGCTGTGCCCTCTGCCTCATCTGCTCGGTACGTCTGCACAAGGTTTGGGCATTGATGGCCGATAAGACGTCGTTGCAGCTCTAAGCGGCGACGTTCTGCTGCCGCACCAGGACCACTTAACAGCCCAGGGTCAAATCCCTTAACAGCACGTATCTCGCCCCCACGCCGGACACGAAACACAGCGGCTGACCCTCCAGCATCTAGGTATTCGATTTCATCGTACCCACCCGTGGACGTCAGAAAGCGCTTGAGGCGTTCCGTTAGGTCTTCGATGGTCTTGAGTTCAAGTGCAGGCATCTTTTGTCTCCCTCGCTCAAAGATACCATTTGAAACGTTTTGGGTGAATGCCCTATGGCGAGCGCTTGCTCAAGCTTTGCGCTCAGCCTGAGATTTACCTCACGAATGCAGTTGACAAACTACCTCCGTGAAGCTGGGCAGGCCGTTGGCGAGGTGGACCTCGACACAGACCGGGCGGGCCTCCAGGCCGAGCAACGCCCGGCTGTGCACCAATGACAGACTCATTTGAGTTTTCTCCCTGTTTCGGTGCGCGCCAGGGCCAGAATGCCTTCCACAAAGGCTGACAGCGAATCGCACCTGATTGGTGCGCACAGCTTTGGTGTGAGCTTTGGCGGAAAGGTCTGCGTATCGCGTGAAAAGTTGGGGCGCGCGGCCTGACTGTAGATGGCCTGGAGCGGCCGAACCCCCCGGGGTAAAGCAGGCGGCGGTCTCTGGCACGGTCCGTGCTTGGGGATGTAAGCGATTGAATCCGGGCCGTGGAGTTCCATGGTCCTCTCCGCAAACCGCGGTGTCGGCCCTCCGGTCTGAGCACCCTTCCGTTCTAGAAGAGGAATCACAGCATGAAAATGGTTTCAGCCATCATCAAGCCGTTCAAGCTGGACGAAGTGCGCGAAGCACTTTCCGGCATGGGCGTGCAAGGCATCACCGTCACCGAAGTCAAGGGCTTCGGCCGCCAGAAGGGCCACACCGAGCTGTACCGCGGCGCGGAATACGTGGTCGACTTCCTGCCCAAGGTCAAGATCGAGGCCGCTGTGTCCGACGAGCTCGTCGAGCGCGTGATCGAGGCCATCGAAGGTGCTGCGCGCACCGGCAAGATCGGCGACGGCAAGATTTTCGTCACTTCCCTGGAACAGGTGGTGCGCATCCGGACCGGTGAGACCGGCAAGGAAGCGCTCTGATCGCCGCCCCCTGAACAAGAAAGATCACGGACATGAAAAAACTCATTGCAACCCTGTTCCTGGGCATGGGCCTGGCCTTCGGTGGCCTGAATGCCATGGCGCAAACCGCCGCGCCTGCTGAAGCTCCCGCAGCCGCTGCTCCTGCCGAAGCCGCTCCGGCCGCCGCGCCTGCGCCGGCTGAAGCAGCCCCCGCTGCCGCCGCCGAAGCCGCACCGGCTGCCGCCGCGCCCGCGCTGGACACGGGCGACACCGCCTGGATGCTGACCTCCACCATGCTGGTCATCCTGATGACCATCCCCGGCCTGGCCCTGTTCTACGGCGGCCTGGCCCGCTCGAAGAACATGCTGTCGGTGCTGATGCATGTGTTCGTCATCTTCTCGCTGATCACCATCCTCTGGTGCGTCTATGGCTACAGCCTGACGTTCGTGGGCGAAGGCAAGTTCGTGGGCGGATTCGACAAGGTCTTCCTGAAGGGCATCACGGCCGACACGCTGTCGGGCCTGCTGCCGACGATCCCCGAGTTCGTGTTCGTGGCCTTCCAGTCGACTTTCGCGGCCATCACCTGCGCGCTGATCGTGGGCTCGTTCGCCGAGCGCATCAAGTTCTCCGCCGTGCTGCTGTTCTCCGTGATCTGGTTCACCTTCAGCTACATCCCGATGGCCCACATGGTCTGGGGTGGTGGTCTGCTGGGCGCCGACGGCGCGCTGGACTTCGCTGGCGGCACCGTGGTGCACATCAACGCCGGTATCGCCGGTCTGGTGGGTGCCTACGTGGTGGGCAAGCGCATCGGCTACGGCAAGGAAGCGCTCACCCCGCACAGCCTGACCCTGACCATGGTCGGTGCCTCGCTGCTGTGGGTCGGCTGGTTCGGCTTCAACGCCGGCTCGGCGGGTGCTGCCAACGGTGTGGCGGGTCTGGCCTTCATCAACACCATCCTCGCCACCGGCGCAGCCACGCTGTCCTGGATCGCGGGTGAAGCGCTGCACAAGGGCAAGGGCTCCATGCTGGGTGCCGCTTCGGGTGCCGTTGCCGGTCTGGTGGCGGTGACGCCGGCCGCTGGCTTCATCGGCCCGATGGGCTCCATCGCCCTCGGCCTGATCGCTGGTCTGGTCTGCCTGTGGGGTGTGGGTGGCCTGAAGAAGATGCTGGGTGCCGACGACGCGTTCGACGTGTTCGGCGTGCACGGTGTCGGCGGTATCGTCGGCGCCATCCTGACGGCAGTCTTCGCTGCATCCAGCCTGGGCGGCGTCAAGGCCGACGACTACGCCATCGGTGCCCAGCTGTGGGTGCAGGTCAAGAGCGTGCTCGTGACCATTGTGTGGTCCGGCGTGGTCTCGTTCGTGGCCTACAAGATCGTGGACATGATGGTCGGCCTGCGCGTCAGCGAAGAAGCCGAACGCGAAGGCCTGGACATCACCTCGCACGGCGAGACGGCTTACAACCGCTGATTTCTCCTGGGATCGATCTCCTCCTTGTGGGGAGATCAAGCCCGCGAGCCGAAAGGCCCGCGGGCTTTTTTCATGGCCGTTCAGTCGAGTCGGATGCCGGCCTGCCGGACCACCTTGCCCCACTTGTCGTACTCGCTGCGCACGAAGCGCGACAGCTCTTCGGGCGTGCTGCCGGCGGGCTCGGCGCCCAGCGCACTCAGGCGCTGGAGCAGGGTGGGGTCTTTCAGCGCACTCACCACCTCGGCCTGCAGCCGTTGCACGATGGCCGGCGAGGTGCCGGCCGGCGCAAACAGGCCGTACCAGGCGCTGACCTCGTAGCCCGGCACACCGGACTCGGCGATGGTGGGCACCTCGGGGAACGCGGAGGAGCGCCGCGCGTTGGCCACCGCGATCGGGCGCAGTTTGCCGGCGCGGATGTGCGGCTCCACCGTGGCCAGGTCGAAGGTCATGTTGACCTGGCCGGCCACCACGTCGGTGACCCCTTGCACCACGCCCTTGTAGGGCACATGCACGATGTCCACGTGCGCCATCGTCTTGAGCAGTTCGCCGGCGAGGTGCTGCGAGGCGCCCGCGCCGCCGGAGGCGTAGGTCAGCTTGCCTGGGTTGGCCCGCGCGTAGGCCAGCAGCGAGCGCATGTCGGTGGCCGGCACGGCCGGGTTCGTCACCAGCATCAGCGTGCCGCTGGCCACCAGGCTGATGGGGGCGAAGTCTTTCAGCGTGTCGTAGGGCATGCGCGAGAACAGGTGGGCGTTGACGGCGTTGGTGCCGATCGAACCCATCAGCAGCGTCAGGCCATCGGGCTTGCTCTTGGCCACCGTGTCGGCGCCGATGTTGCCGCTGGCCCCGGGCTTGTTCTCCACCACGAAGGGCTGGCCCAGGCGCTGGCTGGCGTGTTGCGCGATCGCGCGCGCCAGGATGTCGGTCAGGCCGCCCGCCTGGAACGGCACCACGATGCGCACCGGGGCACTGGGGTAGTTGCTCGCGCTCTGTGCGGCGGCAGTGAAGCTGCAGGCGGCGAGCAGCAGGGTGGCGATGGCTCTTTGCATGGCGTGTCTCCTCGTTGTTGTGATGGTTGCGGGATCAGTGGGTGCCGTCCAGGATGGCGCCATCGGCCTTCAGGCGCGAGCGCAGGGCCTGTACGGGCAGCGTGGCGAAATCGGCGGCGCTTTCGCTGGCGTCGAGCAGCATCGTGGCGGCGGTGCCTGCTGCCTGGCCCATCGCCAGGCAGGGGCCCATCACGCGGGCCGAACCGTTGGCACCCCGGTCGGACGAGAAGATGCGGCCGGCCGCCACCACGTTGCTCACGCCTTGCGGCAGCAGGCAGCCCCAGGGAATGTCGTACGAGCCCCCACCGCGCACCGGAATGCGGATCTGCCCGGTGCCCGACTGGTGGATGTCCACATGGTGCGAGCCCTTGCCGATGCCGTCGTCCCGCTTGCGGGCGTTCAGCACATCGTCTTCCGACAAGCTGTCGTGGCCGACGATGCGGCGTGTCTCCCGCACGCCCACCCGGGTGGCGATGCCGCTGAAGCTGGCCTGCTCGAAGCCGGGCACACAGCGCCGCATGAACGAGGTGCATTGCCAGACCTGATCGGACAGCGTGGCCAGCGTGGCACTGAGTTCCTGGGTGCGGGTGCCGTCGATGCCGCCGACGCGCGTGCTGTTGAGGCAGACCTCGCCGCGCTGGCGCGAGGTGGGCTGGACCATGATGAGCGCCGTGGGATAGAGCTCCCCGCGCTCAATGGCGCCCGCCACCAGCGGGCCATCGCCCTTGAGGAACACCGTGGGTTCGCCTTGTGTCAGTGCAGCCTGGGCCAGCGCCTGATCGGTGCGGCCCTGGCGGATCGCATCGCTCTCGCCGAGTGCGAAGTGCTCGGGATGCGCGTGCATGAATTCGAGCAGCGGCGCGGTGCGCACACCGGCCATGCGGAACATCATCGACACCGGCTGCATCTCACCCTGGCTGCCACCGTGCAGCACCTGACCGCCTGCCGCCCGAACGATGTCGGCGTCGCCCGAACAATCGATGAACAGCGGTGCGCGGATCTCGGTGAGGCCTTCCTTGTTGCGCACCTGCAGCGCCTGAACCGTGCCTGCGTCGCGCACCACGCCGGTGGCCATGGTGTGCAGCAGCAGCTGCACGCCCGAGCGCGCCAGGCAGCGCGCCACCGCCAGCTTCATCACTTCCGGGTCCAGGCACACGTACCAGATCAGCCGCCAGTCGTTGAGCGGCCCGATGTAGCCCCCCAGCCGCTCGCACTCGGCCAACAGTTCGCGGCCCGTGCCGCCCAGAATCCACTCGCCGCGCGCATTGAGCGCGCCGTCGATGGCCATGCCACTGACCAGTTCGCCACCTGGCAGGGCGCCGGCTTCCACCAGCGTGACACGCGCCCCACCGCGTGCTGCAGTCAATGCGGCCGCCACGCCCGCTGCTCCGGCGCCGAGCACCACCACGTCGCTGTTCATCACGTGGCGGTTGACCGCGAAATCCTCGAATGTCTGCATCGTGTCCCACTTTCCGTCTGTGTTCCGATCCCGTGATCGGGCATGGGGAAATTATTCCGAGCCTGCTTGCTCACAGGGGCATCGGTGCATCCGGTTTTTCCGTATAGTGGACAAAATGTCCAAAGCCGTTTCCCCGCCCGATGGGGCCCGCAGCCTGCACCGTGCCATCGGACTGCTGCGTCTGCTGTCCATGCGCACCGCAACCGGCTGGCGTCTGAGTGACCTCGCTCAAGAGGCCGGGCTGGAGCATTCGACCGTGCACCGCATGCTGGCCTGCCTGCTGGAAGAGGGGTTGGCCGTGCGGGTGCCCGGCACGCGGCGGTACTCGCTGGGACCACTGGCCTACGAGTTCGGCGTGGCCGCCGCGCCGCACTTCGCCATCGAGCGACTGGCCGCGCCCGGGCTCGCACGGCTCGCCGCCGAAACTCGCGACATCGTGTTCCTGAACGTGCGCAGCGGCGCGGAGTCGGTGTGCGTGGCTCGCTTCGAGGGCCGCAAGGCCCTCAAGGCCTACACGGTGGACGTCGGCACACGCCGCCCGCTGAGCCTCTCGGCGGGTGGCGTCGCCATGCTGATCGCGTTGCCCCGTGCCGAGCAGACCCGGCTGGAAGCGCTGAATCTGCAGGCCATCGTGCGCCGGGGCGAGGCGCGCCAGACGGCGGTGCGGCGCATGGTGCAGCGCTCTCGCCGTCTCGGCTATGGTTTCAACCAGGAGGACATCATTCCCGGCATTGCGGCCCTCGGCGTGGCCATCCGCACCCCCACCGGTGCACCGGTCGCTTCGCTCAGTCTGGCCGCAACCGGGCCCGATCTGATGGCGCGCCAGCCGCGCCTGCTGGCGCTGCTGAGTGCGGAGGCCGGGCGCATCGCGGCCCAGCTGGAGCCGCTCCGATACCCCCCCTGATATGGCGAAGGCGGCGCGCCTAT
>Ga0067045_1032359_pt1 | contig 10378 bp, 6 predicted proteins | sample TerdegcTABiofilm_FD_59184 | JGI IMG/M metagenome (GOLD analysis project Ga0067045, IMG submission 59184) | Combined Assembly of (Gp0054472, Gp0054536) Wastewater bioreactor microbial communities from Singapore -Terephthalate degrading... | reverse complement strand
GGGTTGGTCAGGGGGAGCTCGTGGTGCTGTGTGACGCGGATATGCTCGCCAACTCCTCCATCGGCGAAGCGGACAACGTGGTGCTTGCCGCGAATCTCTCTTTCGGTGGGCCCGGCGACCAGGTGTACTTCGATGAGGGCCACCGGGCGCGCACTCCCGCAGCGATGGGGAAGAAGCTGGACAGGTCAGCCCCCGACCGGGCAATCGGGGCGCTAATCCTGATCTTCGCGGCTTTCTTCGCCGGCAGGATGTTCAGGTTCGGCGGCATCGTTCCGTCGCCCCTGCCTCCCCGGCGGTCCGCGGTGGAGTATGTTCGGGCCTTCGCAACGGTCTACCAGCGCGCGGGACGTCCCCGGGCAGCGCTGGACATGGCATTCACCCAATTCCAGAGCCGGCTGGCGATTGCGGCCGTCGTATCGCCGACGCTCGAACCCGATGCCCTCGCCCGGGCAGTTGCGCGCAGGCGCCCAGCGATCGACCCCGATGAACTCGAAACGCTGCTGCGCGATTGCCGCGCAGCGTTGGAGCCCGGCAGTCACCTGCATGACGCGGACCTGCTGCGCCTGGTCCGTAACATCGCCCGCTTCGAGCAGGAGCTCACCCCCCATGACCTTTGAGAGCGACGCACCTCGACAGGCCGCCGACCTCGCCGGACGGATTCTCGAGTCCGTGCGCAAGGCGGTGATTGGGAACGATGCCGTAGTCCAGCAGCTTCTCGTGGCGATCCTCGCCCGCGGGCACGTGCTGCTGGAAGGCGTGCCCGGCACGGCGAAAACACTGCTTGTGAAGACGCTGGCGATCAGTCTCGGGATGGAGTTCAAACGCGCGCAGATGACGCCGGACCTCATGCCCTCGGACATCCTGGGCACCAGCGTCTTCGAGTTGGCCACCCGCACCTTCCACTTCCAGCCGGGCCCAGTGTTCACCACGGTGCTGCTGGCGGATGAGATCAACCGCGCGCCGGCGAAGACACAGTCTGCGCTGCTCGAGGCCATGCAGGAGCGCCAGGTGACGGTGGATGGCGAGCGCAGGCCGCTGCCGTCGGACTTCACCGTTTTCGCCACCCAGAATCCGGTGGAGTATGAGGGTACGTATCCACTGCCCGAGGCCCAGCTGGACCGCTTCATGCTGAAGATTCTCGTCCCGTACCTGGAGCCCCAGGCTGAGGATGATCTACTCGCCCGTTACAATGAAGGCTTCGACGCCGACCGGCTGGATGAGGCCGGCGTCACGGCGGTGACCAGCGCCGACGAACTCGGGGCTGTCCGGCGGGAGATCCGCGGGCTTGTCGCCGAACCGGGACTCCTGCATTACGTGGGAGAGATCGTTCGGACCACGCGCATTCACCCGAACCTGGTGCTAGGGTGCAGCCCGCGGGCAGGGGTGATGCTCCTGCAGGCGGCCAAGTCTCTCGCGGCCCTGCGCGGACGCACTTTCGTGACCCCTGATGACGTGAAGGACATCGCCTTGCCGGTCCTGCGCCACCGGGTCATCCTGCGTCCGGAGGCGGAAATCGAGGGCATCGGTGCGGATGACGTGATCCGGAACGTGCTGGCAGCAGTCGAGGTTCCGAGGTAGACCATGCGACTAACCGTGCTCGGGCTGCTGCTGATGCTGCCTGCCGTGGCGCTGCAACTGGCCGGGGCGTACGTTCCGGCTGCTGGCGCTGTCGGCTGGGCGTGGCTGGGCCTGATCGCGGCGCTGGCGGTGCTGGACGCCTTCTGGGCACGGGGCGCATGCCGGGTCGAACTGGAGCGCCTTGTCCCCGAGCGCCTGTCACTGGGTGTGGAGACCCAGGTCGGGATTCGCGTCCGCAACAGGACACCGCGGTCCTGGCGCCTCGTGGTCAAGGACGACCCGCCGGAACTCTTCCGGCAGACCGGTCGCGAGCGCACAGTCCGCCTGGGGCCCTTTGAGGAGGGCGAGATCCGGTACCCGCTCCTGCCCACGCGCCGCGGCGACTTCGAGTTCGGAGATGCTCACCTGCGCGGCACGGGCAGGCTGGGGTTCTGCGCCTGGCACAAGAGCGTGCCCCTCGCGGCGCCAACCAGCGTCTACCCGAACCTGGTGCAGGTGGACCGCTATGAGGCCCTTGCGCGCGCCGACCGTCTTCAGCAGGCGGGGTTCCGGCCCCTGCGCATTCAGGGCCAGGGCGCCGAGTTCGAGAGCCTGCGGGAGTACATCCCCGACGATGAATACGGGAGCATCGACTGGAAGGCCACTGCGCGACGCAATCGCCCCATCGTGCGCCTGTATGACATCGAGCGCAGCCAGACGCTGATGCTCATGGTGGATGCCGGGCGCATGATGACGGCGGAAGTCGGGGGTCTCACGAAGCTCGACCACGCAGTGAACGCGGCGCTCATGCTTGCCCACGTGGCCTCGCATACGGGTGACTGCGTGGGCATGATGGCCTTCGGGCGCACCCTGAAAGCCTTCGTGCCCGCGGGTCGCGGTGCGGCGCAGGTTGGTCGGATACTCGACCAACTGTACGCCGTCCAGCCCGCTCTCGAGGAGCCGGACTACGACCGGGCTTTCGCGGCGCTAGCCCACCGATGCCGCAAACGCGCGCTCGTGGTGCTCTTTTCGGACCTCGTGGACGAGGACTGCTCGCGCTCACTGATGGCGCATGCCGGCGCGCTTCGCCCGCGCCACCTGCCGCTGCTGGTGACCCTGCGCGACCCCGACCTGGAAGCAGTAGGGCGAGGCGTCCCGGCCGATGTGAACGCCGCGTACGAGCGGGCAGTTGCTGCCGATGTGCTCGCACGGCGGGATGCGGCGCTGGCAACGCTCCGGGCACGCGGGGCACTGGTGGTGGATGCGCCGGCGGGGAACCTTACGGTCGCGACGGTGAACCAGTACCTGCAGTTGAAGGCGCGAGGGATGCTGTAGAGGGCAATATGACGGGACCAGGGGAGTGGCATCGCGCTTCGCTGTCTCGGATGCCAGTCTCCCGGGTGTGCGGCCGGGGGGCGGGACGCCCGCGCCACGCGGCACTAGGCAAACCACCCACGCGGACCGCTACACCAGCCTGAATGTCTTGATCTCGAAGGGCCGGATGTCGAACTCCAGCACTCCCTCGGCGAAGTCAGCCGCGGTTCCGTCCTCCTCCACCAGGTTGCATTCACGCACTTCGCTCACTGGGAAGTTGATCTCGACCGTGACCCGCCCTCTGCTGCCGTAGGGTTCGTACAAGCGCAATATGTCCCCCCTGCCGTCTTCGGCGGGCTTAACCGTCTCGACGATCGCAGGCCCGTCCACGCGCATGAAACAGACGCTGCTCTGCTGGCGATCCGTGGGCACTGCAAAGAGCGGTACATTGAGCTGCCAGGCCTGCTGCACCGTGCCGCCCTGGCGCCAGTCGCCCTCATGGGGCAGGAGCGAGTAGGTGAACTCGTGCTCCCCAAGGTCTGCCTCCGGGTCCGGGTATTCGGGCCCGCGAAGCAGTGTGAGCCGCAGCACATTGCCCAGGGCGTCGTGCCCGTACTTGCAGTCATTGAGAAGGCTCACGCCGTACCCGCCCTCGGAAAGGTCGGCCCAGCGCTGGGCAGCGACTTCGAACTTCTCCTCATCCCAGGAGGTGTTGCGGTGCGTCGGGCGCTGGATCGCCCCGAACTGCACCTCGTACGTGGCCTGTTCGGCGTGGATTGCCAGGGGGAAAGCGGCCTTGAGCATGGTCTGTCGCTCGCGCCAATCGACCCAGGTGCGGAAGTCGATGCGGGGCTTGTTGTCGTAGAGCATGATGTCCTGGATCAGCCGGGTCTCGCGGTGATTGCGCTCCACGCGGATCGTCGCCCGCACCGGCCCGTTCTCCGTGACCCGCAGGCTGCAGTCTCCGTCCCAGGGGTACTCGCGCGTGGTGGATGTTGTGTGCACATTCCAGGCCGCCTCGCGCTCGGGGCCGTCCTGAAACAGTTGGAGGCGGTTCGCGGGCTGCCCCTCAGGGATCACCTCGCGCCCGGCCCGCTTGTCGTAGATGCTCAGCACCTCGCCGATCCCTGACAACTGCACGCGGAAGTACTGGTTTTCGAGGGTGTTCTCCGATGCGGTCACCAGAGACCGCAAAGGCCGGTCCTGGACCAATTCCAGCAGCGCGCCACCCAGTGAGGGGACCCTCTCCGCAGCCGCAAGCACCCGGATGCGGTCGCCGTCGCGCCCGATCACCTGAACGGGGACCTGCTGCCCCCGGATGACCCCGACCAGATCGTCGCCCACATCCGGCGCATCCAATTCCACCACGCCGCTGCGCTCCCACGAGAGCGCATTGAAAACCGCATACCGAAGGGTGTCGCGCGCATCGCCGACGATTCTCGAAAGCGCCTGCTCACCCACCCTGCGGGCTGTCTCAAGCACCTGCTCGTGGTCTCGCGCGGCGTCTTCGAAGGTCTCCGTCACCGAAGTGCCGGGCAATATGTCGTGGAACTGGTGCAGCAGCACCTTCTCCCACGCTGACCGCAGGGGCGCCATGTCCACGCGTTCATGCAGGCGGTTTGCGACGACGCCGATCATCTCCGCGCTGCGCAGGGCAAGCTCGCAGCGGCGATTGGCTCGCTTGGTGCGCGCCTGGCTGGTGAATGTGCCCCGGTGGGTCTCCAGGTACAGTTCGCCCACCCAGGTGGGCAGGTCCGGGTTGTCCTCGCGCACCTGTGCGAAGAACTCCTCGCTGGTGCCGATCCTGCACTCAGGCAGACCGGGGAAGCGTTCGGCGCGCCGGGCATATTCCATCATCTGCTCATTCACGCCGCCGCCGCCATCGCCGAAACCGAACGGGAACAACTGCTGGTCGTACGTGCCCTTCTGCAGATAAGTGCGCCAGGCGGTCGCGAGTTGCTCCGGCGTGGGCTGGCCGTTGTAGCCGCCGCCCCCGAGTTTCGGGATATGCGCCAGCACGCGGGTGCCGTCGCAGCCCTGCCACCAGAAGAGATGGTGCGGGAAGGGATTGCGCGACTGCCAGTGGAGTTTCCAGGTCCAGAATGATGTGAGCCCGCAGCCTGCCAGTATCTGGGGCAGGCCGGCGTTGTAGCCGAACACATCGGGCAACCAGCAGACGGTGGGCCGGGTGCCAAACTCCTCCCGGAAGAACGCCAGGCCGTGGAGAATCTGGCGAATCAGGGACTCGCCCGAGGTCACGTTGCAGTCGGCTTCGACCCACATCCCCCCGGTGGTCTCCCAGCGCCCCGAGGCAATAAGCTCGCGCATCCGAGCGTACACATCGGGGTAGTGATCTCGCGCGAACTGGTAGACTTGCGCCTGGCTGCACGAGAACTTGTAGTCCGGGTACCGGTCCATCATCCAGCAGGCGGTGGAGAACGTGCGGCCGCACTTGCGGATGGTCTCCTTGATGGGCCACAGGTACGCCACGTCGATGTGGGTATGACCCGTGAGCATGATGCGCCCGTTCTCAGGGTCCTGCCCGATATTCAGGATACCCGCCAGCAGGTGCTTGCGCGCCCGGTCGAGTTCCTCCAACATCACTTCGCGCGGTGCGGAAAGCGTGAAGGCCAGCATCGACTCCTCGAGGGCCTTGCCCAGAAGCTCCTTGCGCCGACCGTCCTCCAATGCGTTGAAGGCCTCGAAGGCGAAGCGCATGTCCCACAGCGCCGCCTCGACTTCCGGGTTGATCTGCACCAGCCGCGCGCCGGTGAAAGTGCTGGTGGTGCCTGCTAGATGGGGCTCGCACCGCACCCGGGGGACGCAGTCCCACTCGATTTCCAAGTCCAGGTCTCCTCGCGCGGGGGCCGGACAGCGGCTGCGACCGTGGTCCAGCCCCGACCACGGCCTTCCGTTGACGGTGAGCAGGCCCTCCATGGTGTCGAACCCGAACTGCAGGAAAGTGTTCGCCAGGTCCCAGTCATCCGGCACGTGGACGCGCCCGCGCATAAACACCGTGAGCCCCGCGAGCCAGTGAGACCGCGCCGGAATCTCCTCCCAGTCGTCCAGTTGCTCGTACTGCTCCGGCGCGATATGCCTCGCGGTGCGCGCCTGCCACGGGCCGATAGGCAGGGACTTCTCGGCACACAGACCTTCGAGAATCTGCAGCTTCTTGATGATGATGCGCGGATCCATGGTTGCCGTGACCCTCACAGAGTTGGCGATGGGCGTCTTGAGAAACAGCCGTGGGGTGGTCTCGTCGTCCACAGACCGGGGCCCCACGGAGCCCGGATGGTGTCATGGGGTCCATGCTCTTGATGGAGAGCACGCCCGCGACCTGAACCCGTAACAGCGCGCGTCCCAGATGTGGTGTCAATCCAGCGACAGGAAATCCCCCGTGTCCCGCATCCAGCGCCCGAGGATATGGCGCAGGTGGTTCCGGGTGTCGCCCAGTGCGGGCTCGGACGCCAAGTTGCGCATCTCCCACGGGTCCTCGCGCAGATCGTACAACTCGTCCATGTCGTCGCGATTCCAGATGTACTTGTGGTCAACCGAGACCACGCAACGCTGGTACAGGTCGGGTACCAGATTGCCATTGTACTCGCAGAAAACCGCTTCGTGAAGCAGATCACCGTAGCTTCGCGTCTCCAAAGATCCGGCTGCGCCACCATGTTCCAGCCGTGGGGTGTGCGCGTCTCCCTGCGCACGGGGCCCGTGCCCTGGACGGTGGGCACACCCATGACCTGGCTCCTCTCGCCCGGCAGGCTTACGTTCCGTCTTGCCCAGCAGCGGCCGCAGGGAGTGACCTTGCATGGCCTCGGGCACCGGCGCCCCGCACAGGTCCAGGATCGTGGGGGCGATGTCCACGTGGCTGGTCAGCTGGTCCCGGGGCCCAGGCTGCGCGCCCGGGGCTGACACCATCATCGGCAGGTGGATTGATTCCTCATAGCACACCATCTTCTGGAAATACTGGTGGGCGCCCAGCATCTCGCCGTGGTCCGGGTGGAAGATGACCGCGGTCTCATCCAGGCCCCAGCGCTCGTCTGCGGCTTCCAGCACCTTGCCGATGCAGTGGTCCACAAGCGTCACGCAGCCGTAGTATGCCGCCCAGGCCTCGCGCCAGTCATCCGGGGACTTGCCCGCTCCTACCTGACCCGGCAGATGTTCCAGGTGCATGCCCGGCTTGCCCTCTTGGGTGCCCGGTACGTTGGGCGGAAGCTCGATGTCCGCGGGGTCGTACATGCTGAAGTAGGGCTCCGGGATCACAAAGGGCGGGTGCGGCATCCACAGGAAACACATGAGAAACGTTGGCTGGTCTTCGGGCGATTCGCGGATGAACTCGGCGGCCCGGTCGGCGAAGTACACGTCCTCGAAGTCCTTCAGCTCGAAGGGGTGCCTGCCCGGTTTCGGCGCGGAGAACCGGTGGGTTACGATGCTGTCGCCGATCCGGGTGGGACAGGGGTGCTGGTGCGGGCTCATGTCGGGGAGCTCCAGGCCGCGCTCACGGATATGCCGGAGCCAGTCTGCCTTCGTGATGAAACTGCTGAAGGCCGGGTTCTCGCTGAGCGGCGGCACAGTCCGCACGTGATCAACCCCGACATGGCCCACCCGGTACCCCGACTCGGCCATGAGTTCGCCGATGGTGCGCTCGCCGGGGTTGAGTTGGGATGCCTCACGGTCGCCGGCGGCTCCGAAGCCGTTGACAATCGCCCCGCATGAATGGGAGTAGCGCCCGGTATGGAGCGAGGCGCGCGCCGGCACGCACAGCGGGCAGGTGCTGTAGTGGCGCTGGAACACGGCTGAGCGCGCGGCGAGGGCATCCAGGTGGGGCGTTCGCACCGGGCGATCCGAGTAAGCGCCGACACAGTCGCGGCGATGCTGGTCGGTCATGATCCAGAGGATATTGGGCGGCATTGGGGCCTCCGATTCGGGCGGTTGCGAGGGGTGTATGGACCCGGTGCGAACAGTGGCCGGGGCGGTACGGGTCGGTGCCCTACAGACGGCAGGGAGGACGGCCAGACTGAAGATGGTCCCTTGCGCTGCGCCCGTGCGGTCGCCATGCCCAACGCGCACCCCTACTATGTCCCTCCAACTGGTGGGGGAGGAATGTCCGTTGCGGGACGCTGCTGCGACCTGAACCGACTGCGGCCGGATCTCGAGAGCAAAGGGCTACCGCACGCCTCGCTGCAGGACTCTATCGTTCCAACACCTGGAGCAGTGTCTCCGCGAGACAGTACACAGAATCCGCGGCCTGCCTGGCCGTTGCGACCAGCCCCAGCACCACCACGGCCACGCCGGCCAGCGTCAGTATGACGCCTGCGAAGGTTGCCTCGTGTCGGGGCACAGCCTGACCTTGGCGTTCCGTCATGAGCCGCTCCGCGCGCCTGTGCGCATCCACACGCCGGCGCCAGCCATTCAGGGCGCCTGGCAACAGACTGCGCTCCGACTTCTCCCTTGACGCCTGCGCAAGCCGCCGGATGCCCGCAGCCACGACCCGCGCCGAATGCTCCGCCGCGGCGAAATCATCACACGCGCGCTCAGATTCCTCCCGCCGGTAGCGGTGGAAGAGATGGGTCGTAGGCACGTAGGGCAGACACGTCACGGACGCAGACATCAGGAGGTCCAGGGCATTGTCGGCCCGCCGGTGGTGGGCGATCTCGTGGGCAAGGGCCGCCGCGAGTTCATCGCCTGGCAGGAGGTCCACCACGGCGCTGGTCACGATCGTGACCGGCTGCAGGAAGCCGACAGTTGCCAGAAAAGCCTCCGGATGCTCGACGATCGCCACGTCGGATGCTCCCGGACTAGCGCTTCGGAACCGCGCGGCAGTTCGCGAGGATCGCACCGCACCGGCCACGAACCGGACCAGCCCTGCTATAAAGAGCGCGATGCTGGCCCAGCCGACCGCCTGCATGTAGAGTGATCCGTCGGGCACCCGCTGGATCCAACGCGCACACAGATGGAGGCGTCCCGATATGAGGTGGGGCGAACCGTAGGGGTCATGGAGCACGGCGCCCAGCCCGTATCCGGCGGCAAGAAGGCCGCCGAGAACCGGGAGCAGTGCAGCTCCAAGCCACACAAAGGAACGAGCCGCGGCCTTCTGGGTGGTGAGACTCTCGGCCACGGCCAGCGAGGGGAGGTACAGGAACAGGCTCAGGGTGGTGGCCACCGCCGCGAAGATCACGCCGGCGGCCACAAATGCCGACAGCATCAGCCCTTCTGCTCTCGGCGCTTCTTCTCGATCAGTGCTGCAAGGGAGTCGAGCTTGCCCGGATCATTCTCGCTCAGGGCTTCCACGAAGTATGACATCGCCGGCTCAGCGAAAGTGGACAGCAGCCCATCAACCACCTGCCGCGTCACCGTATCGCTCAGTTCGCTGCGGCTCACACGGGCCGTGTAGTGGTAGGCCTTGCCGCGCATGGTGCGGGCTAGGAACCCCTTCTTATGCAGCCGGCTGAGGGTAGTCATCACCGTGGTGTAGGCCGCCTGCTTGCCCGACTGGGCGAGGGTCTCCTGTACGTCCTGCACACTCACCTCACCGTCAGCAGACCAGACAGCGTCCATGATCTGGACCTCGAGATTGCCCAGAGTCTTTTCCAGACCGTCCTTGCCCGGCCGGAATACCGGAATATCGGGACCTTTCCGTGAACTCATTGTCCGCGCCTCCATCCGGCCTCGTTCGCTACCGGGCGCTGGTGCCGGTGTTTGTGCGCCCGCCTGCTATTATTGACGATAGTAGGAACATATAGTTCCATCAGGTTACTATCAATTATAGTAGCAGTGGCCCGGTTGTCAACCCATTCGACCACCGGCGCGCGTTGATACGCCAGGAATCGCAGCCGGGGACTGGCTCACTCACCAGTCCCCGGTTCGATTGACAGCGACAGCAGTAGGAGAGTCTACCCCGTATACCAGGCGCGCGGGTACGCGTCGGACTTGACCAAGTTCTTCGCATGGCCGTCATACCACAGCACATTGCATGAATCGGTATGGCGCCAGTACTCGGCCACGCGGGTGGGGTATGCGCGCCACTGGGTCAGGTTCAGGGTCTGGCCGCTGGCCGGGCAGAGCATGTCGCCATTGTCATCCATCCGCTGCTCCCATGAGTCGTGACACAAGATCGTCTCGGCAGGCTTGTCGAAGTTGTTCCAGGTCCCCCCGTTGCTGGTGACATAGCCGTTGAGACCGTAGGTGGTGTTCGCCACCTGCTCAGCAGTTCCACCGTACAGGTCGACTTCCTTCATGGAAGGGCAGCGCCAGATCTGGCGGTTCTTGATGTACGGGTCATAGAACGCGCCCCAGTACAGGTCATTGCTGCTCCACGCCCGGTCCTCGGGCCAGAAAGCGCCGTTGCGATGCGGGTGACAGTAGCCGTCGTAGTCCTGTTGGTACATCCGGAACGCGATGCCGATCTGCTTGAGGTTGCTGATGCAGTTGGCCTGTTGTGCCTTCATCCGCGCCCGGGCGAATACCGGGAACAGAATCGCGGCCAGAATGGCGATGATGTAGC
>Ga0067045_1004509_pt1 | contig 10381 bp, 8 predicted proteins | sample TerdegcTABiofilm_FD_59184 | JGI IMG/M metagenome (GOLD analysis project Ga0067045, IMG submission 59184) | Combined Assembly of (Gp0054472, Gp0054536) Wastewater bioreactor microbial communities from Singapore -Terephthalate degrading... | reverse complement strand
TCAACGTCAGAAGTTTACGGCACGGCGCAATATGTTCCCATTGATGAAAAGCACCCTTATCAAGGTCAATCGCCTTATTCGGCGACCAAAATCAGTGCCGACAGAATTGCCGAGAGTTTTTACCGCAGCTTTGAGCTGGCTGTAACCATCGTGCGCCCTTTTAATACATACGGACCGCGTCAATCGGCAAGGGCTATAATTCCGACAATTATTACCCAGCTTTTAAGCGGACAAACTGAGATTAAGCTCGGCTCTCTCACGCCCACCCGTGATTTCAACTATGTAAAGGACACCGTTGCCGGGTTTTTAGCGATTGCAAGATCCGGTAAAACCATCGGTGAGGAAATTAATATTGCCACTCAGCAGGAGATATCTATCGGGCAGCTTGCACAGGAACTCATCGACCAGATAAATCCGCAGGCAAGAATTATCTGTGATAAACAGCGTCTGCGCCCGCATAAGAGCGAGGTGGAGCGATTGCTCGGCAGTAATAAGAAAATCAAGCATCTGACCGATTGGTCGCCCAAATACACGTTAAAAGAAGGCATTGCCGAGACTATTGCATTTTTGCGTGAAAATCTGCACCAGTATAAGGCAGACATCTATAATTTGTAAAGTAGCAAATGCAACGGAATAAATTATGTAACCGAAATGATAGAAATCAAGTGCGGCACCAATTAAACAGAAGATGACGTGTTGTGTGTAATCAGGTGCTTGAAAGATATATAAGGTGAAGAAAATATGGAGCTTTCTAAATTAATCGTTACCAAAGAAACAACCATATTAAATGTAATGCAGTTATTCAACGCCACAGGGAAGCTGATTGCTTTGATTGCCCCTGAAGGGAGACTGGAAGCTGTTATAACCGATGGCGACATACGCCGTCATATTGTAAGTGGCGGTTCGCTCGAAGCGCCTGTTGGCGGTATTGCGAACTATAAGCCCAAATTTATCCTTGAGTGCGAAAGGGATACGGCCAAAAAGCTGATGCAACAGCAATCTTTAAACGCGCTGCCGGTGGTAAACAAAGATGGACTTTTAACCGGGATTCTTTTTGCCAATGATTTGGAAGTAGTCCAAGAAAAGAAGGTTTGCGCACCTGTTGTCATTATGGCGGGCGGGTTTGGCACGAGACTTTATCCATATACAAAAATTCTGCCGAAGCCGCTTATTCCGATAGGTGATTTGCCGATTATCGAGCATATCATCAACCGTTTTGTGCGTTTTGGCTGTACTGATTTTTACTTGATAGTCAACCATAAAAAGAAAATGATTAAATCCTACTTTTCCGAAACTGAGCATACATACCGCGTTCATTTTGTGGACGAGGATAAGCCTTTGGGTACAGGCGGCGGACTCTCTCTCTTAAAAGGCAAATTGAATGAGACTTTTTTCCTTTCAAATAGTGATGTATTAATAGATGCTGATTATGAGAGTATCTACCGTTTGCACAAGGAACAAAACAACGTCATCACAATGGTCTGTGCGTTTAAAATTTTGACTATTCCCTATGGTGTAGTGGAGCTTTGCGGCAACGGCAGGATAAAGGCAGTGTCCGAAAAGCCGCAGTATTCGTTTTTGACTAACACCGGAATGTATTTGGTTGAACCTCGCGTGGTGGAAGAGGTGAAAGACGGCGAAGCGATAGGTTTTACAGATATCATGGATCGCTACCGCAGAGCGGGTGAAAATGTCGGCGTATATCCTGTCAACGAAAAATGCTGGCTGGATATGGGGCAGATAGATGAACTTGAAGAGATGCGCAAGGCGCTGGGGTTGTAGGTGTAAGGTGATAAATACCGATATGCCGGTCGTTTCCGGGAATGGATTTAACTGTGAATTATAGAAGGTGGGTTCTATATGAGCCGTAGGAAAATATGCGTTGTGACGGGGGCACGGTCGGAGTACGGTTTATTACGGTGGCTGATGCATGAAATCCAGAATGATCCGGGTTTGATCCTGCAGGTCGTTGCGACGGGAATGCATTTGTCACCCGAATTCGGGCTTACTTACAATGTAATAGAAAATGACGGTTTTACGATTAGCGCAAAAGTAGAAATGTTATTGTCCAGCGATTCGCCGGTAGGCATGGCAAAGTCCATTGGTTTAGGTATTTTAGGGTTTACTGACGCTTTAGAAAGGTTAAAGCCGGACATCCTTGTCGTTTTAGGTGACAGATATGAAATTCTTGCCGCGGCGCAGGCCGCGATGGCTTTACATATACCTGTCGCGCACATACACGGAGGAGAGATTACGGAAGGCGCAATTGATGATTGTATTAGACATGCGGTTACAAAAATGTCTCATATACATTTTGTTGCGAATGAAATATACCGTAAAAGGGTTGTTCAGTTGGGAGAACAGCCGCAAAAAGTATTTAATTTTGGCGCTATCGGCCTTGATAATATTAAAAAACTAAACCTGTTGGGAAAAGAGGAGTTTGAGCAAAGTATAGGATTTACCATGGGGAGCTTGAATTTTCTCGTAACATATCATCCTGTGACTTTACAGCTAACTGACCCTCAACAGCCGGTATCCGCCCTTCTTGAAGCACTGGACAGCTTTCCACAGGCGAAGGTGATATTTACAAAGCCTAATTCGGACGCCGTCGGTAGAACCATTAGCCGGATGATCGACCAGTATGTGGCGGAACGTCCTGAAAGGACGGCGGCTTTTATATCGTTAGGCCAGCTAATGTATCTCAGCGCCATCCGGCATGTTGATGTTGTTATCGGTAACTCCTCCAGTGGCCTGATTGAGGTTCCCGCTTTTAAAAAACCAACAGTAAATATCGGTGACAGGCAAAAAGGAAGATTGAAGGCCAGTTCGGTAATCGATTGCCCAGAGAATAAAGAGGACATTATTTTGGCGATTAATAAGGCACTCTCCCAGGATTTCCGGCAGAACCTTAAACATACTATATCTCCTTACGGAGAGGGAGATACGTCCTCACGGATTGTAAAAGTATTAAAAAATATCGATTTGAGTTCTATTCTTACTAAACGCTTTTACGATTATGAAAACTATGAAAGGGAGTAATTGGCGTTGGGTAAAACATTTATAATTGCTGAAGCTGGAGTAAACCATAACGGCTCCCTTGAGTTGGCCAAGCAATTAGTTGACGCGGCGGCTGAGGCCGGCGCCGACGCGGTAAAATTCCAGACTTTCAAAGCAGAAAAACTCGTAAGCCGGACAGCGGAAAAAGCTGAATATCAAAAACAGACGACACGCGCTGAAGAAAACCAGTTTGATCTGCTAAAGAAACTGGAACTGGATGAAAACGCGCATAAATCTCTTTTCAATTACGCTGGTCAAAGGGGTATTGAATTTATATCAACGCCATTTGATGAGGATAGTTTGAACTTTCTTAGCGAAAAGCTTAATCTGCGACGGCTTAAAATTTCTTCCGGCGATATAACAAACTGCCCTTTACTGTTGGCCGCCGCGCGGACAGGTAAGTCTATCCTGCTGTCAGCGGGGATGGCAACACTGGCTGAAATAGAGACAGCTTTAGGCGTGTTGGCATTTGGATACACCCGACGGGATGAAGAGCCTACCATACAGGGATTTCAGAACGCATATTGGTCTGAAGCCGGAATAACCGTACTAGGGGAAAAAGTTACAATCCTTCACTGCACGACCGAATATCCGGCCCCTTTTTCTGATGTTAACATGATGGCGATGGAGACTTTACAGTTGGCTTTCGGGTTACCGGTCGGCTTTTCTGATCATACTGAAGGAATTGCAATACCGATTGCGGCGGTAGCACGAGGGGCGAAGGTTGTTGAAAAACATTTTACATTGGACAAGACCTTGCCCGGACCTGATCATAAAGCATCACTTAATCCGGATGAATTGAAAGCCATGGTAACCGGCATCCGGCAGGTAGAAGTCGCCTTGGGATCTTCTGTAAAAAGGCCTGCTGTATCAGAGATAAAAAACAGACCAATCGTGCGTAAAAGCCTGGTGGCGGCTTGTGCTATTAAAAAAGGGGAATTATTTACATCGCATAATTTGACCGTAAAAAGACCGGGTGATGGAATTTCGCCTTTGTATTACTGGGAATGGATCGGGAAACGTGCTGAGTGTGATTACGAGCAGGATGGGAAGGTGGGTTTATGAATTTGCCGGTTATTATATTGGGTGCCGGCGGTCATGCAAAGGTGTTGTTGGATGCACTTAAAATAAAAAATGTTGAGATTATTGGTTTGACCGATAAAAACCCCCAAAAGAAAATAGATTATATTCCCGGAGTTGAGGTCTTAGGAGACGACAGAGAAATATTTAAACATTCCCCTGATGCCGTCCGTCTGGTAAATGGGTTGGGAACAGTAAGAAGTAGTACTGAAAGGAAAAAAATATATGAACGCTTTAAGAAGGTGGGCTACAATTTTGCCGATGTAATTCATCCGTCGGCAATCGTTTCTCAGTACATAAAGTTATTTGAGGGTGTGCAGATAATGGCAGGTTCCATTATACAGTCAGGTTGTATCATTGGAAAAAATACGATTATAAATACAAAAGTTTCTATCGATCACGACTGTAGAATTGGTAATCATGTACATATTGCGCCAGGGGTAACGATATCCGGTGAAGTAGAAGTTGGCGAGGGCGCTCATATTGGTACGGGCGCTGTGGTATTGCAAGGAATACAAATTGGGCGAAATAGTACTATCGGAGCAGGTGCGATAGTGACGAGGAACATTCCGGATGGGATTACAGCGGTTGGAAACCCTGCGAGATGGTTGAGATGATGGAATGAAAGTGTTAGGGATGTATAGGGTATTATGGTTAATCACGGCCAGATCAGGATCGAAAAGCATTCCTCATAAGAACATTAAAATGTTAGGAGGCTTGCCGCTGCTTGCCTACAGAGTCAAGTCGGCGCGGGCTATTGCCGGACAAGAGGACGTATGGATATCAACGGATAGCCAAGAGTATGCCGGTATAGCTCAAAGCTTCGGTGCAACGGTACCTTTTATCCGTCCGGAGCAACTGGCTACTGACAATGCCAAATCGGTAGATGTGGTTATACATGCGATGGACCGGGCCGAAAAGGTTGGTAAAAAGTATGCGGCAATTGGTTTATTAGAGCCCACGTCTCCTTTTATAACCGCTGAGCAGTTATATCAAGCCGTCAAACAGCTCTTTGCGGATCAGGAAGCTGAGAATATCGTTGCTGTACGTAAAGTTAGGCCAAGCACGTTTTACGTCCAACAAGAGACCAGGTATCTTGACATTTTGGCAAACAATATTAAGCAACATGGGATTCTTAGAAGGCAAGACGAAAAGCCTGAAATTACACCGAGCGGTGGCTTCTATATTGCTAAGTGGAACAGCTTCAAGGCAAATAAAAGTTTCTATACAGACAAGACATTACCCTATCTAGTGCCTGATATCCATGGACTTGAAATCGATGAAACAATTGACTGGCTCTGGGCAGAGTTTCTAATTAAAGAAGGCATTATTAAACAATCGGATATTTTCGAAATTAAAGGATGGTAACAGCAATGAAGGGTGTTGAATTGTGGAACAGGGCAAAAAGAATTATTCCCGGCGGTAATCAACTGCTATCAAAAAGAAGTGAAAGGTTTTTACCAGGAAGTTGGCCCGCGTATTATTCAAAAGCTGAGGGCTGTGAGGTATGGGACCTGGATGGGAGGCACTATTATGATTTTGCGCAAATGGGTGTAGGGTCCTGTATCCTTGGCTATGCGGATAAAGACGTGAACGCTGCGATATGCGAAGCAGTTCAGAATGGCTCCATGAGTTCGCTCAACTGTTACGAAGAGGTTGAACTTGCGGAAAAACTAACTGAAATTCACCCTTGGGCAGAAATGGTAAGATTTGCCCGGACAGGCGGAGAGGCCTGTGCTATTGCCGTGAGAATCGCTCGTGTGGCGACCGGCCGGAGAAAAGTAGCTTTTTGCGGGTATCACGGTTGGCATGACTGGTACTTGTCCGCGAATCTGGGGGATAACTCAAATCTCGACGGGCAGCTGTTACCGGGCTTGGACCCGTCAGGAGTACCCAGAGAATTAAAGAATACGGCGTTGCCCTTTAACTATAACAGATTAAATGAGTTGGAAGATCTAATAGATAATAATGGAAACGAGATTGCCGCCATCATCATGGAACCGCAGAGAGATACTAACCCTGAGCCGGGCTTCTTGGAAGGTGTCAGAGCACTGGCGACGCGGATCGGTGCTGTATTAATATTTGATGAGGTAACGTCGGGGTTCAGAATGAACTTGGGCGGTATTCATTTAATTATGGGTGTGGAACCTGATATGGCAGTGTTGGGGAAGGGATTGGGTAACGGCTTTCCCATCTCCGCGGTTATAGGGCGCAGGGCAGTTATGGATTACGCGCAAAATAGCTTTATCAGTTCAACTTTTTGGACAGAAAGAATCGGCTTTGCAGCGGCGTTAACTACACTGCATAAAATGGAAGAATGTGGGGTGCAGAAATATCTTGTCCGCTATGGCGAGCGAATTAACGAAGGGTGGAATAAGTTGGCGGAAAAGCATGGGGTGAAAATTCATATCAGCGGCATTCCACCTTTAACCCATATTACCTTTGAAGGGGATAATCCAACGGCTATTCAAACCCTTTATACCCAGGAGATGCTTGAAAAGGGATATCTTCTCGGGACCTCAGTTTATACTACTTACGCATATTCGGATAAAATAATTGATCGTTTTATAGAAGACTCAGATTCGGTTTTCGCATTGATCCGTATCATTCAGGATGGTGGTAATGTAATGCAGTATTTGAAGGGTGAGGTTGCCCATGCGGGATTTAAAAGGCTTACCTAAAGTTTATGAAAGGTTTTTTCTCGCTGGGAAAACCGTCGTTGTTACCGGCGGAACAGGGATCCTGGGCCGGTTATACTGCAAACGGCTCGCGGAAGCGGGAGCGCAGGTAGTTATTGCAGACTTGGATGAACATAAGTGTGCCCGGCTCGCGGAAGAGATTATTGAGGAAACAGGAGGAAGGGCAATTGGTATCCCCGTGGACCTTTCGATTGAGGATTCGGTTAAAGGTTGGGCAAGAGAGGTTCTGGATAAATGTGATTATGTCGATGTTTTAGTTAATAATGCCGCCACTAAGTCTCCAAACTTTTTTGCTCCCTTGGAAGATTTTCCGCTTCCTGATTGGAATCACGTTATAGACGTAAATATTACGGGAATGTTCTTAGCCGTCCGGGAGTTAGGCCCGTCAATGGTTAGAAGAGGTAGAGGGAGCATCATTAACGTAAGCTCTATTTACGGAATAGTAGGCCCGGACCAAAGAATCTATGAAGGATCCTGGTACGAGGAAATGGGAGGACAAATTAACACTCCATTAGTCTACTCGGTAACAAAGGGTGCGGTTGTCGCCATGACCCGGTACCTGGCAACTCTCTGGGGAAGCAAAGGGGTAAGAACGAATACGCTTACCCCCGGGGGAGTTTTCTCCGGGCAGAATAATGTTTTTTACGAAAAATATAGCTTGAAAGTCCCGATGGGGCGAATGGCTCATGCGGACGAAATGGTCGGGGCGTTGATTTTCCTCGCCTCGGATGCTTCATCATACGTGAATGGTCAAAATATTATTGTTGATGGTGGTTGGACAGCTTGGTAACAAGTACCTTGTATTGTCTGCACTGGTAAAATTTCAGAGATTAGAGGAAGGGGTTGGTGTTGATGTATGAGTCGGAATAACAGGGAAAACAATCCTTTTCAGAAGATTTCTCCTGAGCTCTGGCTGATGCTTGCCGGCGCAAGCGGCGATACAGTCAAGGCGCAAAACTTGCTGCATCAGCCTGTTAACTGGGACATATTGTTGCAGTTGGCAGTACATCACCGGGTCTATCCATTGGTTTATAAAACGCTCAGCCGATTGAACAACCCGGCTGTGCCTGATCATGTCCTCGGGCTTTTGCGACAAAAATACCGGGAGAATGCCATGCAGGCAATTAGCATGACCGGAGAAACAATAAGGATAGTAAAACGTCTGGAAAATCACGGCATCTGTGCCGTCGTGTTAAAGGGGACACCCCTGTCCTGGCGTTTGTACGGCGATATTACCATTAGACCATCCAGGGATATTGATATACTGGTTTCTACTGATGAGCTAAAAAAAACAATTGGAATATTGGAAAACGAAGGTTACCGCAGAATATATACCGAACATATTTTAACACCCAGGCAACTACAGATAATTTCAAAAAAAGCTGTTAATCACAGTAACCATTTTGTTTACCAGCACAATGAGAAAAAAATCTATTTGGAAATTCACTGGAAGCTTGGTAATCATGTACATGCACTTCCACTACCGACAGGAAGGAACATAAAAAGAATTGAGGTGGCGGGAATCCTATTGCCAGTGCTGTCTGATGAGGAGTTGCTGTTGTACTTGATCTTGCATGGGGCCGGCCATGGGTGGTATCGTCTGCGCTGGCTGATTGATATTGCAATGTTTACACAACAGGGAGACGTTGACTGGGAAAAAACAGAATATTTGGCAAGAAGTTTTGGCATACAATCTTTTTTATATCAGTACTTGATAATGACCAACCAAATTTTGGCTATGCCTGTGCCGCCCAATTTACTTTCTATTGCGACTCATGACCGTACCGCGTCGCGGCTGGCCCGGATGGCAATGAATCTGTGTCTGTCAGCTGCTGATTTTCAAATTAGGGGAGCTAATGGTCAATATACAAACTATTGGCCGAATATTTACCAGTTTAACGTGCTTACAGGATGGAAGAACAGGTTTAATTATATATTGAAGTTGTTTGCACCTGCTGTGGATGATATCCTGCTCATATCACTGCCCGACAGGTTATATGCGTTATATTATGTTATACGCCCCTTGACTTTCATTGGCCGGCGTCTGCGAAAATTAAAGGCGGGGACAAAACGTGGATAAGGGCTGCCTGTAAGAGGTTGCTCTTATCATCATAATCGTTTTTTTTTTGGAGCTATCTATAATACATGGGTATCATCAGCCGAACTCTAACTTTTACTTTGCCTGCTCCAGTCTTTTTGTTATCAGAGTGAACCCGCAGCTGTGTGCCGGCAGTGAGTTTTTTATCGCCTACCAGCTTAATTGTCGTAGAAGTATTAACCGCCTTTAAGCTTTCTGTCACTTGCGTCCCGAAATAATCATCGTCAGCGTTGGTGCCCAGCTTAATACTTACACCGGGGTTTGAAGATGTTGCTTCNGTATATATAATTATAGCATCAATAATTCTAGCGTTCTCTTTATCATTTAGGAAAATATAATCATCATCACCTGCGGTATTAGAGAGCGTAAACTCTTTTGAATCAACTGTTTTAACTATATCAGTCGAATATTCCTGGTTGAGAAGGTCCGCGATATAGATAGGTGTTTTCCCCGGAGTAGCTCCCCACTTAAAATTACTATAATCGATAGCTCCAATGTAGTTATTGGTGCTGTAGATAGCAATGGCCTCTTTTTCATCATTTCTTTCGATAGAGCCTATGGCGTTGTTATTCAAAGTATTATAACCAGCATTAGATTTCAGAAGTATATCTGAACATCTTATGCCGCCAATAACTCCNTTATCATGCGATCTGTTATTGATTATTTTATTATAAGTTGCACCAAGAAGGTAAATACCGCCTGCAGCACCGGCAAAACATTCGTTCTTTAGGCAGGTATTATTGTCTACTGTACAATATTGCGTATAAAATAGNAATATTCCCGGCCCTNTGTTTTCATTGCAGGTATTTCCGGTTATTTCGATATATTGACAGGATGTATTGGCCCCTTCATCTTTACCGTCTATTGATATCCCGTCATATAAATTGCTCTTACATATGTTGTTTGCAATAACCACATGGTGTAATCTATGACCATTAATACCGCCTAGCTTAGTATTAGTTCCGTTATTATTGCAGATATTGCCTGTGATTTTACCGTTATAAGAATACCCGGTTATTGATATACCAGCTACTCCATTACCAATACACTTATTGGAACGGATTTGAAAGTCGCTTGATGCTTCAGTGATAGCAATCCCGACACCATTATTACCATATAAATTACAATCCTCCACTGTGAGACCGTTGACTCCTGCGAATATTAGACCGCCTCCCCAATGTCCATTCCAACCACCGTCTATGGCAATACAATTTTTAATAGTGACATTTGAAGATTTTTGTACTTGGACACATGCAATAGCAGGTTTTTCAAAATAACAATCCTGTATCAGCAGATCTGTTTGATTGACTAAATCGAACAAACAGTCATTTCCCGTTTTCTTTCCAGCAAATGAAAGACCTGATATTTTAACGTTCTTTCTAGGTTTTAAAACATAGAATATACTTCCCGAAGTTGTTATCAATTTAGATTTTTCAATACCTTCTCC
>Ga0067045_1032356_pt1 | contig 10382 bp, 9 predicted proteins | sample TerdegcTABiofilm_FD_59184 | JGI IMG/M metagenome (GOLD analysis project Ga0067045, IMG submission 59184) | Combined Assembly of (Gp0054472, Gp0054536) Wastewater bioreactor microbial communities from Singapore -Terephthalate degrading... | reverse complement strand
TCTACATATATTACTTAAACGGAAAGTCAGCATAATTGGTGAAACGTTAAGAGCAGTCATAGACAGTGCATTTTTGGTATTTAGTAATATTGTTTGGGGAAATGTCCGAACTCTTGTCTGAAGTTCAGATGATTCTGCCATTGACAACAATTTATTTGAATGGTATATTATCTAGGGTGGATTTATTCGGCACAGCTAAAAATGCTCTTCTATCCTGTTATTGTGTCAAAATATCTTTCTATATCTCTTTTTATAGAATATTTTTAACCCTTCGGGACGTTAAAACGTCATCATTTAAAAAATACTAATTTTTTGTTCTAATCATTACGTTTTTTATAAAAAACAGAAAGGAGGGGGACTTTTGGTTGAAATGCTCATTACTTCAGGTAACTCTCTCAACATGATACAGGAATATGAGAAAGATTGCTGGATTAATATTATATCTCCAAGTGAAGATGACATTAAAGAAATTAGTCAAAAACTAGGCATACATCCTGATTTTTTGAAAAGCCCTCTAGATGCTGATGAACAGCCAAGAATAGAAGTTGATGAAGGTGTTGTTTTAGTTGTTATCAGAACCCCTCATTTTGACGAAGATGAAGATATACAATATACAACAGTTCCTTTGGGAATCATTTATACAGAAGATACAATTGTTACCGTAAGCTCAATGGAAAATGCAGTGCTTCAAGCCTTTTCAAAGGGCTTGATACGTGGAATGTCAACAAGAAAAAGAAGCAGATTTATACTCCAGATTTTTTCAAGAACAGCCTTAATATATCTCGGTTATCTTAGGCGGATTAACAAAATCACTTCACAAGTAGAAGACAAACTCCAAAAATCAATGAAAAATGAGGAACTTATCGATCTTTTAAATTTTGAAAAAAGTCTAGTTTACTTTACTACATCATTAAGAGCTAATGAATTGGTCATGGAAAGATTGCAAAGAACCGAGTTATTTAAGATGTTTCCAGAAGATCGAGAAATATTGGAAGATGTTATTATTGAAAATAAGCAAGCAATAGAAATGGCTAATATATATAGCAATATTTTAAGCGGAATGATGGATGCCTTTGCATCTGTAATATCAAATAATTTGAATGTTGTAATGAAGTTTCTTACATCAGTAACAATACTTTTAACGTTACCAACATTAATAGCCAGTGTATATGGTATGAATATAAAACTTCCATTTCAAGAAGAACCTTTTGCTTTTGGTCTGACTATGGGTATTTCTCTCCTCTTATCTATACTCGGTGCTTTGATATTTATTAAACGTAAGTGGTTCTAATGATTATTTTTTTATTTATATATACTCAGGGGGTTGTTTTAACGTATGGATATCAGTGAAGAAGATATTCAAGATAATGATCGTGAAAATATTGTTGACAGGATCATAACTGGAACTATATTTGATGACAATTCAAACCTCAAGGCAACGCTTGAAGAGGCTTCTATACACGAAATTGCCCATGCCATAAGATATATGGAGACAGATGATCGTGAAAAAATTATAGAATTGTTATCACCGGAACAAGTAGAGAATGTTCTATCTGCGTTAGGAACTATTGAAGATCAGGCGGATTTAGATATAGTGGAGGAACTTGGGGAAGTAGAAACTGAAGATGAAGAGATCGGCAAAAAGGAGTCAGAAGAAACCCTGCAACAAATAGATGAAATAGAATATAAGGAACATAGTTGGGTCCATATTGTTGCTCCAGATGATGATGAGATCAGGAAAGTGAGTGATGAACTCGAAATTCCCATTGATTTTCTAAGGAGTCCATTAGATATAGATGAGAGATCGAGAATTGAAGTTGAAGATGAAAACCTATTAGTGATTTTGAGAACTCCACATTTTGAGGAGGACAAAGACATTGAATATACGACTTTGCCTTTGGGAATAATTCTCGCAGAAAATATGATAATAACCGTATGCTCAAAAAAGAATGACGTTATGCAGGCAATCGCTGATGGAAAAAGCAGAGAAGGACTATCAACCGTCAATAAGGTTAAATTTATTCTGCAAATGTTTTCAGGAGCAACAACCGTATATATGGATTATCTAAAAAAGATAAATCGCAAAACCTCAATTGCACAAAATGAAGTGCTAAAATCTATGAAAAACGAGGAACTAATTAAGCTATTAAATTATGAAAAAAGCCTTGTTTATTTTATTACGTCATTAAAATCCAATGAGCTTGTCCTTGAACGATTACAAAGAACAGAATTACTTGATATTAGTGATGAGGACAGAGACATGTTGGAGGACGTTATAATTGAAAATAGGCAGGCTATTGAGATGACAAACATATATAGCTATATTCTTAGTGGAATGATGGATGCCTTTGCATCAATCATATCAAATAACCTTAATGTTGTAATGAAGATTCTTACTTCGGTTACGGTTATATTATCGATTCCTATCTTAGTATCAAGCATTTATGGTATGAATATTGAATTGCCATTACAACACTCACCCTATGCCTTTCCAATTATTTTTGGTGGTTCAGTAATCCTATCACTTATAGGCGCTGTTATATTCATAAAGAAAAAGTGGCTTTAATATATTTAGGAGGTTTATTTATGTGGCAAACATGGCAGTTAGCAGTTGGGCAAGCGGGAGGCGGAGGTTTTTCATCTATGTTATGGATAATTCCTGTTGTGGTTGTTGTTCTTATACTTATTGTTAATTCAGCCAGAGTAATTAAGGAATATGAGCGAGGCGTTGTTCTAAGATTCGGTAGGTTCCATAAGGTAAAAGACCCGGGATTTAGGCTTATACTCCCTTGGATTGATAGAATGACCAAGATACCTTTGCGTGTCGTTACTATGGATGTTCCAGATCAGGAAGTAATTACTCGAGATAATGTTTCTGTTAAGGTAAATGCAGTTATTTATTTCAAAGTTATGGACCCCAAAAAGGCTTTTATTGAAGTAGAAGAATACCTTAAAGCGACTCATCAGATCGCTCAGACTACTCTTAGAAGCGTTCTTGGACAGGCAAAGCTGGACGAATTGCTTTCTGAGAGAGAAAAAATAAACTCAGAATTAAAAACTATCGTTGATGGATTAACTGAACCTTGGGGAGTTCAGGTTACTGCTGTTGAAATAAAAGATGTAGAATTGACAGAAACGCTGATACGTGCTTTGGCGAGAGTCGCAGAGGCTGAAAGAGAACGAGAAGCAAAGGTCATTCATGCAAGCGGAGAATTAGAGGCCTCAGAAAAACTTGCCGAAGCAGCAGGTGTATTGTCAACTCAACCAGCCGCAATACAATTGAGATATTTGCAGACTCTCGTTGAGATTGCCGCTGAGAATAATTCGACTGTCATATTCCCATTGCCAATGGATATTATTAAGCCTTTGTTAGATATGATAGATAAAAAGAAAAGTAATTAAATGCGTGAAGCGTGAAAGACAAGTTATAATAAAGCAAAACGTATTACCCATCACGCTTTACCCATTACTCATTACCCATTACGCTTTACATATTAGGTGTTTGAAATGTATGGATATTTCGGGCAAAATCAGCCCAACAAATTGCTTAGAATAATATACTATATACCAAACTTTATAAAGCTATTCTGGAAGCTTTTTCGTGATAGCAGGATACCCTTTTATACAAAATCAATTCCAGTTATCGGCGCGATATTGAGTCTGTCTTATATACTTTTCCCTTTCGATATGCTTCCAGACCTTCTAGCCTTTATTGGACAGTTGGACGACTTTACAGTTGCTTTGATCTTTATGATACCTAGCATCTGGATTTTTATACGTCTATGTCCCAAAGAGATTGTCAAAGAACACGCCCATGAAATAGGAAAAAGGTCGCCATTATGAAATACTTAATATTAAGTGATATACACTCAAATCTTGAAGCACTTCAGGCTGTTTTGCTGGAAACTCTCTCCGCTAGAATTGATAAATATGTGGTTCTTGGCGACTTTGTCGGCTATTGTGCAAACCCTAATGAAGTCGTTGATATTATGAAAAATAAATCTCCGCTGATTGCTATACGTGGGAATCACGATAAGGTTGCAGGTGGTTTATCAGATGGACAGGATTTTAATGAAATTGCCCTTGAGGCTGATCTTTGGACAAGGGACATATTATCAGATGAGAACAAAAAATTTATCGCTGAATTGCCAAAGGGACCGCTGAATGTTGACGGCATATTTGATATTATGCACGGAGCAAACTATGACGAGGAATATTACATATTCAATTATAGTGAGGCTTTGAAGGCGTTTAATGAATCAAATTCAGATATTTTATTTTATGGGCATACACATTTACCAGCTATATGGGTATATGATGAGCAAGAAGCAGAAATAGGACTTGATTCGTTTGAAGATCAGTCAGGCAAATTAGAATATTATCTGCAAAAAGACAAAAAATACCTAATAAATCCCGGTTCAGTTGGACAACCAAGAGATCTAATTCCAAAATCTAGCTTTGTAATTTTTGATACCGATGAGATGAAATTATCGAATTTTCGTATTAAATATAATATACAATCCGCACAAGATAAAATCATTAGGGCAGGACTCGATGAATTCCTTGCAGAAAGGTTAGCCATAGGGAGATGAAAAAATTATTATTATATTTTACCTGTTTTTTGCTCTTATTTACTGTATCAGCTTTTGCTGTTGATGAATATAAATACGCTGGTGAATTCTTAAATGTTGGTGCTGGTGCGCGTGCGTTAGGCATGGGTGGGGCGTTTGTCGCAGTTGCAGATGACGGAACAACAACATATTGGAGCCCCGGTGGATTACCAAACCTGAAATCAAAAGAGCTATCATTTATGTATTGCCAGCAATTCAATAGCCTTATTAAAACTAACTTTATCAGCTATGTTCATCCAGAAACTAAATGGGGTTCATTCGGCATAAGTTGGCTAAGACTCGGTGTTGAGGATATTCCCAAGACGGGATATAAAGACATTAACCAAAACAATGTGCAGGATTTTGATGATAAAAATGAAAATGGAATAAAAGACCCCGGAGAGTTATATATTGAACATCCAATACAAGTTGGATCTTTTGATGATATTGAAGATGGCGTATTTTTTACCTATGGGCTTAAGCTTAGTGATGAATTTTCAGCAGGCGTAAATATCAAATATATCAAGCAAAGCCTTGCGAGTAATACTTCAACAGGGATTGGTTTTGATTTGGGTGCAGTTTACCAGATTTTTGATAGCCTAAAAGTAGGGGTTAATCTTCAAGACCTAACCAAAACAAAGCTAAAATGGGATTCTATATCTAAGCATGAAGACATAATACCTATGAGCATTAAATTTGGCGCTGCATATTCAAAGCAAATACAGGCACTAAAAAGTGACTTAACTTTGTCTTGGAGCCTTGATACAAAATATGGAACTGAGATGCGCTATGGCGTTGAATGGTGGCTATTAGATATTCTCGCTGTCAGAATTGGGTTGAATGTCGATGAGTTGTCAGCAGGTGTAGGATTAAGGCTTTCTGCATTTCAAGTTGACTACGCATTTATAGGGCATGACGATCTTGGCAATACGCACCGTATATCAACTTCTGTGAAATTTTAGTAATAAGGGAAAAATATAATGAAAATCATAATTTTATTTGTAGTTATTATGAGTGTAGTAATAATTTTTCCATCTCTTGCTGATGAAACTAATAAGGAAAGAAATTGGGGGATTGGTGTTCAGGGAAATTATCCGCTTTGGGGTGGGATTAGTGTTCGTTATTATGGACTGTCGCCAATATATTTGCAGGCTGTCGGTCGATCTATTTGGAATGGCAATGACAGGGATAATATGATAGGTTCTGGCATATCGTATGCTGTATTTGAATATAAGAAAAAGACAATAACAAGGCTTTATATCTCTTTAGAGGGCGGTCTTCGTTATGAAAAATTCCCAAATTGGATATGGATACCTGAAACACAAACAACCTATGAAACCACTACGAAGAAAACGACATATGGTGGTGGATTGACATTTGGAATTGAAATCGCATTTAATGTTTTTGGCACTCAAATAGGCTTTAATACGGAATTCGGTCAAGGGTTTGGTAAAATTGAAGAAGACAAAAACTCAAGAACAACTGCGTCTTTTCTTTTGGGTGCTGGTGGACATATCTATTTCTAATTCTTTAATATAAGGAACAAAAATGAAGGCTGTCGTTTTTGAGAAACCGGGGAAAGTCAGTGTTACAAATGTTCCTGATCCCATAATATCTAATGACGAAGTTTTGATCGCTGTGAAATCTGCCGGAGTCTGTGGAACCGATGTTCATATATTAGAAGGTGACTTTATCGGAACATATCCGATAATTCCCGGACATGAGTTCGCTGGGGAAGTCGTTGATATTGGAAAAGACATAAAAAGCATCAGAATCGGCGATAAAGTGGCGATTGACCCTGGTGTATTTTGCCATAAATGCTCTTTTTGTCGAGAGAATCATCAGAACTTTTGCGAGAATTTCAAGGCTTATGGTGTTTCCTACAATGGTGGATTTGCTGAACTTGCGTCAATTCGTGAGGAGAATATCCATAAAATTGATGGCTTATCTTATACAGAAGGCGCAATGGTTGAGCCAATAGGTTGTGGAATACATGGCTTGAAGCAAGTCGGCATTGAAATTGGCGATCATGTTTTGATATTCGGTTGCGGTTCTATCGGTTTGATACTTATGCAATTATGCAAAAGCTACGGTTCAGCATCAGTAACAATCGTTGATAAAATACAATCAAAACTTGATCTAGCAAAAAAACTCGGTGCAACAAATACAATTATCGTTGACAATAATATGCCATCTATATTGAAGGATATGCGTCCACAGGGCTTTAATGTTGTTATTGATGCTACTGGTTCGCCTGCTGTCGTTCAAGGCATGTTTAATTATGTCAGAAACAGAGGTAGGATACTTTTCTTTGGGGTATGCCCGCAAGATGGCAAAATTGAGATTTCGCCTTATGATGTATATAAACGTGAATTGAAGATATATGGCACTTTTGCTATACTTTATACCGCAATACCTGCTATTGATATGATTAGAGAGAAAAAAGTAAATGCAGAGGCACTTATATCTCATCATCTTTCACTTGATGAATTTCCGAAAGCATTGGAAATGATGAGGGATAGATCAAGCTCTATGAAAATTATAATAGAACCAAATAAATAACGAAAGGTAAAAAATAATGACTCGTGAAGAAAATTACTATGCAACGGTAGAATATCGCAATCCTGAATATATTATCTGCAATGTCAGCCTTCTTCCAGCAACTTGGGGCAAATATCGGCAAGAACTAGAGGATTTAGTATTAAGGCATCCTATCATATTTGGCGAACAGAAAAAGAATCCTGACAGAGTCTTTGATTGCTATGGCGGAACCTATGCAGAGGGCGATCATGTTGACAACTGGGGTTGTGTGTGGAAAAACATACATGGTGGAATGGAAGCCCTTGTTGTTGGACATCCCCTTGACGATTGGGCAAAATTTGAGAATTTCGTCCCTCCGACTTCGGGTGGTCTGCCACATGGATTTATGTATATGCGTTTATATTATCTGCGCGGATTTGAAAACTTTATGATGGATCTGATAGAAGAACCGCCACAACTTCAAAAGCTTATTGATATGGTGCTTAATTATAATATGAATGAGGTTGAAAAGATAATAGCTAACAAGCCAAGAATGGTTGGTTTTGGTGATGATCTAGGTAATCAAAACAGCCTTCCAATGAGTCCGAAGCTATGGCGAAAATATCTAAAACCATGTTTCGCAAAGATATTCGGTGCTTGTCGCAAAGCGGGGGCGCATGTATATTTGCATACAGACGGACATATTCTTGAGATAATTCCAGACCTTATAGAATGTGGCGTTACAATTCTGAATCCACAATTTAGGGCAAATACTATTGATGGATTAGTAGAATATTGCAAAGGCAAAGTCTGTGTCAGCCTTGATCTTGATAGACAGATGTTTCCATTCTGCACGCCGAAAGACATCGATGAGCATGTAAAAGAGGCTATCGTAAAGCTAGGTTCAAAAGAAGGTGGGCTAATGATCGGGGCGGAATGTGCGCCTGACGTGCCTCTGGAAAATATCGAGGCTATCTGTCAAGCAATGGAAAAATACAGGCTTTATTATAACTAATGTTTGAGTATGTTTATTTTTAAAACCACTGATAAACACAGATGGACACAGATTTATAAAAGACAAATAGGCTTATGGACTGGACTAATAAGCCTATTTGTTCTAATAATGCCTGCCTTTGCAAACGAATCTTTCCGCATATCTGGTATGGGCGGGGCTTTTGTTGCCATACCAACAGGCGAAACATCAGTTTTTGGCAATCCTGCATCATTAATAAATGTTCAAGATAATAATGCTTCCATTTCTTTTTCTACACAAAACCTAAATTATCAGAATTTTCCATTATCCGAAGGGGAACAAGCACATACAAACCTTTCTTTTAGGATAAAACCAACAATATATTATACAAGGGCCTTTGGCAGATTTGGTTTAGGATTGGGTTATGTTTATGATCTTGATAACAGAGACAGCACAATAAAAGTTGAATCAACAACCGCAGAATATATTGTCAATGAAAATAAATTCACATCAGATACAAACACGATATTTAACTATGATCTCTTTCGTGAAAAACTTCCCATGTTTTGCCTTGCCTATTCTCTAAAACCTGATTTAGCAATTGGTTTGAGGTTGAAATATAGAGATCAAACATATAAAAAAGGCATTATCATAAGGCCATTTAGGCTGACCTCAATCCATGATCCTGATGTAAATAGAAATGATGCGACAAAGCTATTGCCTGCAATTATCAACAATCTTGACATTGGGCAAGCGATAGACGATTTTAAGAATAATGAATATGGCAAAGATGAAGTTGAGAATGATCTTTCAGGAAAGGGATTAGATATTGATCTTGGTATGCAATCAAAGATATATGAACGCTGGAATGTATCCGCTGGTCTTATGATAGAGCATTTAATACAGCGAAAGATAACACTAGCGCAACCTTCTATATTGAGGATCGGTGTTAGTTCAATTCCTTTCTCATGGTTATCTACGGGGTTTGATATGCACAAAACAATAAGTAGTAAAGGCTTTGGTGTTAATATAGGATGGGAAGCGTCTTACTCATGGCAGAAATATTTTCGAGGAGGGGCAGTTTTTCGTAACGGACTATCCTATGAATCATCAAAAACTAACGTGTCACTTGGGATTGGGGTAAAATTGGGAGACTCAGAATGGAATTATGCACTTATCAAACCAATTGACGGTTCATCGCCTCATCTAGCAACACATTTATTAGCATCATCGACAAGATTTTAATAATGAAGAGGGATAGTAAAATAAAACTTTATTATACCGATTAAGGCTATCACCACAATAAAGGCCACAAGCAAAATACCTGTATTATGGTGTAAAAAAAAGACAAAATAATGAATTTCTGATACTTAATGGAGTTATGTTTATTATAAATTGCGAGAAGATTATTTTCCAATAAAGTCAGTTGCAATTTTAATTGTATCGTTTTTTTCAAGCTCACTGATCAATGTGAAATATACTCCACTTTTATTCCATCTTATAATTGTGACAGGTCCTTTGGATAAAATTATACAATCTATCCCTTTGATTTTTATTTTTTCCTCTTTTTCTGGACCTGGTGGCGGACCGGGAGGATGCTCATTACGTTGTCTTTCTCTATTAGGCGGTGTAGAACCTTCTGGTCTTCCTCTATCTGGTGGTCTGTCAAATGGCGACTGAAAAACAGAAAGCGCAGTCAAGCCATCGGAATATTTAAGGTGTACATTCTTTGCTTTATCAATCTCTATTGTATTAATGCTTTGTAAAGCAAAACCACCCGATAACTGCTCAATAACAACTATATCAAATTGTGTTTTTTCTCTTAATTTACTTATATTAGGCTTGTTTTGATTGTAATTCCATATCTCTTCCACTTTGGGTCCCGATGGTCTTTTTCTTGTATCCCAAAATTTTCGGGGATTCTTAAATAGCTTATCATCGATAGCCGAATTAAAATCTATTTTGCTATATGCAATCAGCCTTCTGAGGACTTTTTGAGTATCATATAACTCTGACTTTAACGGTATTCCCTTTTCAACATCGATCCATAGTTTCCTTGATGGTCTATTCAGTTGTTTTGGTATTATTTCTATCAAATATGTATCACGTCCAGCAACACTTCCACCATTAAAAACTCCAACTTTATAATTCCTTAATAAAAGGCGAAAATTCTGAAATTGCGTTTCCTCTAAGTTTTCTGGAGGCAGAAACCTGAAAGGTAAATGCTTTTTCTCATCGGGTTCAAGTCTCCAACGTTCTTCTCCATCCACTACCATCCC
>Ga0067045_1032355_pt1 | contig 10385 bp, 8 predicted proteins | sample TerdegcTABiofilm_FD_59184 | JGI IMG/M metagenome (GOLD analysis project Ga0067045, IMG submission 59184) | Combined Assembly of (Gp0054472, Gp0054536) Wastewater bioreactor microbial communities from Singapore -Terephthalate degrading... | reverse complement strand
GGATCCGGGCTGGTAAAATCACCGTAAAAAACCGTCACCCCCTTATCCCGGAAGGCTTTAAGAATCTCCTGGGTGGAAAGTACTGTTATTTCATTGGTCCTGCAGGTAAGACACCAGGCTGCAGAGAAGATTATAAAAACCGGTTTCTCCTCCTCCCTTGCCTTGGCTACAACTTCAGGACTGAATTTATGCCATCCATATTTAACCTCCGTCCCCGAAGAATCCATAACCTGGGAACTTTTTTGAACCTCCGTCCCCCTAAAAACCAAAAAAAATCCACCAATTACGGCTAAAAGGAGTAGAATAAGCGCAAGGATCCTGGTTCTCTTTGTCTTTTCCGGTGTGGAGAAGAGTCCATACATCCAGGCGGCAAAGGCCAGGCCAAGGCCGTATAAAAGCAGGGAGATTAAAACCTCCGTCCCCATCTGGTGAACCAGGATATCTATCATTTCCGCTGCCATAGCGAGCAAGAGGAATCCAAGAACCGTTTTGAAGACCTTCATCCAGTTTCCGGGTTTGGGAAGAATCTTAACAGCTCCAGGCCACAATCCCAACAGAAGGAAGGGGAAAGCGAGGCCAAGGCCTAGAGAGAGGAAGATCAGAAGTATGGTTCCAGGGGGGCTTGCAAAGGCAAAACCAAGGGCAGTTCCTAATAGCGGGGCTGTGCAGGGGGTTGCTAGAAGAACTACGAAGGCACCTGAGGCAAAGGAACCGAGATATCTCTTAATTCCACTTTCTTCTCCCTGGTTTTTCCCTGAGCTTTTAAGGGTTATTCCCTGGATTATAAAAAGGTCAAAAAGGGAAAGGGCAAAAAGAACCAGAAGGGTAAAAAGGAAAAGCACAAAGCCCTTTTCCTGGAATTGAAAACCCCAGCCTATCATCTGGCCGGATAGTTTAATTAATATCACTATTATCCCAAGTATAAGAAGGGAAACCAGGATCCCAAGGGCATAGGAGAGGGAGGAGAGGAGAAGATCCTTGCGGTTATTAAGATTACCCTTAACCAGAGAAAAGGCCCTTATTGACAGCACGGGAAGCACGCAGGGCATTATATTGAGTATTATTCCCCCCAGAAAGGCAGAAACCAGAAGTATTAAAAGATTCTGTTTTTTTCCCTCTAAAAGCTGAAGGTTTAAGGTGGTCTCCTCCTCCTGGGGCAGGAAGCAAAGCCCATCTTCGTCGCATAATTGATAAGAGGCTCTCAGGATTAAGGTTTTCTCCCCCGGTTCCTCAGTCGTGGGTATACTGACCAGCCCGGCGAGGGTGGCAGTATCGTAATACAGGGTTTCGCCGTCCCTCTCTAAACCCTCGGGATATTGGATCTCTCCAAGGGAGAAATCCCCGGGAGTGACCAGGGAAAAGGTAAAGTATTCCTTTTGAAGAACCTGATGGGTGTTTGGGGGAAAGGTGTAGGTAACATAGATTTTTACCTGGTCACCGGGTTTTACTTCCCCAGGTTCCAGGCTCGCAGAAACCTCTGCCTTGGGGACGGAGGTTAGAAAACTATACCCCGAGGCAGCAATCACAAGAAGATAAATCAAAATCAGGAAAAAACCGATCTTTCCTTTCATCAGAGATTTGTAAGCTCCTTAAACAGATCGATTATCTCTTTTTCATCCCACTCCCTGGCTCCCTGGTATGCGCCGATTATAAAGCCCTCCTTATCCAGGATAAAGGTGGTGGGAATGGCATTTATTCCGTATAAAAGGGCGGTAATATTGCCCTCATCGGTATAAACCGGAAAGGTAAATTTCTGGGATTCCACAAAGCGCCGGACGGTCTGAGGGTTTTCTCCCTGGCTTACTGCCATGATTGTGAATCTATCCTTGGCAAGGGCAGCAGCCAGCCGCTCCATGGAGGGCATCTCTATCCTGCAGGGCGGGCACCAGGTAGCCCAGAAATTGAGGAATACTACCTTTCCTTTCAAGGAATTCAGAGGGACGGAGGTTCCCGAAAGATCTTTCACCGTGAATTCAGGCGCCTTTACCGGGGTTCTTGCCAGGGAAAATCCCTCCCTAAGGAGTCTCTGTCTTAAGGCTTCGGGAATAACCGTGGCATTCTGGCTCCACACAAAAAATCCTGGCAGCAGCAGGAGAAGCAAAGTCAAAATAGCTCTTTTCATATATTCCTCCAATTATATACAAAATACATTAATGCCCGGGTAAAAGCAAGGAGGAACTTAATAGAAGTGACAACAGGTTGTACAAAGCATGTCCAAGGGACAGAGGATGAATTTTCCTGCGGGAGTAAAAAAACAGGGAGAGAAAAATCCCTGCCAGAAGAGAGAATAGAAATCCCCCCCATCCCTCATACCCATGCCCAGCTGCAAAAAGCAGGGAACTTAAAAGGATTGCGGGAGTCTTTTTTATTCCCTCAGTCTCAAATACTGTAAGAAGATACCCGCGGAAGAAGAGTTCTTCTCCATATCCGGTAAGTAAACATGTACAAAACAGAAAAGGTATTATAGAATAATTGGAAAAGCGCCAAGGGGTAAAACTGCTGCTTCCAGCCAGGTTTGCCGGCAGAAGAGTTAACCCGGAAGCGATAAGAAAAAAGATAAGGAAAAGCATGGCCGTAACCGAAAGGCTAAAGCCTAGATCCTTTAAGGTATAACGAGTGAATCCCATTGGAATTAGGGATGAAAACCGGCGTTTAGCCATAACGAGAACCAGAAAGGTCTGGGGAAGAATCACGGAATAGTAATTTATATGGAAGTGGATATCATTAAAGACTTCCGGATCAGGGCTGTTTCTCTGAGAAAGGTACGATGGAAGATAGAAAACGAGGAACAACAGAAGAGCCTCCAGAATTCCATTGTCCGCCCAAGGTTTCCCGAGGCCTTTGTAAAATATTGATTTCATCCTATTTCCTTTTTTAATATATTATAAAATCCGATAAAAAAGGTAGAGGTCTAATAAATAAAGTATTTTTTTCAAGGAGATTTTCGGCTGATCATGGTTATTTTACTTATTCTTCTTTTTGTAATCAGTGTTACAGGTTTTATAATCCTGAGGAGACTGGGAGGTGGCAACTTTCCATGGATTCACTTCTACTCCAAGGGAAAAGAGGCTGGTTTTTCCTTTAAAGAGATCAATCTTCTCAGGCGGGTGGCGGTGGAAAACCGTTTGGAAAACCCGACTGCTCTTTTCTGGTCCATTAAGCAGCTTGACCGGTCAATCCGGGGTACAATAATAAAATTCCGCAACGAAGGAAAGGAGGAGGTTGAGCCATACCTCTCCTTTATTGGAAAGCTTTTTGAGTTTCGAAAAAGGGTGGAACTCAATCTTCCCAAGTATACCCTAGGTTTAAATAATACCCGTAAAATCGTTCAACATCAGAGGGTTAAGATTACCCTTCCCGGACAACCGCAGGCGACGTTTACCGCCTCGGTGGTAGAGAATCTGAAAAGGTATATTGCGATTTCCTACCCAGAAGGTCCTAAAATGCCGGATGGTTTTTCCTGGGCAGGCCAGATAATCAATATCTATTTCTGGAGAATAGATGATGCTGGGTATATCTTTAACTCCAAGGTGCTGGAGGATTACTCCTCCAAACAGTACCCGATCCTGCATATAGCCCACTCGGAAAGTCTTACCAGAACACAAAAACGCCGTTCTATTCGGATAGAGATAAGCATACCTGCCTATATTTATGCCCTTAGGAATCTTGATCAAGCCAAGGGAGAGATAGAAAAAACACCGGGGATAAAATGCCGGCTGGTGGATATTTCTGAGGATGGCGCCGCGGTTCTTGTGGGGGGCAAGGCTAAGGTTGGAATACCTTTAAAACTTCAGTTTCGGTTGGAGATAGGAACAATAGTAATGATTGGTACGGTAAAGGGAGTTTCCTTTGATACAAAGAAGAATCAGTCGATTCTACATATTCAATCTTCCATCCCTTCTCAGAGCATGAAGAATCAGCTTTTATCCTACATCTATAATATTTTTGGGGAGAGGGACGACAAAAACAGAAGTCAGAGAGCCACCTCCTCCAAAACAGCCTCTTAGGCTCTTTTACTCTTCCTAATCTCCGAATAGGGCTGTAAAATATTGCTAACCTCCCTCAGATGGGTTAATATTCCCCTTAGGAGATACTTAATGAAAAATAAGATAACCTTGATTTTCCTGACAATAATTCTTATTTCTTCTGCCTATGGTCAGGATACCAGTTTATTAAGTTCTTTCCAAAGGAATTTTGCCCGGGGCAGCTTATCAACAAAAATCAAGGTTCTGCAGGATGCCTCTCTTGTGGAAGGGGTGGAGATGGGCCCCTTGTATCTCCAGGCTGCGGAGTTTATATACGATAATTTCCAATCCTTTCAGAATGATCCTGTAGCCCAGGAGCTTGCTCTTTTGGCCATCAGGATGATCGGTGTTGCAGGTTATGAACCAGGCGCCGGAGCTTTATGGCGGCTTTTTGATGTAGAAAAGAACAGTACTGTAAGAATGGAGATAGCCAATGCTCTCTCTGTTGTAGGAAAGAACAAACCGGAGATTATCAATAATCTAAACCTCTGGCTCGCCTCTCAGAACAATATCTACAGAAGCGGAAGCGGTGTGGATCTGCAGGTTTTGCGGGAGGTAATAGTGGCTCTGGGCAGACTGGGAGATCCCAGCTCCTTTCCTATTCTCTTAAGCTCCGCAGTACTCGGTTACTCCGCGGAGATAACGAGAAAAGCTCAGGAGGCTCTCACCCTCCTTAAAGGTGATTACTCCTCCATGGTGGAGGAGGTTATAAGGAAGGGTAGTGTGTCGGAAAAACTGGCAGGCCTAAGGCTTATGTATGCCAGCGAGAGACTAAAGGCTGAACAGAAAGGGGGCCTAGCCACTGCTGCCCTGACTGTGGCCCTTGGGCTTGCCTCCCAGGAGATAGCGGAGCGGGATCAAATTCGGCAGCTCCGGTACGAGGCTGTAAGGGCCTTAACAGTTTTAAAGTGGTCTAAAGCTACCGCTCTGGTAATAGAGCATTTCAACAGAATCGTTGTGGAATGGGACCGGGGGCAGGTAAGTAAAAGTTTTGTCCTGGAGGCAATTTCCTGCCTCGGAGCTATGGGAACTCATGAAGCAGCAGTGCGTTTAACCCTCTATCTAGAATTAATAAACTCTTATGTGGATAATGGTCAGGCCTACGATGAACAGGTGGTAATTGCGGTAATCAAGAATCTGGAGCTTCTTGGGGACCTTGTCGCCTTTGACTATCTTCTTTATACGGGTTACCTCAATTACTCAGAGAGGGTTAAACAGGCCGCCAGGGAGGCTCTGAAAAATCTTTAGGCTGAAAAAGTCGTCTCCTTTATTTTTTCTTTTTTCCGAAGCGGATCCTCTGGTCTTCTGCGGGATTATCTTTGCACTGCTTTTGTATCTCTACTCAGAAGAAAGAGGGCTCTCTACTTCCTTCTTCCTTTTGATTGTACCGCTCCTTCTTATCCCACTCCTTGTCCTGACCGGGAGAATCCTGCTTCCACGGGAAAAGGGGGATTATCGATCCAGGTTTCTCATCTTCTATCTCTTTTTTCTCCTTGCCCTGGCATTGTTTTTTCAGGCGCAGCTGCGGTTTTTCCGGGAAAAGGTTTGGTGCGGGCTTCCGATAGAAGGGGTTACCTCCCTTTCTGCCATCACCCGAGGAGATTCAAAAACCCTTAAAAGCGGCAAAATTCTTGTTCCCCTTTCCCTTAAAAGCGTTAAGGACCGAAGGGGAAACCAGGCTTCTGCCAGGGGAAGAATAAACCTGATTACCGATCCTGGAGATCCTCTTTTTACAGGCCGGGAGATCCTTGTCTCCGGTTCCATTTCCAGGGATGACGGGGGTGGGTATATACTGTTTTCCAAAAGAGATCAGGTCTTCTTAGGGGCGTATAAAAACCGGTTTGCTGCCTTCCGGGAGAGGGTAATCCTGGGGCTATCCAATAGAATAGAAGAGTTTGGAGAACCGGGGGGGCTTCTTCAGGCTCTTCTCCTGGGAATCAAGGATGATCTTTCCCCCTTGGAGGCGCGATATTTCCAGCGTTCCGGAGCCATGCATATCCTGGCCCTCTCTGGAATGCACCTGGGAATATTTGCCGGCTTTTTAATCCTCTTTGTGAAGCCCCTTTTAGGGAAAAGGAGGGCCCTCCTTCTGGTATCCCTTCTCCTCTTCCCCTATATAAGTCTTGCTGGTTATCCTCCCTCCCTCCTGCGGGCCTACATAATGTATTTCACCTATAGTTTGGTAGTTTTTTTTGGATATAAACCGAAAAATCTCAACATTCTTGTCTTTTCTTTTATCATCCAGGGGATGATCGACCCGTCTTCCCTTTTAACCCTGGGAGCAAAATTATCCTTTTCCGCCCTGGGGGGAATAATTCTCCTTTCACCCCTCTTTTTTTCCACTTTCAGGATCCTATTTCCCCGATTTCTCAGGGCGGGAGTCGCCTCTTCCCTGGGGGCACAGACGGCCACCCTGCCTCTTGTTGCCGCCTCCTTTGGGGTTTATTATCCCATAGGAATTCTTGCAGGCCTTGTGTTATCCTTCGCCATCCTGATCTTTATCTGGACAGGATTACTTGGTCTTGTATTCCTAAACCTTCCCCCCCTCAAGGATCTGTTCTCCAGATTACTCCTCCTGATCTACCGTGGGATTCTCCTTTCTGCCGAAAAATTTTCCCGGTTTCCTGCTTTGGAGATTTCGGTCCGCTCCGGGATTCTTCTTTCCCTCGCTATCTGGGTTTTTTGTCTGGGTTTGACATTGCGTCGTTTTTTAAATATTCTCCCTAGATTGAATAAGGAACAGGTTTCAGAAGGGGATGATAAACTACGATTCTCCCAGGGAGCTTAAAATTCTCCTGGAGGAGAGGGGCCTTGCCCTAAAAAAGCGGTTCGGACAAAACTTTCTTATCTCTCCCGGAGCAAGAAGGAAAATACTCGAGCTTTTGAACCCGCAGCCAGGGTCAGAGGTTTGGGAGATAGGTCCAGGCTTGGGGGCTATGACGATTTTGCTTCTAGAAGCTGGGTGCAGGGTCACGGCTTTCGAGATAGACCGGGGTTTTGCTGCTCTGTTATCCGAGGAATTCGCTGCTAATCCAAATTTTTCCCTGGTCGTGGGTGATGCAGTAAAAACCTGGCAGGAAATTTACCAGGAGGATAAGCCCCCTGCCAGGGTTATGGGGAACCTTCCCTATGCCAGTGGTTCAGCCATACTCCTCTCCTTGCTGCAGGGCGGCTGTAGGCCGGAGAAATTCCTCTTTACCCTGCAGAGGGAGGTGGTGCAGAGAATTCTTGCACTACCGGGGGATCCCAATTACTCCTCCTTTTCCATTCTTTGTCAGTCTCTTTGGGATGTAAAAACCTGGGGTGATCTTAAGGCAGGGTCCTTTTATCCTGCCCCAGAGGTGGTTTCTTCCATGCTTGAGGCTGTTCCCCATTTCCGCTACCCGTTAAAGGAGGCTCCGGATTTCCCGGTTCTCGTCAGGGACCTATTTCTCTCCCGGAGAAAAACCATAAGAAACAATCTTAAAAACAGCCAGCTTTCTAAAAAGTATCCTATGGATTCCCTCCTTTCCCTTCTTATCTCCCTGGGTGTGGATCCCGGACTCCGGGGAGAGGATCTGGGAGTGGAGATAATTTATAAAATTGCCCAGAAACTTCCCAATCTCCTTTGACTCTTTAGCCTCCCTCTACTATAATCGGCCTGTCAATTCCCTGATTAAGGAGGAGTCGATGCAGTGTTGGATTCTGAATAAAACAGTTTTTTCTATTTTACTGATTTTAACCCTATCACTCAGCCTAAGTATTTTCTCCTGTACCTCTGTCCCCGAAAAGGAAGCGCAGGAAGAGACCCCAACTGCAGGAGGAGAAGCTGCGGAAGCGCCGGGAAACCAGGTTGAGGAGACCAATGCCGTGGTAAAAGCGGAGGAGGAAAAATCGGAAAAACCGGTGGCTGTTTCACTGGTTTTAACAACAAAGGAAACCTCTCTCTTCCCGGATGGTTCTTTGGATCAGTACAGAGTTTATACTTACCTTGAGGGGACGGGTTCCCTCGTAAAGGAGGAGCTTTTCCGTCAGGAGGGTCTGCTTGTGGAGCAGGTGCTTTACCAGTATTCGGACGGTCTTTTGGTTAAAAGGGAAGTGCAGGACGGGTCAGGAAGGTTAACAGGTTTCCGTTCCTATGAATATTCAGAAAAAGGTGATCTCTTGGAAGAGTCTCTTTACGGCGCCAAGGGGGAGCTTCAATCTCGAAGCCGATATGAGTATGATGATTCGGGCAAAAAGGCAAAATGGAGTATCTTTGACTCCCAGGGAACCCTGATTGCTTACAGCTTATATCTGTACAAGGACGGTGAACCAGCGACCATAGAGAACTACAGTCCTTCCGGAGATCTGGAGGAATCCTTTCAATTTGAATACTCCCAGGGGAAGCGTACAAAACTGTTGGAATACGATTCCCGGAAAAAACTCGTCAGGTATACCCAGTATCTATATGATAATGGAACCCTATTTTCGGAGGAATACTATACCGGTACAAAGGTTCTTCAAAGAAAGGTTCTTTACTTAAGGGACAATCTGGGGGAGGTCACGGAGATTCGTCATCTTGACGGCCAAGGGAATCTCAGGGAAATTATCAGGCGGGAATATATTGTAAGAGAGATTGTAACGCCCGCGGGCCGGTGATGTTTCTATAAAGAGGTTGATGAAAGATGCTTAATTTGAAAAGGCTTATCCCTATAATTATATTGTCTCTCCTTGCTGCTAATCCGGTTTTTCCTCAGGAGGCTGCCGCTGTTTGGGGTCGTTTGTACAACCGCGCCAGGTCCCTGGAACAGAAATATCAGGTCATGCTTAATATTGTTGAACTTAAGGACAGGAACCTGATTCCTGTAATCAGTAATGCCCTGGAGGAATTGATAAATGAAAATAAAAACATCACCGGTACCAACGAAAGGTTGCTTTTTAATGATCTAATAAAAATCATGGTTATAGAGCTGGGCAATCTTAAGGCCTTAGAGTCCGCTCCCTGGGTTTATACCGTTTTTCAGGAAAATCCGGATCCTCTTGTCCGGGGAGAGGCTCTTGTAGCCCTGGGAAAGATGGGTGCCAAGGAGTATGCCGAGCCTATAGCAAGGTTTTTAAGAAACCTGAATTTCAATGTCGCCCCTTCCCAGCAGAGACGAGATAACGAGATTTTAGCCTATTCCGCTGTCATTGCCCTGGAACGACTTAAGGATCCTCTGGGTTTTGAACCGATCTTCTTTGCCTCCACGGGTTGGTATTCTGGAACTAGTCAGGTAAAGGAAAGGGCCAGGAGTGCCCTTGTTACCCTCGTGGAAGATCCAACAGAGGAACTTATCAATATAATAAGGAATAACTCCGCCTTTACAGTAAAACTTGCAGCCCTGGAAGCTGGGGTAGTCTCCCGGGCACCTTCCGAGAGCAAGGAGATATTGGGCATAGCCGCCCTCCAGGAAGGGCTTGCTTATCAAACCAAGGATCTGCGGGAGTTGAATACCTTAAGCAGGTTGAGGACTCTGGCTGCTTCTCTCATCAAATCAACTTCCCTCACTAGACCAGAGGCAGTACCTCTTCTGGAGCAGATGTTATACATAGATTACGATGTGAATGAAAAGATCACCGCTTTAGAGGCCCTGGCGACCTCGAGATTGGAGGATCCTGTCTTGGCTCTTGTAAAATTCCTCCGGTATCAGAATGAAAGGCAGGCCGGAGGTCTGACAACCCAGGATAACCGGGTAATCATCTCCACCTTAAGGGCTCTTGGTTCTCTAGGGAATAAGGCTGCAATAGAGGAGTTGATAATGGTGCGGCATTCAAATTGGTCCGGAACTGTGGTAAGAGAAGCTGCTGCAGCTTTGGAAAAGCTGCAGTAAAGCCTCTATTTTCTAGTATTATCTGGGTCTAAGGAACTCCTTTATAAAATCCTCTATCTGAAAGAATCCCTCTTTCCCCCGAAGCCACTCCGCGGCTAATACTGCCCCTAGAGCGAAACCTCCCCTGCTTCTTGCACAGTGAGTGATCTGGATGGTATCGGCAGGGGAGTCCAGCATAAGGGTATGGGTGCCTGGTACGGAACCGCCCCGCACCGAGGCAATATGAAACTCCTCTGGCGCTATCTGCCTGTCCAGTCTTTCGGTTACCAAAACCTTCTTTTTACTTGTTTTTTCCAAAACTCTTTTACCCAGGGTAAGGGCAGTCCCGGAGGGAGAGTCCTTTTTCTGATTATGATGGATTTCGTAGGCCATTATGTCGTAGGAGTCACAAAGGTCGTAAAGCTCCGCTGCCCTTTCCGCTAGGGCATAGAAGAGATGGGCTCCCAGGGAAAAATTGCTGCCCCAAAGGTATCCTGTTTTACCCTTAAGGATAACCTGTTTTACCTCCTCCCTCTCCTTTTCCCACCCA
>Ga0067045_1032354_pt1 | contig 10385 bp, 11 predicted proteins | sample TerdegcTABiofilm_FD_59184 | JGI IMG/M metagenome (GOLD analysis project Ga0067045, IMG submission 59184) | Combined Assembly of (Gp0054472, Gp0054536) Wastewater bioreactor microbial communities from Singapore -Terephthalate degrading... | reverse complement strand
TATGACTATTGTACCTCAAATTATAATAATAAATCTATTTATGTTCCTCGAAGGCCACTAAAATCCGATCAACAAAAATATCTTGACAAAGAATCTATTTAGGCTAATTGTAGCAAATGTGAGAGGCTAGTCAAGTAGCGGACTTTCGCCTAGTGCGGGTCTCTGCATGGCTAGAAGAGAAAAAGATTGACAACACACTTAATTTCTGATAGCGATGTGTAAACGTTTTATTGTTTTTTGAAATCAGGGTATAACTGTTTTCATTTAGAGAACAGCTCAATCGTATTCTCATTATATTAGGAGGTAACTATTTAAATGAGAAGATTTGCAGTGACGCTCATGGTTGTCGGTATGGTTGCGTTGTTGGCTTCATCCGGATTTGCATTCTATGCTTGGGCTCCATATTCAAGTTGGGGCGCGGCATCATCCAGCAGCAGCAGCGGAAACTATAACGCCAGTTCTTCAAGCAGCGGCTATTGGCCAGCAGCAAGTTCTTCAAGCTCAGGAACAGTAGCATATTCATGCGCTCCTGCTTCCAGCAGCAGCAGTGGCTACTATTGGCCAGCCAGCTCTTCATCAAGCTCAGGAACCGTTACATATAATTGTGTTCCTGCTTCCAGCAGCAGCAGTGGCTACTCTTGGCCAGCCAGCTCTTCATCGAGCGGCTACTATCCTGCAAGCAGCTCATCAAGCGGCTGGTTCTAATAACGTAAGCGATTGTTTTAATCGCTGCCTCTTTCGAAATGAACAGACAGGAGCGATCGACCGTGAGGTTTGGTCGCTCTTTCTGTTTAGACCATCGGATCTTTTGAAAAGCCATGAATATGAACTGCGTAAAATATTCTGCTATTGGAATGGTTTATTCACTTTTTCTACTTTTTGTCATTTCCTGCCAATCGCAGTCCGCTGATACTTCGCAAAGTACCCAGGGAGCTAGAATTGCGGGCACTTGGATCATGACCTCACGGATCATAGATGGAGAAGAAGTTCCTGTGAAGGAGCGAGTCATGAAGCTCGTCCTAAACTCAGACGGCGCCTTTATAGCCAACTATCGGGGTGAAATAAACCAGGAGTGGATCCTCGCAGGCCAGGGAGCTTTTTCTTATGACCCTCCCACACTAAACCTTTATTGGGATACTGGACGCGTCATCAACTTGCTTGTCGATGAATCTCAACCAGACAGGTTAGTTTTGCATCATGGGAAAAATATAGCGCCATTAAAGGATCAAGAGCCGGATGAAGTATTTGTAAGATTCAAGGGTGAGAAAGGACCAACACGCTAGCCTGAATTTGAGCCTCCTGCCCCAGCCATCTGTTCAGTCGTTCTATCCTTGCATCTTCTTGAACATTTCTTTTTTCCTCAGAATCCACGTTCCGTTTGATTTGAATCATCTGGTTTGACGCTAGCAGAAAATAATGCGGCAAAAGGCCGCCCAGCATCTCGCGTTGAGCTCCTCTGCCGCCAATCTCTTTTTTTCCGTATTTAATTGGAAAATTACTTTTTATTCTTCTTTCGCCAGATTTATTAATCCTCCGGCCAGAAGGATTTTTCTTTCCCTATCTGTTGCTTGAAGAAGAAGTGGAATTTTTTTGCCTGTTGACAAAATCTCGGCCACTAATTCTATCGCTCCATTTTCGATCTGTCTTCTGACCGATTCTATAGAGATTGAGTCCCCTTGGGCTATAGAATCATAATCTTCAGAATTTTTAAAAGTTAAGGGGATTATACCAAAATTTATAAGGTTAGCCTTGTGTATTCTAGCAAAACTTTTTGCAAGTTTTGCCCTGACTCCTAGAAATCGAGGGGCAATGGCAGCATGTTCTCGAGACGAACCTTGCCCATAATTTTCGGACGCGACAACAAAGGCCACTGCGATGCTGCGAGACCTTTGAGGAAACTCTGGATCGATTTGATTGAATACATATTCGCTTATAGCTTCTATGTTGCTCCTGAGCGGAAGAACCTTGCTACCAGCTGGCATAATATGGTCTGTGGTTATGTTATCTCCCACTTTTAACGCCACAATTCCGGAAAGATTTTCTTCGAGTGGGCCAAATTTTGGGAAAGGTTTAATGTTTGGTCCCATAACAATTTCGACACTTGATGAATCCTCAGGAGGTATTACGAGATTCTCATCATTAATCAAGTACTTCTGCGGGTTAGAAACTTTGGGATAATCTCCGAGCTTTCGAGGATCAGTTATCTTTCCAAATATTGCTGACGCCACAGCGGTTTCAGGTGAGCACAGATAAATGTTGTCTGGAAAAGTTCCGCTACGTCCTGGGAAATTTCTTGGGAATGTCCTCAGAGAGACTGCGCCAGTCCCTGGAGCCTGCCCCATTCCAATGCAACCTAGGCAACCAGACTGATGAATCCTTGCGCCGGCCATTATTAGATTCATTACCCCTCCGGCCGCGGCAAGGTTCAAAAGAGCTTGACTACTACCGGGGTTGATCTCAAGGCTCACATCAGGATGACAATGTCTTTGCTCAAGAGCTTTTGCCGTAATCATTAGGTCCCTGAAAGAAGAGTTCGCGGACGAACCTACTATCACCTGATTGACAACCAGTCCTTCGATTTCTGAGACCTTTTTTACATTGTCAGGAGAGCTAGGCAGGGCGATGAGTGGCTCAATCTCGCTCAAATCCACTTCTATCACTTCCGAATAATGCGCATCATCATCCGCCTTGATTTCAGTCCATGCATCAGACCGACTCTGGCTTTCCAGGAATTCTTTAGTCCTGACGTCTGAGGGAAATATGCTTGTAGTCGCCCCAAGTTCCGCGCCCATATTTCCAATAACCGAACGGTCCGTTGCAGACAGGGTTTCAACGCCTGGGCCAAAATATTCAAATATCTTGCCCACCCCTCCCTTGACGCTGAGCCTTCGCAACATCTCAAGGATGAGATCTTTTGCCGAAACCCAAGGTTGTAATGCCCCTGTAAGCCTTACCCCCACGATTCTGGGCATGTTCAGATAGAAAGGTCGACCGGCCATTGCCATTGCAACATCCAATCCACCAGCTCCTATTGCCAACATGGTTAGTCCACCATTGGTAGGAGTATGGCTGTCAGATCCCAGCAGAGTCTTACCAGGAACACTGAATCTTTCCAGATGCACCTGATGAGATATCCCATTACCCGGCCTGCTGAAAATCACTCCGTATTTGGCCGCTACACTGCGCAAGAAACGGTGGTCATCAGCATTCTTGAAATCAGTCTGTAATAGATTGTGGTCAACGTAACTTACCGACACTTCAGTCTTTACACGTGATAACCCCATCGCCATGAATTCTAGAAAAACCATTGTTCCGGTAGCATCTTGAGTCAAAGTGTGATCTATTTTTATGGCAATTTCACTACCAGGTTTTGTTTCTCCTTTAACAAGATGAGACTCAATAAGTTTTTCGGCCACTGTTTTGCCCATAAATCACCTCTAACTCTTTTCTCGTAATTGTCTTTTTCGTTTCATTCTAGCTAAGGAGAGATCGCCAGTTTTCAACTGTTTTCTTGATCATTGGTCCAGCTCCACTTTTAACAACCCTGTTATGACATGGCAGCAGACAGTCTATATCAAGTGTTGCTATGAGTTCCAAGCTTCTCCTGAGTTGAGACGGGTCAGCTGAAAACAGATCATATCGTCCGATAGCGCCATCGGCATAGATGGTATCACCAGAGATGAAAAATCGATGTTCTTCATTCAGTAATCCAATACTACCAATAGAATGACCCGGAATATGTATGACCTTGACTCTCACACCACCTAGGTCCAGTATGTCGCCATCAATTAGTTTGCGGTGAGGTTTGAGATCAAAATATCTTTCTGGAATGGTAATCTGTGACCGAATCATGGATTCAAACATTTTGTTTCCCCATATAACGCGGTCATCCCCCCTTTCCAAATAGCGACCCTCTTCTTCATGAACCCATACCTGGATCCCAGGGATGGCTTCCATTATTTCAGGCAAGCAACCTATATGATCCAAGTGCGTGTGCGTTAGAATGATTCTCTTTATATGTTCAGGCCTTATTCCTATACTTTCTATTTCGCCTATCTTGTAAGAACCCATTTCCATAAGCCCACAGTCGACTAGCGAGTAGTCCTTGCGTTCAGGAAGACCAATCAAGTAAACATGTGAATCGGGCAGGAACTTGTCCTTTCCTGCAATCCAATATACTCCCTCAATAACTTTTTCTATCACCAGATCACCTCAAATGTCGGCCTAACATTTTTATTTTTGTTGTCCGTACGGGCCAAATAACCATTCAACATCGCTTTTAGGAATCAGATTATTTCTGATTTGTTCAGTATACTGTTTCAACACTACCCATTCGCCCCATCCGTGAGCAACTACTTCAGGGCTTTTGGGATCCGATAGAGACAGGATTTCACCTCTGGCGCTAAAAAATCTCGGCGATGATGAAGCTCCACGGATGCCTGCTGGACGACCTATAAACAAGAGTTTTTCGGTCGATTGCACCGGACGTCTAATCAAGAAATCAAGCTTTACCGACAAACCACCTCTCCGTGTCTCCATAAATCCTCCCCACGCTGTGTTCTCGTCAAATATCGCTATGAGCACAAACGGATGAAGTTCATTTTCGCCTATCAAGAAGAACTTTGCCCTATCGAGGTCCTCATCGTTCTGACCCCACACCACTGTAACCATCTTGTCTTGTCCGACCTCGTGGTATCTAAATTGCCGTTTCAAGCCTACCACGGCCCTGTGATGGCCACACACCAAACAGTTCTTGTAATAAGGCAAGGGCCTGAATTCGTTCGATGGCATGGAAGAAGGGGATTCGCAAAAATCATCGTCCAATGGCTTAAAAGTAGCAGTGAGATATGGCTTCCTGTCTCCTAGTTTGGTTATCTTAATAGCCCTTGATTGTTGGTCAAAACCTGAAGCTCCCTCAACTTCAAGTATGGCTTTGTCTCCAATAGAAATACCTGTGCCTGCAAATCGGAACGAGACCTTTACAGGATATTGAGCCCCCGGTAGATTTCTCCACAAATCGAGACATAGCCCCATGGCTACACCACCATGGGGTATGCCTATAAAACCTTCGTGATGATTCTCAAAGACAATTTCAGAACCCCATGAACCGGCGCCCACCTCCACTCCTTTTATCATTACAAATGGGTCACGACCTGTCATGAATGAATTCTGATTCTTGAACAATTCTTTCATAATTCAACATCCGGAACTTTGGTTAAATCAATTAGGTCAATAATTGTATATCACAAAAAATCTGTGAGAGCTTTTCGAGTCCTACCTGTCTATATAAAGGGATACGGCTTCCCCTCCCCCTAAGCATAGTGAAGCCATGCCTGTCTTCGCATTTCTTGATTTCATGGCATAAATTAGCGTCGTGAGAACCCTGGCGCCACTAGCCCCTATGGGATGTCCGAGAGATACAGCCCCTCCATTAACATTACACTTGTCATTATCCAGCCCTAACTCCCTAATAACACCTACCGTAGAACCGGCAAAAGCCTCATTAATTTCCATCAAATCGATAGAATGGTAATCAACTCCTTCTTTTTTGGCCACCTTCGGAATTGATATCATTGGAGCCATGAGTACATATTTCATGTCTATTCCGGCGCTTCCTTGAGAGCCAACCCGCGCAAGGATTTCTAATCCTTTCGATTTTGCTATTTCTTCTGACATCACGACCAATGCTGACGCCCCATCGGAAATAATGGAGGCGTTACCCGCAGTGGCAAATCCATTCTTCTGGAAAGCGGGCTTCATCTTCGACAGCGCCTCCAGGGATGTTTCTCGCGCGCACTCGTCAGTGTCAAAAATCTTCGGGTCGCCTTTCCTTTGTGGTATTGCCACTGGAAGGATTTCTTCCTTGAAACGTCCCTCATTTATAGACTGAATCGATCGGGCATAACTCAGGGCGGCGTAATTGTCCTGATCTTCACGAGAAATATTCCATTTCTCGCTAATCAGATCATTGCTGATACCCATGTGGAAATCGTTGACAATGTCCCAGAGGCCATCATGAACCATGTGATCCTTGATGACACCGTTGTTCATTCGGTACCCGAAGCGAGCCTTGTCCAGAAAATATGGCGCCATGCTCATATTTTCCATTCCCCCGGCCACTACAATGTCAGCGTCTCCAAGCTGTATTGCCTGAGCTCCAAGCATTACAGCCTTGAGGCCCGAACCACAAACCTTGTTGATAGTGAAACATTGGGTTTCAAAAGGCAACCCGGCCTTGAGCGACGCCTGCCTGGCGGGATTTTGCCCATAACCACAAGGTAAGACCTGGCCCATGATAACTTCATCAACCTCGGTCTTTTCAATGCCGGCGCGTCGAATGGCCTCCTCTATCACCAGGCCACCAAGCTGAGTTGCGCCTATGTTACCCAAAGACCCGTTAAAAGATCCCAAAGGCGTACGGTTTGCGCTAACTATTACTGCTTCACGCTTCTTTCCCATCCTGATTCCTTTCTGATGGACCGTATTAGCTCAAGGGGCATGTGCCTTTTGAGCGTCTGCGAGCTTTAGTTACTTTAGCAATTTGAACGTCGCCATTCTTGAGAGATCAAATATATTTCTCTATCAATATTTCAGCTATTTGAACCGCATTTAAGGCTGCGCCTTTCAAGATGTTGTCAGACACAACCCACATGTTTAAACCGTTTTCTACTGAGGTATCCTCTCGTACCCGCCCCACCATTGTGAATTCCTCTCCCGCCGCCAAGGCAGTCAAAGGATATTGGTTTTTGGACGGGTCATCCCAGAGTTTTATACCAGGCGCTTTTGCTAAAATGTCTTTGGCCTGCTCAGCGCTGAGCTTGGTTTCCGTTTCGATGTTAACTGATTCGGAATGACCAAAAAATGTTGGGACTCTTATGGTTGTGGCCGAAACTTTTATGGCTGGATCGAGTATCTTTCCTGTCTCCCAGACCATTTTCATTTCTTCCTTTGTATATCCATTGTCCAGAAAAACATCGATGTGAGGCAAACATTCGTAAGCGATCCTATGAGGATAAACGTTTGTTTTCATGGTTTTGAAATTACGTAACGAATCCCATAGGTTGTCTAGTCCGTCATCTTTTGTCCACTGTATCGCTTGAGCTATTTCCCTCGATTGATTTAGCATCTCTTCAATTGCGTCTTTGCCCGTTCCCGACACTGACTGATATGTTGACACAACGATGCGCTTGATTCTTGCGGCGTCATGTATAGGCTTGAGCGCTACAAGCATTTGAATTGTCGAACAGTTTGGATTAGCGATAATGTTCTTGTTTGTATACTGGGCTATTGCTTGCGGATTGACTTCCGGAACCACCAGTGGAACATTAGGATCCATGCGGAAGTGCGCTGTATTATCTATAACGATACAGCCAGTTTGGGCAGCACAAGGAGCGAATTTTGCGCTGATTGAACCTCCGGCAGAGAACAAACCAATATCTACACCCTCGAATGAGGATTCTGTCAGTTCCTGAACAGGATGATCCTTGCCCTTGAACTTCAACTTTCTTCCACTGGACCTCCCCGACGCCAACAGAACTATTTCAGCAACCGGAAATGATCTTAGTTCAAGAACTTTTATCATCATGTTGCCAACGGCTCCCGTAGCCCCAACAACCGCTACTTTATACCCATCTTTTTTCATGACCTGACAAATCTCCTCTTCATTTAGAATCCCTTATTGAGCCACCATTGCGCCCAAAAGGATAAATCACCTTCACCCAACAATGCCGTGGGTTCGAACTCTAACCACCAGGAATTTTGCTACCTGATCTATTTGTCTGCTGCTGGATGAGCTCCTGAGCCAACCTTTCTGGCAGATTCTCCAGATTGCTTGCCATCCTTTTCTACGGGAACTCTCTGTAAAGAATAATCTCCACTCGTGTTGTCCTTCTTGAACATCCATATGTTACCCGTATCTGTGTCTATCATGAACGTGTGCCCCTTTATGTTCGGGCTAACAAAAATCTGATGCCTACCTGAGCCTGATACAGCAATTCCGGATTCCGCCGATTTCAATGACGGTTGAGGTAATTCTTTACCTAGTGGCCATTGGGCTTGACACTCACTGATCAGTATTCCTAACAGTGCTAGGAGCCAAAACATCTTTATAGTCTTTTCCATCATGAGCGCCTCTAAGGTATAGTAAAGGATACTTATATCAATATAACTGTCTTGCGTCAAAGAGCAATTAAATCGAACCTTGCTCAAATAGCTGTGAGGGGGAAACTTACTTGACCTTATCAATATTTTTATGGTATTAAAGGTTAGATATATTCTATCACTTGAACAATTTAAATTGGACTTTTGAGTTCAGAAACAAAGTAATTATCCGTAGCAGAAGCTATGGTCGATTCATTATAACTTGGGGCATCATGAAGTTTTTAAAAACACTAAGTATAATCTTTATATTAGCCATAACACATTGTTATATCTCCGATAACGTTTGCGCGGAACCGACCGCTAAGGAGATACTTCAAAAAGTTGCCGAGCAAGGGTTCAAGGACAGTTTTCGAGCCGTGTTGACGATCAAGACCACCAAAGGGAAAAAGTCTTTATCGGATCAAACCGTGTGGGTAATTGGTAAGCTAAAAGATCGCCATGCTGATTTCTTTTTTGATTTTACGGAGCCTGAAGAATCCAAGGGATTAAGGTTCCTGTTGCAAGTTAGGGATAACCAAGAGCCGAAGGCATTCATGTATTTGCCCTCCACTGGAAAAACATTACCTCTAGCGACAGAAGACCCATCAACGGACATTGGTGGCACAGGCATTAACATGGATGACATAATGGGTTTTGTTCCCAAAGTGGGCGAGACAGAAAAGATATTGGGGAATGAAACTGTAGATGGTCAAGAATGCTGGGTTGTTCAGATTACACGACCTGACCAAAGATCAAGAACCCTGTGGATCAGAAAAAAAGATTATACCATGATCAGGTCACAAGAAGCTGATTCTGCAGGAAAAGTTAAACGCGATTTTCGTGTGGTAGAATTTTTTAGGACAGTTGAAGGTAAGGATTATCCCCGAGAAGAACATATAGTCGTTCCGGATAAAAACGTTAAGATCATTGTGCGACAGGAAAACGCCGTGTTCGGCATAGACATACCCGTAGAACTGCTAGATCCAGCTCGTTTCGGTCAACACAAATGGAAGGACTAGGTAACCCATTTTAAACCTTAAGTATTTTAAAAGGTTAGGTTTGAATTCAATTTGATCATTAAGTGCTTAAAAACATTTTATGTTTTGCTTTTCCTTGTGTCAGTGAGTGGATGCGCCAGCCCTCTGAACAAACTCCAGAGCAGCATGGATCAGATGACCTACTACATGGGAATGATGGCGTCCACCATGCCTCAGTTGTCCCACAATACGGGGAGATTGGCCAATTCTACTGAAAGACTTGAAGGACGAGCAAATCGCATGGCATCTGACTTTCAGCAAAAAGGGGCATCGGCAGAAAAAGCCATTCAAAATTACACGCAAACATTTATAGATAATGACCGAGCTATTTCCAAAAACCTTCAGGGTATCCTACAGGAAATTTCGGAGTTAAAAAAAGGACAACTGCAGGCGCCACGAACCGATAGTCCGGACCAGGCAAGGATCAATGCTTCTATTAATGAACGAATAAGTAGACTGGAAGCCCAGATTGCGGCCATAAACGCTAAACTTAAATGACAGGCAAGCCCTTATTCTAGCTCTAGAAATTCTCCTCTAGTGGATCTCAATAAAAACCTCTTTTCCTCGCTCTTTCAGGATTGCCGCTATTGCTTGAACACTTCGGCTCTTAAATCCCATTTCCTGAGGAAGGTTCGGATTCAAATGCGCAGGATTGATCGCCTGCCCAAGGAAAATATTTATGCTGTCTGCGAAAAGGAATTCCCGGGCTAATAAACTTGCTCCATCTCTCATGCCTGTCAAGGCGTCGACTTCTTCAACTTTTTCCAGTATTTCCAGGGTCGCGTTTACAGTATGAACTCCTTCGGTCACCAGATCGACGCCCTCAAGCTTGCCCGTAGGAGGGATTTTGTTGGTCATGGTGGACAAATCAACTATTACATCCTTGTCTAGAAACTTTGCTAGAATACCGGCAGTTGTTCCTCCACTGACTATCTTGCGCCCTGGAAGGTTCAGAAACCTTTCGACAACCGCTGTATCATCATCCCGCTTAACAGGAGGACCTATCATGAAAGAAGCAAATCGCTTGGGCCTTATTTTCAGAACCCCGACGGTCGTATCATCTCCTGGTTTGCCTTCATAGAGCTGCTTGGCCTGATCAACGAGTATCTGAGCTACCTTCTGAGCTGAAACATCTTCATAAACCTGTGTCTCCAGAAATTTGGCTATTTTTTCCCAATCCCATCCTAGATTCAGCAGGCCGCCTATCCC
>Ga0067045_1032350_pt1 | contig 10392 bp, 12 predicted proteins | sample TerdegcTABiofilm_FD_59184 | JGI IMG/M metagenome (GOLD analysis project Ga0067045, IMG submission 59184) | Combined Assembly of (Gp0054472, Gp0054536) Wastewater bioreactor microbial communities from Singapore -Terephthalate degrading... | reverse complement strand
AGAGCATCACCACACACTATGCTACCAACCTCAACCACAACATCAGCATCTGGTATTTCGCCAACATTCTTTGGATTTTTATATAACTCTTTTACTTTTTCTGTGTATTCCCACATATACATTCTCCTGCAGTGCTTTTTTACTATCGTTTCCTATAACCATTTTAAAATCAACAGTTTTAATGAAAAGCACTGTTATACCATATACTACCATTATAGTAGTATTTATATGTTCTGTCAATTTATTTTTTTAAAAATATTTTTTGGCGACAGTTACCGGTAAAAAATGTATTAGTAAATATACAGCAACAATGCCTTAAGATACTCTGTTTCAGGACAGTATATATTAACAGGATGGTCAGCAGGATGAGAAAACTTCCCAACAATCCGCACATCACGCCCTGCATCCAAAGCTGCACCAAAGACTACCTGTTGAAAAAGTTTCATATCAACAAACCGTGAACAGGAGCAGGTTAAAAGCAATGAATTGTGTGGTACTTTTTTTATAATTTTAAGATTCAATTCCTTATATCCCCGGAGAGCATTTGATAAGCCTTTTTTATTTTTTACCAGCGCAGGAGGGTCGCATACAACAAAATTTTGTTTAATTTCCTTTTCATTGATATAATCAAACACATTTGCTTTTATGACATTATGATGAGTATTTATTCCATTCAGCTCACAATTTTTCAAAGCTGAATCCAAAGCTTCCTTAGAACTGTCAACAGACGTAGCAAACCTTGCACCACCCACAAGTGCAGCAACCGAAAAACCGCCCGTATATGAAAAAAGATTTAACACCTCACTGCCCTTTGCAAGCGTCTTTACGGTTTTACGGTTATCACGCTGGTCACAAAAAAATCCTGTTTTTTGGCCGTGTTTAATATCCACTAAAAATCGCATATCATTTTCATTTATTTCAATCAAGTCAGGAGTTTTGCCATATATTTGCCCGTTAATCTGTTCCAACCCTTCAATCGTACGCCCTTCATGGTCACTGCGTTCATATATGCTTACTGGCTTCAATATATCCGGTATAATCTGTGCGATAGTTCCTTTTAATTGTTCCATGCCTGCAGTCAATATCTGGATAACACAGTGACCATTGTACCAGTCAACAATCAAACCTGGTAACATATCACCTTCTGAATGCACGAGCCTGTACGCATTTGTACACTGTGTGATACCGGAGATTTCACGCATCTCCAGTGAACTGCGGATTCTTTGCACCAACAGGTCGGTATCAGGTTGGGTTTCACCAAATGTAAGTAATCGTACAGCAATATCAGTGCGGCTGTTGTAGTATCCCCACGCAAGCACGGTGCCATCATTTGCACATACTGCTGCTAACTCACCATCCGACACATCTGCAGTAACTATCGCCCCCGAAAAAATCCATGGATGCATGTGCAGTACTGATTTTTCTTTTCCCTTTTTTAAAATTATCCTGTTCATAATGTTGTGTGAATGCATTAATTCAATGATTGTGTTATCTTACCCTCTAATTGGTACGCCATAACTGCATGAAACACCACTATACCATAGGCCACAGCAACATTGAGTGAATGCTTTATGCCAAACATAGGTATTTCCAGTGCCACATCACACATTGAAAGCAGTTCATCTGATATGCCTTCCACCTCATTGCCAACCACAATGCACAGCGGATATGTGTACGAGTAAGAAAAATACGAGATGCTTGACGTGGTGTGTTCCAGCGCAGCAATAGTAAACCCCTGTTGTTTCAACATCCGCAATACGGATGCCGGTTTAATTGAGTGTTCCCATGGAACACTTTGAGTACTTCCCAGGGCTGTTTTTTCAATTTCTTTTCGTGGCGGATATGGAGTATACCCACACAAATACATATATGCAATGCGTGCTGCATCAGCGGTTCTGAACATTGAACCAACATTATACATGCTCCGTATATTTTCCAGCACTGTAACAACTGGAAACCGTTGCAACCTGAATAACTCATTTGTGTCAGGGCGATGCAGTTTTATTTCTTCGTAAGATAATTTTTTCATTTTTTAAATAGAATCACTACAGGCTTTTTGTACTGATTCCCTGCCATATCCCCTTTGGGCCCTGCCCTATTCGCCAGAAAGCAACATTGTCAATTGACATTGATGAATACAGTTTAAGCCTGTCATAAATTGCACGTTGATCCGTAAAATAAACACACACCTTCACCTTTTCCTCATACTCAAAATATGCACCATTTTCAGGATCATAGTGTGGCTGTATGTTTGATGTTTTTATTATTTCCTCAACATGCTTGTAATGAACTGATTTGTTAAAATTTTTATCCTGCCATGCCCTTCCGTATAGTGGCAACCCCATAATGAGCTTTTCTTTTGGTATAAAGCACTTTGCAAACTCAGCCACTTCCCTGCACCATGATAATCCAGCTATTGGACCTGGATTACTTCCCGACCAGTGCTGGTCATATGCCATAATGATAACTCTATCGGCTACTGCTGCAATGGAAGGGTAATCATACGCATCGGCTATTCTTGTTCTGCGTGCTGGAAGGGCAATTGAAAGCATCTTATCTTTCCCAAGAGCATAACGCAATTCTGCTAAAAAGCTAAAAAACCATGCAGCATCCGATGAAGCAACCGATTCAAAATCTATCTGCACACCATCAAATTTTGAAGCTACTGTGCATATGTCATTAATAAACTTTTTGCGAACAGGTAAATCAGGATTAAGTATAAAATGCATGAGTGCATAATTATCCAGAACAGCTATAACGATATGATGCCTGATTTTATGGTTAAACGTGATATCAAGTGGTGCATAATCACCAGTTATCTGACCTTTGCCACTTACTTTTGCGCTGAAATAGCACAGGTCAGTAATGGGCTCATCACCCTTTATTTTATCCTCTTCACCTTTCATGAGGTATGCCCACACTTCACTAAACTCCAGATTATCTGCTATCTGGTATGGGTTTTGTGTTGATTGCGCAAGGACTGTTTCCTGTGTATGTGACACACCATTTAATGAGGAACATCCTGATATAAGCACTAAAAGCAAAACAATACATTTCTTCATATCTGATTCTTCCTCAATAATAAAATTTATAACAAAGTCATGCCAATTTCAATTTTGATAAAAAAGAATTGTTAAAATAATAGTCATTATTGACATGAGGCGCTATTATATTTGTCGGATGGAATTATTTTAAAACAACAGTGTTTGTTTTAGTTTCCTTTCAATAATTTATTCACTTTCTCAATCAGCATATCTTCATTTATGGGAGCGGCTAAATAATCAGCAGCCCCACGCTCCAATGCATCAAAAACTGCCAGTGGTTCATTGCGGGAAGATACTATAAGAACGGGAATATGTGCAAACTCTTTGACAGCATATAATCGTTCCAAAAGATAGAGGCCATCAATATGTTTTAAGAAAATATCCATTATGATAAGCGATGGGTTAGTTTCCTTTACCTTTTCGAATAAAGCTAAAGAATCACTCAGTTGTTCAACAGCAAAACCAGCAGTTGTCACCACAAAACGAACAAGTTCGGCAAATCGACTATTATCAAAAACTAACAATATTTTATTCATAATTCACCTATTTGAGCTGTCGCAATAACATCTCCCGTATCCGGGTACTTTCAAAAACACGAACAATCCTGCGACTTGTATCATATCGCAAATCTACAGTTATATTATTGAGCTTTTTATTACGTAGCACATCATAAAAAATCATTACTTTGGGATTCAAAAAATTAATACGTGAAATCTCTTCAATACGCGCTATCTCATACACCCTTGTCTTTTTACGGGTATCAAGACTTACCTTTTCAGACTCCAGCATGATAAAATCGCCTACCCTTAAAAAAGGATTTCCCTTATTAAGCGAAAGTCCCAATACCTTGACAAAGCGGTGCACATCATCAGTGGAATACAGATAATTTGAAAGATTGAGGATATATCGCAATGCTTTCTCTACCGACATAGGCAATCTGAATGGCGTTGCACTGGTCAGTGCATCATACATATCGCATATTCCCATTATGCGCGCCAGGTCTGGCAGTTCATTGTATTGTGTTTCACGGGATTTATCTTTATCATCATCACGGAATGGATATCCCGGGCTCTGCAATTTCCTGTGATGAAATAATGCAACATATTTAATGATATTTGGCACCACTTTCTTGCCAGTGGAATCCACTACACTATCCAGTATACGATAGCCTTCCCGTGTGTGCTCAATGACTTTTTTGTATTCTTCGTATGAAAGCAAACCCGGCTTTTGAATGATGGACTGGTCAACACGCAATTTTCCAATATCATGTAAATACCCCGCCAGGGCAGCTAACTTAACTTTATCCCCTGTTGAAAGTTCCTTATACACTAAAATCATTGCCAGCACACCAACATTAACCGAATGCGTGTATGTAATATAATCAAATTCTTTGATTTCTTTCAGCAATGACAACACACCACCTGTTTTATCTTCAGCCCTCAAGCTATCAACAATAGCTGCCAGCTGGTTATGTGATTGCAAAAACTGGTCATATGACATCCTGCCCGTTTTACGGATGTCTAAATACATAGTTGCTGTATCATCAGCAATAGCCTTGAGTTTTTTCATATCGATAATTTCACGGTCATAAACACCAATGGTTTCTGTAACGCGAGGGATAAAAAATTTAACGCCTTCTTCCGATTTCTTTTTCAACAATTCATCATTAAGTGCCTGCCCTGCGGAAAAAACAGTATTGCCATTTTGATCCAGTACATCAAATGTCAGCAATTTATCGCCGCTGAGCTTCTTTAAATACGATATTGATATTTCTTGAAAGCGAGATGTATCAATAGTTACAGTATCTTTGTCCATAATTCTTTTGTTGTTAAAATTAGCTTGATTTAATGTTAATTATGATACAGTATTGTATTTGTTGCAATATTTTTTTTAAATTCAAAAGAATTTGTGCGATAGTTTACAGTAAATAATCTCATGAGAAAATACTATCATATAATAATTATACTATTGCTTATTGTTCCAGCATGCTGCAAGCAATACATGCCAACCGTATCCACCTATACAATATGGGTTCATTCCGATATACAACCTGTATATAAAGCCGATAGATGGCATTATAAAAGAGCTATCGAAGATTTAAAGAACATACAGCCCTATCCTTTCATGGCAATCCTTGCTGGAGATATAGTACAGCACAAAAATTCAGATGAGGATTTTGAATGGTTTGTTGAATTACGAAAACAAGCAAATATTCAATACTGGTATGAAATTGCAGGTAATCATGAATGGAAAAATATACAGGGTTATCAAAAATATATTGGTAAACCTTTAAAATACACAGTTACATTTGGAAATATAATTGTTATATGCATGTCCAATGAACGCGGAAGACCGCCAACATTTCTTTCAGATGAAACGTTTAACTGGTGGAAAAACATAGTAATTAATAATCAGGATAAGATTATTATAACAGTTACTCATGCACCATTGCGCAACAGTAAATTACTGGGGGCTTTTTCTAAAAAACATAATATAATTAACTCAGAGCGCTTTGAAGAAGTACTGAAAAAATACCATGTTGACGTATGGATAAGCGGCCACATCCATATGCCTGTATGGTTAAATCAAAACAGTAGATTTGCACCAGAATTTGGAAATATTCTTTTTATTAATGTATGCGGAATACGTAAAGATCCAACCATGAAGGTGGAATCACGGATGTTTTTTTTCCAGGAAGGTTCTAACAAACTATTAATCAGGTTACGTGACCATGAATCCGAAACATATAAAACCGCCTATGATATTACTGTTACCTTGCGGCATCCTTTTATCTGTAATGGATGTATACCCGTGATGTCTGAATAAATTTTGAATACTAAATAGCAAAAAAATACTTGCCATATTTTTATTGTATTAAAACATATACTTTGAGATAATTCTTTATATTTTAATTTTGCTATCCAGAGGTGATATATGAAAAAGAATGTTGGACCAGCTGACAGGTATATCAGAACTTTAATTGGGGTTTCTTTTTTACTTCAAATCTTTGTCTTAAAACCAGGCGCAATAGGGACCATACTATTCCTTGCGCTGGGATTGGCAGTGCTGTATTCAGCCTATAGTGGTTACTGCTGGGCATATGATCTTTTAAAGCTGAGCACATGCAAGGAATCATGTGCAGCCCAGGTTGATGCTGAATAATATCTTATTGAATAGCTCCATAAATTAAAGGCAGGGATTTAGCCTGCCTTTTTTATTTATATAAGCATGGTCTTAAAAAATTTATTATTTTATAAAATTTCTCACCTCTATCATAATTTCAGGATTATCTATTCTTGGGGTTCAGGGACATTACTGATTAAACAACCAATTTGGGAATTTTCCCAAATCCTGCGCTATTAAAAATACTTGAATTTTGCATGCCCCATCCATATCCTTTCATCAATCTATACTTCACGTTATAGAGATTCTTTAATGCAAACAACGCAAATAGACTGAATGTGTTTTTTATAATCCCTTATAGCAAAATTGGGAGTTCTTTTGGTCGTGAAAAAGCTTCTTTTACATTGTTTTATCATGAACCTTTACGGTTGTTTTTTCAATTGAATGTATTTAAATGTTATACAGCAATAGCTTTTAGTGAGGTACATAAATGCCAATAAATGACTATGATGGAGATACTTTTGTTGCATTTCTAGATATCTCAGGATTTAAAAAATTGATGCTAAAAGAGAAAATGGCCTGGGAAGCTCTGGATAAATTATATCAATCTGTATATGAAATTCTAAGAAACCAGAATAATCCATGTAGGGTTGAAGGAATATTTATCTCTGACTGCGGGGTATTGTTCATTAGGAGAAATGGAAACACCTTACCAACCACATCCGATTGTTTAAAATTGCTATTGACAATAATAAAAGAAATTAATAAGAGAATGATAGAACATGATTTCATGCTAACAACATCTATTGCCTATGGAAGATTTAAGTATCAGGAAAGAATAGAATTTATGGGGATTGAGAAAAATCCAATTTATGGTAACGCATATATTTCTGCTTTTTTAGATAATGAAAATGGGAACCCGAAGATCCAACCAGGACAATGTCGCATAGTAAATGAGAATCTTCCAGAAAATATAATCAATACTCTTAAAAATCAACAAAATGATGATATCTTCAAAATGGTCAGAAAACATGATGGCGATAAAAAACATTACTATTTTTACTGGATGATTGAAAATCCTACTGAAATTGAAATATTTGAGAAGAATTACAAAGACGCTTACTACCTAAAATATGCAGGAATACTCAAAGCACTTAAAGGTAAATTTCCATAACTGATAACAGCCAACATACAGCTATGGTTTGCTTCGTCCAAATACTCGGCTTTACCTTGTACTTGGCGTATCCACATCCGTTAGACGAAACAGTCGAAGGAAATTTGGCTTGGCATCCATAACGCGCCATAAAAAAGAATAACTGGATCCAATAATATGAATGATCCGTTAAATAAATATAATTGGAATGAATTGTATAGTGACTATGATTCGGATTGTAAAAGATTTGATTTAAAAAGTATATATTTAAATTATTTTATTCATAAATCAACCACTGCTAGAAGTTGTTATTATTCAATATTAGAAAAAGTAAATAATATATATTTGAATATAAAAAAAAATAAACCTAAAAATGATTTTCCTATTGGTTTATGATTTGTAATGCTATATTTGGAAATTATATTCACAGCCTTCAGCAGTGAAAAATATATCTTATAAATTATATAATGATATTATGCTTCATTCAATTATAATGGATTGTCACCATCCTGCTCAAATCACCCCTCAACCGCAAGCTCAAAGTTTTTATTTTTTGTCCGCTATGGCACAACCAATAAATTAGTCATTTATTTCCAGGGCGGTGGTGCCTGCTGGCATTACAATAATTGTGTAGAAAAACCAACGTATTCAGAAGAGCTTATGTATTATGACAATGCAGATATTCTCAATTTAATAAGCAATGGGCAAGCAAAGTCTATGGGTTATAGTGGAATATTTGATTTTACTAATCCTGAAAATCCTTTTAAAGACTGGAATTTTGTGTATATACCCTATTGCACAGGCGATCTCCACTGGGGGCAGATTGACACCGAATATACAAAAAATACTTTAAGTGCAACAATTCGCCATAGAGGTCATGTAAATTTTCAGCTAGTACTGCAATGGCTTAAAGACCACTTTAAAAATCCTGATCCAGATGTTATTTTTGTAACTGGCATTAGTGCCGGCTCTTATGGTGCAATATTCAATTTTCCGTATATTGCAGAGGAATTTACTAACTCAGATATTCACCTTTTGGGAGATGCCGGCAATGGAGTAATCACTGATACATTCAAACAAAATATTGATACGCTATGGGGTGCTTCCTTGCCTGATACAGGAACTTTTCATGAGTTTGATTCATATAATATTGATGAATTAACCATTGCAGATCTTTATTCAACAATAGCCAATTTTTACAGTAACTATCGCTTTGGACAATACACTGCTGCATGGGATGAAAATCAGGTTTTCTTTTATAATGTGATGCTGAATATAGAAAATCCTGGAACAGATTTTGAAAACTGGTATCATCCCAATGATCCAGAAAATCTGCCATGGTGTGATTGGCATAATGAAATGCTATCAATTTTAGATACGACTGTTGCTAATTTGACCACAGATCCCAATAATTATGCCTATTTTATTTCACCTGGCGAGGTTCATACGATACTCATGAACAACGAAGAGTATACACTGACAGTAAATGATGTTCGTTTTGTTGACTGGTTGCGCAGCATTGTTGAAGGAGGTGCAACTTTCACAAACGTTGTTTGTACTGATTGTCAGCAACCGGAAAATGTAGTTTGCCAGTAACCATATTCGCTATTGTGCTATTATATGGAAATGCTCATTCGGTTTTTTTATCACTTTTGGTATCATTATAATATAACGAGCTTACACCAGTAACTATCTCCCGTGTGGAAATCCACATAAAGCGATTTAAATACATTTGAAGTGCAAAAAGTGCCTTTTGAGGATTATCATTCATTCTTTCTTCACTGTTAAATGGTTCTTTTTCGTTTACCATATTGCAATCTTTTATTATTTTTTTTAAATTACCTATGAAACATTAATAACTATAGTATACTACGAAATCAAATAAAAAAAGGAGCTAAGTGTTATAGCCCCTTTAATAATAATTAAATTATTCTTTTGGTTTAACACCCCTGCATCTTTTTCTTCTTTACTCCCTGTGGTTTTTGTGGTGCTGCAGGTGCAACATTATTAGTTGGTTTTTGCATTTGAATATTGCTCCCACCAAAATATTCTGCAACAGCTTTTTGTTTGGCATACAGCAATACTTCATCATCAGTCGCATTTGACCCAGTTGCAGGATTAAGTACAACAGCATTCCAGCCATTATATCCGCCCTCAAGTATATAACAGTCAAACCCTAATCCTTTCAGCACAACCCATGCCTGCGATGCATGTGAGCTTCCATTTGAATACAATACAATTTTTTTATCATGATTGAGTTCATCAGCTATTACGTTCTTGTTTAAAAGATTTTCAAGGGGGATATTCATTGAACCTTCAATATGTCCTTTGTCATATTCATCTTTTGATCGTATATCAATCAATTGATAGTCATTATTCCCTGCTATGATCCACTGCGACAATTCTCCAGGTGTAACATGATCTTCCTTATTCCCAATAATTTGGGCCATTGCCTGCAAATCTAAATTAATCTTAGATGGATCAGGACCAGGAAGAAACAGCATAATTATTGCTAATAGAATTGCCGTGTATACAGCTATTTGTTTGTTTTCAAGTTTCATAGCACACTCCTTACTGTATAATTTGGTTACCAAATTTTTCTTCTATCTTTTCAGATCCCCAGAATGCACCAATTGCCACAATTAAGATAATAGCTGCAATGATACCAGGCCGCACACCCAAAAATTCATTCAATGTTATTCTTCCCATATTACCACTGTACTTGCCATGATATAGCTCTTCCAAAATTGGAAACATTTCACCAAATAAAAAGACACCAATAAAAAGGCCTATGATGAAGAAAAGAGCATCCATTTTTAATGTAGATAGACCAACAAAACTGGTGCCCGGACAATAGCCTCCAATAGCAAACCCAACGCCCATGATAGCACAACCTACTATCTGAGCCCAGATATAAGTCTGAGGTACAAACATGCTATTGGTATCTAGCCATCCAAAAGCATTAAAGAATACTATCCCGGTCATTGCTGTAACCATTGCTGAAAACATAACTTTTAAAACTGTTAGGTCACGGAAGTAAAACTGCATAGCTAATTTTCTTGAATTTCCAAA
>Ga0067045_1005841_pt1 | contig 10393 bp, 14 predicted proteins | sample TerdegcTABiofilm_FD_59184 | JGI IMG/M metagenome (GOLD analysis project Ga0067045, IMG submission 59184) | Combined Assembly of (Gp0054472, Gp0054536) Wastewater bioreactor microbial communities from Singapore -Terephthalate degrading... | reverse complement strand
GTTCCTCAGCTGGTTTTTTCGTGGCAGCTTCCTTTTCAGGTTTAGCTGGTTTTTCTTCAGCTGGCTCCTCTTTAGATTCTTTCACTGATTCTTTCTCAGCAGCTTCCTCTTCAGCAGGTTTTTCACTGGCAGCTTCCTCTTCGATCTCCTCGATATCTTCGATCTCTTCTGCTGTTTCTTCTTCTAAAACGTCGGAAATTGATTCTTCCCCTGGTTCTTCAGCCTTTTCTCCCTCAACAGGCGCAGAAGTTTCTTCTTCCACCACAGTTTCCAGAGGGGTTTCCTCTACAGCGGGCTGGATGATATCCACCTTATCTGGTAGGACAGTGCCTGGGGGCATGATTCTGACGTAGATACCCAGTACTCCTGGTTTGAGTTGTACGGTGGCGAAGCCTTCCCTTACAAATCGGGTGGCTGGTTCTCCACATTTTTTGATGTATCCATCTATGAATTTGGCACATGCGGATCTGGAACCTCTTATTTTACCGGAGATGGTGACTTCCACTCCTTGTGCTCCGGCGCCCATTATTCTACGTAGGGCGGTGTATGCTACTCTCCTGAAGTGCATTCCCCTCTGGAGCATGGCCGCTATTTTATGTGCCATAATTTTAGGGTTGAGTTCTGGAACGTCCACCTCTTTAACCTCTACCTGGGGGTTTTCCAGGTCGTAGTTGTTTTTAAGCTGCTGGGTTATGTTACGGACGGTTTTTCCACCTCTTCCAATAACCATACCCGGGCGTTCAGCGTAGACCACTACCATGGTACCCAGGGGTGTTACCTGGATTTCCATTCCACCGTATCCGGCTCGCTCGAGTTCGTTTTCTAAGTATTCATCGATTCTGGTCCTTTTAAGACCTTCTGTTACAAAATCCTTTTCAATCATTAAATCTCCCCAAGTACGATTTGTATGTGGGTGGTCGGTGTGTTAAAGGGGCTTGCTCTTCCAAAAGCTCGGGGAGTCCATCCTCTTATAACGTAACCACGGTGGCTGGATATGTGAACTATCTCCAGGTTATCGGTGTCCAGTCCCTGGTATTCAGCGTTAGCCTCGGCATTTACCAGGACATCAAGTATCTGTTTGGCTGCTTTAACCGGGTATCGGCCGGTTGGCCAGCCATCGAGACCTCTCTTGTGTCCTACCTTTTTGTTGTATCGTTTGAAGGGTACTGCCTGTTTCATCGCTATGACGTCTTCCAGGTAGTCCTTGGCTTCTTCCACTTCCATTCCCCTTATGGCGTTACATATTTCCCTGCTGTGTTTGGGGGATATCTTAAGGGATCGGCCGGCGGCTTTGGCCACTTTCCCGGCATCCTCGTTGTAAGCGTATTTAATCTTAGCCATGTTTTTAACTCCTTATTTGAGGGGCACGAACATGGATGATCTGGTTGCACCCATTCCTGGATCTCCGTGCTGTACTCTCTGTCTGGTAACTGCAAATTCTCCGAAATAGCAGCCGATCATCTCTGGCTGGATAGTAACTTCTACGAACTGTTTACCATCGTATATTCCGAAGGTCATGCCCACCATTTCCGGTAGGACGATCATGTCCCGGCAGTGGGTTTTTATGATCCGGGGCCTTCCGCCCTGGTCTCCTTCTTTTTTGAGTTTTCTAATCTTCTCCAGGACCTTCTTCTGTCTGGGAAGAAAGCCTTTACGTAGGGATCTTCTCTGCCTGGAAGGCAGTAACTGGATCACGTTGTCCAGTGGCATCTGCTGTAGTTCTTCCAGGGTGTAACCGCGATAACTAAATTCTTTTCTAGCCAATTAGTCTCCTCCTCGTATAATCTTATCTAATCTAGGTTATTGTTTTTCTTATCTTTTGATTCAAATTTCATATCTTCTTGGATATTGTCTATCTTCGTTTTCCTGTTCGTTTAGCAGCGATGGAACCGACTTTTCTTCCTGGTGGGGCGTGTCTTGATATGGTGGTTGGCCTACCAGGGTGCTGTCTGTTTCCTCCACCGTGTGGGTGGTCTACTGCGTTCATGGCCACTCCTCTCACACCTACGCTCTTTTTACCCTTAGCTTTGGTAGCGTAGTGTCTGTTCCCTGCTTTAAGGAATGGCTTCTCTTTTCTTCCTCCACCAGCGACCACTCCTATGGTAGCTCTGCACTGTGGGTGGAATGCCTTTAATTCCCCTGATGGTAACTCGATTATGGCTTTACCAACATCGTGGGTGATCAAAGAAGCGTAAGTACCAGATGAACGGACGAATTTTCCGCCGTCTCCTGGATTTTTTTCTATATTATATAGTGGTGTTCCTTCCGGAATCTGTGCCAGTGGTAGGGAATTACCAGGGCTTATCGGTGCGGTAACACCCACTGCTATTTCATCATCGATCCGTATACTTTCTGGTGCTAAAATCAGTAATTTTTCATCATTTTCAAATTGTACCTGTGCCAGGGGGGCGCTTCGTCCCGGGTCGTGGATGATGTCCACCACTCTTCCCTGCAGGCTTCCTTCTTTTTCTATATCATCGTAATAACGGTAGGCGATCCTCCCCTTGAACCGGTGGGATGCGCTCTTGTAGGTGGGTGTTCCCCTTCCTCTCCGTTGGATTATCAGTCTCTTTCCCATTGTTACTTTCCTCCCTTAAGGGATATTATCTACGTTAGAATACACCCATCTTCACAGCGATGTCCTCGGCACTGTGTTCTGCCTCGAGTTTTATGTAGGCTACTTTCTCTCCCTTGGAGGTTATCTGGGTGTTGACCCTCTCCACCTTCACTTCGTAGAGTTCCTCGAAGGCATTTTTTATCTGGGCTTTACTGGCCGTCCTCCTGACCTTGAAGGTCAGTTCGTTGTTCTTGTCTATGGCATTCATACTTTTTTCAGTTAAATGCGGCTTCTCGATTATTGAATAAGAATCCATTTTCTACATTCCCCTTATTTGTTCTGGAATAGCTCTCCTAACTTCTCTATAGCAGATTTGGTGTAAATGGTAAGTCTACCAGGATGAGTTCCCGGGGCGAGTAATTCAGCGTTAAGGTTATCCACCACCACTATGTCCACACCGGGGTGGTTTCTGGCGCCCAGGCTTATCCCTTTATCTTCTCCAACAACCAGTAAAGGTCCTTTTGGGGTTTTGTATTTCCTTCCCCTGGTTTTACCTCTTCCGGCCCGTATTTTACGGCCAGATTTGGCCCTTACCACATCTTCGAAGACTCCTAAGTTTTTCAGGATCTCCCTGGTTTCGCTGGTCTTTTTCACCTTGCACAGTTCATCATCCACTACCAGGGGTATCTGGGGTACGTTTTCTATCTGATGGCCCCTTGCCTCTACCAGTTCCTGGTTGGCTGTGGCGGCCACTGCTGATCTTATGGCCAGTCTCTTTTCCTTCTTGTTGATCTTCTCGTGGATGATCCGGGCTGCCCTTGGTGGGTGGGCTCTCCTACCTCCTACTGCCTGGGGTACGAATGCACCCTTGGATCCTGCGGGGTGTCTGGAACCCTTTACCCTGGGGACCATGGCCGCTCCACGGCCGGCACCGAAGGACTTGGCAGTGGTCCGTTTTCCGGCCATGGGGTCGGTTCCCCATGGTTGGATCCTGGCTGTTTGTGAAGAAATAACCGCTCTTTTTATGAGATCAGGCCTGAATTCTTCTGTGAAAATAGTGGGAAGCTCGATTTCATCTACTGTTTCACCTTCCAATGAATAAACCTTGATTTTTGTCATCTTTAATCACTCTTTGCAATATATCGTTGTAAATATTATAAAGATTATTATACTCCCTGTTTAGACTTGGTACTGATATATGATATCTGGGCCGGGTCGTTGTGTTTTCCGTGGGGCCTTACTGCTTTTCTGAGCATCACCAGTCTCTTGGATGGTCCTGGTACTGAACCCTTGAGGAGGACGTAGTTGTTCTTCACCAGTCCGTACTTTACGAATCCGCCCTCTGGATTTATCTCATCCACTTCAGTGGCTTCCCCTATCTTCAGGATCTTCTTGTTGTACTCGGTCCTTTTATGGTAGCCCATCTGCCCGGCCATGGGTACGGTCCACATGGTCCTTGATGGTGACCAGGGCCCGATAGATCCTACGACACGGGCTTTACTGCTTCTTTTAGCTTTCCCGTACTGAATTCTCACACCGAATCTTTTAACCGGTCCTTGGAATCCTTTTCCCTTGGTCACGGCTATGGTGTCCACGTGCTCTCCATCTGCGAAGGCATCTGCCGGGTTTATCTCTTTACCCAGGACACTTATGGCGTAATCCAGTTTTTCTTCCATGGTTGTTCCGCCCAGTCCGCATTCCAGTATTTCTGGTTTCTTTTTAGGTACACTGGCCAGTCTGGGTTTGGTGTGAATGATAACCCTAATTTCATCAATTTCGTCTAATTTTTTCTTGAGTTCTTCGATTTTACTTTCTGCACCGTCCTCTTCTGGTAGGGTTATGGTTCTGGTTAGGTCTTCACTTAAACCATCAGCCAGTACATCGGTCATGGTTTTAAGACCGTGAGTATCCTGCTGGTAAGCTCTGATGCCCATAACTACTACTGGTGGTGTTTCCAACACAGTTACCGGGGTGCTTATTTCCATACCTTCTGTGGGGGAGTTTTTATGATTGTCCAGCATGGTCAGGTGGGTCATTCCCACTTTGTACCCTGGAAATCCTAAAATCCCTACTTCTTCTACGTCTGGCCAGGAGCTGGTTTTTGGTGATTCCTTAGCCGCTCGCTTTCTAGGACTATATGCAACTGATCCTTTTCTTGGTTGATGATGTCTAGTCATAAAATTTCCTCCTTACAAATGTGCAAGTTCCACTTGCAAAATTTTTATCCGAGTTATACTGTATCTAAGAGCAAGTTAAATACAGATAATGTTGATATTACCGCCTCTTCAGTTCTTACGGTCTTAGTCCCCTGTTTAGGAACGGTGTTAACCGTGAGGTCCACGTTCCTTTCATCGATTAGATCGTGTAAGCCTGAATATGGACCGCCAAACAAAATAGCTACCCGTTTGGAGCCCTTTAAACTATCTTTAACTTCATCTAAAATAGACATAATCGATGGAGCATACTTGCTTGTCCCAATAACCAGGTCTGGTTTTGGTTTAAGCATATCAATGCTATCGTACAAATTCTTATAAGTAGATAAAGTCTTATAACCCCAATAAACTTCAGGTTTATCAGGTTCTACTATTATTTCCTTGGCAAGCTTGGTTACCCGAAAGCTTAACACTTTGTTTACGCTGAGCTTTTCCTTACACAGCGCAAGTCTGTCGGCACCAATGTCGACCATTGTGCCTTTTTTTGTTCTTTTTATGGTTAGTCCCTGTCTGTAATCACCTTGGCTGACTTCTTCAGTGGGGTGATGAGGAGTCCGTAACGGAGGGAGTATCCCTGCATACCGCAACTCCTTTGTTATAGGAAATACCTTCTTTCTAAGGTATTGAGGTGTATTCATATAAGTGAGAACATCACTAATAAACTTTACCTCTTCCCTACTAGAATTATCGCTGTAAATCACGATTCGGTCAACCCGGAAGAGAGCTGCCGATCGACCTATGAGGCCTACTTTATAAGTCCTCAACTTTAAGTCCTTAGTTTCAGCCAATATAGAAGCTGGTATGAAGATGGATAAATGTTTCGATTCCATCTTTAAAACTCTAGTTTTACTATGCTTTATATATATTTGTTGTTGTATAACTAATTTTGATTAAAATTTTATTTATAAGTAAGGATTTTTTGGATTATTAGTTCTCTTATATATATTATATAGTGAATTTTTTTAGATTTAATTTTCCATAACATAAATAACAGTGGTAAATACTATGCCATAAATGAGGAGTAATGAAGAAAATAAGATGTCCCCGGTTAAAAAGATATTCAATAAAGCTACTGTTGGAATAATTGCAGACATAATTAAAATCAATAAAATAAACACATCCTTAGGAATAGGAAAACCATCTACTCCTAAATCTTTCTTAAGAAGAAAAAACACCAGTATCATGCTCAAAGCAATTAAAAGCAGTGCTACTTTTATTATTACCATATAAGGCAGGGTTTCTTGCTGTAGTTGACTGAGAGCATTGTTGATACCCGTGTTCGGGAAGAGATATAAAATAATTACCCTCTGGATGACTATAAGATAGAATAATATCAAAAACACTATGATTAAGTTTTTATTTGGTTTCATTTTTTCAGAAATCCCACATAATTATTTTTACCCTTCTTTTCATAGATCAAGTTATCATAGTCATTATGTCGTAGCTTAATGGGGAATATATCGGGATTTAAATCGTTGTTCTTGATGAATTGAACTCCAAAATCAATTAAGGATTGAACTGATCTTTTTAGCTCTTCATCATGTCTTTCCCCTAAAACTCTTCTCCGGTTCATGACGGCATATGAAAAAAATAAATACAAAAGAGGTAAACTAACCACGACTAATATTAAACTACCTTGACCTATACTGAGAGAATAAATATCCGTTATTCCAATAGTAATTGCCAGTATAAAAAATGAAACAATGAAAAAAAACGTAAGAGTAACTATCGTTTCTTTAGAATCCACATTAGTATCAGTCCTAAAATTATGCATCTCTCTCGAAACCTTCTGTTTTAGTTCATGGTTATTTTTGAAAAAATAAGATTTTTGGCGTTGCTTAAATAGTAATTCTAAAGTCCCGGTAAAAGATAGAGGACTAACACCAAACTTCATAGGAGGTCTAAACGAATCTAACTCAGTTATGTAGGCACCTAACCCCTCAACTATTCTATTTGGTTTAACAACATGTGTTTTCATACGCATAACCTGTTTTTTAACGATTATATAGTTTATATATGGCAAAGATTGCCGGAACAACAGAAGCTATAGCACTAAATGAATATAATACCGGTATTTCCTCCTGATATAATTCTCCCCCCTAAAAGTATGAAATTTCTCTTGATACTAAGAATATGGTATCATGCCTAAAGAAACTAAAAACATGATACCCACAGATAAACAGGATCAATACCCGATCAAACACCGACTTCAACGGGAAATAATAATATTTATAACTGAAAAAAGGAAAATTAGCACGATTACTGAGGCATAAAAAACACCAGAAAGAAGAATAATGATTTTATGAGAATTTTCATTCATCTAATATCACATAACCATTGTAATTTTTTCCGTCATTTTCATAGATCACGCCTTCATAATCTTCATGCTTTAATTCAATAGGGAAATATTTAGGATTTAATTCTTTTTCTTTAAATAGCTCCTTTCCATAATCTAAAAGTTCCTGAACAACTTTCTTTATGTCGTGATCATAGATCTCTCCCGCTATTTGCAAACGTCTATTCATTGAAATAGTAAACAATGAAAAAAAGCAAATTATGTCAACAATAAGAATAGCTATGATAAATAGTATGGACTCGTATTCTAAATACAGAACAACTCCTCCTACTGTCACTAATAAAAACAGAACACATATAATAACGAAAATCATATTATCCACAGAATCCAATTTAGTTACTCTTTTGAAAAAAGGATTCAAATCCTTTCGAGTCTTTTTATAAAGTCCGGGATTATTTTTTACAAAATAATTACGTTCATTCGGGGCAAAATATAATTTAGGGATAATTCCTTTCTTGTAAGGTCTTTTTCTATCAACCTCAGAAATATAATGACATAAACCCCTAATAAACTTCTCCATCTCGAAATTAGCTTCCAACAACCATATATACTCCTTTATTGATCAATGATTTATCGTAAGAGTAACTAACAATGATGCCCCACAGCCAGATATGATATGTGATGCTCAGAAATTCAGCTTTGATCAACGCTTAAAATTTTATAACACTTCCAACTCCTGCTTTAATACAATTTTCTCCAAATTTTTCCTTCAGAATCTTTTCATCCATTTCCCCACAACAATGGCAGATTACAATTTTCCTGACTCCAAATTTCTCCAAAGGATTTATTATCCTTTCAATTTCCGAGGGGTCGTGAAGGCAAAACCCACCCAAGAGGAAATGAATATCTTTTCCCGTCAATTCTTTGGCTTTTTTCATCATCTCAATGGCTTTTGTAGGTATACGAGACACGGCCATGAACATATCATTTTCTACATCAAAAACCAGTGCTTGAGTATTGTTATGGTTTATAATTGATATCCCAGGATAAATTTCCTTATAATCTTTGATCTGGAACACCCTGCTTTTATTATTTTCTAATTTCCTTTTAAATCCCAAATTTGGCACATATACACTGGCACTGGAATTGATCATTAACAGTTTCCTCAGACCTCCAGCATGGTCACTGTGGGTGTGGGAGATGATTATTGCTTGAATCTCCTGGGGATCTAACCCCATTTTGTCCATATTATCCAGAAGTATTGCAGAGTCTGCACCTGTATCAAATAATATCGATCTTTCCGGTGTTTTAATGAAGGAAGAAAAACCCCATGAAGGAGTTAGGTCATCTCTTTCCTGATCGTTATCATAGACCACAGCCAATTCTAACACTCTAACTCACCAGTATGATATTTTCCCACTCTTCTGTCTCAATTATAACTTTCTTTAAACGATTATTCACACTGTCGAAGTTCATATTAGGCAAATAATAACTTTAAAGCTCTGTATGAATTTATTAGCCCTCCGGAGATTTTCCATAGCTCCTCTAATAAGTTCATGCATTTTTTTCTTCTTCTGTGATATGTTTTTTCTCTTCAAGATGAATTATATGTTGCTTCACATTTATTGTCTGCAATATTTTTACTAGTCACAATGGCTGTATTTGCATCTGGAATAATCAGAGCTCAATGTTATCAGGATCAATTTTCAGGTATTCTGCATAACTATAATCCTTGCCGTTTTCTATAATTAACGTTATGATATACCAAAGCATTACATTATCCACTAGTTCAATAGTTCTATTAAAGTCATTCATTCAATAAACCATCCTCAAACATCCAAGTAAGCAATATATTTCTCTAAATCCTTTTCTTCTTTAAAATATTCTAATCCAGGATAATCGTTGAATTTAAGTCTTAAAGGATATTCTTGTGGATCTATATTCTCCTTTTTAAATAATTCTGATGCACTTTCGATTAAATCCTGCACAAGTTCTTTCAATTCATCAGACTTTTCTACTAACTTTTTGTCACACTTCTTGACTTTATTCTTTATAGACCATAATAAAAAAACAAATATACCCGCTAAAAAGGCCAGGGAGATAAGAGACACCCACCAGGGAAGGACTAAGATCAATTGCATTCCATAATCTATAAATCCAAAAGGCCATAGATACGACCTTCCCACCAAAACCCCGAGGACAAACCAGAAAAAAAGGGCAAACAACAACGTAAAATAAAACAAACGAGTAGGGGGAGTACAAATCCCATAAGGATCCATCAAAGGCTCTAGTTCCTTGTGAACCCTCTGCCAAAGCAGGTCATCGTACCCCTTTAAATTATCAATCTCATCCATCGAAATCCATTCAGACATCAAAAGCGGCACCCTACCCGGTAAAATGATATTAATCCAGTAATCATCATGGAATAAACACCTATCCCTACCTTTATCCACAGCCTCAATAGATTCCTGAAAAGAATAAACGATATCTTTACTCATGAACACACAACCTACAGTTTTAAAATCCCAATACGATGCGAAAATATCACCAACGAAAACACCACCACGATGAACAAAGCTCCCAGTATTAAAGCTTTGATAAAAAATCTCAAAGCGGCGCTATGCACTTTTTCTTCAGAAATATCCTTTTCTATAAAATCTGAAGTATTTGTCACACTTAAATCCAAATTAAAAATATAATTTCTATTTAAAAGCTTTTTTTCTTCCTTAATCTGTTTTAAACCACTGTAATCATTGAAATTCAGTGCTAAGGGATAATCTTCCGGATTTAAACCTTCCTCTCTAAAAAACTCAATTAAATCATTTATAAGTTCCTGAACCAAATTCCTCAACTTAAAAATCTTCCGAAACGACCACTTCCACCTAGGTACAGCAATTTTAAACACAACAGCCAAAAGAAAAATGAACAATCCCAAAATGAATATAAATCCAACAAATACAGCCCCGGGAAAGAAATATACCCGAGCAAAAGTGACAAATATATAACCCAATAATAAATAAATGAAAAAAACTGCCAAAAAATAATTATTATTTGATTCACTCTGCTTTGGCGATTTTACAATTTCTTCACTTTCCCCTTGGACACGTGCCCATAAAACTCTATCATATTCCCTAAGATTACTATCAACCATTTTAGAAAGATTTTGTCTTTCAAAAAGGCTTACTCTATTCATGTTAGAATAGTAGTATCTATACTTATCCATTAACTCAATATTTTTAATAAATGAATGTACAACGTCTTTTTTCATGCCCTCACTACTAATTTGGATAGGGTACCTCTATGATCTCTCCATTTGGATCTACGTAA
>Ga0067045_1032347_pt1 | contig 10396 bp, 7 predicted proteins | sample TerdegcTABiofilm_FD_59184 | JGI IMG/M metagenome (GOLD analysis project Ga0067045, IMG submission 59184) | Combined Assembly of (Gp0054472, Gp0054536) Wastewater bioreactor microbial communities from Singapore -Terephthalate degrading... | reverse complement strand
AGCGGGTGGCGCTCGCGCGGGCGCTGGTCGTTCAACCGCGGCTGCTGTTCCTCGACGAGCCCTTCGCGTCGCTGGACGTGGTGACGCGGTGGCCGCTGCTCAAGGATCTCGGCCGCCTCATCCGCAGCAGCGGCACCACGGCCGTTTTCGCGACGCACGATTTCCTGGAAGTGCTGCTGCTGGCGGACCGCGTGGCCGTGCTCGACCGCGGGTCGATCGTGCAGCTGGACGCGCCGGACCGGGTGTACGCAGCTCCCGCCACGGAACGAGTCCGCGAGCTGATCGGCGCCACCGCAGCCTTGGCGGCTGCGCTGCCGTCGCGGGTGCGTGACGACACCGGTGGGCTGCCGGACCCCGCAGCCATGCCCAACCCGCCAGCACGATCGCTGCGTTCCGGCGCGTAGCGTTCTCGGAGTTCGTCGCCGCCACCGAGCCCGTTCGTCGCTGTCTGGGTCCCGCGCCGAGCCGCGCCTCGCCCTGTTCCGCGGCCGAGTGCAGTCGGCCGCGGCGCGGGTTCGGTCCGTCCGGCAACCGCCCAGATGATTTTTCTGCAGCGGACCCACGAGTAGAGCCAGATCAGGCACAGGACTTGCTTTCGAGCGACAATGCCGTACCTTGTGGGCCGTCGTCTCCGCGCACCGTTACCGGATCGAGGGACCGCATGCGGCTATCCTACACCGTGATCGGCGTAGCGCTGTTGACCTCGCTAGTGGCCCATGGAGCGAGGTCGGGAGCGGGCAGGCGCGCATGGCGAGGGCGGGACTCGAAGGTCGCGCCGGCGATCGTCGAGCATAGCGAGCCTCTGGTCCCCGACAGCTTTCAGTGGCCGCAACTGCCGGACAGCCTGGAATCCCGGGTAGTGGCGGTGACGGTCGTCGGCCCCAGGCTCAGCCCGCGCGTGCTCATGGGGCACGACCTGCCGCCGCTGAACGAGCTGCCTTCGGCGCGGCGGTATCTGGTGCAGTTGCGCGTGGAGTCGGTGGACGAACTCCACGCGCTGCTGCCGAGCATGGGGCAGGACAGCAGCGGCCTGATGCTCGGTCCGGCCGTCCTGCCGCCCGACCTGGGGCAGCTCTCCGTGGACACCATGAAGGAGACCTTCCTGGCAGCGCTGGCGCCCGCGGTCGCGTTCGAGAACGCCACCATCCAGGCGCAGCGCGAACGGCTCTCGCGGCTGCTGGCCAGCGGGGGGCCGCTCGTCCCCGACGATCGGGCATTCGTAGCCGAGATGGCGATCTACTACCGGCTGGAGAGCGAGGGGGCCCTGCCGACACTGGGCGACAGCCTGAGGGCCCTGCTGCGGCGGGTGGACACCGTGCCGGCCTCGATCGCTCTGGCTCAGGCGGCGATGGAATCCGGTTGGGGCACGTCCCGGTTGAGCTTGGAGGATAACAACCTTTTCGGCCAGCAGATCTGGTCGCGGCGGCGTGGGGCCTTCGAGCGACGCCTGGCGCCGCCGGTGTTCCAGATGGCCGGGTATCCCACGGTGGCTGCCAGCGTGGGCAGCTACATCCTGAATCTCAACACCCACCAGGCCTATGCCGGCTTCCGGCGGCGGCGCGAGCAGATGCGCCAGTTGGCCCGGCCCCTGGATGCCATAGATCTCGCCTACGGGCTCACCGAGTACTCGGAGCGCGGCAGGGAGTACGTGCACGATCTGGTGGACATCATGAGGCAGAACGGACTGCAGCGCTTCGACGTCGACCCCGCCAGGGCGACGGCGAGTGCCTCGGGCTGACGGCAAGCCTCCAACGGCCCGCCGCCGAGCGGAGACGGCGCGACCGAACGGTGGCCGGGCCGCAGCCCGCTGGCGAAGACCGCCGTCGCCTGGCGCTGGCGGTGCGCGTGCTTTGCCATCGGTGACCGCGGTACGCGATCCCTCCATCTTTGGCGACCGTCGCGCCCTGAGTTCTTCCCCGGCCTAGGCCCTGCGGCGGCACCTTTCCTCGCCCCGATGCTTTGACCAGACGCCCGCTTGGGAATACTATGCACTGCCGTGTCAGGCACGCACGCAACCCGCGGGTCGTTGGTCCGGCCTGCGCCGAGCAGCGCGGATGGGTCCGACCGCGTGCCGAGGGTCGTCTACCTGGGGGGATCCCCCCAGCGGAGAGATAGGGCAGATGAGAAACTCGTTCTTCAGAGGACATGGACTGGGCAACGACTATCTCGCCATGGACCCGACTGAGCTGGATTTCGAGCTGACACCGGAGCGGATCCGGCGGATCTGCGATCGCCATTGGGGCGTCGGCAGCGACGGGATCCTGGCGCTGGTGCCTTCCAGCCGAGCGGATTTCGGTCTGCGCATCTTCAATCCCGACGGCAGCGAGGCCGAGAAATCGGGGAACGGTCTGCGCATTTTCGGCCGGTATCTGCACGCCACCGGACGCACCAGGGCAACCAGTTTCACCGTGGAAACCCCGGGCGGACTGGTATCCGTGGAGCTCCATGTGGACGGGTGGGGCGAGGCCTCGGCCGCTACGGTGGAGATGGGGCAGGCTACGTTCCGCCCCGAGGCGCTGCCGTGCACGCTGAAGGCGGCGGAACTGCTCGAACAGCCGATCGTCGTCGGCGGCCAGTCCCTGCGCTTCACCGGTGTCAGCGTCGGCAATCCCCACTGCGTGGTGTTCCGCCCCACCGGGGCCCGATGGGAGAGGGAGGAGATGCTGACGCTGGGCCCCTTGTTGGAGAACCACCAGGTCTTCCCCCGGCGCACGAACGTGCAGTTCGCGGTCCCGACCGGCTCGCACCACCTGTACATTCTGATCTGGGAGCGCGGTGCGGGAGAGACCCAGGCCTCCGGCTCTTCGGCGTGCGCGGCCGCCAGTGCGGCGGTGCGCCTCGGCTTGGTCCAGTCGCCCGTCATCGTGAAAGCTCCTGGGGGAGAACTGGAGGTGGACGTTCGGGACGATTTCTCGCTGACGATGCGCGGACCGGTCGAGGAGGTGGCCCAGGGCACCCTGAGTCCGGCGTTCGTGCGCTCGCTGGGCTAGGGTTCGACCGATGGGAGCGCGGCCCAGACTGCTCAGCGCCGAGCTCCAAGCGGCGTGGATCCGGCAGCTAGGCGCGTGGTGGCAGCACTACAACCACGTGTACCTGGCCGACGTCCTCCGGCCGCCGCGCATCGAGGTGGGGGCCGGACGGACCCAGTTGGGGCGATGGGACCGGGCCTGGCGCCGGCTGGTCATCTCCCGGGATCACATCGAGCATGACCCGTGGGTGGCCGTGCTGGCAACTCTGCGCCACGAGATGGCTCACCAGTTCGCGGACGAGGTGCTGCGAGCCGAGGACGAGGCGCCCCACGGAGCGGCGTTTCGCGAGGCCTGCGTTCGCCTGCGCTGCGTGGACGGCGACGGAACGGGCGAGACGGCCGGCGCCTCTCCAGCCGAACAGCGCGCCCTCGACCGGCTCAGGAAGGTTCTGTCGCTCACCGCTAGCCCCAACGCGCACGAGGCGGCGGCTGCCGTCAAGCAGGCGCGTCGACTGTTGCTGCGCCACAATGTCCGCTCCGCGGGCGCGGTCGAACCCCGCCAGTTCGTCTGCCGGTACCTGGGAGAGGTCAAGGCGCGTCACGCCACCCACGAGCAGTGGTTGGCCCAGATCCTCCACGAGTTCTTCTTCGTCGAGACCATCTGGGTGGAGAGCTACCGGGCCACCGAGGAGCGTTCCGGCACGGTGCTGCAGCTCTGCGGCACTCCGGGCAACGTGGCCATGGCCGCGTACGTGTTCGGGTACCTGACGGCGCACGCGGAACGCCTGTGGCGCCAGTATCGCCTCCGGCGCCACCTGACCGGAGACCGCGAGCGGAGGCGGTTTCTGGCGGGTGTGTTGGCCGGCTTCTGCACCAAGCTGCGGGAACAGGAACGCCATCTGCAGGCCGACGCAGCGCTCGTCTGGAAGGGTGACGGCCAGCTGCAGCAGTTCTGCCGCTACCTGCACCCGCACCTGCGCGTGCGGCGAGGTCGCGGTCCGGCGGTCACCGCGGTCTACCGGGACGGCGTGGCCGAGGGGAAGAGGATTACCATCCACCGCGCCATGTCGGCGACGGAGGATGGTGTTCGCGGCTATCTGAGCGGTGGCTAAAGCGACTCACATCCTGCTGGCGGCGTTGGCAGCCGCGGTGGCGTGCTGGCGCCCCGCCAGCGCCCAGTTCTACCAGTTCGGCAAGAACAAGGTGCAGTTCACCGAGTTCGCCTGGCAGAAGCTGGCGACGCCCCACTTCGACGTGTACTTCTTCGCCGAAGAGGAGAAGCTGGCAGGCCTGGCCGCGCACATGGCAGAGGACGGGTTCGGCCGACTCGAAAGGGTTCTCGGGCACACGCCGGCTCACCGGATCCCGCTGATCGTCTACTCGTCCCACATCTACTTCGAGCAGACCAACATCATCCCCGACCTGCTTCCGGAAGGCGTGGGCGGCGTCACGGAGCTGCTCAAGGGTCGCGTGGCGCTGCCGCTGGATGGTTCGATCTCGGATTTCGAGCGCGTGCTCACCCACGAGCTGGTGCACGTGTTCATGTTCGATCGGATCCGGACCGTGCTGCGGAGGCACGGGGTCACCGAATACCGCATGCCGCCGCTGTGGCTGTCCGAAGGGCTGGCCGAGTTCTGGTCGGCAGGCTGGGACACCCAGGCCGACATGGTGCTGCGCGACGCGATCTTCAGCGATCTGCTGGTGCCGATCAGCCGGTTGTACACCATCGACGGATCCTTCCTTATGTACAAGGAGGGCCAGTCGATCTGCCGGTTCCTGGATGCCAGGTACGGAACGGACGTGTTCGAGCGGATCTTCACGAACTGGTGGCGCGGCAAGAGCTTCGCCGAGGTTTTCGAGGTGGTCACCGGGGAATCCCTCGCCGAGCTGGACCGCGACTGGCAGTACGATCTGCGCAAGCGCTACCTGCCGGATATCGCCCGCGGCGATCTGCCATCGCAGGGCGCCAAGCAGTTGACCCGGGAGGGCTTCAACATGAAGCCAGCCGTCGTCCCCGGGACCGGCGACAGCACTGTGATGGTGTTCTTCCGGAACCAGCGCGGCTACACGCAGATCGCGCGGGGGACGCTGGCCGACTCGGGTGTCGCCGAGCTGCTCCCTGGCGAACGCTCGCCGACCATCGAGTCCCTGCACCCCTTGGCGTCCAGACCGGCTGTCAGCGGCGACGGTTCCAGGCTGGCCTACGTGGCCAAGCATCGGGGTCGCGATCACCTGTTCGTCCACGAGCTGCGCACCCGCCGGCGTATTCGCGATTTGTCCTTCCCGCAACTGGTGGCCATGAGTTCGCCGGCCTGGTCGCCGGACGGGACGCGGTTGGCCTTCTCGGCCGCCGGACCTGGTGGCATGACCGACCTGTACCTCGTGGAGCTGGCCAGCGGCGCGCTGCAGCAGTTGACCGACGATCTGTACGACGATCGGGAGCCGGCCTGGTCGCCGGACGGCAGGTGGCTGGCGTTCAGCTCGGATCGAGGGGGAGGCGGGAACCGCGGGTGCCGGAATCTGTTCGTGCTGGGCACGACCGACAAGTCGGTGCGCCGGTTGACCGCGGGCTGCCACCGCGACATCCAGCCGGCCTGGTCGCCCAGTGGACAGCAACTGGCCTTCAGTTCGGATCGCAACGGTATCCCGAACATCTTCGTCCTGCCGCTGGCCGGCAGCCCGGCAGGGACCCTCGAGCATGCTGCCCCCCGCCAGGTCACGCGCGTGCTGACCGGCGCCTTCGATCCCGCGTGGCTGGGCGGGAGCGCCGGGTTGCTGTTCTCAGGATACGAGGCAGGCACCTTCCAGATCTTCCAGCAGCCTTGGTCGGCGGACAGTCTGGCTGCGGGCGAACCGCGGCTGACAGCTGCCACCGTACCTGCGGATTCGGTATGGGTGCCGACCGGCTGGGGACAGGGCGGGACCTTCGCGCGCCAGAAGTACCAGCGCCGCCTGTCGCTGGATGTCGTGCAGAGCCAGATCTCGCAGGACCTGCAGTTGGGTACCTCCGGCGGCGTCCAGCTCGGACTCAGCGATGTGCTGGGCAACGAGCAGTACTTCTTCGTGCTATCCCATGTCTCCAGCGGCGGCACGAACCTGATGGAGGGACTGAACCTCACGCTGGCCAGCCTGCGCCAGGGGCGCCGCGTCAATGTCCTGTGGGGCCTGTTTCGTCTCAACGACCGCTTCACGAGCCGGTACGGACGGTACGTGCGCGAGAAGCGCACCGGAGGATACCTGGAGCTCAGCTACCCCATCTCGCGCTACGACCGCATCGAGACGCAGTTCTCGCTGCGCCATGCGGACATCGATCGGCAGTTCGAGGGGCAGCGACTGTGGGGCTGGCTGGCGATGTCCTTGGTGAGCTACACGCACGACAGCAGCCTGTGGATCGCGACGGGGCCGCTCGAAGGCCGGCGCTACAGCGTGGGGCTCAGCCAGACGGTGGACTACCGAAGCTCGCGGCGCTTCAACGTCACCGCCTTCGCCGATTACCGGCACTACCTGCGGCTCTCGCGTCGCAGCGCGCTGGCGGTGCGCTACATGGCGCGCCAGAGTTCGGGCCACGTGCCGGAGTATTTTGCCATCGGGGGTAGCTGGACACTGCGAGGTTATCCGTGGTTTTCATTGTGGGGGAATAGGATGATCCTGGCGAACCACGAGCTGCGTTTTCCTCTGGTGGACCGCCTGGTAGTCCGCTTCCCGTTTGGCGACGTCGACTTCAGCGCCTTGCGCGGAGCGCTCTTCGTGGATGCCGGCAATGCCTGGACAGACTCGTTCGGCCGGTGGAAGGGAAGCGTCGGCGCAGGGGCGCGCCTGGGCCTTGGGGGAGCGTTTGTGTTCCGGCTGGACGCGGCGCGCAGGACCGACTTCCACAGCCTGGGGAACGACACGAAATGGGATTTCTTCTTCGGGTGGGACTTCTGAGAGGGGTGTGCGGTGGGGCGCTGTTGATAGGGGTGGTGGTGAGCTGCGCCGCGCACACGCTGTGGGCTCCGGGACCGGTTCTGGACGAATGGAATCAGGACGGCGGCCGCGCGGATGGGAGTGCGGCCGTCGTTGGTGGTCCGCTCCCGCCTCTGAGGCTTCGCTGGCGCGCCAGTGTCGGGCGCGCACCCCTCGGCGCGGCCCTGTTGGCCGGTTCAGCGGTCCTGCAGGGTACCGTGCGCTCGGAGCTGGTCGCCTTGGGACGGCAGTCTGGCCAGCGTCTGGGCCGCCTCCGGTTCGGCCAACCGCTGCTGGGCGCGCCCGCCCTGTGGGAGGATCTGGTCTTGGTCGCCTGTGCCGAACCGGACGCAGCGCTGCACGCTGTGGATCGGCGGACGGGTCGCACAGTGTGGTATCGGCGGGGGGTGTTCGCCGCGCCTCTGGCTGTCGTGGATACCGTGGTGCTGGCAGCGACGGCGGAGGGGACGCTGCTGGCCATGGACGTGCGCACGGGCGCCCGGCTCTGGTCGGTGGAGCTGGGTGGGCGCGCGTGGACGGGTGCGGCCGCGGCCGCGGGGATGGTGTTCGCGGGCACGGCCGCCGGCCACCTGACGGCGGTGGATCTGCAGCAGGGCGAGGTGCGCTGGCGCACGCAGTTGGGCCGCGGAGCGGTGCGCACGCGGCCTCTGGCGACCGGTGACCTGGTCTGCGTGGCCACGGCCTCCGGCGCCATCGTGGCCGTGGACATGGCCACCGGTCAGGAGCGCTGGTGCACCGAGCTCGGGGCTCTCCCGGCCCCTGGGCTGGCGGCTCGCGGGAATACCATCGTCGCCGGGGCAGCGGATCGCCAACTGCACGGAGTGGACGCGGACACCGGCGTCCAGCGGTGGGCCTGCGCGACCGAGGGGGTCATCGTCGCGACGCCCGCGGTGGGCTCCACGGCTGCCTACTGCGGCAGCACCGACGGCCACCTGTATGTCGTCGATCTGGTCTCCGGACAACTCCGCGAGCGGCATCGCCTGGATGCTCCTGTGATTGCCCCCATCACGCTCACCCAGGACATGGTCTTCGTTGTCTCGGAGCGAGGTACAGTGTATGCCTTTGGTGCCGAGTGAAATCCGAACCAGGCGTACGGCGCGGCGTGCGGAGCGGCCGCGGGCGCAGGCCGGCTTGGCGTCGTGGCCGAGAGGGGAGGCTGCGCTCGGTGCGGCCCAGCGCCAAGCCTGCAGGCCGGTGGGGGTGCTGGATGGTCGGAGTGACCTTCCTTGCGGCGCGCAGTCCCGACGCAGGGTCGGGACTGCGTCTCAGTATCCTCGTGAGATGATATTCCGTTTCCTGCACTGGTGCAATTTGTTGGCGTTGTTGCTCTGGATCGCTTTGCTGGCGTGTGCCAAGGCCAGGGCGGCCGAGCCAGACGCGTCCACCCGACCTGCGGTTCGGTCGATGGGTGCGGTGTTGGCCGCCGCCAGAGGTGGTGCCGCGCCGCCGGCCAGCGGCGGGTACCACGGCTGGTCGCGCGCGGTGGCGTCTGCCGGAGTGCCCGGGACAGTTCTGTCGATGCCGGTTCCCTCCTGGAGGGGAGCGGCGTCCGTGGAGCCTTCCACGCCGGCCTACCGCTCGCCTTGGGTGTGGACAGGGGTGGCGCTGTCGGTGACGGGGACGGCGATCGCTTGGTGGAGCGAGCGACAGGCGGACGCGGCGTATGCCAAGTACTTGCACGCGGCCGGTCCGCGTCGGCAGGCACGAGCGTTGGCCCGCGCCGAACGGTACGATCGGCTCACAGGGGCGGCCTTTGTCGTGATGCACGCTGGCATGGCGCTGACGGTGAGCGCCGTGTTCTTCTGAGGGATTCGGAAGCGATGCGGGCGTTGGTGTGGTGCACGGCGCTGCTGCTGCTGCTGAGCGGCTGCTCCGATCGATCTCGGCGCAATCCGCTGGATCCCCTGGCAGACGCTGGGACCGTGTCCGGAGTCCTGGTCGAGCTGCGCGCGCTGGCAGGCGATCAGCGCGTGCTGGTCCGGTGGGACTACCGATACTTCTCCGACGTGGTCGGGTACCGGTTGTACCGCCGGCGCGGTTATGACGCGTACGAGTGTCTCACCGAGCCGGCGCTGGATCGGAACACCACTAGGTACGACGACCGCGACGTGGTCAACGGGCAGGGCTACGAATACCGCCTCGGCCTGCTGGTCGACGGCGAAGGCGAGCGCGTGCTGGACAGCACAGCGGCCGCCACACCCGGGCCCGAAATCGTCTGGAGCGCGGACTATGGCAGCGGGTTGGTCTGGCAAGTGGCGCCCGATGCTCGCAGCGCGGCGTTCGCGGAAGGACGGTTCGCCGCCCTGGCGGGCATGGGCGTGGATCCGGCCGACGGCAGTTGCTGGGTGGCCGATCGGTACGCGCCCGGGGTGCTGTACCAGATCACGCTGGACAACCAACTGCGGCGCTGGCCGGTCCCGTTGAGTGCCCCCGGCCTGCTGCGCATCGATCCCCAGACGCGCCGAGTGTGGGTGATCGACGAGGAGCACGCCGAGGTGTGCTGGTTCGATCCGCCCGCTGGAGGTGCGGAGATCGGCGTGGCGGTCGTGGACGCGCATTTCGTGGCCCCATCGGCTCTGGCGCCCCAGGATGGGGGTTGTTGGATCGGCGATCGGCAGGCGGCGCGGGTGCTGTACGTCCATCCGCAGGGGCAGCGGATCGAGTTCGTCGACCTGCCTGGCGTGGAGGCCATGGCGGCCGGATCGGCACGATCGGTGTGGGTTCTGCTGGACCGAGGCTATCGGCTGGTGCGGCTCACCCCGCTGGGACGGGGCGAGTTCGCGGACCTGGGGTTTCGCGCCGCCGACTTGGCACCGGCTGGCAGGACCGGGCGCCTCTGGGTGGCCGGCGAAGATCAGGTGGTTCTGTTGACCGAACAAGGTGCGGTGGTGGGGTCCTGGACGGGCCCCGCTGGGGCGCGCAGTCTGCAGGTGGACGCGGAGCACGGCACGGTGTGGGTGGCCGGCGCCCAGGAACTGTGGAAACTCACCTGGCAAGGCGAGCAGATGGCCGCACTGCGCGGCTTCACGGATATCCTGCGCATCGCGGCGTTGCCGGCGCTTCCGCGTGCGGAGGCGCCGATAGACACCTCGTTGGCGCGGGCCTATCTTTGGCCGGCCGATTAGCGCCGCATCGCCGGGAGACGCACATGATCGAGAGCATGACAGGGTTCGGCCGCGGCCGAGCCGAAGCCGGGGGCCTGCAGGTCAGCGTCGAGATGCGGGCGGTGAACAGCCGCTTCTTCGAGGCGCAGATCCGCCTGAGCCCCGGTCTGCAGCAGTGGGAGGCAGCGGTTCGCCAGCGACTTCACAGCAGGCTCGCGCGGGGCAAGATCGCCGTGCAGGTGGAGCTGACGCAGCCGGCGCAAGAGGCGGACGGCCCGGTCCTGAACGACGCCGTGGCTCGCCGGTACGTGCGCGAGCTGCGCCGCCTGCAGACGCTGGTGGGCCTGCCCGAACAGCC
>Ga0067045_1005206_pt1 | contig 10399 bp, 4 predicted proteins | sample TerdegcTABiofilm_FD_59184 | JGI IMG/M metagenome (GOLD analysis project Ga0067045, IMG submission 59184) | Combined Assembly of (Gp0054472, Gp0054536) Wastewater bioreactor microbial communities from Singapore -Terephthalate degrading... | reverse complement strand
ATCGATGATCCAGTCTGCCTCGGCAATCACGTCGAGGTCATGCTCGATGACCACCACGCTGTGGCCGCCGTCGACAAGGCGGTGCAGCACATGGATGAGCTTGTCCACGTCAGCCATGTGCAGGCCCACGGTGGGTTCGTCCAGCACATACAGCGTGTGCGGAGCCTTCTGCCCGCGGCGGCCGATATCGTCGCGCACCTTGGTCAGCTCGGTCACCAGCTTGATGCGCTGGGCCTCGCCACCCGACAGCGTGGGCGATGGTTGGCCGAGGGTCAGATAGCCCAGACCCACGTCTTTCAGCAACTGCAGCGGATGAGCAATCGAGGGCATGGAGGCGAAGAACTCAACAGCCTCGTCGACCTCCATCTGCAGCACATCGCCAATGCTCTTTCCGCGCCAGGTCACGGCCAGCGTCTCGGGGTTGAAGCGTGCGCCGTGGCAGACTTCGCAAGGCACTTTCACATCGGGCAGAAAGCTCATCTCGATGGTGCGTACGCCCTGGCCCTCGCAGGCCGGGCAGCGGCCTTCGCCGGTGTTGAAGGAGAAGCGGCCCGCCGCATAGCCGCGGGCCTTGGCCTCCAGGGTCTCGGCGAACAGCTTGCGAATCGTGTCCCAGAAGCCGATATAGGTCGCGGGGCAGGAGCGCGGTGTCTTGCCGATCGGAGTCTGGTCGACTTCGAGCACGCGATCGATGGTCTCGAAGCCCTTGAGCCCCTTGCAGCCCACGAGCGCCGGCGACTTGCCGGCATCCATGGCATCGCGGCCGGCCTTGGTCGAGCGCTGCTGTACCCAGGCCGCCACATTGCTCAGCAGCACATCGCGCGCCAGCGTGGACTTGCCCGAGCCGGAAACTCCGGTCACGGCCACCAGGCGCTTGAGCGGAACGCGCGCGTCCACATTCTGCAGATTGTGCAGATTCGCGCCCAGCACCGTCAGCCAGTGCAATGCATCGCTGTCTTGCTGCACCACATTTTCAGTAGCAGCTACCGCCTTCTTTTTCTTGGCTTTGGATGGTTTCTTGTCTGAAACCTCCATATCGCCAGCGTCAGAAGCTTCTGCATTGATAGCAGCCGGCTGCACCGGAGGCTCGCCCTCTCCCACCCACAGACGTGGCTTGAAAGGGTGGCGCATAGCGTGCAGCAGATAGCGCCCGGTGACAGATTCCTTGGCCGCCATGATGTCGGCAACCGTGCCCTCGGCCACCAGACGGCCGCCGCGAATGCCGGCGCTGGGGCCGATATCGATCACGTGATCGGCGCGGCGAATCGTGTCTTCGTCGTGCTCCACCACCACCAGCGTGTTGCCCTTGTCGCCGAGCTTGTGCAAGGCATTGAGCAGAATCTGGTTGTCGCGCGCATGCAGACCGATGGTGGGTTCGTCCAGCACATAGCAGACGCCCTGCAGATTGCTGCCCAGCTGCGCGGCCAGGCGGATTCGTTGGGCCTCGCCCCCGCTCAGGGTGGGGGCGCCGCGGTCCAGCGTCAGATAGTTGAGACCGACTTCTTCAAGAAATTCGAGACGGCTCTGAATCTCGGGAATCAGATCGCGCGCAATATCGGCTTCGCGGCCCGTAAGCTCCAGACTCTGTATCCATTGGCGCACATCGCTGACCGACAGCTGGGCGATATCGGTAATCGCCTCGTCGTGAAACTTCACGGCTCGCGCCACGGGGTTCAGACGTGTGCCGTGGCACTTGGGGCATTCCACCTCGGCCAGGTCTTCCACCTCCTGGCCCTCGAACTTCACCTCCCGGCCCCGGTTGTCGTCGGCCAGCAAGGTGTCGTCATAGACCTTGCGCTGGTCCTTGGTCAGCTTCACGCCCGTGCCCACGCAATCGGGGCACCAGCCATGCTTGCTGTTGTAGGAGAACAGACGCGGGTCCAGCTCGGCATAGCTGGTGGCGCAGATCGGGCAGGCACGCTGGGTGGAGAACACCTGCAGCGCGCCGATGCCGGCCGTGCTCCGGCCGCCCTGCATGGCATCGGCCAGGTTCTCGATGCCGGACAGCACATGCAGCACGCCCTTGCCGATTTCCAGCGCCTGGCGCAGATGGCCGCGTAGCTCCTTCTCATTGGCCGCGGTCACCGTCACGCTGGCCACGGGCAACTCGATGGTGTGCTCCTTGAAGCGGTCGATGCGCGGAAAGCCCGTGGTCGGCAGAAACTCGCCGTCCACGCGCAGATGCGTGTAGCCCTTGGGTCTGGCCCAGTCGGCCAGCTCGGTATAGACGCCCTTGCGGTTGACGACCAGCGGACTCAGCAGGCCTATGGTCTGGCCGCGGAAATTCGTCATCAGCTGCGCGGCAATGCTTTCCTCGGTCTGCGGCTGCACGATGGCGTCGTCGTGGATGCAGTGCTGCACGCCCAGCTTCACATAAAGCAGACGCAGAAAGTGCCAGACCTCGGTGGTCGTGCCCACCGTGGACTTGCGACCGCCGCGCGACAGGCGCTGCTCGATGGCCACCGTGGGCGGTATGCCATAGACCGCATCGACCTCGGGACGGCCCGCTGGCTGCACAATGGAGCGCGCATAGGCATTGAGCGATTCGAGATAGCGGCGCTGGCCCTCATTGAACAGGATGTCGAAAGCCAGCGTGGACTTGCCCGAACCCGACACCCCGGTCACCACATTGAACTTGCCGCGCGGCACATCCACGCTCAGGGACTTGAGGTTGTGCTCCTTGGCATTGACGATCTCGATCGCGTTCTTGGCCTGCGGTGCCTTTTCGGCCTGTGCCTTGCGTTGGGGCTTGTAGAGCATGGGAGCGACTTCGCGCACCGCCTCGCCGCCCACACCCATGGCCAGGTCGTATTCGCGCAGGGCCTGGGCCGTGTGCGATTCCTTCACATGACGCACCTCCTCGGGCGTGCCCTCGGCGACGATCAGACCGCCGCCGTCACCGCCTTCGGGGCCCAGATCGATCAGCCAGTCGCTGGCGCGAATCACGTCCAGGTTGTGCTCGATGACGATCAGCGAGTGGCCCGCTTCCAGCAGCTTGCGCAATGCGCGCATGAGCTTGGCGATGTCTTCGAAATGCAGGCCGGTCGTAGGCTCGTCGAACAGGAACAGCGTGCCTTTCTTGGCCAGCGACTGCTTGGATTTGGACTGCGCCTTGGCCGCCTCCGCCAGAAAGCCTGCGAGTTTGAGGCGCTGTGCCTCGCCACCCGACAGCGTGGGCACCGGCTGGCCGAGCTTCACGTATTCCAGGCCCACATCGACGATGGGCTGCAGCGCGCGGATCACGTCGCGGTCCTGCGCAAACAGCAGCGCGGCTTCGGCCACCGTGATTTCCAGCACATCGGCCACATTCAGCGGCTGGCCGTTGCGCTCGATTTTCACTTCCAGAATTTCGGGGCGATAACGCGTGCCGTTGCAGTCCGGGCAGCGCAGATAGACGTCCGAGAGGAACTGCATCTCCACATGCTCGAAGCCCGAGCCGCCGCAGGTCGGGCAGCGGCCGTCGCCGCTGTTGAAGCTGAACTTGGCTGCGGTGTAGCCGCGCTGGCGCGACAGCGGGGCCACGGCGAACAGCTCGCGGATCGCATCCCAGGCGCCCACATAGCTGACCGGGTTGGAGCGCGCCGTCTTGCCGATCGGCGACTGGTCCACAAACATCACATCGGCCAGATGGTCTGCGCCCAGCAGACGCTCGAACGCGCCCGCAGCATCGGTAGGCTTGCCGAAATGACGCATCAGCGCAGGCACCAGCACATCCTGGATCAGCGTGGATTTTCCCGAGCCCGAAACGCCGGTGATGGTGACCAGGCGCTGCAGCGGGAAGTCCACGCTGATGTCACGCAGATTGTGCTCGCGCGCGCCTTCGAGAATCAGGCGCGGCGTGCTCTCGGTCACCATGCGCTTGAGGCCGAAACCCACCTGCTTGCGCCCACCCAGGTAGGCGCCGGTCAGGGTATCGGCCTGGCGCAAATCCTCGGGTGTACCGTCGAACACGATCTGGCCGCCGCGCGCACCGGGGCCCGGCCCCATGTCGATCATGCGGTCGGCGGCAAACATCACGGCCGGGTCATGCTCCACCACAACCAGCGTATTGCCCGCATCGCGCAGGCGCTGCATGGCCTCGGTGATGCGTTCCATATCGCGCGGGTGCAGACCTATCGATGGCTCGTCGAGCACGAACAAGGTATTGACCAGCGAAGTGCCTAGAGCGGTAGTGAGGTTGATGCGCTGCACCTCGCCACCGCTCAGCGTGCGGCTCTGGCGGTCCAGCGTGAGATAGCCTATGCCCACATCGCACAGATACTGCAGCCGCGTCATGACCTCGGCGTGCAGCATCTTCAAGGCCTGGGTTTCGCCATCGTTCCTGTCAGCTGCCTCGCTGGGCACCAGTTGTGCAAAGAACTCGCGCAGGCGCGTGATCGGCAGACGCATCAGATCATGCAGACACAGGCCAGGCAGGCTTTCCAGCTGCTCACGGCTCCAGCCCACTGCCTGAGGCATGAAGCGCTGGTATCTGCCGCTCTCGTCGCCGGGCGGCAGAACGGCATCCGCAGCCTGCTTGCTGCCGATGCGCCAGAGCAGGCTTTCGGTCTTGAGGCGGGCACCGCCGCAGCTCGGGCATTCGGTATAGCTGCGGTACTTGGACAGCAGCACCCGGATATGCATCTTGTAGGCCTTGCTTTCGAGATACTCGAAGAAGCGGCGAATGCCATACCAGGTCTGGCTCCACTTGCCGTTCCAGTTGGGCGAGCCCTCGATCACCCAGTCCTTCTGCGCCTGGGTCAGCTTGGACCAGGCCGTATCGCGCGGAATGCCTTCGGCCTCGGAGTGGCGCATCAGGTCGTCCTGAATCTCCTTCCAGGCCGGCGTCTGGATCGGCTTGATGACACCGGTGCGCAAGGTGAGTTTTTCGTTCGGGATCACCAGACCCCAGTCCACCCCGATGACGCGCCCGAAACCACGGCAGGCATCGCAGGCACCCACTGCGGAGTTGAACGAAAACAGTGAGGGAATCGGCTCCTGATAGGTCAGATTGCTTTCAGGACAATGCAGACCCAGCGAGAACTTCCACAGCTCGGGCTCGGCCGCCTCTGCAGCGCTCTCGGGCAGCACATACACCGTGAGCCTGCCGCTGCCGCGCTTGAGGCCCACCTCGATCGCCTCCATGGCGCGGGAGCGCTCGGCCTTGCCGAGGCGAAAGCGGTCGGCAATCACATCCAGCACCTTGATCTTCTCGGGGGCTGGCTTGGCTTTTTTCTTGCCCTTGGCGACCTCGTCACTGGCCGCATGAGCGCGTTCCACTTCGCGCTCGGCCTGCACCTTGGTGAAGCCGCTGGCAGACAGCCATTGCTCAACTTCTTCGGCCGAGGTATTGGCCGGCAGCTCCACCGGGAAGGTGATGGCAATGCGCGGGTCGCCCGCCGCCTCGCAGCGCTGGGCAAGTTCGGCGTAAATGCTGTCCGCCGTGTCGTGGCGCACCGGCAGGGCCGTCCTGCTGTCAAACAACTGGGCCGCGCGCGCAAACAGCAGCTTGAGGTGATCGTTGATCTCCGTCATCGTGCCCACGGTGGAGCGCGAGTTGCGCACCGGGTTGGTCTGGTCGATGGCAATCGCGGGCGGCACACCCTCGACCTTGTCCACGGCCGGCTTGTCCATTCGATCAAGGAACTGCCGCGCATAGGCGGAGAAGGTCTCCACATAGCGACGCTGACCTTCGGCGTACAAGGTGTCGAACACCAGACTGGACTTGCCCGAGCCGCTGGGACCGGTGACCACGGTCAGCTCACCGGTACGGATATCGATGTCCAGATTGCGAAGATTGTGCTGGCGAGCACCACGGATACGGATCAGGCCCTGCGTCATGTTCTGCGGTCTTTTCAATGGAGGCCAAACATTCTAGGCAGTCCTGGCAAGAACCTTGGCTGCACATGTGCATTAAGGTTTTGCAGCAGCCGAAAAAAAAGCCCCGGCGTGCGGGGCTTTGCGCGGGTGCGGCAGTCTTCATTTGGACTCCGCCGGTGCATGGATTGCATCCGCACCATGTTTTTCGCCGCTCATATCCACCTTGTCACCCGCCTTCATGATGACAAACAGCGCCACTGCGGCAAACACCACAAAACCAATCGCCAGCTTCCACATATCAGTCTCCAGAGTCGTTATGAACAGAGGCAGCCAAAGCGGCGGCTTGCGCCGCTCCGGTCAGCACGACCATTGAGCCCCATCGAGTTTGCGCGTGGCTTACTACAGGTCGGGCTGCGCATAAGAAAAAACCCCATGCCTCGCGACATGGGGTATGAACTTGGAGTAATGGTCTGCATTATCAGCTGCAGCTGCTGGAGACACCGCTTGCGCGGTGCACAAATTAGAAGTTGTGACGCACGCCCAGAGCGAAGGAGCTGAAGTCCGCGCCGGCAGCACCGGTCACATAGTTCGCACCCTTGCTGTTGTTCACCTTGGTGTAGTAGCCATAGACCTTGGTGCGCTTGCTCAGGTTGTAGTTGTAGCCCAGAGTCCACTGAGTGGCGGCGGAGTCGGCGATGTGGCTCCACTTGTTGGCGTGGCCCACGTTGGCATGGAATTCCGAAGCGCCCAGGGTATACATGGCCGACAGACGGAAGTTGTTGCGCGAGCCGGCGCCGGTGCCGGTGATCTGGTTGTCGTCCTTGTTGCGCTGGTAGTAGGCACCCAGGGTCACTTGACCGAAGGTGTACAGGCCGCGCAGGGCAGCTTGCCAGTTGTCGCCCACCTTGCTGAAGCCAGCACCCAGGTGCAGAGGACCGGTGGCGTAGTTGGCGGCCAGGTCGTAGCCGTTCTTGCGGGGACCGACCGTAGGATCCTTCTCGTGCAGCGACACGGAGGCATCGACCGTCAGTCCGCCCATGCTGGGGGTGCGGTAGCCGACCTTGTTCTTGGTGCTCAGACCGCCGAACCAGACGGGATCGTAGTACAGCGCATCGGAAGAAGAACCGGTGTCGTGGTTGTGCATGCTGATGTAGTCAGCGGTTGCATAGTAGGACTCGGGCACGAAGTTGCCCAGACGGATCATGCCGAAGCCACCCGACAGATTCACTTCGCTCTGACGGGCAAAGGACATGCCGGTCGTGGGATGGGTCCAGGCGGAACCGGTGCCGGTGTCGGAGTTGAAGCCGGATTCCAGCGTGAAGCCAGCCTTCAGGCCGCCACCCAGATCTTCGGTGCCGCGAATGCCCCAGCGCGAGGCATTGTTGTACAGGCCGGACACGGACTGATCACCGGACTTCTGACGCTCGACGGTGGTGTTGATACGGCCGTACAGCGTCACGCTGCTCTGTGCCATTGCAGTGGTCGCGCCCATCACAGCCAGTGCGGCCAGAGCGATGCGAGTCATCTTGGTCATTCAATGCTCCTATATCCTGGGATAGTGTTTTTGCACCGCATTGGCTTGTAGGTTGTTGGCCCTCTCGCGGCTAGGTGTGATTCTAGGTGGGCCCCTCTCAAAAGCATGATTTGCATCGCAAAAAAGTAACGCAATGATGCTTTGTTGCCACACTGCTGTAACCCATTAGTGCTGCAGTCATACGCAAAAGACCTGCAAAGCCCGAGCCTTGCAGGTCTTCGATGTGATGCTGCATAAATTGCAGCACCGTCACTTCACATCAGTCTTCGGCGTAGATGTCGCGATCCTTGGTTTCGGGCACGAACAGCGTACCGATCACGGCCGTCGCACCGGCGATGATGATGGGGTACCAGAGACCGTTGTACATATTGCCGGTCTGCGCCACGATGGCGAAGGACATGGTGGGCAGCAGACCGCCGAACCAGCCGTTGCCGATGTGGTAGGGCAGGCTCATCGAGGTGTAGCGGATGCGGGTCGGGAACAGCTCCACCAGCATGGCCGCAATCGGGCCGTAGACCATGGTCACCAGCAGCACCAGATAGGTCAGGATCACGACCATCATGACCTTGTTCATCTTGGCAGGGTCGGCCTTGGTGGGATAGCCGTCCTTGGCCAGTTCAGCAGCCACGGTCTTCTTGAAGGCGCCATCCTTGGCCTTGGCCTCGTCAGCGGGCAGGCCCTTGAGCGAGAACGAAGGAATCTCGGTCGAGCCGATACGGATCATGGCCTGCGTGCCGGCAGGAGCGTCCTCGGTTTCATAGCTCACGGAACCGGCTGCCAGCACCTGCTTGGCCACGTCGCAGGAGCTGGTGAACTTGGTGGTACCTGTGGGGTTGAACTGGAAGGAGCACTCCGCAGGATCGGCCACGATGACCACCTTGTTCTTGGCCTGTGCGGCGGCAAGATCGGGGTTGGCTGCTTCGGTCAGCGCCTTGAAGGCGGGGAAGTAGGTCAGCACGGCCAGAATGCAGCCCAGCATGATGATGGGCTTGCGTCCGATCTTGTCGGACAGCGTACCGAAGATCACGAAGAAAGGCGTGCCGATCAGCAGGGCAGCCGCAATCATCAGGTTGGCCGTGACGGCATCGACCTTGAGCTGCTGGGTCAGGAAGAACAACGCATAGAACTGGCCGGTGTACCACACCACAGCCTGGCCGGCGGTCAGACCGACCAGGGCCAGAATCACGATCTTCAGGTTCTTCCACTGGCCGAAGGACTCCTTCAGCGGAGCCTTGGAGACCTTGCCCTCGGCCTTCATCTTCTGGAAGGCAGGAGACTCGGACAGCGTCATGCGAATCCAGACCGAGATGGCCAGCAGCAGGATGGACACCAGGAAGGGAATGCGCCAACCCCAGTCGGCAAACGCTTCTTCGCCCATCATGGTGCGCACGCCCAGGATCACCAGCAGCGACAGGAACAGGCCCAGCGTTGCCGTGGTCTGGATCCACGAGGTGTAGGCACCGCGTTTGCCGTGCGGTGCATGCTCGGCCACATAGGTGGCAGCGCCGCCGTACTCGCCGCCCAACGCCAGGCCTTGCAGCATGCGCAGCGCGATCAGGATCACGGGAGCGGCCACGCCGATGCTGGCGTAGTTGGGCAAGATCCCCACGATGAAGGTGGACAGGCCCATGATCAGGATCGTCACCAGGAAGGTGTACTTGCGCCCGATCATGTCGCCCAGACGGCCGAACACCAGCGCTCCGAAGGGGCGCACGATGAAGCCTGCCGCAAAGGCCAGCAAGGCGAAGATGAAGGCCGATCCCGCATCCAGGCCGCTGAAGAACTGCTTGGCGATGATGGCTGCCAGAGATCCGTACAGATAGAAGTCGTACCACTCGAAAACGGTTCCGAGTGAAGACGCAAAGATGACTTTGCGCTCTTCCGGGCTCATCGGCCGTGGGGCCGATTTACCTCCCATGTTTGCTGTCGCATTGATGGCCATGTTTGTCTCCTAGGTTTTTGGAATGTCAGGCGCTGCCAACTCACCTGTTTGCTCAATATCAAAGCGACAACTGACCGCTAACTTACAAAAAATCGCTTCTCCAAAATTCAAGACTGGGCATTACCCGACCCTCTCCGCACTTACCCGGATCCGTTTTTTTTCGATGTGAAAAACCGGGGGCAAACACCGATATCGTAAGTAAGGGGGCGGTCAGACGGGCTTCTCAGAATGCATTGCAAGCAAGCCACCGCTAACTGATGGCAGGCTGGAAATATTCAAAGGAGACAACGCTGTGCGAGACCCGGTGATAGAGACCATCCAAAGCAACCCCGCCTACCAGCAACTGCGCCGCAAGCGCAATCGATTGGGCCTGGCGCTGACCGTTCTGATGCTGATCGTGTACTACGGCTATGTCGCGCTGATCGCGTTCGACAAGGAGTTCCTGGCCCGCCCCATCGGCGCCGGAGTGACCACCCTGGGCATTCCCATCGGCATGGGCGTCATCATTTTTTCCGTGATCATTACCGGCCTCTATGTGCGCCGCGCCAACAACGAGTTTGATCAGCTCACCCGCGACATTCTCAAAGGCATCAAGCAATGAAGCAGCGCATCTCTTCCCAATGGCTGGCGGGCGCTGCGGCGCTGGCCGCGACGGCGCCCGTGCTGGCTGCCGGTGGCGACGTCGGCAACGCCGCCAAGCAGGCCACCAACTGGACGGCCATCATCATGTTCACCGCCTTTGTGCTGGCCACCCTGTGGATCACCAAATGGGCGGCAGGCCGCACCAAGTCGGCCTCCGACTTCTATACCGCAGGCGGCGGCATCACCGGCTTTCAGAACGGTCTGGCGATTGCGGGCGACTATATGTCCGCCGCCTCCTTCCTCGGCATCTCGGCCTCCGTCATGGCCAGCGGCTATGACGGCCTGATCTACTCCATCGGCTTTCTGGTCGGCTGGCCCCTGCTCACCTTTTTGCTAGCAGAGCGCCTGCGCAATCTGGGCCGCTTCACCTTTGCCGATGTGGCCGGCTACCGCTTTGCGCAGACGCCATTCCGCATCTTTGCCTCCTGCGGCACGCTGGTCGTGGTGGCCTTCTATCTGATTGCCCAGATGGTCGGTGCCGG
>Ga0067045_1004435_pt1 | contig 10401 bp, 10 predicted proteins | sample TerdegcTABiofilm_FD_59184 | JGI IMG/M metagenome (GOLD analysis project Ga0067045, IMG submission 59184) | Combined Assembly of (Gp0054472, Gp0054536) Wastewater bioreactor microbial communities from Singapore -Terephthalate degrading... | reverse complement strand
GCGCCGACGACGCCAGATTGAAAGCGAAAGCCGTCATAGATTCTCAGGGGGAACTCCTGGAGATCGAAATCGAAGAGACCGGAACCAAGCTGGCCCGCGCGAGGAAGAAGCTCAGCCAAACAGTCACATCGCCGTCGGTAGTGCGGGCTGTTTTAAACCGTTATAAGTTATCCTGCAAGAAGAGCCTGGGCCAGAACTATTTAATTGACTCCAATATAGCTGACAAGATTGTAGATGCCGCGAATTTGTCGCCTGCCGATCTCGTGGTTGAGATCGGGCCCGGCCTCGGCGCGCTGACCGTGAGAGCTGCTCGCCGGGCCGGCAGGGTGCTTGCGATGGAGATCGACCGGGGGCTGCTGCCTGCGCTGGCAGAGATACTGGAAGGCACGGGAAACGTGGAAGTCGTTCACGGCAACGCGCTGGAAGTTGACTTTGACGGCCTGGTTCAGGAAAAAACGCGGGGGGGCTGCGGGCGGGGAGGCGGGAAGTATAAGCTACTGGCCAACCTGCCCTATTATATCACCAGCCCTCTCCTGGCGCGGTTGCTGCATGAACGCTGCAATTTTTCCCTGATGGTTATAATGGTCCAGCTGGAGGTGGCAAACCGCCTGGTAGCCGGGCCCGGAACAAAAGATTACGGGGCGCTCAGTGTGGCCGTGCAGTATTTTACTGAAGCGGAAATCCTGTTCCGGGTGCCCAGGACAGTCTTTTTCCCGGCACCGGCGGTGGATTCCGCGGTAGTGCGGCTTGTGGCGCGGCCGGAGCCGGCCGTACCAGTCCGCTCTGAAGAAGCTCTCTTTAAAGTGGTGCGGGCGGCCTTCGGCAAGCGCCGCAAAACCCTGTTAAACGCTCTTGCAGGGGCAGGACTGGATATCGAAAGGGAACTTTGCAGGTCCGCGCTGGAAAGCTCCGGTATTGACCCGGGACGGCGTGGCGAAACTTTGAGCATTGTTGAGTTTGCCCGGTTGACGGACCGCTTGCTGGAAATAGCGCGTGATCATTCCAAGAGTAAAACTTTGTTGACGGGTGAGGGAAAGAAGGATGTACTTTTTAAGCCCTTCTAAAGGCCGCATGGGCTTTGATGAAATGATGAGCGACATAATTAAATATATCAAAGGCCTGCCTTCTTCTTCATATAAAATTATCATCGGTTCTGATTCCCAGGTCAAGCGGGAAACGTCTTTTGTAACTGCTATAATAGTGCACCGGCTGGGCAANGGGGCGCGCTATTATTACCGNAAGAAAACGCAGCGAAAGATCAAAAGCCTGCGCCAGAAGATTTTCTATGAGACGGCGCTGAGCCTGGAGGTCGGCGGGATGGTCGCTAAGTATTTCAGCAAAAGCGGGTTTGATGACTTAAATGTGGAAATACACATAGATATCGGCAACCAGGGTGAGACCAAGAACCTTATCCGTGAAGTGGTGGGTATGGTCACTGGAAGCGGGTTCCGGGCNAAAATAAAGCCGGACGCTTACGGGGCCTCCAGCGTGGCTGACAAGCATACCAAATAAAAAACCATAACCTCCATGTGTTGCTTTGTGCATTTTCCGTGGTTTATCTTCCTCTGTCTATTTTCCCCATCAGATTCATACCCCGAGGAACTTATCCAGGATATCCCATCTTCTTTCTGTGTGGTAGCCGGTGTACTCAACCCGGCCTCTTTTCCGGTCGCGTTTTTTATTCCGGAAGACCTGGAGCGCTTCTATGCAGTCTCCGATTATAGTTTCTGCAATTAACCGCGAGTGCCGCTGGTCTTTTTCCGGCGAGCCCAGGCGGGTGTGGCAGACGGACGTGCCCACATTTATTCTCAGGTTGTTTTTTGAAGCCAGCGCCAGTGAGACCGGGGGGATGGCGATCTCTCTCAGCGGGACGGTATTGAGGAAGCGCCGGGACACGGCGTGCGGCCCGTGACAGGGCGAGGCGGCCCCGATGTTCTTCTCCATGCCGATTTCCCTGTTTAACCGCCGCCGCTCTTTGAGCAGGTGTGATGCGAGGGTGGACATGCCTGCCTGGCATGCATCCGGATAGCAGTTTGTCAGAGACATGTCGTAATGGTGGAGTATTACACTGTCCAATAATTCGCACAGGTTTTTAGATATATCGCCGTTCATATCCCCATCAATAAAAAGTACCGCATCCGCGCCACTATCCAGGGCTATTTTGGCGCCGATTGCTCTCGGAACGTCGATACCCAGGGGTTCTTCAAAGCAAACAGGCAAGATCCGGGAGGACTGGATTTGCCGCACAATCAATAAGGAGCGATCTGTGCTGCCGTTGATTATCGGGATAATTAGATCAATGGGAATGGATAGCAGGTTTTCAATAGTTTTTTCCAGGCGTTCTTCTTCGTTGAGGACAGGAACTGCGGCGGCAAGCATTATAATCTCCCTTTCAAATTTGTTTTTGTCTAATATATGGAAAAAATAACGGAAAGTTGCTCGATGATACACACGTCATGCCGCCCCTGACATATGATATACAAATGATAATTAAGGGGTTATTTTTGATGGGAGAGATTAATCCAGGTGATGTGGTGGGGCGCAAGTCATATAATTCCGATGTCTATTTCAAGGTAATAGATCTTTTTTATGGGGATGACGGCAAGAAGCACGCCCGCTTGAAAGGGCTTTACCTCAGGCTCAGCGCGAATGCCCCTTTGGAAGATCTGGTCAGGATCGAGCCTGGAGCTCTGGCCAGACACCTGCTGGAGCAAACGAAAAGGAACAGCGAGCAGATGAAACGTATTTTTAACCGGCGGATGAAGGAGCGGGAAATGATCCTGGGCAGGGATTTCCAGAATGAGCGCGGCCAGGGGCAGAATCCGGAAAAGATAGACGGGTTTGACATACCTGGGACAGTCCTGCACATTGATGGCGACAGCGATTACCTGGAACTTTGCATGACGACTTACAAACAGCTTAATATCCCGGCTTACGGCTATTTCATTGAAGAAAAAAAACAGCCGGCCGAGGTGGGGGAACTGCTGGTGAAGCACAGCCCGGACCTGCTGGTGCTTACCGGGCATGATGGTTTTATCAAAGGTAAAGAGAACTTTGCTGATATTAACAACTATCACTCTTCCAGGTATTTTGTCGATGCTGTAAAAGCAGCACGGCGCTATGAAAAAGGCAGGGATGACCTGGTTATCTTCGCGGGGGCCTGTCAATCGCACTACGAAGCGCTTCTTGCCGCCGGCGCCAACTTTGCCAGTTCTCCGCAGAGAGTGATGATCCACGCTTATGACCCGATCTTTGTGGTAGAAAAAATATCTTACACTTCAATTTATGATCCCATTTCAGTCAAGGACGTCATAGACGGTACAATTACCGGTATTGACGGTATCGGCGGGATGGAAACCCGCGGGAAATACCGTATGGGAATTCCGAGGTCGCCTTATTGAATGTCCCTTTTTAATGGATTGTAATCATATTGCAGGATCTAAAGGAGGAACCTTAGCATGAACAGGTATTTAAACACCCTGAATAAACACCGCAGGAAATTGCTGGGCCTGAAAAATGTGGTCGGCGTAGGGGTTGGGTATAAACAAGTTGGCGACAGCACTACTGAACAGCCGGCATTTGTTGTTTATGTTGAGAAAAAGCTGCCGGCGCCGGACCTGTCTCGCAGCCATATTGTGCCGAGACAGATTGACGGTTTGGATACGGATGTAGTTGAAATTGGTGTTGTTAGAATGCTGGGTGTGCGCACATCGCGCGAGCGGCCGTGCCGGCCGGGGGTGAGCATCGGTCACTACCGGTCCACTGCAGGCACTTTGGGGGCTGTGGTTATGGACAGGGCGACCGGGAGGCTGATGATCCTGTCTAATAATCACGTCCTTGCCAACGGCTCAAGCGTTCAGGAGGTCAGGGCTAGAGCGGGCGACCCTATATTACAGCCCGGCGGTTGCGATACTTCATGGAAAAGGCCGTCCGAAAAGAGGATTCTATTATGAGTATATAGAATTTTCCCCGGGAAGAATTAGAGGTGAAAGAGGTGTTACCCAATGCGTGCAATGATTTTAGACGCGCCCGGCAGGCCTCTGCGCGCTGCCGATGTGCCGGTGCCCATACCGGGGCCGGAACAGGTATTGATTAAGGTCCATGCCTGCGGGCTGTGCCGGACTGACCTGCATATTGTTGACGGGGAGTTGCCGGAGCCGGCGCTTCCCCTGATTCCCGGCCATCAGATCGTGGGTACGGTGGTGACGGCCGGCAGGCATGTCGAGCGGTTTGCCGAAGGGGACCGGGTAGGCGTGCCCTGGCTTGGCTTTACCTGCAACCAGTGCCGTTACTGCCGCACCGGGCGGGAAAACCTGTGCGACAGAGCGCGGTTTACCGGGCACCAGATTAACGGCGGTTACGCTGAGTATACCGTGGCTGATCACCGGTTTTGTTTTCCCATTCCGGAGGGCTACCCGGATTTGCAGGCGGCCCCGCTGCTTTGCGCCGGGCTGATCGGTTACCGCTCCTTGATGATGACGGGTGATGCAGTGAATCTGGGTATCTATGGTTTTGGAGCTGCGGCCCACATCGTAGCCCAGGTGGCCCGCTACCAGGGCCGGAGGGTTTATGCTTTTACCCGGCCGGGTGATACCGAGGCCCAGGAATTTGCCCGCGACATGGGAGCGGTCTGGGCGGGAAGCTCTCAGGAAATGCCTCCGGAAGAGCTGGATGCGGCTATAATTTTCGCTCCTGACGGCGCGCTGGTCCCGGCCGCCTTAAAGGCCACAGCCAGGGGCGGTGTGGTAGTGTGCGGCGGGATTCACATGAGTGACATACCCTCGTTTCCCTACGAAGCTCTCTGGGGCGAGAGGGTTGTGCGCTCAGTGGCTAACTTAACCCGCAGGGACGGGGAAGAATTTCTGGCTTTAGCTCCTAAAATCCCAATACACACTGAGGTGCAGCCCTTTTCCCTCAGTGCGGCCAATGAAGCCCTGGACGCGTTGCGCGGCGGCCGGATTTGCGGAGCGGCTGTGCTTGTGGTGAGTAGTGGTATCGAGTGAACTTTTGGTTCGCTTTGGTCGAAATTGGATCGCCTTTAACTCACGTCCTGTCTGCTCATCCAATTTCGAGCCCCCAGCACCGCCTGGTTCACTGGCGGCGCTTAGCAACGGAGCAACTGGTTTCAACCTTCATGGGTTTTCGTAATAAATGGATTTATCGACAGTCTGGTCCGGAATCTTGTATCCCGGGCTTTTTTTAGTTTTAGGACAGGCGGCAGGTGAATAAGTTACAGCAGGAGGTGTTTTTGTGGGTAAAAGCTGTATATTAAAAAGCGAGGGGCGGATCTCGGTGCTGGCCGGGCAGAAAAAAATTGAAGATATGCTTGTTTTTCTGGCATATAGAAAACTAAAAAGATCTCTTGCCGGCTTTTCTTCACCGTACATGAACACTCTTAATTTTCCTCCACAAATCCCGGGCGAAAATGAAAGAGAAAGAGAGGTATAATTAGTGGGCCCGGGATTTACAAAACTGCCTGTGCCGGATGCCGCCGCCGGTAAACTTGTGGCGGTTTACGCCAGAATCAGCGTTAACGAGAACGGTGAGCGCGATGAGAGCCTTGAAACGCAGTGTGACCTGCTGTCTGGTTTTGTCCGGGAAAACGGACTGGGGAGATACAGACTGTATATCGATAATAATGAGTCCGGCACCTGTTTCGACCGTCCTGGTTTGCTCCGTCTGGTTGAAGATATTAAAAGCGGCTTCATTAGCACGCTGGTTGTAAAGGACCTTTCCCGGCTGGGGAGGAATAATGGGGAAACCCTGACATTTCTTGATTTTCTTAAGGAAAATAACGTGCGGCTTATCTCTATCGGTGACAGTTATGACAGTTTTTTTGATGATGACGAGATTGTTGGTATAAAGACCTGGGTTAATGAGCATTATGCCAGGGACATTTCTAAAAAGGTGCGCGCGAACTTAAAAAAGAAAATGCAAAATGGCGAGTACCTGGGCAGGCCTCATTTCGGGTACATAAAATCTGATACCGAGAAAAACAGGCTTGTGGTTGATGAGCGTTACAGGGAAATTATCCAGGAGATTTTTAGCTTATACATAAAAGGGTGGGGCTACCGGGCGCTGGCCGACTACATGCAGGGCAGGGGCATACCGACGCCCAGTCAGGATAAAAATTACCCCGGCGCAAAAAAATCCAGCCGCTGGAATGAACAGCATATCCGGCGGATAATCACCAACCGGGTTTATTGCGGTGATACTGTCCAGAGCGTCAGTGAAAAGGTATCTTTTAAATTGAAGAAGACCAGGAGGCTGCCGCCGGAAAGGTGGGTGGTGGTGGAAAACACGCACGAGGCGGTGATCTCCCGGGAGGTTTTCGACCTGGCCCAGCGTGTAAGAGCCAAAAGGTGGCTGGAAGGGGCGGGCAGGAAAAAGAAAAAGGATAACGGGCAGCACCTTTTTTCCGGTTTTCTGGCCTGCGCTGCCTGCGGCTCTTACCTTGTCTATAAAAAGAAAAAAAACCGCCCTGCTTTTTATTTGTGCAGCAGGTATAACAGGTTCGGGCGGAAGGATAACGGCTGCACCAGCCACCGCATATTTGAGGATGAGCTGGTTGGTTATCTGGTTGAAGATGTTGAGCGCCTGGCCGGGGGAAAATTTTTTCAAGACCGGCTGGCAGACGAGTATAAAAAAAGCATTAAAATGTCTGTTGAAGAAACCGCCAGGAGGATTAAGCAACTGGAGGCCAGAGTGGCCGAAAAGAAACGGCAGCAGAAGAGGGTATATTTAGACAAAGTAAAGGGGATTGTTACCGAGGGGCTCTTCATTGAGGCGAATGCAGAAATAGAGAAGGAGATCGCTATTTTGGAGTCCGGTATCGGCAGGTTGAAAGAAGAGATGGCCGCTTCCGGCCGGGTTGAAGAAAACAGCCTGAAGCTCAGCGCCGTAAACCTGCGGGTGAACGCCGGCGATATTGACCGTATTTTTCTGGAAAAGTATGTCAGAAAAATTATCATCGCTGAAGACGAGGAGGAGATTAACGGTACAGTCAGAGAAAAGTACGGCCTGGATTCAATCTCCGCTGGAAAACAGCCTGTAATTATTCTTTATGAACTTTCACCGGTGAATTAGAAAAATTGTTCAATGCAGTTATGCAGCCCGGGCCTTACGACGGAGGGACGATGATGGACCGCATCGGCGTCCTGGACCGCTATGTGCCCCTGGTAAAAAGTGTATCAAGGTCCGACTGCCCGGTGGCGTCTGCTGTGGCCCGCGGGAGCACCAGCCTGCTCAACCTGGTAAAGCAGGATTATGAAATCCGCTTCTATAAGAATTTTGCAACGGAGAACACCGTAGACTGTGCCCTGGCCAGGCTTGATTCAGACGACCTTGTCGCCGCTTCCATCCTGGAAATAGGTGAAATAAAGGGAGTGGCAGATGCCAGGCCGGGGCAGCGGGTGCAAAAGAGCGGCAGGACTACCGGCTTGACCAGTGGCGTGGTTAAATCAATCGGTACTACGCTGCAGGTAGAGATGAAAGAAGAGGAAAAAGTGTGGTTTGCCGACCAGGTGGTAACTGATATGCCCTCACAGCCGGGGGACAGCGGGGCGCTGGTATTAAGTGAAGACTGTAAGGCAGTGGGATTATTATTTGCGGGTTCAGACAAGCTGACAATATTTAACAGAATAACCAATATTATTGACCGGCTAAAAATTGAGTTTGTTTAAAGTTATTTATCATGCCCTGTCGAATTATTAAGCCGGGCTGCTTCACCTTTGTTTTAACTGAGACATATATTAAGTACCGGAAGCTTAACATATGACATTGCGGCCGGCCGTTTCCGGTGAAGCGGTTTTATTATAGAAACATAATAATATTTCAGACATGAAAGGGCAGTAGCCATGGGTGACTACACCGTTGGAAAAAATGAGAAGGAATGTGCCCGTGGCCGGCAGGAAGCCTATCATACCGGCAGGAACCTTGGTTATCACCTGGGATATAGCCTGGGCTTTGAGTCAGGGTTTGAAAAAGGTTACACGGAAGGAAGCACACTGGGATATAATAATGGCTTCCTGGCGGCGCTAAGATTGGGGGAGGACTCTGGACCTGAAGATTCCAATGTTATGAATGTTCCGTATGACAGGATTTATCGTTACATTCAAAAACTTGTCGAGGGTGGGCAGGTCAGGCTTTACCTGTCAGGATGTGCTGCCAGGGAAGCAGAGATATTGTTTAAATTGTTAAGTATAGATGTCCAGGTAATCGCCAGGAAATCCATTGTTAGCCGGTAGTTTGATTTACACTTATTAACAATCATTTCTAATTTAGTGTTTAATTGATAATAATGCAGGATGATGTCAAAAAAGTAATTATTATAAAAGATGTTCTTTAATTACTTATCTTGCCGGTATTCCCTCATTGCCGGTATATTAAACTTGTACGAGGTTTTATCAGATTGCCGGTAAGCCGAATCCCAAAAATATAGTTTGGGTACGGGGGAACCAGTTAAAGGGGTGAATCCCGGTTAATCGCCGGCTGTGGCACTGGAAAGCGGTTCTGTGCGGATCTGGTGATTTCGTGGTGTCCGTGGCGGTTATTTGGGTAGGGTAGTCTTTTACCGAACCCGTCAGCTAACCCCGGAGGCTTAAAAGAAAAGGGGGAAAATAGATGCGGTACCGTTTTAGCAACCTGTTGTCAAGTTTGATGGCTACCTTGTTTCTTTTGATGTTGGTCGTCCCTGCCGGAGCAGCGTTCCCGGCCGCGGCGTCTGCAAACGCTTCGCTCACCGCGGACGAGCAGCAGATGGTGACACTGGTTAACCAGGCCCGTAGTAAGGCCGGCCTGGCCCCTCTGGTTGCCGACCCCGTGCTCTCCAATCTGGCCCGGATAAAGGCTCAGGATATGGCTTCTAACGGCTATTTCGGCCGTACTTCGCCGGTTTATGGTTCTTGCTTTGATATGATGAAATCGGCCGGGGTAGAGTATCGTTGCGCGGGGGAGGCCCTGTGCAGGGCTGCGTCGGTTGATTCAGCCTTCAGGGCCTTGATGGGCTCCAGCGGGAACAGGTCAGGTATGCTAAGCCCGGACTATGATCGGGTTGGCGCCGGGATCATTGCGAAAGGTTCTTATAAGGTTATTGTTTTGTTTTTTACTGGTGGTCAGAACAGCAGCCAGAGCAGCCAGAATATTATTTCTCCTGCTCCGCAGCCGCAATCACAGCCGCAAACACAACTACAATCACAGCCTGTCAGCGGCTTGAACTCCGACGAGCAGAAGATGGTGGACCTGGTGAACCAGGAGCGGGCCAGGGCCGGCTTAGCACCCCTTCAGGTGGACATGGCCCTGGTTAAGTTGGCTAGGATGAAAGCGCAGGATATGATTGACAAAGGTTATTTTAGCCACACTTCGCCAACTTACGGTTCCCCCTTCGATATGATGAAGGCAGCCGGGGTGCAGTACCGTTACGCCGGGGAAAACCTGGCCGGGGCTCCCACTGTTGAATCAGCGCATGCGAACCTGATGAATTCGTCCGGACACCGGGCCAACATTCTTAATTCCAGCTACACCCGGGTGGGCATCGGTGTTGTCAGCGGGGGGCCTTACGGGAAAATGTTTGTGCAGATGTTTACCGGCTAGACATACATGTCACTGATGCGGCACCAGCAGAAGGATGAAAATAGCCGGGGGAAGGGTGGTTGTCCCGAGTGAACGACTTGCGTAGCGCCGGTAACAGCACCCGGCGAAGCGAGGAAGCGAAATTGGGGGCGCGGACAGGACGTTCGCGCCAGCCTTCAGCGAGCCGGGACGGCGAGTTGAAGGCGGACCAATTTAAAGATGATGGAACCACCCCGTGGCATAGCGTGTAGAGGACACAGGTCCTCTTTTTTTNTGCTATTGCACATTTTCATACATCTCTCTCATATATTAGTACAGAAAAGTTTTGAAAGGAGGAGTGGTTATGGCTGGAACCGAACGGCTTAAGGTCAATCTGGTCCAGGGTGAAAATAGAGTTCAAACAGTAGTAAGAGGACAAATTGAAGTTCCTGACGCCAAGCCTGACGTAGATAAAATTTTGTCAAAAGAAGCGACGGCCAAAGTCAGGGATGTCAGCATTGTTCCGGATAAAGTTATTATCAATGGAACCCTGACATTACAGGTAATGTATGTTGCCTTTGAACCTGATCAGTCAGTTCATTCAATGCATGGCGATGTTAATTTTACGGCCTTTGCTGATGTAGTTGGCGCTGAGCCGGGTATGGATTACGTGGTTGAATTTACTGTGGAGGATGTGAGCCTGACTCCAAGTAAGAACGACGCCCGTAAATTTGATGTTGCTGCCGTGCTCAGCGTTTTTGTAAAAGTAATGGATGTTGACGAGCTGGAAGTGCTTACAACAACTCCGCCGGGGAATGAGGCCCTGGAGACCCAGGATATTACTGTTGAACA
>Ga0067045_1032345_pt1 | contig 10407 bp, 4 predicted proteins | sample TerdegcTABiofilm_FD_59184 | JGI IMG/M metagenome (GOLD analysis project Ga0067045, IMG submission 59184) | Combined Assembly of (Gp0054472, Gp0054536) Wastewater bioreactor microbial communities from Singapore -Terephthalate degrading... | reverse complement strand
CTCCTGGGCATGACGGGCCACGCCTTCCGCAAGGCCCTGCGGGAGCGCCTCTCGGCCTTCGCGGACGAGGGCTGGGAGGAGGGGATATGAGGGGGCCGGCGGAGGATTTATCCAGTAAACGCTTCTTCGGCTAACGTAATAGCCGTTAAAGCGCATAAACGGCTAATACGTTAGCGAAAAATGTGATAAGCTAAAAGTACCTTGTTCCAAGGAGCGGATGTGGCCGAATACGTGAACCGCGGCTTGGAGCCCCGGATGCTCCGGCGCCTGAACGAGACACCGAAGATACTCCTGCTGTTCGGGGCACGGCAGGTGGGAAAAACCACCCTGGCCCGGAGGCTCGTTCGGAGCGGGGGCTGGAAGACGCTCGAACTCTCCGGGGACGATCTGGGAGCCCTCCGGGTTCTGTCCTCCCGGGACGGAGCCCGCCTGAGGGGCTTGGCGGACGGATACGACCTCGTGTTCGTGGACGAGGCTCAGCGCATCCCGGACATCGGCCTTTCCTTGAAGATCCTTCACGATACCCTGCCGGACCTCCGAATCCTGGCGACCGGATCGTCCTCCCTGGACCTGGCCTCCCGTACGAAGGAAGCCCTCACAGGCAGGACCTGGTCGTTCACCCTGTACTCCCTGTCCCAACAGGAGATCCTGGCCCACGAGGGACGGTACGAGCTGGAACGACAACTCGAGCGGGACCTGGTGTTCGGTCAGTATCCGGAACTTCGCTCCTACGCCGGGGACGCGGACCGGGAGGCCTATCTCCGGGAACTTCATGCGTCCTACTTGTTCAAGGACATCCTGGAGCTGGGAGGAATCCGATATCCCCGCAAGATCGTGGACCTGCTCAAACTCCTGGCGTATCAAGTGGGCTCCGAGGTCTCGTTCTCGGAGCTCGGGAACAGCCTGGGGATGAGCAAGGATACCGTGGCGACCTACGTGGACCTGCTGGAAAAGTCCTTCATACTGTTCCGGCTCCCGGGATACTCCCGGAACCTGCGCAGCGAGGTTACTCGGTCCATCAAGATTTATTTCCACGACAACGGCATCCGCAACGCGGCCCTGAACGACTTCCGACCGTTCCAGGACCGCCCGGACCGAGGGGAACTCTGGGAGAATTTCATCGTGTCCGAACGGCGCAAGCGACTGTCCATCTCGGAATCGCCGGCCTCGTCCTACTTCTGGCGCCTGGCCACGGGAGCCGAGATCGACTACGTCGAGGAGTCGGACGGACACCTTTCCGGCTGGGAGATCAAGCTATCTCCTACCGCCCGTGCGCGAAGGCCGGCCAGCTGGGCGAGCGCGTATCCCGATGCCGATTGGCAAAAGGTGGACCGATCCAATTACCTGGACTTCGTCACGGGAACGGAGAGCTGAGCGAAAGCCTTCGCGAAGTACCTGAAGAGCTACCGGAGGCTGATGGAAATTGAAGAGTAGGATCGCGGCGGACACATAGAAAAGAGAGGAAAAATCATGGACGAAGCAATCGATGGATTGAAGTTGGAGGCCTGCCGGGCCTACGCGAGGATGATCAACACCCTGGACTATTCCTGCCTGGACCCCTGGCTGGATCCGGATCTCGAATACCAATCCCAGCAGGTGCTCGAGGTGATGCGGGGCAAGGAGCGGTATTCCGAGTACATCCGCAGAAAGATCGAGACCATCCGGAACAGCGGCTACCGGACCGTTGCGGAGATCGCCTACACGGACATGTTCGACCCCGGCCCCTGCGTCATCATCGCGCAGGGGGAGGAGGAGAGGTGGGTCGCCACGCTCATGGTGAAGATGAAGGGGAACCTGATAGGGTCCATGGTCATGTGCATCATCCCCTCGCCCTACGAGTGCCGCCGGACCCATGAGCAGCCGGGGAGGGGGTGTACTCCGATACAACCATACGGATGCCTGGAAGCCGACAGGCCGGAGTAGGACCCCGGGAGAGGGAACGGAGGTCTCGACATGAAAAAGCCGAAGGCGATGCTGGCGGAGGGAATAGCGACGGTCCTCTTCACGGTCATCGCGTTCAAGAGATGCCGCGAGTGGAGGCGGCGTGGAAAAAGCGCTTGGGGGTGGCTGGTGAACCTTGAAAAGTGAGCCTTCAGGCCAGCAGTATACGATGGAAGGGTTGGATATAAGGCATGGAGTTCTGTTAACCGTCATGGATCGTTCGGATACAAGGCGCCTCTTAGGAGGCGCCATTGAGGATCCACGATATACCGTGATTTCAAAAAGAATTATTGAATTGGACCGAATGAATATTTTTCTTGCAGGCCGGAATCGTGGGATATACAATGCCGGATGTTATGAGTGAAACAATAGAAAACTCTCTAAAGCGTCTGGTATCGCTGGCTGGAACCGACGAAGGATTCTACGTTCTTGCCCTCCACGCTTTTATTGAAGGGTACTGTAATTCCCTGAAGCCCGGGTTCACGGCCACCTCTTCGTTCCCGATGGTCATCGAGTATCTTCAGCACTATCTGGAAGTACGGGCCCGAATGGACTTCCGAAGCCGACAGTGCATGAACCGGATCGTGAAGGACCACGACCTGTCGAACAAGGTTCGGCATCAATTCCTGAGGCTCTCCTCGGATGAGGCCGTTGCCGCGACGTACAATTTCCTTGGATTCTGCAAAGCCTTCGGGATAGACTCCCAATCCTTGGGACTCCTTCGGGCAACCGAGGATTCCTGGAAACAGCGCCGGGCGCCCCTGGAACTGCTCAAAGAACTGGAATACCTGAAAGGGCGCCTCCGGGAGGCCGAAGAGTCCGAGGCCTCCTTGTCCCAGAAGCTGCAGCAATTCGATCTAATGGAACGCAGGCTTAAGGAACTTGGAGAACAGGCAAGGCTCTACGAGTCGGAAATCTCGCAGTTGAAGGAGACCGCGGAACGGCGCGGCGAAAAAGCGGACAATCTCCGCCGGAAACTGAACGAAGTCACCACGGAAAGGGACAAGATTCTCTCGGACCTGGAGGGCTTGCAGGAGATCCGCAACTACCTGGATTACCTGGAGAGGTTTTCGGCATTCACGAGGACTCGTCTGGACTACGAGCGTAGCGTGCTGGTGCTGAGTCCGGAACAGAAATCCCTCGTGGATCTCGCATGCGGCCGAGGTGACTACATCATCAAGGGCGGAGCGGGAACCGGGAAGACCCTGGTCCTCCTCCATGCCCTCGAACGACAGCTCGCCGGCCGGGGGGAAGAGTTGATTTCGACGGAGGACAAGATCATCCTCCTGACTTATACGAATACCCTTGTGAAGTACAGTCGCTACCTTTCGGACATCGTAGGACGGCACGGGATCTCCCCGCAAATATCCACCGCGGATTCTTTGCTGCTGGGCCTGCTCCGAAAAGCCGTACCGGGAAGCTGGATAGACTACAAGGCTCCCGGAAGCGTGATCGGGGATTTCAACGCGACATCCTTCCTGTCGAACCAGGAGCTGGCGGCGGAAGTGGAGGACGTCATCTGGGGAAACCGTATAACCAAGCAGGAATACCTCGACCAGCACATCCTGCGTCGAGGCATGAAACAGCCGCTGAACCGAGTTCAACGGGAAGTCGTCTGGGAGATCCAAGAAAACCTCCGCAAGGTCTTCATAACCTCAAAGCAGTATCCGAGGAATTTAGCCGCGATCGAGTTGATCGAAGCCTTGGAGTCCAACCCAGGATTCCGGGAATCCTGCATGGTGGATCGAATCTTCATCGATGAGGCTCAGGATCTCTCCAGCGCGATCATCGCGGTGTTCAAGCGCATATCCCGGCGGGGCATCGTCCTAGCCGCGGACGAGGGGCAGTCAATCTACCGGATCGGAACCTCCTACGCCCGGGCGGACCTTGAAATCTCCGGGCACGTGCGGCACCTCCACGAGAACTATCGGAACACGCGACAAATCCACGAGTTTGCGGAATCCATCAACCAGGCGGTCCGGGGATCGGTTCTCTCCGACGCCGCGGAGGCCGAGCCGCGTTATTCCACGATATCCCGGGAAGGACCGGAACCGGAGATCGTCACGGCCGCGGACGAGCAGAGCCTCCTCGAGGCCCTCCTGCAGTATGTCGGCCTCATGCAGGATCGTCTCGGGTACGATCCCGAGAACATCGGGATCGTGGCGCCCACGAACGACGCCTTGAACACGATCAAGTCCCGGCTCGCGGCCCGGGATGTCCAGGCGGCCAGTGTCCGGGACGACGGGTTCGATTTCGTCCAACCCGGTATCGTCCGATTGTCGACCCTGCACTCCAGCAAGGGGATCGAGTTCCCGGTCGTCCTGGTATTCGTACCCCGCCTGCCCGACGTCGGAGACTACGACGAACGGAGCGTCCTTAGTATCCAGAGGAACCTCCTTTACGTGTCCATCACCCGGGCCATGGACCACGTGGTTCTCTTCACGCTGAAGGAACCGGACAATCCTGTCCTGAAAGAACTTGTCGCTTCAAGCATGCGTCGACCGGACCGTGGAGTGTGAATTAAAGTTTCCAAGAAACTGGCTTTTCGCCGAGAGGGAAGGACCACATGAACGCATTCGATGTTCGAAAGCAACTGGTACACGATTACCAGACCTATATCCGGAGCTTCGTGGAAATTTCCGACCAGAAGATCGCTGAAAAGGTCGGTGCCCATTTTTCAGAAGGCGCCCTATGGCCGGAACCCTTGCTGCAACTCAACCCCAGCTTCGAGCCCGGACTCAACATCGACGATTTAGTCGATCAAGGAGTCCTTCACTCCGACTGTCGGACAATATTCCGCGCGGGAAAAGGCCCCGAGGATCCGCACGGCCGGACCATGCGGCTTCACCGTCACCAGGAAGAGGCCATCCGTATTGCCGGCACCGGCTCAAGTTACGTGTTGACCACTGGGACGGGATCCGGAAAGAGCTTGGCATACATCATTCCCATCGTGGACCATGTGCTACGGAATGGTTCCGGCAAGGGAGTACAGGCCATCGTCGTGTACCCGATGAACGCCCTGGCGAACAGCCAAGTGGGAGAGCTCCAGAAGTTTATCGCGCCGGGCGGAGGAGAGGGAAAAGTACGGTTCCGTCGGTACACAGGACAGGAGTCCGCCGAGGAACGGGAACGGATTCTCGACAGTCCCCCGGACATCCTGCTCACCAACTATGTGATGCTCGAACTCATCCTGACCCGGCAACGGGATCGTAGCTTGATTGAAAAATCACGCGATCTCACATTCCTTGTACTGGATGAACTACATACCTACCGGGGACGGCAGGGGGCCGACGTGTCCATGCTCGTCCGGAGGGTTCGAGAGTCGTTCGGGGCTCCGGGGGTTCGGTGCGTAGGGACGTCCGCGACCATGGCGGGGTCTGGAACCCTTATGGAACAGAAGGCGGAAGTGGCCCGGGTCGCGAGCAGACTGTTCGGAACGGTGGTGCGTCCCGAGAACGTAGTAGGTGAGACTCTCCGCAGGTCGACGCCGGATACGGATTTTTCCCAGCTGGAACACCTAGAGACATTACACCGATCGTTGAAGCCCTATCGAGCTCCCGGAACACTCGAGGAGTTCTACGGCCATCCTCTTTCGTCCTGGATCGAAACGGAATTCGGCCTGGAGACGGAACCGGCAAGCGGGCTGTACCGGAGGCGGAAGCCGAGAGCTATCACGGGAAGCCAAGGCGCGGCAGGAGACCTTGCCCGGCTCACGGAGATTCCAGAACCGGAGTGCGCTGAAATTATCCAGAGACACCTCCTGACGGGATATGGATTCCAGGATCCCGAAAAGAACGAACAACCCCCGTTCGCATTCCGGATCCACCAGTTCTTGAGCCGGGGTGACACGGTCTACGCCACCATTGAAAAGCCGGATGAGCGGTATATCACTTTGAGGGGGCAGAAGTACGTCCCAGGGGACCGGTCCCGCCTGTTGTTTCCTTTGGTCTTTTGCCGGGAATGTGGCCAGGAATATTATCCCATCAAGGTGACCGGCTCTCCGGGGAATCGGCGAGTTGAGCAAAGAGAATTGTCGGATGTACCTTCCGAGCAAGAGAGAAGGGAAAATCCTGAGGATCTCGCAGGGTTCCTTGCTTTGGGCATGGATTCGTCCTGGTTGGATGATGATGACCAGCTCCGGGAAATGCTACCGGACGACTTCTTCGAGTATAATCGTCGCGGTGAGGTTTCAATTTCCGCGGCCGCAAAGAAAAAACTCCCCATGAAACTAACAGTTGGACGGGACGGCGTTGTGGGCACAGGCGGAGAGACCTGTCTATTCCTCCCAGCCCCCTTCCGATTTTGTCCTCACTGCGGGGTCGCATATTCCGCACGGACGAAAGGAGATTTTTCGAAGTTCACCACCCTAGGGACCGAAGGCCGGAGTTCAGTAATCACTCTCCTCAGCCTGTCCATGGTTCGAATTTTGCGGAATGACCCGTCGCTTCGTCCGGAAGCTCGGAAGCTTCTCTCTTTCACGGACAACCGGCAAGACGCGGCGCTCCAGGCCGGGCACTTCAATGACTTTGTCCAGGTCGGACTTTTACGCTCTGCGATGTACAAGGCTGTTGCTATGTCCGGGCCCTCGGGACTCCGGTACGATCAGGTCGTCAATGCTGTTTATGATGCCCTCGCCCTTCCGCTCTCCGAGTATGCGAAAGATCCGGAGGTTACCCGTTCGAAAGCATTAGGGGACATTCAGGAAGCTCTCCGCGGTGTAATCGGATACCGTATCTACAGGGATCAGGAACGGGGGTGGCGCATCCTGCTACCGAACCTGGAGCAGTGTGGGATGTTGGCCATCGACTATCTTGATCTCCCGGAAATCTGCGCGGATGAGTCTGTCTGGAACGGGTGCTCCGCGGCCATCGCGGGGGCAAGGCCCGATACCCGTGAGAAAGTTATACGGGTGCTTCTGGATATTTTACGAAGAGAGCTGGCCATTTCCGTGGACTATCTGGACCCGCAACACCAGGAGATCCTCAAGGCTCGGTGCCGCCAGCACCTTCTTGAAGAGGACATGACAGCCTGGACGCTCGGGGACGGTGAACACCTCTATTTTTCCAGTGTGGCCTGGCTCGCATCCCGAAGCGTGGTCAAGCACCATGGGACAAGCGGGGATATCTACCTGTCCGGAAATTCGGGGTATGCGTGCTACCTTCGGAGGCTTAACACATTCCCGGAACTCGGGAGCAAGCTGACGGTTGAAGACTCCTTACGGATTATTCGGGAACTGCTCGAAGTACTTCGAAAGCAAGGGTACGTGGAATTGGCCGGTACTTCAGGAGGAGCCCAACCGGTTCCGGCGTACCGTCTAAAGGCTGCCGCCATGCTCTGGAAGGCCGGGGACGGCACCATCCCGCACGACCCGGTCCGGATGCCGCGGATGCCCGGAAAAGGGCTACGGGTGAACCCCTTCTTTTCCGAGTTCTACCGGAAAACGGGTATGAGCCTCCGGGGCTACGAAGCCCGGGAACACACGGCCCAGGTCAAGGCGGAGATCCGGGAGGAACGGGAAAAGCGGTTCGGGGACGGAAGCCTGCCGGTGCTCTACGCCTCCGCCACCCTGGAGTTGGGGGTGGACATCAAGGAACTGAACGCGGTGAACATGCGGAACGTGCCGCCCACCCCCGCCAACTACGCCCAGAGGTCCGGCCGGGCGGGGCGGAACGGCCAGCCCGCCATCGTGTTCTCCTATTGCTCCACGAGGCGCAGCCACGACCAATACTTCTTCCGCCGGCCCCTCCTCATGGTGGCGGGAGCCGTGACAACGCCCCGGCTGGACCTTTCCAACGAGGACCTGGTCGCGTCCCACGTGCACTCCATCTGGCTAGCCGCTTCGGGTGCGGACCTGAAATTTTCCATGACCGATGTCATCGACACAACCGATCTGGAGCGGCTTCCCGTTCTCGACAGCATCGCGGATCAGCTGAAAAATCCTGCTTTGGCCGTAACCGCCCGGCGCCGGGTTGAAACCGCCTTCTCGGGTTTTTCCGAGGAGCTCAAGGGCACCGCCTGGTGGCGGCCGGAGTGGATCGAGGAGACGATCGCGAACTCCTTCACGGCCTTTGACCAGGCCTGCGAACGGTGGCGAACCCTCTATCGGACCGCCAAGAAACAGGTGGAACTGCATAACCGTATCGTGGGGGATTACAGTCGTAAGAGAGAAGAAAAGGAGCGTTCCAAGAAACTTTGGGCTGAAGCAATTGCCCAGATCGAACTCTTGACCTCGAGCGATTCCAGGCCGGACTCCGACTTCTACACCTACCGCTACTTTGCCAGCGAGGGGTTCCTGCCGGGATACAACTTCCCCCGGCTTCCCCTGTCCGCCTACATTCCCGGCAGGCGGCCAGGAGGATTCGGGAAACCGGACCAGTTCCTGTCCCGTCCCCGATTCCTGGCGGTCAGCGAGTTCGGGCCCCGGTCCATCGTCTACCACGACGGATCCCGGTACCGGATCGAGCGGGTTATTATGGAGACCAACGACAGCCCGGACTCGGTTTTGAGCCTGGCCGTTTCCTCGGCCAAGATCTGTCCGTCCTGCGGATACCTGCACATCGTGGCGGAGGACGGGAAACCGGATCTCTGCGAGTGGTGCAAGGCTCCCCTGACACAGGTCCGGAAGAACCTGTTCCGCATGCAGAACGTATCCACCCGCCGGATCGACAGGATCAACTCGGACGAGGAGGAGCGATCACGCATCGGGTACCGGGTGATCACCAGCGTGCGGTTCTCGGACCAAGGCGGCAGGCCACGCTGCACCACCGTCACGGTCCTCTTCGACGGGAAGTCCCTGGCAAAGCTTTCCTACGGCCCCGCGGCCCTGGTCTGGCGGATCAACTTGGGATGGAAGCGGAGTCTGCCGAACACCCCGGAGGGCTTCCTGCTGGACATCGAGAAGGGCTACTGGGAGCGGAACCAGGCGGACGAGGACGACTCGGATCCCCTGGGGAATCCCATGGGCTCTCGGACCGAGCGCGTGGTTCCCTACGTGGAGGATCGGAGGAACTGCCTGATCGTCCGCCCCGAGGGATACCCGACCCTGGAGGACGACGAGGCACGGCTTTCCTGGATGGCCAGCTTCGAGGCGGCACTAAAAAGCGCCATCCGGGAGGAGTTCCAGCTGGAGGACGCGGAGCTCGCGTCCGAACCCCTGCCGTCCCTGGAGCGGCGGGATGTCATCCTGATCTACGAAGCCGCCGAGGGCGGCGCGGGCGTGCTGCGCCAGCTGGTGGAGGACCCGGACGCCTTGCACCGGGTGGGGCGGGCCGCCCTGGAGATCTGCCACTACGATCCCCACAGCGCCGAGGATTTGGGGGGGCCCTCCGGGGAGAAAGAAGGCTGCGAGGCTGCCTGCTACGACTGCCTCATGAGCTACACCAACCAGCACGACCATGAGCGGCTGGACCGAACGATGGTGAAGGACTGGTTCGCCATGCTGTCCCATGCCGACCTGGAATCCGCACCGGGTCCGAAGCCGCGGGGAGACCACCTGGCCGAACTCCTTTCCCAATGCGAGTCCGAGCTCGAGAAGAAGTGGCTCCGGTTCCTGCAGGAACACGGGTACAACCTTCCGACGTGCGCGCAGAAGTACATCGAGGAGGCGGGCACCCGGCCGGACTTTGTATACGAGGATTTTCCGGTGGCCGTATATGTGGACGGGCCGATGCACGAGTATCCGGACCGGGCGGAGCGGGACCGGAAACAGGAGTATGCCTTGGAAACGCTGGGGTATACGATCATCCGGTTCGGCCATGACGACGCGTGGACAGAAATCGCGGGCCGGTACAAGTCCGTATTCGGCGGAGGTCGCGCATGAGCTTCCAGGCAGGCAGCATCGTACAGGCCCGAGGCCGGGAGTGGGTCGTCCAACCCGAGGGCACAGATCCGGAGTTGGTACTCCTAAAGCCCCTGGGCGGCAGCGACGCCGAGATCGTCGGGATCCTTCCGAATCTTGAACTCATCGAATCCGCTAACTTCGCACCTCCGAACCCGGCGGACCTGGGAGACTGGACGAGCGCGCGCCTGCTCAAGGAGGCGGCCCGCCTATCCACCCGGAACGCGGCGGGAAGCCTGCGCTGCTGGTCCCGCATAGACGCCGAACCCCGGCCTTACCAGCTGGTGCCGCTCCTCATGGCCCTCAAGCTGGACCCCGTGCGGATCCTCCTGGCCGACGACGTCGGAATCGGCAAGACCATCGAGGCTCTCCTGGTCGCCCGGGAACTTTTCGACCGGGGGGAGATCCGCCGCATGACCGTACTGGCGCCCCCGTCCCTGGTGGACCAGTGGGTACGGGAGATGGACGAGAAGTTCCACCTGGAAGCCGTGCCCGTGCTGGCCGGCACCGCGGCGCGCCTGGAAAACAAGCTGATGCAGGGAAGAACCCTGTTCGAGGAATACCCGATCACCGTGGTCTCCCTGGACTTCATCAAGGCCGAAAAACGGCAGGCGGAATTCCTGCGCACC
>Ga0067045_1032344_pt1 | contig 10409 bp, 8 predicted proteins | sample TerdegcTABiofilm_FD_59184 | JGI IMG/M metagenome (GOLD analysis project Ga0067045, IMG submission 59184) | Combined Assembly of (Gp0054472, Gp0054536) Wastewater bioreactor microbial communities from Singapore -Terephthalate degrading... | reverse complement strand
GTTCTTTTCATCTCCCAACGCAGCAACCGGACAGTTACCGCTGCGCGCCAGCACTCGAAAACCCGGCGGGAGCGTTTCGATCCGGTCGCCGTGAGACATCCAGACCGGCTGTTTTCCAGATGGCAAGAGCGGGTTATCCGCCAGGGTTTCGATTTCCGCTGGCCCATATTCCCGTTCTCCGGCGGGAGACACCCTGCCCCCCAGCGTATATACCAGTAGCTGCATCCCATAACAAATGCCCAGCACCGGCAAACCCGATTCGATCACATATGGCGGCAACGTGGGCGCATCTTTGGCGTACACTGAAAGCGGTCCACCTGAAAGAATATACCCCGCCGGATGAATGGCCTGAACTGTTTCCTCGGGCGCGTCCCAGGGAAATAGTTCGCAATAGACTTGCAGTTCACGCACCCGCCGGGCAATTAGTTGGGTATATTGCGAACCGTAATCCAGGATGGCAATGGCGTTCGTCATCGAAAATTATTCCTTAAAGACAAGCTGGCCGTGATCCATCGAGGTGATGCAAACCAGCGATTCAACCGGAACGCCCAGCGGCATAAGGGCGTCGCGCCCGCCTTCAAAAATCTTTTCAACCAATGCCCCTATCCCCACCAGCGTTGCGCCGGCAGCCTGGGCTAGGCGCACCAGCCCAAGGATGGTAGCACCAGTGGCAAGAAAATCATCGATGATCAACACCCGTTCCCCGCGCCCTAAATATTCCGGAGAGACAATCAGTTCTACCGAGCGCCCGCGCGTGTGCGAAGGCGCCACCGTCAGGTAAACCGTATCAGGCATGGTGACCGGCTTCGACTTTCGAGCATAGACAACCGGCAAACCGAGGTAACGGGCGGTCATCAACGCCGGAGCAATGCCGGAAATTTCGGCTGTCAACACCCTGGTTGCATTCACATTGGAAAAACGCCGCGCCAGTTCCTGCCCGCAGGCGTCCATCAGCACAGGATCAACCTGGTGATTGATAAACCCATCAACCTTCAGAATCCCCCCTCCCAGGTTCTTTCCATCTCTAATAATACGGTCTTTCAACAGTTGCATGCTGCCCTCCACGGATAAAAATCAAAATGGTATGGACATTTTACAACCGGCCAGGTCTTTTTGGTAGAGAAGGCAGGTTGTATGGAGAAAAATCCTAAAGAATACAGAGCTACCTGGGCGCAAAAAATTTAGGGGAAGAAGAATATAATTTCCATAACCTACCGAGGGTTTCTTCCAACCGCGCCCCAAGCCGCTCGCCGCCCGATGTTGTAATGTCGTCTTCATTCTCGAAGACGATGAATGGCACATTAAAACCCTGAATTTGAAGGGTTCCCTGGTCTGCGCCGCCGCTTAGCTTATCCCAATCGCTGTCTTTATACAAACGCTCCATTTTGTCATCGGGAAGTCCATGCTGGAGAACACTGTCTGGTCGCTCGGGATTAAAGCGCCTGCGGTTCTTGCGAAGCGATTCCGCGTAAGAGACGCACACATAAAGAATAGCAGCCCGCTGCGCCATTTCAGACGAAAGATGCTCAAAAGCCCGCCGGAAACCACCGTGCTGGCTGCCGCGTGCGAACTCCACCAGGGTGGTCACTTCTCCAGGAATAAAAGGATAATCCCTCAAACGCTTCTGATACTCCAGTGAAATCCGCTCGATGAGCAAATCCCAAAAATAAGTCTTTTTAAAGTATCCGTCGGGGGTGGAATGCAAACGCGGCTTGCGCATACGGCTGAGTAGATCATCTTCTTCGAACCACGCCCACAACATGGGAAAATCATCAATCTCATCCATAACGCCGATGTGGAAACGTTTCAGGCGCTCTTGCTCCGGAATTTGTTTGAGGTAGTGGATGATCTCGCTTTTTCCGGCGGCGGGACGCGCCAACAACAACAGAACGTCGAAAGCATTTTTAGACATTCGTCCAGAGTTCTCCGATGCAAAAGTTGGATGACCGTATCATAAATCAAGCCAACCGCCAAAATGGTCAACGCTTGCGCTTTATGGTCGGCATCTCCAGCAAAGTGCCGTCAAAGCGCCTGGTGAGCAGATCAACAAGGGTCAGCGCAAAAAACTCAATCGCTCAGATCGAGCGTGGGCTCATAGGGATTTTCTTTACCATACCAGGGATCCCAGGGATGCGCCTCGCCCATGAATTTGCACTTAAGGGTAACAGGATCAGGCCATGAACCATCGTAACATACGCGCGGCGTCCACCCTCGTTTGAAATTAACTTCATCCGAACGTAGTACCTTGCCATCAGGCCCAACCAAATCTAGCCTGTAAATAATCGTCCAATAAGGCGGGTTGATCACATAAGGATGGGTAACCGTGACGTAACCCTTGTTAGGAAATTGAGTTGTCGGCGTGAGGCTAGCAGTAAGAAAAGGAGAACCACTGTTATCGAACATTTTTAACTGCGTTCCAGCAGGCAGGGGACGGTCTAATGTGTAGACAAAAGAGCAATTTTGGGCTTCGATCACCACTTCTTTTTTGCCATCTACCACCCTGATGGGGTTGGCGCCTTCCGGCATGGCTCCAGCTTGCTGGAGACCTTCAGGGGAGTCAAAGACATCCTTCGGCACACACCAACCGGCAAAACCATCGGCTGGGACACTGGCGTCAACCGCCAGCGGGGTAGTCTGGCCAGGTTGTCCAGTCAACGAAGCCACGGGGGGCAGCGAGCTGGGCTGAGCGGTAGCCGTGATAACCTTCTCGACCTCAACAATTTGAGTAACGATCGTTGTGTTTTCAACGATCCGGGTAACTTCTACAATCTGCGGCGCCGGGGTAATCTCCGTGCCGCCCAGCGAACAGGCGTTCAGGGCCAGGAGCAAAAGCGCACCCCCCAGAAAGAAGAGACGTTTCGTTAACAAAGAGCCTGTCATAATTGGACTCCTGAGGTAAGATTCAAAATCCTAGTATATCACCATCCGACAGACAATCCTCGTGAAATTTAGAAAATGAATACACTCTCCACCGCAAGCAGGCAAGCCAGCCGGTTGTAAGCTGTCCGGCTGCACTATGAAACTATTCAATCGGGTTACGCCATTTCCGGGAGAAAACGGTATTCCGTAAAATTGCCTATCCATTGAAAACCAATCCGCTGGTAGATATGATTGGAGGTGGGATTCTCCAAATCTGCAAAAAGTGAACAAAAAGATTTACCCGAATCCAGATAATACTGGCAAAGACTTGCAACACAAGCGCTAGCATATCCCCGCCCGCGGAATTCCGGCGGGGTATAAACCATTGCGATGACAATACCATGCGGCGAAGGGCGACGACCAGAGGCCATCGAGACAGGGTGACCATCGTCCTCCCAAACATGAAGACTGTGCGATGAAATCACATCCTCAGCCGTGCGATGCATGGCCTGGCGATCCTCCAGTTTGAGCGCTTCCTTATGAAAGCGGAACAGCCAATCCTCGGCCCAGGGAATATCCTCCGGAACAGCCTGGCGCAAGCGTCCGGGCGGCATGGGCTCTGGCCAAACCACCCGCTCAAGTTTATAGGTATGCATCTGCAGCCAGGGCCGGTAAGAGCATCCGGTCAACTCTTGCCAGGTTTCTGCAAAAACAGCAGACAACGGCGAGACCGCATTAACCCCCACGACCTGCCATCCACCAGATTGCAGATCCCTGGCCACCACTTCACAGGCCTCACGGTCTGGCTCCCCAGGGCTAAAGAGAATGACCGATCTTGGAGGGGTCATCAGAGCCGCCAGGAGGAACTGGCTGCCTTGTTCGACGGTAGCCATATAAGACGGCGGTTTGTCGGTTTCTGGCTGGTGTTTGAGGTAAACTGCCAGGCCCAACATGAGATTATTGATCGCCTCATCTTGCAACAAGTAATTCTGAGCTTTTTCTAAGAACTCGGACGCAGTCAGGTAAACTTGTAAAATCATGATCTCCCTCCAAAATCATACCGCGCTGAACAGCCGGACAGACCTGCTTCACCAGCAGTAATGCCACCAACGATAAGCGCCTACCAGGTCATAGCCAGACGCAACGGCGGCTCGACGATCAGACGCCCGCTTGGCATGGATCAAAACACCAGCCAGATCCCCGGTTTCCGTCAAAGCTGCCCGCGCCGCCCACAAAGCTTCTTCGGTGAGATACCCTTCCAACCAGAAACCATTGTAAGCAAAGGTCTGAACCGGAACAAGGGTTGCTCCCAGCGGCGCGGCGAAATGGCTTTTCACGGGCAAGCGGGCGACATAAAGATAATATACAGCCGGTTGTTCCAGAAAACCAGCGGATGCGAACACACGCTGGCTGGCTATGTTCTCAAGGCGTATCAGCGCGCGGGCGAACTGCGGGTGGAACGCGGTTGCCTGGGCAAGATTGGTCTGTATGAGCTGCCCGGCAATCCCCTGACCGCGCCACTCTGGGATAATCCCCAACAGGTCAAACTCCCATCGCCGCACGCCATCCGGTGAAACAGTCAAGAAACCATCCGCAAAACCGACTGCCTTCCCGCCCCAGAGCGCAATCACGGTCGCGTGAGAAGGGTCCTGTAGGGCAGCCTGGATTTGCGCCTGGTCCACCACTTCTTCGGGCCAGACTGGCCGGTATGCGCCGAGGATGAGCGCAGCATCTTCAGCCTGGGCGGGGCGGATGGTGAGGAAGTTTTTAAGACTTGAGATCATAAATAACTCCTCTGATAAACAAAAGCTCCGGGTCTGATCGCCAGCGCCCGGAACTTAAAACAAGGTTACGTTTTCAGGCTAGGCGGTTGTGCGGCGGGTAAAGTGCAGGTAAAGCGAAATGGCCGTGTAGAGGAGCGGGAACGCCATAGAAATCAGGATAATGGGCAGAGTAAGGCGATCCCATAAGATCAGCATGAAAAGCAGAACCACCCCATACAGACCCGAAACGGTCACAACCAATCTACGCAGATGAATTGTACTGAAACTGGCATACCCTACCGGGACAAAAATAAGGGCGGCGAAAACCAGCAAAATAATACTGTTGATAACCGGTGGGGTGCCGAGCAAATAGAGATAAAAAATAACGATATTCCAGTAGTTCGGAAAGCCCGTAAAATAACCATCATTGGTCTTGGCAGCCTTCTGGCAAAAACCATAAACTGCAGCAATCATCACGATAAAAAGAGTGAACAGCCCACCTTCACCGGTAACCAGACCAAAACGGTAAGAGAAAAAGAGCGGTATGAAGGCATAAGTCATATAATCAATAATGTCATCCAGGCGGCGGCCGTCAAACTGGGGCACCCAGGTGGTGACCTTCCAGGAACGCGCCAGGGTGCCGTCTGTGGAGTCAATGAACATGCAAATTGCCAGGTAGATAAACATAAGATGGGCATTCTCTTTGTAGAGTGCATCCAGCGCCAGGAAAGCAAAGGGCAGACCCAAGCTGGTATAGAAATGCACCGCCCAGGCTCGCAAGATAAAGAATTGACGGCTCGACAAAGCGCCCATGGTTTACTCCCTGAATGATTTCTAAATAACACGGCTATTATACGATGGTTAAAAGATTCGGAGAAGTGGGTAGATATGGAAACTTCTGGCAGTTTGGAATCGTCTTATAATCAACTCAAACCGGCAGAATAAAGAGAACTGCCGCGTAGGAAAAAGGATGCGCAATTCAAGGAAAAAAGTGATCTGGTCCGTTCTGCTGGCAATCCTGGCAATCACGATAGTCAGCGCAGCGGAGTTGTTCCACTGGGCGTTGAAAGACCTCCCAGACGCGGCAAAGCTCACCGAACGGTTGAACCCCCCAAGTATGCGCATCACCGACCGGGAAGGACGGCTGCTCTACGAAATCCTTCCGGCAGAAGGCGGCAGGCATACCCCGCTGCCGCTGGAAGTAATGCCCCTGGCGTTGCGCCAGGCGACAATCGCAACTGAGGACAGTTCTTTTTACCTGAACCCCGGTGTAGACCTGGTCGGCATCCTGCGAGCGCTTTGGATCAACCTGCGGGGTGGGGAGGTGCTCGCTGGCGGCAGCACGCTAACGCAACAGGTAGCCCGTAATTTGCTGCTGGAAGAGGACGAGCGCAACCAGCGCATCCTGCGCCGCAAACTGCGTGAAATCGCGCTGGCGTGGCAAATCACCCGACGTTACAGCAAAGACGAGGTGCTGGCATTATATCTGAACCAGACCTATTACGGTAAGCTGGCCTACGGAGTAGAAGCGGCGGCACAAACCTACTTTGGAAAACCTGTTTCCGAGCTGGATGTGGCCGAATGTGCTTTGCTGGCTGGTCTGCCGCAGGCGCCCGCCCTTTACGACCCTTTTGACAACCTGGAGGCAGCCAAAAGCCGCCAGAAGACAGTGCTTGGGTTAATGGTTAAACAAGGCTATCTTACCGCCGAAGAGGCCAATCTCGCAGCCCGTGAACGCTTGAAGCTAGCGGAAAGCCCCTACCCGATGGACGCGCCTCACTTTGTGATGATGGTGCGTTCTCAACTAGACCGTCTTTTCACTCCCGAAGAATTGCGAGCGGGCCGCGGCTTGGAGGTGCGCACGACACTTAACCTGGACTGGCAGCGCCTGGCCGAGCAGGCTGTGAGCAACCAGCTAGAGCGGCTGCGAACCCAGACAGACGATCCCTTCGGCCACAATGTCAACAGTGCTGCGCTGGTTGCCATTGACCCGCGCAGCGGCGAGATTCTGGCAATGGTCGGCAGCCCGGATTATTTCAATGCCAGCCAGGCTGGCGCTGTAAACATGGCGCTCTCGCCGCGCCAGCCCGGTTCGGCGCTCAAGCCGTTAATCTACGCGGCTGCCTTCGACCCACAGCGGCCGCAACCCTGGTCGCCAGGGACGATGATCCTGGACGTGACCACCCACTTTGAAACGCACGACGGCAAACCCTACACACCGGTCAATTACGATGGGTTGGAGCATGGGCCCGTGCTGGCGCGTGAGGCGCTGGCTTCTTCCCTAAACGTTCCAGCGGTGATCGCGCTAGAGCATGTCGGGCTGCCCGCTTTCTATTCTTTCGCCAGTCGGCTGGGTATCACAACGCTCGAGGACCCCTACCAGGCCGACCTCTCGGTGGCGCTGGGCGGAGGTGAAGTCCGCCTGTTGGAGCTAACCGCCGCATACGGCGCGTTTGCGAACGGAGGCTACCGGGTCAGTCCCTTTGCGATCCTAGAGATATCTGACAATCAGGGAAAAACCTATTACCGCCACCTCTCTGAGCCAGCTGAAAAGGTGCTTGATGCGCGCGTAGCTTGGCTCATCACCGACATTCTCAGCGACGATAACGCCCGCCTGATCGGTTTCGGGCGCGATAGCATTTTACGACTGGACCGGCCGGCGGCGGTTAAAACAGGGACGACGACCAACTTTCACGATAATTGGACGATCGGCTACACGCCTTCGTTGGTGGTGGGCGTCTGGGTGGGGAATACCAGTCACGAGGCGATGCACAACATCACCGGGCTGACCGGCGCAGCACCCATCTGGGCGCAGATGATGCGCTCCGTGCTGTCCGCCAGGCCCGAAGAGGCATTCACCCGCCCGGACGGGCTGATCCAGTTAGAAATCTGCGGGCTTTCCGGAAAACTGCCGACCCCAGCATGCCCCAACCGGCGGCTGGAATGGTTCATCCCGGGCACGCAGCCCCGAAGCGAGGATTCCTTCTATCGCCTGGCAGAGATCGACCAGGCCACCAGCCGACTGGCTGATGAGAGTACGCCGCCGGAACGTCGGGTGGTCGTCACGGCGGTGAACCTGCCGCCGCAGGCGGAACGCTGGGCACGAGCGCATGGGTTGACGGTCTGGAGTGACCTGACGAGCCAAGCCGCCTCCGCAACAACAGCGACAGAAGGCGGGCCAATCGCCGGGCTACGCTTGCTCTCACCAGCTCCCAATGCGGTATTTTTTCTCTCCGATAAGCTACCGCTAGAAGCGCAGCAACTGCGCTTGCAGGCTTCCGGCTTGCCTGGGGGTGGGCTGGTGACCTTCTACGTGGATGGCACACCGGTGGCAGTCGCGAGTCAGCCGCCTTACGAAGCCTGGTGGCAGATCGAAAAGGGAAACCACACCGCCTGGGCAGCGAGTAGCACGGAGAAAGGGGAACGGTTCGAGAGCAATCGGGTGCGCTTCGAAGTGCGCTAGTTCAGCGCCTTTATACAAGCAGAACAAGGGACAGGATTCGCCTTTTGAATACACAAGAAGGTATGCTATACTCCAGAGGGAAAGAACGCATTATCTAAACCTGTGAAGTGAGAAAGGAACGATGAATCACAATAGAACCATCTATATCACCCAATTCGACGAAGAGCGCCTTCGCGATCTGATCCGGGACGCACATCAATCGGAATATCGGGGCAGCAACTACGTGAAAGATCTGAGTGCAGAGCTGGACCGGGCAGTGATCGTTTCGCCGCGAGAAGTGCCGCCCGATGTGGTCACCATGAATTCGAAAGTTTTGCTGGTGGATGCGGAGACGGGAGAAGAGATGATCTTCACGCTGGTCTTCCCGCAGGATGCAGATATGGCGCAGGACAAGATCTCTGTGTTGGCGCCCATTGGGACGGTGGTTTTAGGATACCGGGTCGGCGATACGATTGAGTGGCAGGTGCCGGACGGGCTGAGGAAATGGCTTGTCAAACAAATCTTGTACCAACCAGAATCTTCTGGGGACTACCACCTGTAACCAGCGCAATTGAACTTTCACCGTTGCAAACGAGGAGAGCTGCCCATAAGGACAGCTCTCTTTTCATCCATACGGCGGGCACTACGGCAGCACTTCGAAAAGGCTGCCCGCACCGCGCCCGTAAACCTCAGGAAAGTAAAATTCCTGGGCGGTGGGAGGAATGACATGAAAGACTCCTACCGTACTGGCGCGCGCCAGATAAGTGTAAACATAGGTCCCCGCCGGCAAATACGTAGCGGAAAGCGCTACCTTTTCGTCTCGAAGCTCGATATGGTCAAAATACCACCAGCCCCAGCCAGTGGAAGACAGGTTGGACCAGTCATATTCCTCAGGCGCTTCACCCTGCGGGCTGGTTTTCAGGGAAGTGTCCACCCCTTCCAGACCGGCCGGTAACGCATCCTCGACCAACAGGTAATGCACATCCTGAGGCACTACAATGGTCAGGCGGCTCTGGAGGATTTCTCCCTGCCGGGCCTGGCTGACCGGGGTTTTGTCGTCATCCAGCCGGTAGTACTGGCGCGAGATGCTGATGCCGCGATCAAGGGCTTCGATGCGCTCTACCGGCAAAGCCACCGTCAGGTTCGCGGTATAGTAAAGTTTACCAGGGCCATCGGTGCGGGCAAACACAAGCCGGTTGGCCTCGTCAGCGAGCAAATCGACCACGGCTACGCGCAGAATTTGAGCTTGGTCAATGGTTTGTGGTGCGGCCTGGCCTTCTCCAAGCTGTGAACCGTTCAGACCAACGGCGTAGCTGTATTCGCCCTGGAGCTCCCCGGTCTTTGACATCCAGTCGGTGAGCGCCATAAGGGTCCAGGCGGTCTCCTGAGTGCTGCGCCAGCGGCCATCCACCCGGTTCTTCATCAACCAGCGCACCGCGTTAGCCAGCAGCGGGTTTTCGGGATCGAGTTGCAGAAGAGTATCCAGCACGATGGCCGTCGTGCGGGTGTCGGTGCTCCAGTTCCAGTAGTCGCGGCTCCCTTCCTGCCAGTGGGCGCCGCTGGCTGAGATGCTGGCCTGATCCACCAGGTCCGATACCAGATTCTTCAGGCGGCTATCAGCAGGATCAATCGCGTATAGGGCGCGGGCCAGGAAGGCGCGCCCGTAAATTGAAAGCGACTGCCAGTTATCATATAACCGTACGGTCTCGCTGATGGCAGGGTCGCCGCCGCGCGCCAGAACGTAAAGCACAAAAGCCAGGGTGTTCTTGCCATAACGGGCATAAGCCTGCTGGTCGTTTTGCAGAGCGCGAGACTGGCGGTAAAGGTAGAGCATGCCGCGCCGCAAGACATCCGGGGCAACGGTGTAACCAGCCTCCTGCGCCTCGACCATCCCCAACACGACATAAGCAGAGGTAAGCGGGTGGCTCTGCCCGCCGCTCCACCAGCCCCAGCCGCCATCATCGTTCTGCTGGTTATAGAGCCGCTGCAGGGCGGTATTCACCTGGGCGCGCAGGTTCTCGTCGAGCGCGGCATCCTGCACTCCGGCGGCCCGCATGGCTTTGGCAGTAAGCGCGTTGGGCAAGAAGCGCGAAACGATCTGTTCGGTGCATTCATAAGGGTAATGTTCCAGGTAAGCCAGACCAGCGCGCATCCCCGCCGCCAGCGAGGGGGCGATTTCAATCTCCACCTCCCCGCGCTCGATGATCATATCATCCGGCAGGCGGATCACCTCAGTCCGCGCTCCACTCTCGCTCAATTCGCCCGAAGTGGAAACCGTTTCGGGCGCTTCATAATGATAGACCGGAATGCCCTGATCCTCCAGCGTACCCAGGGTGGGCTTGCTG
>Ga0067045_1006456_pt1 | contig 10411 bp, 4 predicted proteins | sample TerdegcTABiofilm_FD_59184 | JGI IMG/M metagenome (GOLD analysis project Ga0067045, IMG submission 59184) | Combined Assembly of (Gp0054472, Gp0054536) Wastewater bioreactor microbial communities from Singapore -Terephthalate degrading... | reverse complement strand
TCCGCAACGGTGAGGCCAAAGCGCGCTGATCTCATCGCGTTGGAGCTGCCTGCGCAGCTCCGGTTTGATGCAGGGCGCGTCCGGCGGTTCATCGCCCCTGCCGACGGCAACCAGTCGGTGGGAGTCGAGTTCAAAAGGCGGTTCTTCATGCCCCAATGCGCCGACAACCCCGGTTCGTGGGAGCCGAAAGTCATCGGACCGCGCGGCTACGAGCGCCTCTACCCGCCTGGGCTGGATCAGCGAGCCGATCTCGATCCGCCCGTGCCGCTGCACGTGACCGACGAGGGCCGCGCATGGCTCGGCGACGCGAGCGAGCGCATCGCACAGGCGCAGGCTGTCGTCAACCGCCCGCCCAAGCAGGCGCCTAACCTGACAACGCTGGCGGCCTCGGCCAACGGAGCCTGGCTGTCGGCCGCTGCCATCGGCGAGGGGCGGCTATGGCGCATCGGCGGCGCCGTCGGGCCGCAGGAAGCGCCGTTGGCCCGGGTCGCCCTGGAGCACGTGATCAAGCGTCTGCTCGATGAGGCGCCTTCCGCGCGGAAGCGCGGCGGCCTCCTCGCCATGAACGGGGCCTCCGACCAGGGCGGATGGAGCGGGATCGGCGTTCAGGAGTGGCAGAGGATGCTGGCCGGCATGGGCGAGCTGGTGACGGTCGCCAACCCGACGCAGATGGCGGAGGCGCTGAGATCAGATCGATGCGCCGTGATCGTCAATCCCTACGGCGAATGGTGTCCCGCCCTGCCCGATTCCGACATGGATGCCACGGTAGACGCCATCGCCGCCTATGTTCGCCGCGGCGGCAACTGGATCGAGACGGGAGGCTACCCGTTCTTCTACGCGCTGCAGCCCGTCCGCCACTATCGGTACGGCGGTCGGTATCCCGCCATGTTCGCCGACTTCATGCACCTGGACAGCGAGACCGGCTCAGCGTCGGTCTATCGTGTCCAGCCCCTGAACGCCGAGCCCTGGTCGGGCGCAGCGCATTCCGACCGCATCTTCGTTCCGGGCGAGCTAGCCTGCGGCTCCGACGAACTGGGCGGATTCCTGGAGCGATCCTACGCGCCGCTGGCCCCCGCCGGCTCTGTATGGAGGTCGCCGATCACTCGCATCGTGCTGGGCCGATCTGCCGAGAGGTCGTTGAGCGAGTACTGCATCGCCAACGGCATCACCCGGACGCTCGCCCAGAAGATGAAGCCGGATCTGCTCGCCCGCTTTCGGCANTCGGTGCTGCTGTACTATGCCGGCAACGCATCGGCGCANCTTGCCGGCCTNGACATGCTGCCACGTCCGACNCTGATCCACTTCGCCGACTACCTGAAGGGGGGCTTCGACAAGGAGTACCCCGATCATCTGCCTCCCAGCCCGGGCTACGGAACGCTGGAGGACCTGCAGAAGGTCGCGCGCCGATGCCGCGAACTGGGCCTGCTGTGGATGCCCTATACCAATCCGACATGGTGGTGCGATAACCCGCGCGGGCCGACGTTTGTCAGGGCGGGCGAGGCGCCGCTCGTGCGCGGGCTCGACGGCAAGCCGATCTATGAGCGGTATGGCCCCAATGACGGCTGGACCATATGCTTCTGGCATCCGGAGGTGCGTCGCGCCAACCGCGAGACGGTGCGGCAGTTCACGCGTGACGTGCCGGTGGACATCCTGTTTCAGGATCAGTGCGGCGCTCGGAGCTGGCACTACGACACCAACCCCGCCTCGCCGACGGGCCACGCCTATATTGAGGGCATGCTCTCCATGGTTGCCGAGGACTCGCGCCAGGTGCCGCTCTCGACCGAAAGCGGATGGGATCGGGTGGCCCAGTTCGAGTCGCAGCTTTGCGGCATGACATGGGCGCTCGTACCCACGGAGTACGCTCCCGAGTGGCGGCGGCTCATGCGCGATACCTTCCCGCCGGAGACCTGGACGGTCTATCCGCTGGCCCAAAGGATAGCCCACGACAAGGCAGCCATGGCGCACCATGATCTGGGGCAGTTCGTCACCAACGATGAGGCGCTGTCGTGGACCCTTGCGCTGGGATTCGGGCTCAGCTATCGCGCCCACGCCGATGCCCTCCGGGCTGGCACGCCCCAGATGGAATGGCTCCGTTGGCTGGATCGCATCCAGAAGACCGTCTGCGCGCGCTACGTGGGAGCGGGCCTGCGCTCGTTCCGCCATGAGCGTCCAGCGCAATCTACGGATACCCCCGATGACGGCATCATCGAGGCGCAATACGGCAATGTGCAGATCATTGGCAACCTGGGTCCGTCGGTACGGACGGTCAAGGGCAAGACGCTGGCGCCGCACGGCTTCTTCGCCAGCGGTCCCGGATTGGCCGCCGGACGGCTGAGCGCCATGGGCGGCATGCGCTTCGAGGGCGCCCCGTGCGCGTTCGTCGCGTCGTTGCGCCCTTCCGGCAAGGCCGCCGACGTCTGGTTCTATGGCCCGGCAGGACGAACCGTGGCGGCCTATCTGCCCGCGGAGATCGGCGGCAACGTCAGCGTGCGCGTTGGGGACAGGACCGAGCGGGCAGCCGTATCTGAAGGCGTGATCCGTGTACCGTTGCCAGCCGACGATCGGTCGAAGGAGCCGCGGCTTGCGCACGCTGTGGTGACGTGGCGATAGGGCGCGACGGGTACTCTCGAGCGGAATGGCGCTGATTGCACGGGACCGAGGAGCAACCTATCAACGCTGAACATCGCGCCTCTACCTACACGCCGACTGTTGGCAGCATCCTGCGGCTCTGGCTCCCGCTGGCCGTAAGCTTCGAGCTCATGATGCTCGAAGGGCCGGCGTTCCATGCCGCCATCGGACGGCTGCCTGAGCCGAGTCTGAACCTGGCGGCGTGGGGGCTGGCCATGTCGCTCTCGCTGCTCATCGAGAGCCCCGTGATCATGCTCCTCGGCACCTCGGTGGCGCTCGCGCGCGACATGCCCTCGTTCCGAGCGCTGCGCCGCTTCACGGTGATCCTGTGCGTCATCTGCACGGTCATCACCGGCGCCGTGGCGTTCACGCCGCTGTTCGACCTGATCGCGGCCAGACTGATGGGTCAGCCGAAGGAGATCGTTGCGGCCGCGCGGCCTGCCATGCAGATCATGCTCCTCTGGACCGCGGCCATCGGCTGGAGGCGGTTCTATCAGGGCGTCCTGGTCCGCCACGGATGGACGCGTCGCGTGTCCTACGGGACCGCCATTCGCCTGACCGTGGTGGTGGTATGCGCCGTCGCCCTGGTGCGAGCGGGCTCGTTGCCGGGGGTGCAGGTCGCCGCGCTGGCCATCATGGCGGCTGTGGCGGCTGAGGCGGTGGCGAGCACGCTCTTTGCGCGGTCGGTCCTGCGAGATCACGTGCCGGCCGAGCATGAGAGCGGCGCAGAGACGCTAACGCAACGGGCCATCTGGCGCTACCATATGCCGCTGGCGGCCACGACGCTGCTGACGCTGCTGGCTCAGCCCATCACCGCAGCCGCTCTCGCCCGGCTCGACGATCCGACCGCCACGCTCGCTGCGTGGCCAGTCGCGGCGATGATCCTCCTCGTGATCCGGGGAGGCGGCCTCGCCTTTCAGGAGATCACCGTAGCCGAGTCCCGCCATCCCCGTGCAGCGCCGTCGCTTCTGCGGGTTGCCTGGATACTCGGAGTGGCGGGAGTGGCGGTCACGGTCCTCTTCGTCGCGACGCCGCTGCTGCGGTTCTACCTCGACAGCCTTGTGCATGTGCCGACCGCCCTGCACCGTCTCGTGGCGACGGGGGTCGCGGTCGGGTTGGTCATTCCGCTGCTAACGGCGCTCGCAGCCCATGCTCGCGGGCTGCTCATGGCGTCCGGGCATACCCACGAGATCTATCGCGGGATGGTGCTGAGCCTGTCCTCGCACGTCCTGTCGCTCGTCATCGGCGTAGCATTGCGTCTGCCGCCCATGTGGGTGGCCTCTGGAAGCATGACCGTCGCGGCGCTGGTGGAATACGCGTATCTGGCGACGCGCCAGAGACCGCCTCAGGAGTAGCGGTCAGGACGCCGAGGCGCTATCCGGCGTATCCGCCGGCGTCTGCGACGAGCGAATGATCAGATAGCCGACTGTACCGGCTACCGCCGAAGCGCCGAGGATCGCCAGCTTCACCGAGTCCAGCGTGGGCGTTCCCATGAACGCAAGGCCAGCGATGAACAGCGCCATCGTGAAGCCGATGCCTCCGAGCCATGCCGCGCCATGTATGTGGCGCCACCGGACGCCGTTGGGCAGCTCGGCAAGGCCGATGCGCACCACAAGCCACGCGAACAGCGTGATGCCGATGGGCTTTCCCAGCGCCAGACCAAGCGCGACGCCAACCGGCGCTGAGGGCGGCTCGTTGGGCGCGAGACCGTGGAAGGCCACGCCGGCGTTGGCCAGCGCGAAGACGGGCATGATGAAGTAGCTGACCCACGGCTGCAGCGCGTGCTCCATGCGCTGCAGAGGCGTCTGGGCCGAGCGACACGCCGCCAGGAGGTCGTTGACGGCTTCGGGTTCCATCTCCTCATCGCTCGGGGTTGCGACAAGCTCCTTCTCGATGCGGTCGAGGGCTTCGCGACCGTGGGTGATGAACGCGCGGGAATCGATCTTGCGCGTCATCGGGATCGTCAAGGCCAGCAGCACGCCGGCGACGGTGGCATGAACGCCCGACTTCAGGAAGGCGAACCACACGAGCGCCCCGATCACCGCATAGGCCCACGGGCTCCGGACGCCCGACCAGTTGGCGATCTGCGAGAGCAGCAGGAGCAGCAGTCCCGCCACGAGAACCGGCACGGCAATGGCTTCGCTGTAGAAGATGGCGATCACCGCGACCGCGCCCATATCGTCCACGATGGCCAGGGCCGCCAGAAACACCCGCACCGATATGGGCGCGCGTCTCCCAACGAGCGCCAGCACTCCAAGGGCGAAGGCGATGTCGGTGGCCATGGGAATCCCCCAGCCGCGCTGCTCCGGCGTGCCGTGGTTCAGGGCGGTGTAGATGAGCGCGGGTACGACCATTCCCCCTATCGCCCCCGCTATGGGGAGAGCGGCCTTCTTGGGCTCGTGCAGCTCGCCGGCAACGACNTCACGCTTGATCTCCANACCAACAACNAAGAAGAAGATCGCCATCAGGCCGTCATTGATCCAATGGATCACGTCCTTCGACAGCGTAAACTGCCCGATGCCGATGACGAACTTCGANCCGTGGAAGAACCCGGTATACGCCCCATGCCAGGGGGAGTTGGCCCAGACGAGCGCGATGGCGGTCATGGCCAGCAGGAGGAGGCCGCTCGCCGCCTCGAGCTGCGCGAAGCGTCGGAACGGACTCAAGAGGTGATCTATGGGTTCTTTGCGGTGACGCACGGACATGGTTGGTCTGCGGCGAGCTTGGCCCATGGGGAGGAGGGCGCAGACGGCCCTGCCTCCCCCTACTCGCCTCCTTCTCCCTCTACGCGTAGCTGCTGCCCTGCTTCTCGCCCCGGGCGGCTCGGGCTGCAGTCCGCTCGGCTGCGGCCCGCTCGACATAGCCGGACTCGCGGTGCGCCTTGATCGGGTCGGTCGGCACGCCTTTGGCCTTGCGCCACTCGGCGATGAGCGGCCGGACGTCGGTCTGGTAGGCATCCACCAGACAGCTCTCGGCCGCGACGATGTCGCCTTTGGCCTGCGCCTCGGCCAGCTTCTTTCGGTCCACAAGCTGCGCCTTGGCAAAGAGCACCTGCGCGGCGTCCACCGTCTGGAGCATGGCCTCGATCTTGGGCTTCAGGTTATGGGACTGGTCCACCATGTAGGCGATATTCGCCTTCGTGCCCGTGTCGAACTCGTGCTGCGCGATCACGTTGAAGATGCGGAACACGGCGTAGGGATCGATGGTGCCCAGTTCGAGATCGTCGTCGGCGTACTTCTTATCGTTGAAATGGAAGCCGCCGAGCATGCCCTCATCGAGCAGATACGCCACGATATGCTCGATATTCGTCCCCAGCAGGTGATGCCCGGTGTCCACGAGCACCCGAGCGTTGGGTCCCGAATGCTTGGCCAGCACATAGGCCATGCCCCAGTCGGCGATATCCGTGTGGTAGAACCCGGGCTCAAAGGGCTTGTACTCCACCAGCAGCGTCATGCCGGCAGGCATGGCATCGTGGATGGTCTTGAACGCAGCTTCCAGATCACGCTTCCGGCGCACGATGTTGTCCTGGCCGGGATAGTTGGTGCCGTCGGCCAGCCACATGGAGAGGAGCGTCGAGCCGACGGCCTTGCCGATCTCGATGCTCTCCAGCGTGTGGTCGAGGGCCATCTTGCGCGCAGCCGGATCGGGCGAGCAGAAAGAGCCCAGCTTGTAGGCCTGATCCTGAAAGACGTTGGGGTTGATGGCGCCGATGCGCACGCCGTACTTGGCGGCCAGACCGGCGACGGCATTGGGATCCTGGCCGGGCTTGAAGTCCCACAGCACATGAACGGCCACGGAAGGACATGCTGCGGTGAGCCGGTGCACTTCGCCGGCATCGGCCAGCTTCTCTTCGAGGGTCGAGGCCGCAGCAGGCTGATAGAACTTGCCGAATCGGGTGCCGGTGTCGGCGAAGCCCCAGCTGGGAAGCTCGATCATGAAGCCGTCGAGCGCCTGCAGTACCTGTTGTTCTTGTGCGGACGTCATAGTTGTTTGGTTCTCCTGTGATGGGACAGTTGGGACGGCTGGGACCTAGGCAAGGACGAGCTCGGGCGGCTCGAGCAGTCCGCTCGGCCACAGCACATGGCTTTCGCTGAACGCCGGGCCCTCGGTGATCCAGTTGCCGGGTCCATAGCCCGGCGCATCCATCGGAATCTGGTGCAGCGGACCGAACGTGTTGCGCCGCGTGAGGTAGAGATGCAGCTCGAACTCGCCATGGTCGTTCACGAGATCGCCGATTTCGGCTTCGTAGGGATCCCATGCGATGATCCTGCCGACGGGGTCGGCTTCTTCGCCGAGATCCAGCGAGCAGGTGTTCGGCAGCGGCGTTCCCGGCGGCACCGCCAGCGCGCAGGCGGCGGACATGCCGTTGAGCCGGATCGCGACCGGTCCTGCCGCGACGTCGGATGGGACCGATCCGGCCCGAGGACAGGCCAGCTTGAGCGCAATCGCCCCGCTGTAGAATGGCAGTCCCTGCGCCGTCAGGTCGCCGACCTCGAGCGATGGCGGCAGCTCGGTCAATGTCGCGCACGATCCCTCCACGCGCACGCCGAACTCGCCCAGCAGGTAGACCGCCTCGAGGCCGATGCCCTCATGGTATTGCGTGGTGATCACGACCTCGTTGTCGCCCGCGCGCAGGCAACCATCCGGCAGCGGCAATCGGGCAAAGCATACGTCCAGCCATCGCCGGGGCTCAGGCGGAACGGCGACTGAAGCGCCGTTAACTGTCGCCGTCTGCAGGTCGGGACGCTCGATGACCAGCTCCACGGGACCCGACGGCACACGGTCCACGGAGAACGTGAAGCGCGTCTGGACCGTGCCAAGCGTCGCGTGGCCCCGCCGGGCGGTGAACCACGGCTGCAGCATCTCGCCGCCGCGCGGCTGAAGCCCGAACTTGCGCCGAACCGCCTGATCGGCCTTGAGCACCTCCGCCCTCGGCGACCATGCGCCGTCGTCGAGCCGCCACGAGCACATATCGAGCACGCACACGTTCGGCTCGGACAGACGATACGCGAAGGGACCAGACACAGCGACGGTACTCCTGGCCGCGCGCTCGGTCCGAGCGATGGCGCCCTGGCCCGATAGCCCGGCGACAAACAGCCGCGACCCAGCAGGCTCAAGACGCAGCGGCGACACCAGCCACTCACCCTCCTGGCGCCACTCCACGGACAGTCGCTCGCCGGTGAGCGGATTCCACTCTTCGAGCGGGCCTCGAGCGCGCAGCCGCAAGTCGCCGGCAGGAGTCCCGTGGTCGCGATCGAGGTTGAGGACCATCACATAGGTGCGGCCCTCGGCATCGCGACGCACCTGACTGACGACGCTGGGGGGACGCTCGGAATCGCTCGTCTCGACGGCAATCCATCGCTCGACCGACGCCTCGCATGCTGCGACCACTGATCCGCGCTCCCACGCCACCTGCGTGAACCCGGGATGGGCTACCCGGCTGTCGGACGCCGGCAGGGCATCCACATGGGTCGGCGGATCGCCCGCGACGATCACCGTGCCTCCAGCCTCGGCAAAGCGCCGCAGCAGATCGAGCGTCGTCGAGCGTATCGTGGTCATGCCGCCGATCACCACCGCCTTGTAGGCCGCCTGCCCGACCTTCAGCGAGCCGTCGGCGCCGACGGAGCCCAGTCGGCCAAGGATGTCTTCGTCGCCATAGTCGAAGTCCATCTGCGCCGTCTGCAGCCAGTGGAACATCTCGGCGAACCGGCGTTCAAGGGCCTGCACGGCCGGTCCGGTTGCGCCGAGGAACCGGGACCAGCCGGGGTACACCTGACACCAGACGCTCTCCACGGGATGCACAACGAGCAGATCGCAGAGCCGCTCGCCCTGATCCATGAGCAGGCCGATGCGCGAGAAGTAGTCCTCCACATGCTTGTAGGCCCGCCACCAGGCCGACTGATGGAAGATGCTCGCAGGGAAGTCCCGCTTGGCCTCGCCTTCCATGGTGTACCAGGACAGATGGTGGCAGCGGAGATTGATGCCGTAGAGCGCCTGCCAGTCGCCGACGGCCTTGTGGCCTTTGAAGGGCATCTGCCAGCCCGTGCATCCGTATAGCTCCGAAAGAAGCACTCGCTGGCCCAACTGCCGCGCAACCGATTGGAGTTGTTTGGCCACCCAGTAGGACCGGTTGCCTTCCGTCAGCAGGTCAATGCCGGGGCAGTCCATGTGCTCGTAGTAGCGCATGACCGACCCGCACATGGCGGTCTGCGCCGCAAGGCCATCCTCGTGGAGCACATGGCCCGTCACCGCGATACCGTGCTCGCGGCACCATGCCTCATAGGGCTTCGCGAAGCCGTCGAGGAACATGCGCATGAGAAGCTCGACGTAGTGCCATTTCACCTGCGAGATCGGCTGGCCATCGGGCTGTAGGAAGAGCTCCGGCAACCGATCCACGATGTCGTAGCCGAAGGCTTCCCTGAACCGCTCCCGAATCCGATCGTTCCACGGCGCTTGCGTCTCGGATGCGAGCCCCTCGCCGCCGAACCGATCCATCAGCGCGCCGCGATGGGGCTCGTCGGTAAAGATGCCCTTGATGACGCCTCCCAGCCGCGAGCCGCAATGCCGCGCGTATTGCTCGTGGGTCAGCTCGATGAAGCGTGCCGTGGCGTCGGGGTTCATCGTGTCCACGTAGGTGAAGCCGTTGTAGAACGACGCCGGAGCCATCTCGACATCACGAAAGACGAGGGCCGTGAGGGATGAGGGCTGCGCGCTGACGGCGGAGGGCTCGATTCTCTGGACGTCCCGTACTGTCAGACCGTCTTTGCGGCAGACGAACACAGCGATCACATGATCATCCAGGCGCACGTCAGCGGGCGCGCACTCCTCCATGCGCACGTAGCGGCGCCGGAATGCGGGGTCCTGAGTCACCATGCCGCCTGCGGTTCCGCTCGGCCAGCGATCCTCATCGTAGAGCCAGGCTTCCATGCCGAGGCGCTCGGCTTCATCCGAACACGCATTGATCAGATCGAACCACTCGCGCCCGAGGTAGGGGGTGGCGAGGCCTGTGCGCGAATGCATGAAGAAGCCGCCCATGCCCATCCGGCGCAGGACATGGATCTGACGGATCAGTTCGCCCTGTTCGAGATGGCCGTTCCATGACCAGAACGGCTTGCCCCGATAGGCATTGGATGGGTTGAGGAACAGTGCGTGGAGTTCGGAGACTGTCAATGGCGGATCCCTGGCATTAGCCTTCAGCCTGCAGGTTTTACCACATACTGCGCCTCCGTTCCAGTAAGGAGCGTGACGGATGTCGTCGGNGCGCGCCAGNCGGACCGCGAGCGCCGTACCTTAGGGCGCGCCAGCCGGACCGACGAGTCGGGCATGAGGCGTACCGAGGTCCCAACCGGCTGGCACGCCCTTGTTCCGACCTATGACGGCGTCATGCTCGACAAGGGCGAACCAACCGCGCGCTGCCGCCTTGATCTTCACGGTGGTTCCGCTCGGCGGTTGATTCGCCCCTACGGGCCGAACGACCGCCATCGGGACGAACATCGCCCGCCAGTGATTGAGCCGGCGCGAAGCGCCGTGTCGAAATCAAGGCGGGCTGCCAGCGCACCACGTAGGGGTGTATCAGCCGGAACGACGGTCCGCCCCACGTCATCGCGAATTCGGACGCGGCGTGGCCGCGGTGGGTGTATGAGAAAGCGTAGAGAGCTTTCTTAGGAGCGTAGAGAGCTTTCTTAGGAGGAGTTCGGACGCGGCGTGGCCGCGGTGGGTGTTTCAGAAAGCGTAGAGAGCTTTCTTAGGAGGAGTTCGGACGCGGCGTGGCCGCGGTGGGTGT
>Ga0067045_1032342_pt1 | contig 10413 bp, 7 predicted proteins | sample TerdegcTABiofilm_FD_59184 | JGI IMG/M metagenome (GOLD analysis project Ga0067045, IMG submission 59184) | Combined Assembly of (Gp0054472, Gp0054536) Wastewater bioreactor microbial communities from Singapore -Terephthalate degrading... | reverse complement strand
CGGCCTGCCACAGGCGGTTCAGCGCCATCAGGGCAGTGGCCGCATCGGACGAGCCGCCCCCCAGGCCGCCGCCCATGGGCAGCACCTTGTCGATGGCGATATCGACGCCGCGCGGCAAGGCGCCCGTGCGGCGCAGCACTTCGGCCTGCAGCAGTTTCGCGGCGCGGATGATCAGGTCCTGTTCTTCCGGCACGCCGGCCAGCGCCGTCACGCGGCGGATCGCCGTATCGTCGCGCAAGGCGAAATGCAGGGTGTCGCCATGGTCCAGCAGCTGGAACACCGTCTGCAGCAGATGATAGCCATCGGCGCGGCGGCCGTTGACGTGCAAAAATAAGTTCAGCTTGGCGGGAGCCGGGCAATTGTTCAGGGTCGTCAGTGTCATGGTGCGGTTACAGGTGCGGAAGGCGCGGGATCGAGCACGATGCGCAGCGACACGGCATCGGCCTGCGCGCTGGTGGTGCGCTCGGCATCGATACGCCGCGGTTGCGGCAAGGCGCCCGGTGTATTCTCAGGCGCATCTTGCCACGATACATAGCGCAAGCGCCAGCCATCCTTGGTCGTCACGCTGTCGTTGGCGGGCGAGGCGACGAAGCGCTTGCCGTCGGCGCCCATGGCATAGCCTTGCAGCCAGTCGCGCAAGCCCGACACGGGCAAGGACCAGCCCAGCATCTGCGCGCTCAGGGTATCGACATCGGGTGCGCGGCGCGGCGCCTTGCCGCTCTGCGTCAGGACGGCTTCCTGCGGCGTGACGGCGATGGTCGCCAGGGTGCTGCCCACGGGCGTAAACAGGGTCACGTCCGTGCGCTGGGCCGTCTGCTGCCAGTTGAAGTTGACGGTGGCCGACTCGGGCTTGTCATTCTTCTGGTACACGACGTTCAGGCGGCCCGTCAGCTCTACCTGCTCGCGGTAGGGCGCCACGCTTGCGCTCGATGTCGGGGCGCCGGACGAAAAGGGGGAAGGCAGGGTCGAGCAGGCCGACAGGGCCAGGCACAGTGCAGCCAGGGGCAGGAGATGTTTAGACATGGGCAAAAGGAAAAACCAGCGCCGCGACGCTGGTTTGGATAGTGGCGTTAATCGCTGCAATCACAGGCTGACATTCAGGCGCGCCAGGGTGCTTTTCAGCGCCTCGTTTTTCGGATCCTTGCCTTGCGCTTCGCGCCACAGCTTTTGCGCTTCGTCCCTGTCGCCCTTCTGCCACAGCACTTCGCCCAGGTGGACGGCGATTTCCGGATCGCTGCGCACGGCATAGGCGCGGCGCAGCGCCGTTTCCGCGGCGGCCAGGTTGCCCATGCGGAACTGCACCCAGCCCATGCTGTCCATGATGAACGGGTCGCCAGGCGCCATCTGCAGCGCCTTCTCGATCAGCGCATACGCTTCCGGCAGGCGGACGCCGCGCTCGGCCAGCGAGTAGCCCAGGGCGTTGTACGCATGCTGGTTGTCGGGCGCCAGCGCCATCACGCGGCGCAGGCTGGCCTCCATCAGATCGAGTTTATCTAGGCGCTCGGCCAGCAAGGCGTAGTCGTACAGCAGTTCCGGATTGTCGGGGAAGCGCAGCAAGGCGTTTTCCAGCACCGTGTAGGCGCTTTGCACGTAGCCGGCGTCGCGCAGGAATTGCGCGTCGACCAACAGCACCTGCGCCTGGTTCGCCGGATCGTCCGTTTCGATTTCCGTCAGCGCCTTGCGCGCCGCATCGAGATTGCCGCCACGGGCGATCAGCTGGGCGCGGCGCAGGCGGCCATCGAAATAGCCGGCCGACTCGCGGTTGTCGATCTTGTCCAGCCAGGCGATGGCGCCGGCCGTGTCGCCGCGCGTCTCGGCGATCTGCGACAGGATCATCAGGGCCTTGAACGGATCGCGCGCATCGCCAGGCGATTTCTCGAGCACGGCCAGGAAACGCTTGAAGTACTGCTCGGCGCCCTTGGTATCTTCCAGCTGCAGCGCCACGATGCCGAGCGCATACAGGGCGCCCACGTTATCGGGCGCGCTTTTCAGCAGCAGCAGGAACTGGTCGCGCGCCGGCTCGAGCTGCTTCTGCTCGACCAGCAGGCGCGCATACGCGCCGCGCACCTCGACGGCATCGGGATTCTTGTCCAGGAAGGCGGCCAGCACCTTGCCTGCCGCCTCGGACTCGCCCGTCACCTGCGCCAGGGTCAGCACGGCCAGTTCGGAATTGGGCTTGATGGCCAGCGCCTTGTTCGCTTCGCCGATGGCGCGGTCACGTTCGCCGATCGACAGGGCGCCCTGCGCCAGCACCAGGTGCGCCTCGAACATGTCCAGGTAGGGCTGCACCAGGCGCGTCACCATCGAGTAAGCATACAGCTTGTCATTCGCCCGCGCCAGGATCTGCTGCATCTGGAACAGGGCCACGCCGCGCGCGCCCGCCGGCGCATTGGCCAGGCGTTCGGCGAAAATCGGTTCCGCCTCCTCGATCTTGTCCGTCAGGACGACGAAACCGAGAAAGAACTGCGTCGCCTCGTCCGATTCCGGCGCCAGCTCGCGCCACAGGCGGATGGCCGCCAGCGCCTCGCCACCCTGCTTGGCGGCCAGCGCCATTTCGGAAGCGCGACGCGCCAGACGCGGATCGCGCGTCTGCTGTGCCGCCACCATCATGGTCACGTACGGCCCCTGCCACTGGCCGCTCTTGAATTCCATTTCAGCCTTGGTCAGCTTGTACAGCAGGTCGCTGCTCAATTCGACCTTGGGCAGCTTCTCGTCCCTGGCATCCTCGCCGGACTCGGTGCCCGGCACTGGCTGCGCCGTGGCCGCAGCGGGGCTGGCCGCCCCATCGGCAGGGACGGCAGGCGTCTGCGCCATGGCATGCGTGGCCATCAGGGCGGACAAGGTTACAATGGCGAAAGCGTTTTTCAAAGGCTGATCCTGGCTAAACGGCAAAGTTTGATTCTACGCCCAACCCGCAGATTGCGTACTTCACGTATGTAACGAAATATATACACTGGCGTGACGTATGCTCTCCGGGCCAGCCGTCGGCCGGTCGCCCGCCTGTTTTTTGTCCGCTGTTCATTCGTTCGAGTCCTATGCCAGAATTGCCAGAAGTTGAAGTTACACGGCGCGGTGTCGCGCCCCATCTCGAGGGCCGCGCCGTGCGTTCCGTCGTGCTGCGCCGCGATGGCCTGCGCTGGCCCTTCCCCCCTGCCCTGGGCGAACAGCTGTCCGGACAAACCATCGGCCTGACGGGGCGGCGCGGCAAATACCTGCTGATCCACTTCCGCCACGGCACCCTGATCATCCACCTGGGCATGTCGGGCCACCTGCGGGTGCTGCCGCCGGGGACGGAAGCGCAAAAGCACGACCATTTCGACCTGATCGTGGAAGACGCGGACGGCGCCAGCCAGGTGCTGCGCATGACGGACCCGCGCCGCTTCGGCGCCGTGCTGTGGCACGACGAGGCCGACGGCCCGCTCGACAGCCACGTGCTGCTGCGCGGCCTGGGCACGGAACCGCTGGAAGGCGGCTTCACGGGCCGGCTGCTGTTCGAAAAAACGCGCAACAAGGGCGCCAGCATCAAGCAGGTGCTGATGGCGGGCGACATCGTCGTCGGCGTGGGCAATATCTATTGTTCCGAAAGCCTGTTCCGCGCGGGGATCAACCCGAAGACGCCGGCGCGGCGCATCGGCCTGGCCCGCTACGAGAAACTGGCACAGGCCATCCGCGACGTGCTGGCCGAAGCCATCGTCCAGGGCGGCAGCACCCTGCGCGACTTCATCGGCGTGAACGGCCAGTCCGGCTACTTCCAGCAGACGTATTTCACGTACAACCGCACGGGCAAGCCCTGCCGCGTCTGCGGCGCGCCGATCCGGCAAATCGTGCAGGGACAGCGTTCCACGTTTTACTGCGTGAATTGCCAGAAATAGCGGTCAAAAGCAAGAAGTCATAGGCAAAGGGAGCCAGATGGTCAGGGACTTGGAACAATACAGCGCATGGCGCCAGGACGTGCTGGCCGCCTTGCAGGCATACCGGCAGGCCGCCAGCGCGGCGGGCCTGGTCGACGGCGCCAGTGCGCTGCGCCTGGCGCGCTGCGTCTCCCGCCTGCTCGATGACCGTCTATCGGTCGCCTTCGTGGCGGAATTCTCGCGCGGCAAATCCGAGCTGATCAACGCCATCTTCTTTGCCGGCTACGGCCAGCGCATCCTGCCCTCTGGCGCTGGGCGCACCACCATGTGTCCCACCGAACTGCTGTACGACGCCGCCTGGCAGCCGTCCATCCGCCTGCTGCCCATCGAGACGCGCGCGCAGAACCTGTCGACCAGCGACTACCGCGACCTGCCCGCCGCCTGGACCGTCCTGCCGCTGAACATCGACGCGGGCGGCGACATGCAGGAAGCCCTGCGCCAGGTCAGCCTGACCAAAAAAGTCAGCGCGGAAGAAGCCGCACGCTACGGCCTGTACGACGCCGACGATGCCGATGCCCCGTCCATGGTCGATGAGCACGGCCAGGTGGAAATCTCCATGTGGCGCCACGCCATCATCAACTTCCCCCATCCGCTGCTGAAACAGGGGCTCGTCATCCTCGACACGCCCGGCCTGAACGCCATCGGCACGGAACCGGAACTGACCCTGAACCTGATCCCGAATGCGCACGCGGTGCTGTTCATCCTGGCGGCCGACACGGGCGTCACGCGCAGCGACATCGAAGTCTGGCGCAACCATATCGGCGCCGGCGCGGGGCGCCTGGTGGTGCTCAACAAGATCGACAGCATGTGGGACGAATTGCGCGGCGACGCCGAGGTGGCGCAGGCCATCGAACGCCAGCAGGCCAGCGTGGCCCACTTGCTGACGCTGGACGCGGGCCAGGTGTTCCCCGTTTCGGCGCAAAAGGCCCTGGTGGGCAAGATCAACCACGACGCCGCGCTGCTGGACAAGAGCCGCCTGCAGGCGCTGGAAACGGCCCTGTTCGAGGAGCTGATCCCCGCGCGCAAGGACATCATCCGGCACCAGCTGGCATTCGACCTGGATGCGATTCAATCGGCGCAGCAGGTGCAGGCGGCGGCGCGCGCGCGCGGCATCGCCGAGCAGCTGCACGAGCTGCACAGCCTGCGCGGCAAGAACCAGAGCGTCATCGCCCACATGATGCGGCGCGTCGATATCGAGAAGAAGGAATTCGACAGCAGCCTGTTCAAGCTGCAGGCGACGCGCGCCGTATTTACGCGCCTGTCGACGGAGCTGTACACGAGCCTGGGCATGGACATCGTGCGCGACGATATCGACGGCGTGCGCACGGCCATGCAGCGCAGCCGCTTCTTCACGGGCTTGCGCGACGCCATGCGCCAGTATTTCGAGCGCATCGGCCATAACCTCGACCGTTCGGAAGGCAAGACGGCCGAGATCACGGAAATGATGAACGTGATGTACCGCAAATTCGCCGCCGAGCACGGCCTGGCGCTGGCCTTGCCGATGCCGTTTTCGCTGGCCCGCTACCGCCAGGAGATCGCCGACATCGAAGCCGTCTACCATAAGCAATTCGGCACGGCGACCCTGCTCACCACCAGCCGGGTCGTACTGATGGAAAAATTCTTCGACACCATCGCCTCGCGCGTGCGCCGCAGCTTCAGCAACGCCAACGACGACGCCAGCGCCTGGCTGAAGGTCATCATGGCGCCGCTCGAAGCACAGATCGTCGAATACAAGGAACAGCTGAAACTGCGCTTTGCCTCGATCCAGCGCATCCACGACGCGACGGGCAGCCTGGAACAGAAAATCGCCGGCTTTGAAGCCAGCCTGGCGGCGCTCGAACGCGACAAGGCGCAGCTGGCGCAACTGCTCGCCATCGTGCTAGCCACCAGCGCCACTTAACACACACGCCATAACACGCTACAAGATACTGGAACCCTGCATGAAACGTCTGCTGCATCCGCTCTCGCCCGTCACGGGCGCGGCACCTTTTGAAGACTATATCGACCCCACTTTTTCCGCCACCGTCATCGCCTGGCAACAGCAGCATGGCCGCCACGCGCTGCCGTGGCAAAACACGCGCGACGCTTACCTGATCTGGCTGTCCGAAATCATGCTGCAGCAAACGCAGGTGACGGCCGTGCTGGGCTACTACGCGCGCTTCCTCGAACGCTTCCCCACCCTGCGCGATCTGGCCTCAGCCCCGGTGGAAGACGTGATGGCGCAGTGGAGCGGCCTCGGTTACTACACGCGGGCGCGCAACCTGCACAAGTGCGCGCAGCGCGTGGTGGCCGAATACGACGGCGTCTTCCCCAGCGACCCGCTGCTACTGGCCGACCTGCCCGGCATCGGCCGCTCGACGGCGGCCGCCATCTCCGCATTCTCCAGCGGCACGCGCGCGGCCATCATGGACGGCAACGTCAAGCGCGTCTTCGCGCGCACCTTCGGCATCGATGCCTATCCCGGCGAAAAACGGGTCGAGGAAGCCATGTGGCGCCGCGCCGAGGCGCTGCTGCCGGCAACCGGCATCGAAGCCTACACGCAAGGCCTGATGGACTTCGGCGCCACCCTGTGCACGCGCAGCAGCCCCGATTGCGGCCGCTGCCCGCTGCAGCCGCGCTGCGTGGCCTACGCCACCGGCCGCACCAAGGATCTGCCCGTGCGCAAGCCAAAGAAAACCAGCCCGGAAAAACATGCCGTCATGCTCGTCATCATCGACGACGGCCAGGTGCTGCTGGAGCAGCGCCCCGGCTCGGGCATCTGGGGCGGCCTGCTGTCCCTGCCCGAACTCGATGGCCACGTGCTGGCCGATGCAGACTGTCCGCGTGAGATAAAGCAGGATGCGCTGGCGCGTGCCGTAGCGCCGTTCGGCACCATCGAAACGCAGGAGCAACTGCTGCCCATCGTGCACGTCTTCACGCACTACAAGCTGCACATCGTCCCCTGCCGCATCACTCTGGCGCGACGCCTGGCGCTGGCCGGAGAGTCCACGCACGTCTGGTACGACGGCGCGAAAATCGCCGACGCGCCCCTGCCGGCGCCCATCAAGAAACTGCTGCTGGACCTGTTCGGCGATGCACGCGCGGCACAGCGCAGCATGTTCTAGTGCGGCGTCTTGTACTGCTTGCGCTGGCGGCGCTGTGCCTGCACGGCGCCCACGCGGCGGACGCGCTGCCGGAGGTGAAAATTGGCGTACTCGCCTACAAGGGCGGCGACGCCGTGCAGCAGGACTGGTCGTACGTGACGCGCTACCTGCAGGCCAGCATCCCCGGCATCCGTTTTACCTTGACCGACTACGACCAGGCAGGACTGACGCGCGCCGTGCAGGCGCAATCGATCGCCTTTGCCATCACCAGCAGCGGCCATTACGTGGCACTCGAACACAGCGACGGCGCGAGCCGCATCGCCACCCTGGAATCGCCATGGACGGACTCGCCGCGCCACGCCATCGGCTCGGCCATCGTCGTGCGCAGCACGGCGCCCCTGCATGACCTGGCGGACCTGGCAGGCAAGAACGTGATGGCCGTGGCGCCCGATGCGTTCGGCGGCTACCAGATCGCCGCGCGCGAACTGCGCGAAGCGGGCATCCATCCGGCCCGCGATTTTGCCAGCCTGCGCTACAGCGGTTTTCCGTCGCAGCAGATCATCGAGGCCGTGCGCGCGGGGCGCATGGATGCGGGCATCGTGCGCACCTGCTTGCTCGAACAGATGGTGGCGCGGGGAGAAGTGCAGGCCGATGAACTGCGCGTGATCACCACGCGCCCGATACCGGGTTTTCGCTGCGCCACGTCCTCGCGCCTGTATCCGGACTGGCCTTTCGTCGCCCTGCGCCAGACCTCGCCGGCACTGGCAAAAAAGGTGGCGCAAGCCTTGCTGGCCATGCCGCGCACCAGCGAAGGCTACAGCTGGACGGTGCCCAGCGACTACCAGATTGTCGATGAGCTGTTCCGCGACTTGCGCATCGGCCCCTACGCCTACCTGGATAAGCTGACGTTCGAAACGGCGCTACGCCGCTACTGGGGCTGGATGCTGCTGGTGCTGGCCCTGCTCGTCGCCTGGGCCGTGCACACGGTGCGCGTGGAATACCTGGTCAGCCGCCGCACGGAGCAGCTGCGCGCAGCCCAGCACCAGCAGCGCGCGCTGGAAGAGCAGGCGCGCCAGCGCCAGGCCACGCTCGACCACACGGCGCGCCTGGCGATCCTGGGCGAGATGGCCAGCGCCATCGCGCACGAACTGAACCAGCCGCTGGCGGCCATCGGCAATTTCGCGCGCGGCATGGCGCGCCGCATCGCGGCGGGCCGGCTGGATGCGGCACCCTTGCTCGACGGCGCGCAGGAAATCGCCACGCAAAGCGAGCGCGCGGGCGCCATCATCCGCCACATCCGCGCCATGGCGCAAAAGCGTCCCGCGCACAGCACACCCTTCGCCCTGGCCAACGCCGTGGAGCAAGCCGTGACCCTGTTCCGCGCGGCCCATCCGCAGGCCAATATCAGCTGGCGCCACGAGGCGGCCAGCGCGGCACCGCGCGTGCTGGCCGACCCGCAACAGGTGCAGCAGGTGCTGCTCAATCTGCTGAAAAATGCGCTCGATGCGCAGCTGGAAAACGGCAATCCGCAGCCCCCCATCGGCGTACTGCTGCACCGCGAAAACGGCGCCTGCACGGTGGCCGTGCGCGACGCGGGATGCGGCCTGGAAGCGGCGCAGATGGCGCGCCTGTTCGAACCGTTTTTTACCACCAAGGCCGAAGGCCTGGGCCTTGGCATGTCGCTCAGCAAAAGCATCATCGAGTCGTTCGGCGGCAGCCTGTCGGCCCATGCCAATGCGGATGCGCCAGGCTTGACGGTCTGGTTCCGCCTGCCGGAAGATACTGGCATGCAAGCAAACAAGGACACACCATGAATGAAAGCGATGCGATCATCTTTGTCGTCGACGACGACGCCGCCATGCGCCGCTCGCTGGCCTATCTGTTCGATTCGGCCGGCTGGCAAGTGCAAGCCTTCGAATCGGCGCGCGACTTCCTGCAGCGCTACGATGGCCATGTACCCGGCTGTTTGCTGCTCGACGTGCGCATGCCCCTGATGAGCGGACTGGAATTGCAGCAGGAGCTGTCGCGTCATGCGATTGCGCTACCCGTGATTTTCCTCAGCGGCCACGGCGACCTGGCCATGGCCGTGCAGACGATGAAGGCGGGTGCCTGCGATTTTTTGGAGAAGCCGTGCAAGGACCAGGTCTTGCTGGACGCTGTCAGCCGGGCCGTGGCCCGCAGCGTGGAAGAAAGCCGCAGTGCCGCCAGCACGACGACGGCGCAATCGGCGCTGGCCCGGCTCACGGCACGCGAGCGCGAAGTGGCGCTGCTGATGGCCGAAGGCAAGGCCTCGAAAGTCATCGCCCGAGAGCTGGGCATCAGCGACAAGACGGTGCAGGTGCACCGCCATAACACAATGGAAAAACTGGGCCTGCATTCAGCAGCCGAGGTGGCCCGGCTGCTGATGGCCGGCGGCGCAATTTAAGCCCGCACGATACGCGCTGGCAAGCCCTGCCGCACCGACGTACCCGACACGGGATCAACAAACACGTTCTTGTCGCCGCGGCTCGGGTCCGTCAATCCCAGGTCGTTCAGGTTGATGCCTGCGCCGATGGCCGGCTCGTCGGGCTGGCGCAGCTTGCCGATGCGGTGGGGGCGCGCGCCGTGCTCCTTGTGGCCGAAACCATGTTCGACGGCGATCACGCCCCGTTGCACGCCGTGGCGCAGCATCACCGTGGCCCTGGCCCTGCCGCCCGGCGTCTCCAGATAAATCTGGTCGCCATTTTCCAGCTTCAGGCGCGCCGCGTCGTCGGGATGCACGGCGACGGGGTTGTCCGGATGGATGCCGCGCAAGCGCCGCGCACCGATGCTGTACGAGTTCTGCAGCGCCGACTTAAAGCTGATTAACTCGAACGGCCATTCGCTGGCGGGATAGGTTTTGCGCACGGGCGTGCCGTCGGCAAACGCCGCCACCCTCCACGCGGGCGTACCGGGAAAACGCTTGCCGCTCAGGCTATTCTTGCTCACGCCCAGCCCCTCGTTGTACAGCATCATCGGTTTCAGGTAGCGGTGCGTGGACCAGTCTTGCGGGTACGGCGTCTCGTCGACGGCCGGCGCAGGTGCAGCGGGCACCTTGGGGTTGGCGGGCGGCGGCAGGCGCAGGCCGAACATCTCGCCATAGCTCTGGTAGCGCCCTCCCCGCGCCAGCATGAAGGCCACCTTGCGCCACTCTTCCGGCTTCAGGGTGCGCTCCAGTTCGGGGCGGATGCGCGCCACGCCGGACAGCACGATGTCGTCGTCGCTCGCCTCAGGCACGGCCGTCTTGCCCTGCCAGGCGATGTTGGCGCCGCCGCGCAGATACCAGTCTTCCGCGCGCTGCAATGGGAAGCGCTGGCCATCCATGTCCTGCAGGGCTTCCGGTCCGAAGCCGGGCAAGGCCATCGTTTTGGCCAGCGCGAGGAAGAACGATTCCATGCAGA
>Ga0067045_1032341_pt1 | contig 10414 bp, 9 predicted proteins | sample TerdegcTABiofilm_FD_59184 | JGI IMG/M metagenome (GOLD analysis project Ga0067045, IMG submission 59184) | Combined Assembly of (Gp0054472, Gp0054536) Wastewater bioreactor microbial communities from Singapore -Terephthalate degrading... | reverse complement strand
GGGCTACTTGCCTTGGTGAAAGGACTAAACTAGCATGACAACAGTGCTGAAAAAACTTGGAAAATGAACGGATTTCCCGGGGGAGAGAAGCGGTTGGCGCGGCACAAAGAAATCCGGCGGGATGAGAGGGAAGTCCAGGAAGGAGGAATGGGCCCAAGCGAGCGGTTTGAGCAAGGAAAGCAACAGAGCCGAGAGGAGGATGAGCATGGGAAAGAAGCTTGAGGGCAATATGTGGAGCAGTCGATGGGGATTGATCCTGGCATCGATCGGGATGGCCGTCGGGACGGGGAACATCTGGCGGTTCCCGAGGGTTTCGGCAGCGAACGGAGGGGCAGCCTTCTTCTTTGCCTACGTTTTGGCGCTTTTCCTTTGGGCGATTCCCCTGATGGCTGCCGAAGGCGTTTGGGGGAAGGTTTCCCGCATGGGCATCATCGGTTCATTCAAGCACATGTGCGGACGCGGGTGGACCTGGGCCGGAGCCTTGATGGCCGTTATCGTGTTGGGCATCGTTTTCTATTACGGTGTGGTCGTGGGATGGTGCATGCGCTACCTTGCATATGCCGTGATGGGGGTGTTCAGGCCCGGGTTGGACACCGAGGCCCTGTGGAAGGCTTTTGCGGCCAACGGGATGCAGCAGAGTCTCCTGTTTGCGCTGGTCGTGGCCATCTGCATGTTCATCACTTCCAAGGGTGTGGCCGGAGGCCTGGAAAAGGCCTGCAAGGTCATGGTTCCCGGTATTTTCATCCTTCTTGTTTTCCTGGCGATCCGGGCTGCATTCCTGCCCGGTGCAGTCAAAGGCTACGAGTTCTACTTCACCGCACGCGCGTCGGACTTCCTGAACCCAAAGACGTATCTTGAAGCCTTCACCCAGGTGGCCTGGTCCACCGGGGCCGGTTGGGGGCTCTTTTTGACGTATTTCGTTTACGTCAAGAAGAGCGAGGACATCATGCTCACGGCGACGACGACCTGCTTCGCGGATACCTCGGCGGGATTCCTCGCCGGGATGTGCGTCATCCCCACCATCTTCGCCTACTCGCCCGATCCCATGGCGGCGGTGAAATCCGGCAACACGGGGCTGGCCTTCATCCACATGACGAAACTCTTCTCGGAAATTCCAGGGGGAGCGATCATGGCCATCGCCTTTTTCCTCGCTCTGGTCCTGGCAGCTCTCAGTTCCGAGATCGCCATGATCGAAATGGGCGCCCGTATCCTGGAAGACGCGGGCTGGGACCGGAAAAAAGCGACGTGGGGCATCGGAATCACCACTCTGCTGCTGGGGCTTCCCTCGGCCATGAACATGACCTTCCTGGACAACCAGGACTGGGTCTGGGGGATAGGGCTGCTGCTCGCCGGGCTTTTGATGGGGCTGGGTGCCATGAAGATCGGCGTGAGGAAGATCTGGGACGAGCACATCGAACCCTACACGCAGATGAAGCATTACTGGATGTTCGCCGCAATTCGGTTTTTCCCCGTGTGGTTCGCGATCATCTTCGGATGGTGGACCTGGCAGGCCATCACCTGGTATCCGGGCGAGTGGTACAAGTGGCTTCCCATCAGCAAGTACACGTTTACGGTTGGAACGATGTACTGGCAGTGGGCCATCGCTGCGGTGGTCTGCATCCTCCTAAACAACTGGCTTGCCGACAGGATGACCCACCGCCTGGAAGTGTAGCCAGGCCGGGATGGAAGGAGAGATCTTCATGTGGATGTTTAACATGGCAGTCGTGATGGTCGTCGTTCTTGGAGGGCTGATCTGGTGCCTGCGACACATCGCCATGGCCAAGGACGGGGAAGAATAGGGATCAGGACAAAACCCCACGAAGGGCCGGGGGAAGGACATTCCCCCTCGGCCCTTTTGCTTTCTCCATGGGCTTTTCTTGACTATGATAGAAAGAAACGGACCTTTTCCGACAGAGGTGAGTTCTCTTGAGAAGGGTTTTCGTTTCAGGGGCTTCCGGCAACGTGGGGCGGTTGGTGGTGCGGAATGTCATCGAACGGGACGGGTTCGAGCTGGCGGGAGGATTTTGCAGGGAGTGCGCAGAGGACCTGGGTGCTCTGGCAGGACTGCCGCCCATAGGCCTAAGGGCTTCGCGGACCCTGCGCGAGGGGCTCGAAGAAAGCAAGGCCGACCTGGTCATCGATTTCACGAGTGCCGCCATTCTGATGGCGAACCTGGAGGTGTACGCGGACCTGGCTCTCGACGCTGTAATCGGAACGACCGGCCTTTCGGCGGAGGATTTCCTGAGAGTGGAAACACTTGTTTCGGAAAGGGGGCTCCGTTGGGCGATCATTTCCAACTATGGCCTTGGAATCAACCTGGTGATGGACTTCCTGTCCAGGGTTCGGCCGTATTTCCCATACGTTACCATCTCCGATCGCCACCATCCGGCCATGGCCAATGCGCCGAGCGGGACTGCGGCCATGCTGGCCCAGGCGGTTTCGGAAGGACCCGAAGGACCCGTTGAAAGCCGGGAAGTGTACGAAGGGGTTCTTGGAGGAAAAATCGCGGGTATCCCGGTCCATTCCGAACGCCTGCCCTATCCGGCTCCGTTCTCGGAACACGAGGTCGTCCTGGGGAGAAAGGATGAGATCATCCGGATCACGATCTCGGATTTCACGAGCGAGATCTACATGGATGGCGTCTTTCTGGCGGCGGGGAGAATTTCCTCCATGCCCGCGGGAACCCTTGTCCGGAAGCTCTCCGAGTTCAACTAGCGGCTGCGGGATTGGGAACCAGGGGGATCCTGTTTGCGGCCGCGTGTTTCCCGCCGCCTTTTTCTGCGAAAGCTGCGGCAGGAAGGAAGCGGCACGAGTCGGAGGTCGGCCTGCGGTCGGAAGGCAGCGGAACGGCCGTGGGAACGGACGAGGCTCTTTTAGGCCAAACCCTTTTGAAAACCATCTGGGAGGACGATACAAATGGCGATTTACCGGATCAAGAGCAAGAAGCGGTCCTGGGACGGGGAGGCCATCGGGATCCTCATCCTGGACGCAGCCTATCCCTGTGTTCCCGGCAATGTTGGCAACGCCACCACCTATCCATTCCCCGTCCGCTACAAGGAGATCCGGGGATCTTCGATCGAGCGGCTCCTGAACGAAAGGGATCCCGAACTGCTCAAGCCCTTTATCGAGGGAGCCAGGGAGCTGGAGGCGGAGGGAGTGCGGGCGATCACCGGGGCTTGCGGGTTCATGGCGCTTTTCCAGAAACAAGTTGCAGAATCCGTCGATGTCCCGGTTTTTCTCTCGAGCCTCCTGCAGGTCCCCTTCATCTGCAGGACGCTGACCTCGAAGCAAAAGGTCGGGATCATCTCGGCCAATGCCGCTGTTCTGACCGATGAACATTTCGAGAACGTCGGGATCACGAAGGAGATGCCGATCGTCGTTTACGGGATGGAAGACCAGGAGGAATTTCGTACGAGTATCCTCGAGGAAAAAGGGACCCTGGATTCAGACCTGATCGAAAAGGAAGTGGTGAGCGTCGCCGAGAGGATGGTCCGGGAGCACCCGGAAGTCGCGGCTATCGTGCTGGAATGCAGCGACCTGCCTCCCTACGCGGCGGCAGTACACGCAGCGACGGGCCGGCCGGTCTTCGATTTCATCACCATGATCAAGTACGTACACTCCGCCCTGGTGCCGACAAAATACGAAGGGTACATGTAGGCTTTCGTACAGAGAAGCCAATCACCCGTGCTGCGGGTCTCGTCTCGTTCCGCGGGGAAATCGATTGAACAGACCGAGGAGGGGATGCCGTGTCCCGGATCTGGATCTTTCTGCTGATGGTCATGGCGGGAGCTGTCTCGGCCCTGCAGCCCGGCATCAACGCCCGGCTGGCCCAGAAGGTCGGGATCCTGGAAAGCGCCTTCGTTTCCTTTGCCGTTGGGGCTTTGTGCCTTGCGGCGGTGGTCCTCCTGTTCGGAAGGGGAAACCTGAGGGGCATCTCGGAGGCTGCCCCTTGGGAGGTCCTCGGGGGGGTAATGGGTGCCTTCTACGTCACCTGCCTCGTTCTTGCCGTTCCCAGAATCGGCACCACGGCGGCCATGGCCGCGGCGATCGCGGCGCAACTGGCGGCGGGCCTGGCTCTGGATTCGATGGGGGCGTTTGGTTTCCGGGAACTTCCCGTGGATTTTCCCCGCCTGGCGGGAGTCCTTTTCCTTGTTTTGGGATCCCTGCTGATTCTTCGCAAATAAGGATTCGGTAACGACGGGAAACCGTCCTCAAGGGACGGACATCGCGATTCCGAAGGAGGTTTGTGCCCGAATGGAGTACGAGAAGGAAGCGGTCCTGAAAAGAGCCGCCGAGGAAGCCTGCCGGAACGAAAGCCGCTATCACCTTTGCAGTCAGGGCACACTGGCGGCCCTGATGCGATCCTTCGGCATCCACGACCCCGACCTCCTGCGAGCCTCAACGGCCTTCGCCGGGGGAGGAGTCCGCCGGGGGCACATGTGTGGGGCCCTGAGCGGCGCGCTCTTGTTTATCGGGCTGCTTGCGGGGCGAGACGACCTGGAAATGAAAGAACAGGCCGTCAGGGGATTGGGGTATTGCGACAAGCTTTACCGGGTTTTTGAAGAAAGGTTCGGGACGGTCCTTTGCAGGCAGATCCAGAAAAACCTCTATGGGAAGGAATACGATCTGACCCGCCAGGAAGAGCGGGACGAAATGCACACCCTGATGGAAACGATGGAGTTCGCCTGCCCCCAGGTTTGCGGGGAGGCTGCCCGCATGGCGGCTTTGGTCGCGTTCGAGATCCTCGAGGCAGGACACCCTGTCGCGAACTCCCTGATCCGCTTGACCCACTAGGCGAACGCCCCTTCCCGTTCCTGCGGCCGCTGATCCCCTTTGAAAGGTGGGAGCAGCGGCCTCTTGCGTGCAAGGTGCACGAGCCCTATAATTTTCCATAAGGTTGCATCCGCAACTAAATGGACGGAGGGGGTCAAATGGATCGCCAGGAACGGTCGTTGGGAAGATGGATCGCTACCCTTTTCCGGCGGAGCCGTGTCCACCTCGACAGGGTTTTTGAACCGATGGGGCTCGGCAAGGGGCTCTACCTCTACCTCGCCCTGCTGTCGCGGCAGGAGGGCCTGACACAGCATCAGCTTGCCGTGGAATTGGCCTTCGACGAGGGCACGGTTACCCGGGCGGTCCAGCGCCTTGAGAAAGAGGGATGGGTACGAAGGGAACGGGACGAAAGGGACGGACGGGCTTTTCGCGTCTACCTCGGGGAAAAGGCCCGCGAATCGATTCCGAAGCTGCTGGAGGAGCTTGAAGCCTGGAACAACCGCCTCGTGAAGGGGTTCACCCCGGAGGAAAAGGAATGGGCGCTCCGGCTTTTGGTGCGGATGGCGGAAAACGCAGACAGGGACGGAAAAGGGGGGTATGACGGAGATGGGGAAATTTGAAGAAATGAGGGCGAAAGCGGAATTCCTGGATGCAAGGGATTCCTTGAGGACGTTCAGGGAACGGTTTGTGATCCCGCAGGGGCGGATCTACATGGACGGCAATTCGCTGGGGCTTCCCCCGCGGGAATCCATCGAGGGAGTCCTTCGCGTCCTGGATGAATGGAAAACCCTGAATATCGACGGCTGGCTCGAAGGCAGGATTCCCTGGTTCACCCTGCCGGAAGAGATGGGGCGCAGGATGGCTCCCCTTGTCGGGGCATTGCCGGAAGAAGTCGTGATGTCGGGTTCCACGACCTCCAACCTCCACAGCCTTGTCCTCACCTTCTACCAGCCCGAGGGGAAGCGGAGAAAGATCCTTGCGGACGAACTCAATTTCCCTTCTGACCTCTACGCCCTTGAGAGCGAAATCCGCCTGAAGGGGGGAGATCCTGCGGAAGACCTGGTTCTTGCCCGGTCGAGAGACGGCAGCACCCTTGAAGAATCGGACCTCATCGGCCTGATGGATGACACCGTTTCCGTGGCCCTCCTTCCGTCCGTCCTCTATCGAAGCGGGCAGCTTCTGGACATGGAAAGGCTGACCCGGGCGGCCCACGAAAAAGGGATTTTCATCGGTTTCGACTGTGCCCACTCGGCGGGATCCGTCCCTCACCGCCTGCACGAGTGGGACGTGGATTTCGCATTCTGGTGCAGTTACAAGCACCTGAATGGGGGTCCAGGAAGCCCGGCCTTCCTTTTCCTGAACGAGCGGCATTTCGGGAGGGAACCCGGCTTGGCGGGGTGGTTCGGCTACGTGAAAGACCGGCAGTTCGACATGAAGATCGATTTCGAGCATGCGAAATCCGCGGGCGGGTGGCAGCTCGGAACGCCTTCCGTCCTTTCGGCGGCTACGCTGGAGGCGGCTTTGAAGATCCAGGAGGAGGCGGGCATCGACCGGATCCGGGAAAAATCTTTGCAATTGACCGATTTCCTGATCGAGCTGGTGGATGGCTTCCTCTCGGGTCAGCCCTACGGCTATTCCGTCGCCACCCCAAGGGAGCATGGGAGGCGCGGCGGCCACCTTGCTATCGAGCATGCGGCTGAAGCCTGGAGGATCTGCTGTGCTTTGAAAGCCCGGGGAATCGTCCCGGATTTCAGGCCCCCAAGCGTTATCCGCGTGGCTCCGGTTGCCCTCTACAATACTTTTTCCGAAGTTTGGGAAGTGGCCCGGGCACTGAAGGAGATCATCGAGAGTCGGGAGTACGAACGGTTCCCGAAAGAGCGAAGCGCGGTTTCCTGACAACTCGGCGGGATTGTTCTTCCAGGGGATCGCGGCGCAATGCCGAGGTCCCTTTTCTGGTGTACCCGCGGCTTCATGAGTTCAGCGTGATATAATTTTACTGACCCTCCCAGGGAGCCATCGGGCGGTGCGAATTTCGCCGGGAACGGGGGAAGCCTCGTGATGGGACGGGAACCCCTTTGGAAGCTGGAACGAGTGACGAAAACCTATTCGATGGGGCAGGTCCAGGTGACGGCTCTCCAGGAAACCTCGCTGGAGATTGCCGAAGGGGAATTGTTGGTCATCCTGGGGCCCAGCGGGTCGGGCAAAACCACCCTTCTGAATCTCATCGGCGGAATGGATGTCCCCACCCAGGGCAGGATCCTGTTCGACGGGGAGAGCCTCGAAAAGGCGGACGAAAAGCGCTTGACGGCATACCGAAGGGACGTCGTCGGTTTCGTGTTCCAGTTTTCCAACTTGATTCCCGACCTGACGGCACTGGAGAACGTGACGCTGGGTGCCCACCTTTCCAGGAAGCCGCTTTCGCCTGAAGCGGTCCTGGAAGAAGTCGGCATGGCCGACCGGATGCAGCATTTCCCTTCCCAGCTGAGCGGAGGGGAACAGCAGCGGGTCGCCATCGCCCGGGCCGTGGTCAAGAATCCCAGGCTGCTCCTGTGTGACGAACCGACCGGGTCCCTGGACTGTTCCACGGGAAGGCGGATCCTCGAACTTCTGGAAAGAGTGAACCGGATCTACGGGACGACTGTGGTGATCGTCTCGCACAACGCGGCCATCGGGGGGATGGCTAAACGGATCGCCCGAATGAGCAGCGGGCGGATCACGAGCTGTTCGGAAAACCCCTCGCCGGTTTCGCCGGGAGAAATCGAATGGTGAAGTCGCCTCTTCTAAACAAGCTCTTTCGCACGATCGGCTCCACGCGGGGGCCCTTTTTCGGTGTCGTTGCCGTCGTCGCAGTCGGCTTGTCTGTTTTTGTCTCCATGGCTGCGGTGTCGGACAACCTCATGCGGTCCAGGGAAAACTTCTATCGGCAGACCGACTTCGCAGACCTGTTTTTCCATGTCGTTCGGGCCCCGGAGGGGGTGGTCGAAAAAGTTTCGGCCGTAAACGGCGTCAGCCGTGCCAGCGGTCGGATCCAGAAGGACGTTTCTCTCTTCCGGCAGGACGGCACGCGGGCAACGCTTCGTCTTACCGGTTTCAAGCTTCCGATGGAAAACGAACTGAACCGTATCCTTGTGCAGCAGGGGCGGCTTTTCGAGAAAAATCCCGAAGGGGGAGCCCTGGAAATCCTCCTTAGCTCCCAGTTTGCGAAAGCCAACGAATTCCGCCCGGGAAGCACGGTGTCCGTCGCCGCGGAAGGGAAGGAAAAACCCATGGAGGTTGTCGGGATTGCCGCAAGCCCCGAGTTCGTCTACGCCATCAAGAACGCCGCGTCCGTTTTCGAAGACCCGTCCGGGTTTGGGGCCGCGATGATTTCCTTGAAACAGGCCCAGCAGGTCCTCGATTTCGAAGGGTCGGTGAACCAAATCCTGGTGCGGCTCGTGCCGGGCTCCGATCCGGATCGGGTCCGGAAGGAAATCCGAACGATCCTTGAGCCCTATGGGAACCTGACGGATTACCCGCAGAGGGACCAGGTCAGCGAGGCGATCCTCCGGGGCGAACTGGAACAGCTTCGGGTCGCGGCAACCTTCCTCCCGGCATTTTTCCTGGGTTTGGCTGCCCTGATGCAAACGGTATTTCTGAGCCGTTTGGTGAAGGCGGCAAGGACACAGATCGGACTGATGAAAGCCCTGGGATACGACAACGGGAGGCTGATGCTCCTGTACGGTGGCTACAGCCTGGCCTCCTCCGGAATGGGAGGGGTAGCCGGAATCCTGGCGGGATACGGCCTGGCGCGGGTTTTCACGCGCCTTTACGCGACCTATTTCAACCTGCCTCGCCTGGATGCGGCTTTCAACCCCCGTTCCGCCGGCCTTGGGTTGGCCCTGAGCCTTACGCTGGGCTGCTTGGCGGGCTTCGCGGGGGCAAGATCCATCCTGGGGGTTCGCCCGGCGGAGGCCATGAGGTTGCCGCCTCCCCGAGGGGCGGTGAAGCTTTTCCTTGAGAATTGGCATTTCCTCTGGGGCCGCCTTGACCTGGCGTCCAAGATGAGCCTGCGATCGATCTTTCGCAACCGTTTCCGGTCTGCGGTAACGTTTCTCGGTGTCCTCGTTTCGATCGGAATGCTGGTGGTTTCCCTCTTTACCCGGGACTCGGTGGAATCTCTTTTTGATCGGCATTTCAACCGGGAACTCCGGTACGATCTGCTTGCCCGGTTCCCTTCCCCCGTCAGAAACGCGGAGTTGCTGAACCTTGAGCGTTTGCCCGGAGTCATCCGCGTGGAACCCCTGTTCGAGCTGCCGGTTCGCTTGATGCTCAGGGGGCGCCGGGAAGAGACGGTTGTGGTGGGGATCGACCCCGGTCAATCCCTTTTGGGGATGAGCGACGAGGGGAATCGCCCAAGAGGACTGCCGGTCTCGGGTCTGCTTCTGGATTGGAATTCCGCGCGCAAGCTTGGGGCAAGGCCGGGGGACTTCCTTGAGGTGGAAACGCTTCTCGGGAAAGGTCCCTCGAGAAAAGGCACGGTTGCCGTGGCGGGCCTTAGCCGCAAATCGGTCGGAGGGGTTTCGTACCTGGATCTTGAAACCCTGAACTCGATCCTCCAGGAGAAGGGACTTGTAACGGGCGCAGCGATCAAGACCGAGCGGGGCCGGAGCCAGGAGGCAGAAAGGGCGATGGCCGGGATGATCAACGTTTCTTCTGTCCTTAGCCGCCAGAAGGAGAGAGAGTACCTGGAGAAAAATCTCGCTTACATGAACCTTTCGATCGCCATCCTCGTGGCTTTTTCCAGCCTCCTGGGACTGGCGATCATTTTCAACGCCTCCGCCCTGGCCTTCTCCGAACGGCGAAGAGACTTGGCCAGCCTGCGGGCCATGGGGTTCTCAAGTGAGGAGGTCGCGCTATTCCTGCTGAAGGAAAACCTTTTTCTCCTTGTCGCGGGAACGCTTGCCGGGCTGCCGTTCGGAAAGCTCCTGTCCGAGGCGTATGCTCGGGCGGTCAGCACGGACCTTTTCAGTTTCGTCGCGGTGGTTTTCCCGAGGACTTACATCCTTTCTGCTGCCGGGGGGGTCGCCTTTGCGGCCCTGGCCTTCTTCCTCGGCATTCGCAGCCTGGAACGGCTGGACTTTGCGGAAACCGTCAAGGCCAGGGATTGAGGGAGGAGACCGTTGATGAGGAAGATCCTTTTTGGGGTCCTGGGCTTCGGGGTGATCGCCGCAACGCTCTGGTTCGTCTTCCTGAGGGGCCAGGTTGTCGAAACGGTCAGGGTCACTCGTGGAGACCTCGTTCGAACGGTGGAGGAAGACGGCGTCGTAGAGGTGCCGGGAGACCGCAGGATTTACGCGACCCAATTGGCCCGAGTCGTGGATGTTCCCGTCGATGAGGGGGATTCTGTCTGCCCCGGGACGATCCTGGTACGGATGAAAAACCCGGACCTCGATGTCCGCATTCAGGAGACCCGAACTCTTCTCGAACAGGCGATAAGGGATCGACGGGGAGCGGCAGCTCTTGTCGAATCGACCCGCTTGCTTCTCTCGGACGCAGCCCGGATTGCCGGCAGGAAAAAGCGGTTGTACGAAGCCGGGGCGATTTCCCTTTCGGAACTGGAAGATGCCGCCTTGGCTCTTGAGAGGCTTGAAAAGGATCTCAA
>Ga0067045_1032339_pt1 | contig 10416 bp, 8 predicted proteins | sample TerdegcTABiofilm_FD_59184 | JGI IMG/M metagenome (GOLD analysis project Ga0067045, IMG submission 59184) | Combined Assembly of (Gp0054472, Gp0054536) Wastewater bioreactor microbial communities from Singapore -Terephthalate degrading... | reverse complement strand
CCTGCAACAGCTCTACGAATCGCTCATAATCCTCCCGTCCGGGGAAAATCACTTCATGGCGTCTGCCCCTGTTCATCACATGGTACCAAGCGTCTGGATATTGAATGCGTAATGGCCTTGACATGGGCTGTCCCTATCACGATGTGCAGCATGTCAAGAGCAGACTTGACCCCGGTCCTTTTCAACCGACACCGTCCGACATGCTTGTACCCCTGTTTTCCGCCATTCCTGAGGGGACAGGAGCGACAAGCGTCCCGTATGGATGCCCGAACCTCTCGATGAGAGTCGCGAGAGATCACGCCTGTGGCGAGGGGTTGCCTGGAAGCGAAAAGCAAGAAACAAGACCTGACCCCATTCCTGTTGACTGGAAAGTTGATAGGTTGTATGGATAGGGAACATGCCTTGTTCATCGTCTAAGGGGGAGGACAGTATGGAGAAAATCTGGGTGAAGTCGTATGCCCCAGGGGTGCCGGCAACGATCGATTTCAAAGAGATACCCTTGCACGTGGCTCTGACACAAACCGCGGGCCGGTTCCCTGACAAGCCAGCACTCCTGTTCCAAGGGAAGGCCATCACGTACAGGGAATTCGACGCCATGGTTTCCCGATTCGCTGCGGGGCTCAAACGGCTGGGAGTCGGGCCGGGCGACCGGGTGGGACTGATCTTGCCGAATCTCGTCCAAACCGCAGTGGGCATATATGGGGCTCTCCGTCTCGGGGCCATAGCAGTGCCCAACAATCCGCTCTACACTGATCGAGAGCTGGAACACCAGCTCAATGACTCGGGATGCAAGGTTGTGCTGGTTCTGGACACCCTGGTGCCCAGGATGATTGCGCTCAGGGATCGCACAGGCATGACCCACATCATCTCGTGCCACATTCGGGACTACCTTCCTTTTCCCCTGAAGCAGCTCTTCCCCTTCGTGAGAAAGGGCTTTCACCTGAGAACCCCGTCGGCCAAGGACGTGCACGAGTTTACCGACCTAGTGAAAACTGAACCTCCTGTACAGGAGAACTATCCCTCTGCCATGGATGACACGGCACTGCTGATTTACACAGGCGGAACCACGGGAGTATCCAAAGGAGTGGAGCAGACCCACGGGAATCTTTCAGCCAATTGCCAACAGGCACGGGCATGGGCTGTAGGCTTCCGGGACGGAGAAGAGGTATTACTGGGATGCCTTCCGTTTTTTCATTCGTTCGGGCTCACAGCGGTGTTGAACATGAGCATCTTTTACGGCTGGTGCAATGTGCTGATCCCGAAGCCCGAGGCTCATACCATACTGGAGGCCGTGCACAATTACAAGGTGACGTTCATTCCTGGGGTTCCCACGCTGTTCAACGCCATGATCAATTACCCGGACGTGAAGAAGTTCAGCCTCAGCTCCGTTAAAATGTGCCTGTCCGGTGCTGCGCCCCTGGCACTGGAAACCATCAGGGGATTCCAGGAGCTAACGGGAATCCTTATTTCCGAGGCATACGGCCTCACCGAGACCTCTCCCGCCACCCATGCGATACCGGTGGGAGGAAAAGTCAAACCCGGCTGCATCGGTCTGCCGATTCCCAACACCGACGCCAAGCTCGTGGCCGTGGACGATCCCAGCCGGGAGATCACCGCATTCGGAGAGCCCGGCGAGCTGTGTGTCAAAGGGCCGCAGGTGATGAAGGGATACTATAAGAAGCCGGAAGAGACCGCTGCCATACTCAAGGACGGATGGCTGTACACAGGGGATATCGCGACGGTAGACGAGGAAGGCTACTTCACCATCGTGGACCGCAAGAAGGACCTTATCATCTCGGGAGGGTTCAATGTCTATCCCCGGGAAGTGGACGAAGTGCTTTTTGCTCACCCCAAGGTCCTCGAAGCCTGCACCATTGGAGTGCCTGACGCCTATTCAGGAGAACGAGTGAAGGCCTTCGTTGTACTCAAGCCGGGACAGAGTGCAACTGAAGAAGAGATAGTCCAGTACTGCAAGGAACGCATGGCCAAGTACAAGGTCCCGAAATACGTAGAGTTCATCGGTGAGCTCCCGAAGAGCGCGATCGGCAAGATACTGCGAAAGGAGCTCCGGGAGATGGAGAAACAGAAGGGCTATAGTGGAGTCCATTGAGCATAGGGCTGGCCGCGATTCATCAAGGGGAGGTCACGGACCCGTGTGCTAAATAATGCGCCATTCGGAGATTGCGTCATCGTCCCGCTTCTCGCCACAGCACTCCAGGCGGGCGCGGTGGCGATCGGGACAGCGCAATCTCCTCAGACGAGCGGGTGTGACTGTTTTTTCTTCGTGTCACCCCAAGGGAAAGGCAGCCTCGAGCATGAACGCTTTCAGCCCAATTTCTCCAGTTCCCGGCACTTCAGCTCGCGCTTTAGGATCTTGCCCATGGCGGTGTTGGCCAAATCGTCCATTGTACTGTACGTAAAGTGGGCGAGGGGCTATAATGGTCACAGCAGAACGTCTTCGGGTGAAATGATTCTGATAGAGCCTGGGATTTGGTGGCCGCCTATTCGCAAGTTCTGAGGAATGAATTTTATATAAGCTCTCTTTTTTCCTAAAAGCCTTCAATAAAGGCATACGCCGGTCATTTTTCTCTTGACGTCCAGTTCCGAGTTCTGGACAATGGACTCCCTCATTCTCCTGCACATCGCGCGTTGCGGCCCAGTAAACCCGGCACTTTCCCTGAGAGGGTGCCAAGCAAGAACCGGTAGGAGGACCGGGATATGAATGCAGCAGACGTCCTCAACATGCTACAAGGTATTCTCAACACCACGGGCATTTACACGTTCGAGTGGAAGATGATGGTGATGTGGGCCATCGGCGGCCTCTTCCTGTACCTGGCCATTGTCAAGAATTTCGAGCCGCTGCTTCTTTTGCCCATAGGCTTTGGGATCTTCATCGTCAATTTCCCCCTCGTGCCTCTCATGGGCTTTACGGATGGGCGGCCTGAGCTCCTGATGGCATTCTATAAGTACGGCCTGGAATGGGAGATCATCCCGTGCGTCATTTTCCTTGGGCTCGGCGCTATGACGGACTTCGGACCGCTCATTGCCAATCCCAAGGTGCTCCTCATCGGGGCTGGTGCGCAGCTTGGCGTCTTTGTTACATTCAGCGGTACGGTCTTGGCCGGCTTTACCCTCAAAGAGGCTGCGTCCGTTGGCATCATCGGGGGAGCTGACGGCCCCACCACCATCTACCTCACCCAGCACCTCGCTCCCCAGCTCCTGGGAGCGAATGCCCTGGCTGCCTATTCGTACATGGCTATGGTACCCCTTATTCAACCTCCGATCATGAGATTGCTGACCACGCCAGAAGAGAGAAAGATCCGCATGAAGCAGCTCCGAGTGGTCACTCCAACGGAGAAGATTCTTTATCCCATCGTGGCTTGCGGGATCATCGCCATTCTCGTCCCCTCAGTCATACCTCTCATGGGCATGTTCATGTTGGGTAACCTAATGAAGGAAAGCGGGGTAGTGGGAAGATTGACTGATACTGCCCAGGGGGCCCTCATGAACATCGTGACTATCTTTTTGGGCATATCCGTGGGCGCCACTATGTCAGCGGAAAAGTTTCTCAGCGCGAAACCGCTCTTTATCTTCGGTCTCGGCCTCGTCGATTTTGCCGTGTGTACCATGGGAGGGATCCTGACCGTCAAAATCATGAATCTGTTCCTGAAGGAGAAGATCAATCCGCTGATCGGATCTGCCGGTGTCTCCGCTGTGCCAATGGCTGCTCGTGTATCGCAGTTGATGGGCATGAAGGATGACAAGACCAACCACCTGCTGATGCATGCCATGGGCCCGAATCTTGCCGGCGTCATAGGATCGGCTGCGGCTGCTGGCATGTTCATAGCAATGTTCAATTGACCGGCGGTTCGACGCCCATGCCCGTGCACGCCACGCAGTAGAATGCAAATGGATTCACGCTGCCTGCGGTAAATTCCGTGGGCAATGCCCCGGACTGGAGTTTGGAATGAACAAAAACGTTGGCCTGCTGGCACTCTGTCTCCTGGTGGGCTTCGGAACAATGGCCGTTGCCGACGATTTCCTCGGAGCGCCCGTGATCCCCGGGGGGAAATCGGTCCTAGCCAGACCCGATCGTCTCGAGAACAAGTACGAGATTTCCTACACCGATGCCATCGATTTCTACAAGAACGCCCTGAAGGATGTGGAAGACGTCAAGTTCTGGGATCGCGGGGAGCAGATGTACATTGAAGATCATAGCAACCGTCCCTGGCATTCGATAACCCTGTCCAAGGATGGCAGTGGAACCAATTTAACCATAGTTCAGGACAACTGGACCTGGATCATAGGAACCCTCGTGTTGCGGTTCATCGCGGTGTTTGTTGTGCTTCTCGTGCTCTACGTTGCCATGACAATTTCCGGAGTCGCGCTGTCGAGACTCGGAAAGGCCGCTGAAGCAAAAAAGTAGATACTGAGGGTCAGGTCTTGTTTCTTGATGAATCTGTGAGGACGAGGGTCTGTGAACAGGCCACTGGCTTGGTCTAGACCGAGCAGGTGGGCTTAAGAGGCTACTGGAACATCAAGAAACAAGGCCTGACCTCTTGCCTGTGGTTCTCCCTGAATGGAACCTTCAGCACTCTATCCCGTAGAAGACACGATCTCGCACTTTCCGTTGCCCTCCCTGCTCACGTTTTCTACACACACCCTCATTTGGTAGCCGCCAGGGGGACAGGGTTGAGTCAGCGCATTCGCGTCGTTTGACTGCCGGCCCCATGCAGTGGTAGGATCTCCCCTATGAATTCTGTTGCCCGCAGGAGGAGAGTATGAAGGGGGTGATTTTGGCGGGAGGCTTGGGAACACGGCTGTATCCTCTGACCAAGATAACGAACAAGCACTTGCTGCCCGTGTACAACAGGCCCATGATAACCTATCCGGTGGAATGCCTCGTCAAAGCAGGTATTAAGGATATTCTCATCGTCACGGGCGGGAACAATCCCGGAGATTTCCTCAAGCTCATCGGAAACGGGCGGGAGTACGGCATAGAGCATATCAGTTACGCGTATCAAGAAGGTGAGGGGGGTATCGCGGACGCACTGTCTCTGGCCGAAGCCCACGCGGCATGCGGTCCCGTGTGTGTGGTGCTTGGCGACAATGTCATTGAAAAGGGTATCGCTCCCGCGGTAGAGGAATTCAAGAAGCAGAAGAAGGGTGGGAGAATCCTTCTCAAAGAGGTGGATGATCCACGCAGATTCGGAGTTCCGGTACTGGAAGGAGACCGGGTCGTTCGTATTGAAGAGAAGCCCGCAAACCCTGCGTCGCGATATGCAGTCACCGGCATTTACATGTACGATTTCCAGGTATTCGAGTTCATCAAAACCCTCTCGCCTTCAGAGAGAGGGGAGTTGGAGATTACGGACGTGAACAATCTCTATATCAACCAAGGGACTATGACATGGTCCATTCTTGACGGTTGGTGGACGGACGCGGGCACCTTTGAATCCCTCTTGAGGGCATCGAACCTCGTGGCCCAAGGAGGTGCCAACAATTGCTGAGAAATCGGTATCCTGGAGAGGCGCTGTCATGAAGCTCCTGGTCACTGGTGGCTGTGGATTCATCGGATCAAACTTTGTCCTACACATGCTGGCTTCCTACCCTGATGTGTCAATAATCAACATGGACCTCCTGACGTACGCCGGGAATCTTGAAAACCTTCAGGATGCGGAGCCGTACGGGGAGCGGCACAGATTCGTGCGAGGCGATATTACGGATCGGGAGCTCGTGCGCTCTCTCATGCACGAAAGGCCAGATGCGGTCGTCAACTTTGCAGCGGAATCTCACGTGGATCGGTCAATACTGGATGCATCGGCGTTTGTGAAGACCAACGTGCTGGGAACCCAGGTACTCCTCGATGTTTGCCGCGAGCTTGGCATTGGCCGGTTCCTCCAGATTTCCACAGACGAGGTTTACGGTTCGCTTGGACCGGAAGGAGCGTTCACTGAGGCAAACAATCTTGCTCCCAACAGCCCGTACGCCGCATCCAAGGCGGCAGCAGATCTCCTGGTCCGGTCCTATCACAAGACGTTTGGATTGGACGCGATCGTTACGCGGTGCTCCAACAATTATGGGCCGTACCAATTTCCTGAGAAGCTCATACCTCTCATGATCAGTAACGCGCTCCAGGACAGGGAATTGCCCGTGTACGGGGATGGCTTGAACGTACGGGACTGGATCTACGTGCAGGATCATTGCAGGGCGATAGACCTCGTGTTGCGAAACGGGGCCGCGGGGGAGATCTACAATGTGGGTGGCAGGTGCGAATGCTGCAACATCGATGTGGTGCGATACATCCTGCGCCGATTGGGCAAGTCGGAATCGCTGATACGCCTAGTTCAGGACCGACCCGGCCACGACCGGCGGTACGCCATTGATTGCTCGAAATTGGAGGAGCGACTTGGCTGGAGGCCTCTTGTGGGATTCGAAGAGGGCATGAACCAGACCATAAGCTGGTACATCGAGCACGAGGCATGGTGGCAGCGTATCAAGTCCGGCGAGTACATGAAGTATTACGAAACGTGGTATCGAGGCAGATGAGTCCTTAAGGAAGCCAGCACCCCGTCCCGCGGGACATGGCGTTTCCTTATGCGCAGCTTACCTGAAGCGGAGATGTTCATAGAAAGACGCAAGACCAGACGAATCAACGTCGGATCGGTTCCGGTCGGAGGTGGAGCGGACATTGCAGTGCAATCCATGGCCTCGACCGACACGAGAGACTTCAAGACCACCATCAGGCAGATCCGCAAACTTGAAAGAGCCGGTTGCGAGATCATCCGGGTGGGCGTGCCCGATATGGACGCTGCCAGGTCTCTCGGGGCAATTAAGTCCCGAATACGCATTCCCCTTGTGGCTGACATCCATTTCAATCACCGGTTGGCCCTGGAGGCGCTCCTCCAGGGGGTGGACGGCCTCAGGCTCAATCCCGGTAACATCGGGAGCCGCAGGAAAGTTCGAGAAGTCGCTGCTGCGGCGAAAGAGCGGGGAGTTCCCATTCGAATAGGGGTCAATTCAGGTTCTCTGGAGAAAGACCTCCTCGTCAAGTATGGCGGCCCGGTGGCAGAAGCGATGGTGGAGAGCGCTCTCAATCACGTTTCTCTTCTTGAAAAAGAGGGGTACGATCTCATCAAGATTTCCTTGAAAGCCTCTGATGTCATGCGGACCGTAGAAGCATATCGCCTCCTTTCACGCAAAGTGGATTACCCGCTGCACGTGGGAGTCACGGAGGCGGGAACCCTGGTGCCGGGGACGGTCAAGTCAGCGCTCGGTATCGGATTCTTGCTTGCCGAGGGGATCGGCGACACCATACGGGTCTCGCTGACTGCACCTCCCGAGCGGGAGATCCAAGCGGCGTTCGCCATTCTCAAGAGTCTCGGGCTCCGTCAACGTGGTGTCGAGGTCATCTCGTGCCCTACCTGTGCGCGCACCGAAATAGATCTTATGGGCCTTGCGGCAAGAGTGGAGCGGAGGCTTGGGTCTGTTCGGACACCTCTCAAAGTCGCGGTAATGGGATGCATAGTGAATGGGCCAGGAGAAGCCAAAGAGGCCGACATAGGAATCGCCGGAGGGAAGGGCCGAGGTATTATCTTCAAGAAGGGGAAGAGCGTCGGAACATTCCCGGAATCCGAGCTGCTTAATGCCCTGCTGCACGAAATTCAGGAGATGACCCGGTAGCGCGTCCGAGATTGAATTATAGCGGTCGCCAATAATGATGGCCGTTTCCCCTGTTCGACAATAACGGGCGAGACACCCGTACCACCGGTCTGCGATTCTTTCATAAAGGCCCTCGGACCCATGGGAGGCGGACAGGACTTTTAGCAGTGGATGTAGTTCGTTTCTGCAGTTGCGCGAGAAAAAATCGCGGGCGGGCCGACGATGTTGAGGGTTTGAAATCCGCCTTCAGGTGAGGGCTTGAAGCCTACCCCTGGCGTTGTCGCGAAGCTCAGTGCACCAGTAAACAAATCCCCTTCCGGAAAGGGCTCACGGGCCCTCCGTTTCTCCCCAGGCTGACGCGTTATGGGTTGAGCGCGCCAATGGCTCTCTGTGTTTCCACAAACGCCTTTGTGATTTGGGTGTCTGAGAGCGAAGTCCGCTCGTACAGTTGCATGTGAGTTATTAGATCCAGCTCAACGAGCTTTTTGGGCGTTCTTTCCAGTTGCTTCGCTGTAAGCTCGTATTTCTCCATTAGTTCCGAGTCCCCCATGCCTGAATGCACGTCCCTTGCTACTTGCTTTGCTTTGATGACTCGCTTAGCCATTCGCTTATCCCCATCGTGAAGCGCTGATGGTCCCGCTACTTTGCACGCGTCCGATTCCGAGGAGGATCATCGAAATGACAACAAAGGAATCCGCAGAAGACACCGGTCGGAGTTGGATATCAACCTCTCTGGGGTAAGACCGGGTCACCTATTGGGACATAGTAAAAGGATTCCTTGTCACGCTTGAATTTCTGCACATTGAATCTCGCGCCTTTCAAGGCCGCAATGTCACGGTAGATGGTCCTCTTGCGAGTTTTTAAGGTTGCTGCGAGGTCCTCGACTCGTATTCCATCAGGACAAGCCAGCAGGAGCCTCAAGATTTCCCACTGTCGGATAAGTATGTGACCCCTCATGATCTCCCACGGTCAAGCGGTGAGTCTGCAGACGCGAGTGCAGACGTATGAATCAGCCCGGAGAGCGGACGAGAGATTCAGCGTTAACGAAGAGCCGAACCGCGTCATTCCAGACCTGGGCGCGCACTGCCTCATGGTCCAATCCGCTCAGCCTTTTCACCTCACGGCGATGGCATGGATACACTCTGAAAAATCAAACAAAAGTTTCGTCCCACACGGCAGCCATACACACACTGGAACGCTTGCGCAGACCCCAACCGGCGCTGCCCCTCCACCAACGACGTATAACAACGAGAAACGTGACCGGTTCGCATAGGTTGCCAACGGCTCACTGCACCAACCCCGGGAAACCGGTCCTGGCGGTCCGACACTGGGGAGGGATCATACCATAATGGTTAGACTTTTGTCATCCGGTTTCTGAGATACGATGCTGGCCAATCTTCGGAACGGAGATCTCAGAATCTCAGCAGATCCAGAAGCTTTTGCAGGGAATCAAAATTCTCGGACGAAATGTCGGTGATTTTAAACCCCGCGACAGGCAGTCCCCCAGCATCGTCTTCTCCACGCCACCTGCATTCCGCCTCAAACCATATGGGGGACAGGGCCAGGAATTCGTCGGGACTTATCAGAAGAGTCACCTGCTCCCCCACTTCAGCATCAATACCTTCCACCCCCAGCCCTTCCCTCGTAAGGTCCCTCACTGTTCCCCATCTTTCCGGCCGATACGCGTCACAAATGTCGAGCTCGAAATCAAGCTCGTACCTGTCTAATTCTCGGATACTCACCCCAAGCAACATCGGGCTTCGACCGGTTTTCCCTAGCAAGATATCATCCGGCGTCAAAGCCTTGAGATCTACGAGTCTTGTGAGAAGTATCTGGAGGGCCTCATGGGTGAGTCCGAATTTCTCCATGAGCTGTTCTTGAGTCATACCACCACGAACGCTTCGCACAACCTCCTTTATCTTGATGCGCAGGCCGCGCGAGCCTGGAGCTCGTTCCCGTTTCTTCGGCTCCAGAAGCCCCAAGTTGGCTAGCTCGGTGTAGAGATTGTTGAGACCCTGAGGCGAGACTTTGTACTTGGCCATGAGCGCGGCATCATCCATGCCAGCTCGGATATCCCGTAAGACCTGACGAGCGTTGATTTCCCGGTCGGGCATCTGTTCCGCCGATCATTAAGGTGAGCTCGGGAAGCTTCGCATCACCACGCGATCTCCTTCTAAAGCCTGTCAGGGAGCTGCCGCGCTGTGTGAATAAGACATTCCCCTGGGCCCGCCGGAGACCTTCCCCTCGCTTCTGTGGGCTGCGATGGCACCCGATTTCACATGGATATGACACAACCTTAGGACACACTGCGCTCCTGAGTCAAGCCAAAGTGCAAGATCGTTCGTAATAACTTAGTACGCCTCTTCGTAAGTTCGGTGCCGAACCGGAAGACCCCCCCCCAACCCTCCCCGTTACGGGGGTAGGGAGTCTTTCCTCCTCTTAACTGGGGCACCAGAGGGAGGGCGGTTCGGAATCCGCGACCGAATTTCTGAAATCCTGCACGTGAGACTTAGTACTCCATTTCGTAAATACAGCACCGTATCTGCGCCACGGTTTGTTTGATCAGCGCATCCGCTCGGACTGTAGGGGCTGACCTTGGAAAGTATCTCAAAACTCGGGACACACCGAACATCGTAGCACGATTTAGCGTCGATGCGTGGAAAGGCACCCTCACCCCAACCCTCTCCCAGAGGGAGAGGGAGCAGGAATAATCCCCTCTCCCCCGCTTCGGGGGAGAGGGTCAGGGTGAGGGGG
>Ga0067045_1032338_pt1 | contig 10417 bp, 4 predicted proteins | sample TerdegcTABiofilm_FD_59184 | JGI IMG/M metagenome (GOLD analysis project Ga0067045, IMG submission 59184) | Combined Assembly of (Gp0054472, Gp0054536) Wastewater bioreactor microbial communities from Singapore -Terephthalate degrading... | reverse complement strand
CCAGCCGGAACTCCTGGCTGAAGCCCGACACGCGCACGATGATGTTGCCGAAGTGCTCCGGGTCCTCCTGGGCCTTGCGCAGGCGGTCGGCGCTGACCACGTTGAACTGCATCTGACCCACACCCGCATCGATCGCCGCCCGCAGGACCTGCATGAACTTTCCCCGGCCCTCGCCTTCGAAGAAGGAGGGAGCAAGCTCGATGATCGCCGAACTGCTCCCGGCCGCCTTTTCGTGGGGAATGCGGGACAAGGAGTTGAAGAACGCGGTGATGCCCTGGCGGTCGCGGCCTGCAGTGGATGACAGGCTGTAGGCAAGGGGCTCGTGAGCTTTGCGTCCGTCCGGCAGGGCCGCAGTCTTCACGCCGCACGGGTTCACGTTCCACAGGAACGAGAATAGGTGGGCGTGGAACGTGCCGCCGAACCACGTCCGGAGCGAGCCCACGTGGTCGCAGTAATGCCCGGCTACCCGCGCGGCCCACTCATCCACTTCCGGGCAGTCATTCCCGTATTTCTCGGCGCGATTGAGCAGCATGAGCCGCAATGGCTCGCAGCCGTCGAAGTCCGCATCCAGCGCAGCCACCAGTTCCCGCATGGTCAGCGCGCCCTCGCGGAACACCAGCTTGTCCACGGCCCAGAGCGAATCGGCCACATTCGGGATGCCGATCGCGGACACCGAGTGGTAGTTGTAGATTGCGCCGCCGGCGTTCATCTCCCGACCGCGAGTGATGCAATCGTCTGTGAGTATCGAGCGGTACACCTGAGGCCAGGTGTGGATCTGGTCGAGCTGGCCGCAGTTGGAGATGAACGCGCCCACGCGGTTCACGTGCTCGGCCTGCAGGCGGTAGGCTTCCCAGAGGTCCTCGATGCAGGTGAACTCCGCTGGATCGCCGGTACGCGGACCCACCTGAACGCCCGTGAGTGAATCGACGCCATTGTGCAGGGCAAGCTCCATGCACTTGGCGAGGTTGGTGTTGTGGCTCACCGCATGGGGGCAGGCCCGGCCGGGAATTGTGACCTCGACGCAGCCGATGATGGCGTAGTTGCGGGCATCTTCGAGGGTGATGCCCTTGTCCACGAGCGCGGGCACGATGGCCTCGTCATTGAAGAAGAAGGGTACGCCGCCGCCGCGACTGAGCAGGTCCACGGCATCATCCAGGAGGGCATCAGGCGTCCCCCGATGCACCCGCACCGACAGGCAGCGCACTAGGCCCAGTTCGCGGGTCGCCCTGAGCGCGAGATGGCTGACCAGGTTGGTGGCGTCCGAACCATCCGCAAGCTGCCCGCCCACCTGCATCTGCTGCACGTCATAGGCCCGCCAGAGCTTGAGCCACAGGTGCTTGAGCAGGTCCAGCGCGCCGTTCTCGTCCAGGAAACCGGACTCGAGGTCCGCCCGGCAGTATGGCCCGAGAATCTGGTCGATGCGGCCGATCGAGTTGGCGTTGATGTGGTCCTCGGCACAGGTGATGATGTGCGCAAACCACAGCGCCTGGATGGCTTCCCGCAGGTTGCGCGCGGGCTTTGCAGGGACCTGATCGCAGGCCTCGGCGATGCCCAGGAGCTCCTCGCGGCGCACGGGGCAGTCGCAAGCCGCCGCTAGCTCGCGGGCTCTCCGCGCGTATTTGCGGCCGATCCCGGCGCATGCGCAGGCCACGGTTTTCGCGGCACGCAGGAACACCTCGCGCTCCAGGTCTTCGGGCTCTTCCATGCGCAAGCCGGCCAGTTGCTCGTCGATCTCGCGCTCGATGCCCTCGAACCCGACCCGCAGGACCTTGGCGAAATCCCGCACGCTGTGGTTCAGAGACTTGCCCCAGCCGAAGATGCAGCCCGCCTCTTCCGCCAGGCGCACCTCTTCGGGCTTCGGAGGGACCGGTCCGGGCATTGAGAACAGGTCAGCGCGGCCGCGCAGGGCCAGGATCTCCGCCTTCCCGCAGTCGCACAGGGTGGTCTTCGCCAGTTCTGTCTCCAGCTTCTCGAAGGCCGACGCGAAATGGTGCGGGTACATGTCGGGGAAGTCAATGCACCCGTCGATGCCGGGCTCTTCGCCGAAATGGTGGGTGCCCACGATGATCTCGTCGTCTGCGATCAGGGCGGGGTACAGTTCCAGGGCTCTCGCGAGACCGGCCGCGCGGCGCTGGATAAGGGGCCGCCATTCGTTCTCTACCGCGCCCCGGCAGAATCCGAGGAGCCGCCATCCCGTTGGCGTGCGTGGGCCTTCGAGCATCCGGGTCTTGAGGCGCTCGATGAGTTCGGCGTTGCGTTCGTGGGTGCGATGCGCTGGATCGTGGGCGATCTGGGTCATCTGATTGTGGCTCCCGTGTCTGCGCCGCGGGACGAGCGCCTGCGGGCGATGAGGGCAAGGACTGCAAGCCCTGCGCCGACCAGCACGAGGCTGCCCGGTTCAGGTGTCTGGTAGGTCAGATTGTCGAAATACGCTCCGGTTTCCACGGGAAGGCTGTCAAAGCCCTGCCCATGGTACTCGAACCGGGTGATGTACTGGCCGGCGGGTGCGCTGACGGAGAGCGTGTCGCGCCATTCACCATCGGTCATCAGGTCCGTCGCGCTGCTGCCGTCATCGAACCAGGCCACGGCGTACGCATTGTGCCCCGTGCTGGGGAAGTTGATGGATGCCACGATGGAAACATCGCAGACACCCGGATTCAGAAAGTCCACGTAACCGTAGGCCCAGTCATCCCTGAATATGCGCCAGTTGCGCCCGATCGACGAGCGGAAGCTCACCACGTTCGGCGAAGTGACCCAGTGGTTGGCATGCCCGCTGTTGCCCACGTAGCCGCCGGGGAGGATGCTCTCTCCCTCGTACGTGGTTCCCGGCGCGCCGTAGTTGCCGGATGCCACGCTCCCGAAACTCAGGCCCCAGGGCGCATACAGGGCCGTGATCTGGGTGCCGGTGATGATGCTGTTGCCGGCGGTGTCATGCTCGAAGTCCACAAGAGTGAAGCAGTGGCCGGGAGTGCAGCACCCAAGGAGCGGCGCAAACAGGTATAGACCGGCCACTATGCTCCGGGGGCGCAGTTTTCGGGTGCTCATCTGGACCCTCAATCCGCGACAAGCGGCAGTTTCACCGGCTCGCCGCCGTTGGCCGCCGACGTGTCCACCGCGATGCAGACCTCGTGGGTCTTCACCGCGTCCTCAATGTCCGGGCACGGGCGGGTGTCCTTCAGTATGGCATTGACCATGTGGTCGATCTCGCCCTCGAAGGGGTGGTGCTCCACGTCGCCGCTGTCAGGCTGCACGCCGGGCACCTCGGTCCACCCGCTGGCAGCCGGAAGCAGCTTCTTCGACCACACGCGGTTGCCGCGAATGGACCCGTCTTTGCCCATGATATCAATATTGAACTGGTATGGCATCACACAATCCACGGAACTGGAGATCTTGCCCACCGCACCATTGCTCCATTTGACCGCCGCGACCACCGTGGCCGGGTACTCGTACCGCTCATCCCAGCCGCCAGCGTACCCGGCAACTTCCACGATTTCCAGCCCCGTCAGCCAGCGAATGGCGTCCACCGCATGGCAACCGCCGAACAGGAAGCTGCTGCCGCCGGTCTCGATCTTCCGTGCCCACTCCCAGCCCGCGTACCAGTCACTGACGCCGTGCCAGTAGTCCGCTTCGGCATAGAAGACGTCGCCTATGGCCCCGGCCTCCACTAGCGCCTTTGCATTTACCAGGCCGGGGTTCCAGTGCAGGACGAAACTCACCAAGCTCTTGACACCGCTCTCCCGCACGGCGTCGCGCAGTTCGCGGATGCCGTCCACACTCATGGCCATGGGCTTCTCCATGATCATGTGCTTGCCCGCGGCGGCCGCCTTGACGCCCTCGGCAACGTGCAGATGGTTCGGCGTGCAGATGGACACAAGCTGCACCCGGTCATCGGCCATTAGCTGGTCGTACTCCGTGTAGACACTGATGGTGTCCGGGTCGAGGCCCGCTGCGGCGGCCACATTGCGCGCCGAGGACTCCCTGCGGCTGCCGACGGCCACGACTTCGCAGTCCGCGTTCTTCACGTAAGCCTTCAGGTGTTCTCCGGAAACCCAGCCGGCGCCCCAAATCGCGCATCCAAGCTTCTCAGCCATCGTTCAGGTTCCTCCATGCAGTGCACTGCAAGTTGAAAATGCGCTCCGGCCGGGGCCTGAGCGGCTGCGTGTCTCTTCCCCGGGCTGCCCCTGTAATCCTCCCGGCTACGGCGGCGTGACTTCCCCGTCCGGGTCCCAGAGGTCCTCCCAGTGCTGCCCCTCTTTCCACAGGAAGACCTGGCCCTTGATCAGCCGGCAGTTGCGGTCGATCCCCGCGATGGCCGCCATCTCATCCTCTGTCAGCGGGTCCTCGCAGATCGCTCGCAGACTGCCGAGATACTGGTGGCGCTTGACCGAGAACGGTATGGGGATCTGCCCGCGCTGGACGGCCCACTTCACGCAGACCACCGCCGGGTGGACGCCGTGTTTCCCAGCGATCTCGCCGATCACCGGGTCCTCAGTGGGAGCGGTGTCTTCCGGCGTGCGGTCGCGTTCCGGGCGATTCGGCGAGCCGATGGGGCAGTAGCCGATGGGTACGATGCCGTTGGTCCGCACGTACTCGAACAGCTCGGGCTGCTGGAAATGGGGGTGCAATTCCATCTCGTTGCACGCCGGCTTGATTCGGGCGTCCCGCAAGAGCAGGCGCAGTTTGGGCACAGTCATGTTGGAGGTCCCGACGTGCCGCACCAGGCCGCGATCCACGAGTTCTTCGAGCTTCCGCCAGGTCTTCATGTAGTTCTCGTGGATGTATGGCTTCGCGTCAGCGGAGCGTGATGTCACATCGCATCCGGGCGCATGGAAGTTGGGGAAAGGCCAGTGGACCAGATACAGGTCCAGGTAGTCCAGGCGCAGGTCGGCGAGTGACTGCTCGAAAGCTGGGATCACGTCCTGCTCGCCGTGCTTGTCGTTCCAGAGCTTCGAGGTGACCCAGAGTTCCTCGCGCGGCACGCCGCCCCTGATGATCGCCTGGAGGGACTCGCCTATCTGCGCCTCATTACCGTACACCGCGGCGCAGTCGAAGTGGCGGTAGCCGACGCTGGCGGCATCGAACACCGCTTGGGCGATCTGCTCGCCGGTGAATCGGTCGGAGCCGAAGGTCCCCAGGCCGATGGCGGGTATCTTCGCACCGGTCCAGACCGTGAACTTCGGGACGAGGGCGGGGTCCACTGCGTCTTCAGCGGTCCTGAATGGCGTCGCGGGCATGGCTTGTTCCTTTCGCGGACGGTCTGCCGGTCTGCCCGTTGTCACCCGAGCCGCTGAGGGATTCCGCGTCCGCGGGGCGACTCCTCCCGGTATCACTCGAATTGGGCGCAGGAGGACGTCGCGATGCGGGTGGTGAACCTCCGAGCCAACCCAACCGATCACCGCACGGAGGTCCGTCCATGAGCGCGCTCCGACTTCCCGTCATGCTCCTCCTGTTTGCTTGTGCCTCAACTGCTCTCGCCCAGAATCTCGTTGCCAACGGCGGGTTCGAGAAGCTATACCCGATCGGCCTGGATGCGGCGGGCAAGTCCAGCGGCTGGACGCTTGGCGATCCGCCCCGTCTGCCCGAAAAGTGGACGCTGAACAGCACGTATACCGGGCACTTCGAGATCGGCACGGAGGGCGCCCATGGCGGCGAGACTTTCGTGCGCCTGACCTCGCCTGAAAAGGGCACAGCGCACCTTTACAGTATGCTGGAAGGCCTGAGATCCGAGAAGTGGTACCGCGTCACGCTATGGGTGCGGGGAGGTCCTTTCAACGCGCATTTCTACGAGTATTTTCAGAACGCGCCCATCGGCGGCCAGACCATCATGGCTGGCGAGGCGTCCGGTGGCTGGCGGCAGTTCAGCGCCCTGTACATGCCTGTGGGGGATGGCTACCTGCGCTCAGCGCTGGCGGTCTACCCCTCGCCGGGTCACTGGGTGGAGGTGGATGACGTCTCCGTGGAACCGGTTGACTTGCCGGAAGGCGAGCAGGGCGGCGCCGACGTGACCTTCGAGACGAAGACCTTCCGCCTGACCCTCACCCCTAACTGTCTGCTCAAGGAGTTCACTGACCTCGCATCCGGCGAGCAGTACGCCGGGTCCCTCCCGGTGCCTGTATTCCAGGTGGTCCGCAGCGGCGCGACGATCCCCGCCCGGACCGTGCGCGCTGAAGGCAACAGGCTGGAGATCGGTTTCATCGATCCGGACATCAGGGCGAGTGTGGACGTGTCGGTCCGCGACCACCACCTGCTGTTCACGGTGGTCTCCGTTGAGCCGGAGAGTGTGGCTCAGTTTGAGATCCAGTTCCCGCTAAAGCGCCTGGAGAAGGTCGGGTTTGCGCTGAACGGCACCTTCGACGACCGCTTCGGGGCCTGTATGTTCGGCACCACCGTGAACACCTTCAACCAGCCCCAGGCCAGGAGTTCCCAGGTCTACTCGCCGCGCTCGATCTGCACCCAGGAACACGGCATGGTGGGAACCGGTTTCGCGCTTGCCGCCGCTCCGCGTGAGGCGTTCTTCGACGCGATCATGGAAGCCCAGCGTGAGAACGACCTGCCGTGTCCGATGCTTGACGGCCAGTGGAACCGGGTCTCGGATGCCGCCCGCAAGTCGTATCTCTTCGCGACCGGCGTGGTGATGGATGACATCGACACGCTCATTGAGTATGCGAAGGTCGGCGGCTTCGGGACCATCATTTTCCTGAAGGACTCGTGGCTCGCCAATCACGGGCATTTCGACATCAATACGAAGAGCTTCCCCCGGGGACTGGAAGACGTGAAGGAAGCGGTTCGCCGTATTCACGCCGCTGGGTTGGACGCTGGCGTGCATGTATTCGGCCCTTCGATCAGCCCCGGCGATCCGTACATCACGCCGATCCCGGACCCGCGCCTGGCTTCGGTCAAGTGCCCGCCGCTGGCGGAGGCGCTGGATGAGACGGCGACCACCATCGCGCTTACTGAAGCCCCGCCGCTGCCGCCGAATGGCCCGAAATCCATGGCCTTCCCCGGCTTTTCGATTCAGATCGGCAATGAGATCATCCAGTATACCGAGCAGGTGGAAGCGGGTATTCCATACAGGATGCTCAACTGCCGGCGCGGGGCATTCGGGACGAAAGCGACAAGCCATCCAGCGGGAGCCGAGGTCAAGGGGCTTCTGAGCATGTGGGGCTTCTTCCTGGTGGACCCGGACAGCACGCTCGCGGAGGAGGTTACCGGGAACTTCGCCAGGGTCTTCAACGAGTGCAACTTTGACTTCGTCTACTTCGACGCCAGCGATGGGATCATCGAGCCATATATCGACCGCTGGTACTACCTGAACAAGCTCCACAAGGGGTACTGGGACGGTATCGGGCGCGATGTCCTCTACCAGACCAGCAACGGTACGGGCAGCAACTTCACCTGGCATATCGTGCCACGGAGCGCCTCGGCGGACGGCCACGGGGACATCAAGGGCTACCTGGACGACCGGTGGCCGGGCATCTTGGGCATGGAAAGCAACCTGACGAAGGCGGACATTGGCTGGTACTACTGGTTCAGGGACTGCCGGCCGGATCAGATCGAGTACGTCTGCGCGAAGGCCCTGGGTGTGGATGGCTCGATCTCCGTGGAAACATCCCGCGAGGCTATGGACCGGCTCACCCAGACGCGCCAATTGTGGGAGACCATCGGGCGCTGGGAGCGCTGCCGGGCCGAAAGGCACTTCGGCGAAGCCGTGCGGGCGAAGTTCAGGGAGCCACAGAAGGACTTCCGGCTTTTCGGTAAAGGAGAGGGCGACTGGATCGTCTACCGCGCCGCCTACGAAGAACCGCGGTTGCTGGACATGCTCGACGGACTGGGCAACGTCTGGACCATCCACAACGACCTGGATACGCCCTGCGACCTGGGCGTTGAGCTGGTTCTGGGAGTGCGGCCTCGCGGTACGGGTGTTGACTACCAGCATGAGAACGCGGTGACGATCGAAGCCTTCGACGATGCGGAGAGCTTCCGCATGAGCGAATGGAACGCATTCGAGAAGTTCGTACAGGGCGGTGAGAAGAAGCTCACGGAGACCGGTCCGGTACGCGCTGATGTGACCCAGTCCTTCGCCGTCGTGCCCGATGCGCGGCCTGGCTCCGCCGCTCTGAAGTATGCTGCCACGAACTCTGGCGGACCCGGCGGTTGGGGCGGCATCGGCAAGCGTTTCGAGACGCCGGTTGACCTGTCGGGCTTCGAGGGCATCGGGCTCTGGGTGAACGGGGACGCGAACCAGGAGACATTGCGCATCCAGTTCCGTGATACCGCCGGTCGCAACCTGGACTTCACGCCGGTGGTCAATTTCAAGGGCTGGCGGGTGCTTGTCTTCGAGCTGCCGAAAACCGGGCCATTCGACCTGACGAAGGTGGAATACCTGGTGCTGTATTTCAACAACCTGTCGCCCAACTCATCGGCGAGTGTGATGTTCGACGAATTGCGCGGTCTGCCAGAGCTTACTGAACCGGGCGGGCTGGTAAACCCGATCCTGCGGGTGAACGGCCGCGACGTAGTGCTCCCGGTCAGCCTGAACCAGGGGCAGGCGTTCACGGTCGCAGGCCCAGACGGGGCGACGCTCTGGCCCGGCGGGATGGCGCCCGGTGAGAAGGTGGCGGTGGACACTGACGCGCTTCGCCTTGCACCGGGAGAGAACCGAGTGGAGCTTGCGCTTCCCGACGGCCAGACCTTCCCGGGCGATCTGCAGGTGCTGCTGTACCGCCTGTGGCCGATGGAGGCGGTGGAGTAGCGGCCGGTGGCGGCACTGGGGACTGGCGTCGGAACTCGAGGCGTTTCCGAGCTTGGTATCCTTGCCCATCGCCCCGGTGCCCGAACCGGGTATGGGCACCCGCTTGCGACCGCTTGCGGTCGCACCGCGATGCCAGTCCCCCGATCCGGGCCACACTCTCACCCACCACATCGGAGGTCCGCGGAATGGAACGGCGATCAACGCTCTTCCTTGCCGCTGCTGTCCTGGCGCTGGCATCCCCCTGTCTGGCGCGTGACCTGTACCGCAGCAACCTGGAGGCCGTCCCCGATGGCTCTGGCAGTGTGCCTGGTCTGAAGCTCGACTCAGGCCAGTTCACGGTGCGCGATGGATGGCTGGAAGTGCGCAGTGACAGGTCCAACCCCGTCATTCGGCTCGACGCTACCGCGGTTGGCGACTGCACCTTCCGCGCCACCGTGCGCGGGGCCCAGAACTGCCACTGGGCCGGGCTGGTGGCGCGCGGAGCGTACCGCCTGGAGATCAACCGCCAGTTTGTGCATCTGGCGCTGCTGCGGCTGGTCGGGGACGAGTGGCGGGTGGTTGCTAAGACGCCTGGCCCGCTGGAGCACGCGCGAAATACCCAGCAGTTCGAAATGCGCCTGGTCATCCAGGGCAACCGGGTGATGGGCTTCCTCGACGACAAGCAACTCATCGATTTCACGGACCCCGATCCGGTCTCTCCCGGCGGCGAGTTCAGCCTGGTGAGCGGTTGGGGGACGCGACTTGCCTGGCAGGGCATCTCCCTGAGCGACGAGCCTGACCTCACCCAGTGGCGCATGGACAGGCTCCCGAAGCGCTGCGACCCCGGTCTCATTGAGGTTACGCGGGTGCGCGGGAATGCCCCTGACAATGTGTACTTCGATAACGAGTTCCCCAACTTCACCGTGACCGTCCGCAACCCGTCGGACCAAAAGCGTGACCTGGCCCTGCGCTGGCGCGTGATCGACGTGCGCGGGCACGAGGTGGCCCGCGGAGACCAGTCAGTCTCCCTGGCCCCCGGAGCTTTCAGGGACTTGGACCTCTTGGCAGCCGTCAGTGCCCGGGGGTGCTTCAAGGTGGCCCTCGACGCCGGCCCAAGCGCGGGGAACGTGGCGTGGGTCGAGGACATCGGCAGCTTCACTGTGGTCTCGCGAGAGCTGTATGACCGCCCGCGCCACCCGGACTCCATCTTTGGCGGGCACATGGATGGCATCAATCTCGAATGGCACCTACAGGCGGGCCGGAAGATCGGCATCCAGTGGGCGCGCTGTCACAATATGATGCAATGGACGTGGTGGACGCGCATCCAGCCCAACGGACCGGAAGATTGGATCTGGGGGGATGAGGCCCAGGCGCTGGTGGACCGCCTCGGCTTTGGCACTCTCGGGCAGTTCCTCTACGTGCCGGAATGGGCTTCCTCCGCGCCGCCCGATGATACAGGCCGGCGCATCGCAAGCCCGCCGAAAGACTGGGAGCAGTTCGCCCGGTATGTGCGGGAAACGGTGAGCCACTACAAGGGAAGCATCCACGTCTGGGAGGTTTGGAACGAGCCGCACTACAGCGGATTCTGGCGCGGTACGCCCCAAGAGTACGCGAAACTCATCGAAATCGCGCACCGCGAGGCGAAGGCGGCGGACCCGGCCTGCATCATTCTTGGCGGCGGCGGGG
>Ga0067045_1004478_pt1 | contig 10417 bp, 2 predicted proteins | sample TerdegcTABiofilm_FD_59184 | JGI IMG/M metagenome (GOLD analysis project Ga0067045, IMG submission 59184) | Combined Assembly of (Gp0054472, Gp0054536) Wastewater bioreactor microbial communities from Singapore -Terephthalate degrading... | reverse complement strand
GGAGGACAGCGGCTGCTCTGCCACCGTAAAGTGTATGGTGTAGGTCAGCACGGCGCCGTCCTCGGCAGTGACTTCCACTTTGGCTGTTCCGGGCAGGGACGCGGCCTGAGTGATACGTACGGTTGCCTTGGAGTCATTCGGCGTTGCGCTGACGGCAGCTGCCGGGCTGCCGGGCTGAGTGCCGTAAGGCAGCTGGGCAGTATATTCATACAGGTTGTATACAAAGCCGGTAACGGTTTCTCCGCCTACTTTCAGATCGCTTAAAGCAGCGTCACCGGATGGTACGTAGTTGCTGACAGTGTTAACTGTCATTAATGCGCTGTCTCCCACATCAAAAGAAATTTCAAAGTCTATGGAATTTCCTTCGGTCAGGTTTAGTCCGGAGAGATAGGTTTCCTTTATGGTCAAGGTGTTCCCGCTTACGTTGTAATCCGCAGGTGATGCCAAATGAACTGGACCGTAGACCACATCAGTGACGGTACTTGCGCTGCCCCAGGATATGGTCGTGCTTACATCGCCGGGGCTATCCAGATCGAAAGTCACTGTTGTCGGGCTGACGGTTGCGCTGATGATTTGCGGTGTTGAATCGGATATATTGACGGTCAGCGTCGCCGCATCGCCCTTGTCAAACTCAACCGTCAGCACAAGGCTGCCTGCCGGCTGGGTGGCCAGATACTCCTTCTTTATGGTCAGGATATTTCCGTTTACAGCATAGTTTTCCGTTCCAATGGACGCTCCGGCCTTCTTGACATCGGTAACGGCTGCGGCGTCATTCCAGGTGATGGTGGTTTCCACATCCGCCTGGTTGGCCGGGTTCTTGTCGAAATCAGCAGATACCGGAGAAATAACGGCATTCTCTACCGTCTGGCCCTTAACGGTCACCTTGAAGGTTTTTATTGCCGCATTGCCGGAAGAGTCCTCAGCCATGCAGGTTACAGGTGTAGTCCCCACAGGGAATACCGAGCCCGGCGCCCTTGAATAGCTGGCCGCAACCGGACCGTCCACCAGGTCCGTGGCAGTAGCGGTAAAATTGACCGCCGAGCCGTCGGGTCCTGTCGCGTCCACTTCTATATCGTCCATGGAAGCAAATGTTGGAGGAGTCGTATCCTGTACTTTGACCTTAAAGCTGGCCGTGGCGCTGTTGCCCGCTTGATCCACGGCGGTAACAATCACGGTAGTTTCACCCAACGGGAATATCGAGCCCGGTGCTTTGCTGTAGGTCACAGGCACTTCGCCGTCCACGGCGTCAATGGCCCTGGCCGCAAAGTTCACCACCGCCCCGGCGGAGGAAGTCGCCTCGGCCGTGATGTTCCCCGGCGTCCCGATGGACGGCGGCGTGGTGTCAGGCGGCGCCGCTCGGTTTATGGTTACGGTGTAGATTTTGGTGGTTTTGCCGTCCGGCGCGGTGACTGCAACCTCAACTTTGTTTGCTCCCACACTGAGGGGCGCTTCTATCCAGCCGCAGTAATCCACTGTGTATGAAGTGACATTCCCGTTTGCATCCGTGTCGATGCTGTACGGGTATTCTGCCGTAGCCCCGTTGAAGGTCAGAGACGCTCCGGGGTACATGGGTTTGGCGCGGAGGTGGATTTTGTCCGCCTCGCTCCTCACGTTGACGGTGTAGGCGTATTTTGCAAAATCGTAAGTCGGATTCAACCCTTCTATGCTATTTTTGTCTATGCTTACCTGCAGTCCGCTGTTATTGTGCATCCAGGCGTTCACAGAAGGGGAGCGCAGGATGGTGATGTTGTAAGTCTTGCTCGCCTGCAGGTTCGGAGATCTGACGGTCAGCGTCAGATCGATGGGGTCAAATGTTTGTATGGCGCTCACTTCGATCAGGCACTGGTTTGACATTGGAACAGTATTGACAAAGTATTTGTTGCCTGGATTTGGATAGCTCACGTCAACTCGTGAACCGCTTGACGCGTATGGCAGCGTTATCTTGACCTGCCCCGGCAACCCCGGGTACGCGAGGGCAGTAGCGCCATCGCCCGGGGTATACGGGATCTTGAGCACATAACTTGTTATCTGCTGACTGAACGGCTGGTCGAAACTGCCGCAGTCCGCAGTGATGCCAGAAAGATCGGCAATCATTTCCGGCGGCGTCGGCCGCGTCACATTGAGCCTGTATGTCTCAGTGTCGCCGTTCGCCGCCACAACGGTTATCGGGATCTTATTCAATCCGTAACCCAGGGCGGCTGTTCCGCGTCCTTGATACTTGGGATAGGAGTCATACCCGTTGATGAGGGCATAAGCATCCCCGTCGGCAGGCCTCGCATATATGTTGATGTTCGATACATCGGAAGCCACGTTCAAAGAGTACTCGTTTTTGCCGGGCTCCAGCGTAATCGGCGTCTGGACGCCGCCGGAAATTTCATAGCTGAGATCCAGCAGACCCGTTTGGCCGCTGGATCCGTTGACCATGAGCACATACGTGGTTTTACTGCCGGCGGGGTCGGTGACATAGACGGGAATGGCGTAACGGGAGCTACTACTGAACTGGCCTATTTTTGTCCAGCCTGTTGCGGAAACGCTGAACAGCGCATCCGACCACGGATCGTCGTAAGATACGTCGGCACCCGCTGAAAGAGGCGCTGCGGTTATATAGACCCTGGCATTCTCATTTACAGTAAAACCATGACCGATGACAGCAGGATCGAATTCTATGACCGGCGCGTCTTCTCCGTCGCCTATCTTGACCGCCAGCCTCGTAAGTGGAACGCCGGCACGGATCACGTTAATGCTATACATCTTTTGCGTCACGCCGTCCTGGGCGGTGACGACAATCTCAAAGTTGTTGTCCCCCGGCTTGAGTTCCACCGTTTTGTCCACGCCGCAGTCCCCGGTACCTTCCCCGTTCAGCGTCACAACGGCGTGCGGCTCGCTGGCCCCGGCGTGGATGCTGATGCTTGCGACGTCCTCATTGACGCTTACGGTGTAGGATGTTGTATTCTTGTCAAAGGCCGGGTCCAGAGCGCCCTGGTTTACGCTCAGCTCGGCAAGGGTGGCGTCTTCGGACGGCGCCCGGTTCACTTTGACCGTGTAGGTGTTCGTGTCGGTATAGTCGCTGACCTCAAAGGCGATGATGTTTTCTCCCACATTGAGGAAGGTTTCGAATGTCTGCCCGCTGGACCAGGGCACGCCGTTCACCTTGAGGGCGGCGGCTATATCTTCCAACACCGGAACGAACTTGACGCTGGTATAGTCAAGCGGCAGGTTCATGACATAATTGTTCTGGTCGGAACTAAACCCATCGGCAAAGGGCAGATATGTCGGTGAAGTCAGGGACTTGAGCTTGATGGAAGGGCTCTGTTCTACCTTCAGTTTGTAATCCTTCACCGTCGTCCCGTCTTCCGCCCATACAGCGATCGGTATCTCCGCGTCGAACCCGTTGAGGGTAACCGTATAGGGCTGATTTGCATCCACCGGATTGCCGTAAATCCTCACTTTGGCGCCGGGGCTCTGGGGCTGGACATGAAGAGTGATGCCGACTGTGTTATAAGGTATAAACACCTTGTAGTCGGTATCTGTATCGTTCAGCTCGGGCACTAGGGCACGCTGCTCATCGCCGATTTTTACATCCAGCTTCTTTAAGTTCGCGTTTGATGAAAGGTGCTCGGTGTAAAGTCCTTCTATAGTGCCGTGAAATTCCTCCAGGATCAGCTTGAGCAGGCTGGTATCCAAGCTGGCCCCGCCCTGGACTCCCAGCTCCACGCCCTCGCCCAGGCTGACGCCGCCGCTGGCGCCCACCGAAATGTCGATGCCTGCTTGGGCCAGGCCCGTCACGTCGTCAAACTGCAGTTCTCCCAGAGAAGCTACGAAGAAGATCATTTCGGGGTTGGTTTCCATGTACACGGAGGCCCCGCCGTCCACCGTCACCACCGCTTCCGCTCCCAGGTCGGCGCTGGCGCCCGCTCCAAGGTCGAGGCCGAACATGGACCCGTCGATGCTTTTGATAAACTCGAGCAGGTGCTCTGTGCTACCTCCCATGTACGACTCGATGTTCTGCAAGGGTTCCAGGCTGCCTTCCCTGGCGGCTTGAAGCATGGCCCGGTTTAGCCCCCTGAGACATTCAATATATGCCCCAGCCGCCTCTACGAGCGGTTTGGCCGAAAGCTCTGCAGTAAGCTGCACATAGAGGGGCGTGCAGATGTCAAAGCTCAGCACCGTTCCCTCCGCCAGGTTGTCAACCACCTCGTCCAGCTTGTCAAGCTGGTCGGGCACATCCTGGTCCACATTGCCGCTCAGCATGTTGCCCAGTAAAAGCGCCAGGCCTTCAACGGTATCGCTGATGAATTCTCCATTGGCAGCGCTCACCAGGGCTTCCCCGCCAGGAATGGAGGCCTCGGCGGCAAACAGGTTGAAGGAGCTTTCTGTGCCGCCGTCACCGCCTCCCGAGGTGCTGCCTTCTCCCGCTAAGTCAAGGGATAAGGAAATGCCGACACTGGTTTGGGCAACTGCCCCCACAGTGTCATTGACGATATTTTCAAATACCGGTTTTGCGCCGTTTTCCCAGGAGTTTTGGAGCCTCGCGGTCACTTCTTCCAAGGCTTCACTACTGAGATCGCCGCTTAACACACAGGACGCAATCCGATGGACATCGTTGGTCATTACTTCCGCGTTTTCTAATAAACCTGCTAAAGCATCAACTCCAATGTTTGCCGCCGCATCCAAGGGCAGTTCCAGGTACAGCCCGCCGGAAGCGCTGATGCCCGGCCAGACGGTATCCGCCACCCCCAGCCCCACCAGCCCGGCGATATCCACGCCTAGGGTAACCGAACCGATGGCCCCGGGGTTTTCAGCAGAGCAAAGCTGCAACTGGTCAATGGCCGCTTTGATGACCCTGGCCGCCGCCTCGGAGCCGAGTTCGCCTTTTTCCGCCTCTGCAATCAGGGCTCTATTCATGGCGATCATAGTCTGGTTGGCTACTCTCTGCGCCTCTTGAGGCGACACTCCCACCGAGAAGCTGGCCTTGGCCTCGCCCTCGATGGATACCTCCGCATCCGCCGTTCCCTTCAGGCTTACCTCAAAGTTCAGGTTTACCTGGGTGTCGGTCATACCGCCGATTTCAACCTTTATGTACTGCTCCTCCTGGCTTCCCCAGGGGATATAGCCCCGCGCATATACCGTGGGCATATCCATCCCGAAAGGCAGCCGGGCATGGATATAGTCCTTCCCGTTGGGGGTGATGTCATAGAAAGCAGTGGTTATGTGCCCGGGATTTTCAAAATGGGCCGCATTCCCCCCGCCCAGTGGGTCGTCATTGGCGATGCCGTAAACGGCCTGGCTTCCGCCGGGGCCATCCACCCACATGCACAGTGAGATGTAGTCCCCTTGCTTCTTCGCCCAGGCTCTCGCTCCCAGGTCGCTGCCCGAATACCCAGGTATCGGCACGGCAAAATCAACGTCGAAGTCGAAGGGTACGGCCCCCAGAATTTCGGTAACAACGTTGCCGGTTTCCGCAATTTTCTGCAGCACAGGCATGATTGCGGAAAGCTGCGCTGCCGCCTCTTCCGCCTTTGCTTTGGCGTCGTCTATGACCATCTGCGGTACTTTCTCCATCACCGGCAAAGTGCCGTTTACCGCATCTTCCACCGCGTTGGCCACATCGTCCACCAGATCCTTCATACCCGTTTGTTCAAGAGCTTCGTTGGCCAGTTCCTCTACTGACGGAAACGCATATGCCTGCACAGGCATAACAAGATTCACCATCAGCAACAGGACAAGGGATAAAGCCAGAAAAGAACTGGTGCTTCTTTTCCTGCGTCGTCTGCCATTCATAAAATTTTCCTCCTTCCAGATTGGCATAAGCGATCATCATAATGCCTTTTCAAGCAATACATTTTGCTCGCGGAATATTATAGCAGACCAACCTTTAGGCTCTATCCCTTTTTACCTTTAGGGAAGGTAAAGATGAAAATTTTTTTGTATTCAGGAGGCAGGAGTCAGAAGATAGAAGTTAGAAATTTGGAAGTCAGAATTGAGAATACGGAAGCCGGATTATGGAACCGGAATGCGGGCAATAAAAAACACAGGCTGCTTGCTTAAGCCTGCGTTTGAAGTCAGAATAAAACAGCGTTTTTCTGAGGTCATATATTGAATATCGAATTCTGAATACTGACTGCTGACTTCTGACTACTGCCTTATGCCAGTTCTTTTTGAATTTTCGCAAGCTCCCGGCGGATTTTTTCCGCCAGCTCCCCGGCTCCCTCAAGGGCGCCGGCATCGGCCTTTTCCTCCATCTCCCTGCACAGGGCGGCGAAGGAGGCGGCTCCGATAAACTGCCCGCTTGATTTCATCCCGTGGGAGAGCAGCCGGACACTCAAGGCGTCTTTTTCCTTAAGGGCGGCTTCCAGCGCGGCAAGCTTTTCCGGCATATCCCGCAGGAAGGCGGCCAGCACCCGGGACAAAAGCGTCGGGTCCGCACCTACCGTTTGCAGCAGCTCCGCCTTTTTTTCCTCCGGAACAAAGGAGGGGAGAATGATCTGGCTTGCGACATCGGCCTCGGCAAAAGCGCTCCCCAAAACCGCCCCCCCGCTTTTCACGGCGCCCGGCAGCCAGCGCGCCAGCGCGCCGGACAGGACGTCCAGCAGGACGGGCTTGCTTATGTAATCGTCCATGCCGGCGGCAAGGCTCCTTTCCTTTTCCTCAAGGGATACGCCGGCGGTGACGGCGATGATAGGGGTATGCCTGTTTCCCCCGGCCTCCAGCCTGCGGATAGCTGCCGCGGCCTGAAATCCGTCCATGCCCGGCATGCGGCAGTCCATCAAAACCAGGGCATAGTTCTTTTGGGAAAACATCTCCACCGCTTTCTGCCCGCCGGCCGCGGTTTCCGCCTCCAGCCCCAGCTTGCCAAGCTGCATGGACAGCACCCGGCGGTTGAATTCAAAATCATCTACAACCAGCACCGACCCCGGGCTGTTTTCCCACAGGTATGACGCCGTTGTCTCGCTGCCGGAGGGCTTTCCGTCCTCCAGGGCCGGCTTGGCATCGGAAATCTTTAAGGGAACGGTGAACTTAAACAGCGAGCCAACTCCTGCGGTTGTCTCAAAGGCGATGCTGCCGCCCATCAGCTCTGCCAGGCGCCTGCAGATGGAAAGCCCGAGGCCGGCGCCGCCGTGTATGCTGTCCGTCCGGGAATGTCCCTGGGTAAAGGGCTGGAAGATGCTCCACCTTATTTCCTCCGGTATGCCGGGGCCGGTGTCTTCAACCTCGAAGGTAATTTCAACCGTCGGAATACAGGGGTCAGAATTCAGGAGGCTGGAGCCAGAAGCCGGATTTAAGCGCCGCTTCGTGGCAGGTACGTTTCTGTTATCCGGTGTCAGATCCCTGTTTTCCGCCATATAAGCCCGCAAGGTAATGCACCCCTTTTCGGTAAATTTGACGGCGTTGTTCAAAAGGTTCAAAAGCACCTGGCGCAGGCGCAGCGGGTCACCCCTGAGGACCGCCGGGACAGACGGGGAGAATTCGGAGACAAAGCCCAGGCCTTTTCTGGCGGCCATGGGTTCGATGAGGCTCGTCAGGTAGCGCTCCATGCTTTTTGTCTCAAAATCCTTTTCTTCCAGTGAAACGGCGCCCTTTTCTATCCTGCTCAGGTCCAGCACGTCGTTTATAAGGGAAAGCAGAAGGTTTGAGCAGTCCCTGACCACCGAAACATACTCTCTTTGTTCCTCATTTAAGGGAGTGGCCTCCAGAAGCTCCAGCATGCCCAGCATGCCGTTCATGGGAGTGCGGATTTCATGGCTCATGGTGGCTAAAAAATCGCTTTTGGCGCGGCTGGCGCAGTCAGCTTCCTCCTTGGCCCTGACCAGGTCGGAGGTCCTTTCCTGCACGGTGTTTTCCAGGTTCCGGCTGTATTCCTCCAGCCTTTTAAGGGCTTCGCTCCTCTCGCCGTCCAGCTTTAAGAGCTCGGTATTTTTGTCCCGCATTTCCTCCGAGAGCTTTTCCACGGTGGCAAAGGAGCGGGAGAAGCGCATGGACAGGACGCAGCACTGAAAAAAAATGAAGACGAACACGCCGAAATCGCCGATGTAGGGGCCCCACAGGATATCGTTGGAAACCAGGGAGTCGTTGACGACTGCCAGAACAAGGGCCGCGGTGCCGGGAAGGAAGAGGGCGGCGCCCTCGCGTTTCCTGGCTATGGCGCGGATCAGGACGGCGCCCAGAACAAAAAGCAGCAGGGCGACGGCATACGCCTCATAGAACGGCATGAGCCAGGTGTACACCTTGGGCGGGGTCAGCAGCACAATGAGGCTTGAGGCGGCGCCGACGGCCCAGGCGGCTGCGGCAAGCTTTGCGGGCATCTCGTCGGGATACAGTATTTTCATAAACTGGATAAAGGCCGGAAGCGCCAGGTAAAATCCGAGGTACTGCACGATATAGATGGCGTTCCAGCTCAAGCCGGGAAGATAGCTTAAAATGAAAATCTCGCCTGTGACGCTGGCCCTTGCCGCTATGAATAAGCAGAGCAGGGCGCAGAAAAGAGGAGCCCTGTCCTTACGGCGCAGCAGGTAAAGCCCCAGGTGGTACACGGCCATGATCAACAGGCCGCCGCACAAAAAGAGGGTGCTGAAGGCCTGTTTTTCCCGCAGCGCCTGGAGCTGGCCGGGGGTGCCCATTTTGATGCCGGTCCAGATGCCCCCCTTGCGGTGGGTGAAGTTGGCGATCTGCAGGATGATTTCAACGGTCCCGGCGTCATTTTGGAAATTGACAAGCCGAGGAAAGGCCTGGGGCAGGGTTTCGTCTTTGTTTGTCCCTACTCTGCCGTTTTCCGAGAGAAGCTCGCCGTTGACCCACAAGCGGTAGGAAGTGGCAAAATCCAGTATTTTAAGGCCCATCACCGGTTCACCGGCATTGGTATGGATAACAAGCCGGTAGGTGGCATAACCCTCGCCCGGCAGCTTTTGCCCCTTCTCGCTCCCCGGCGGCGCATAACCGTTCCAGGTGCCGGGAACGCGAATATATCCGGTCCGGGAGACTGCCCCGTCCCCTTTAAAATCTTCGGGGCTCAGAAGCTGCCGCCAGTAGAATTCCCACTCGCCTTCCAGGCTCAAAACGCCATCTCGCCCGAAGGACCAGTTCCTGAGATCAAGTACGCCTCCTGCGGCCCGGGGAGGCTGCGGCGCCTTCGACGACAGATGGCCTGATATGTAAAAGGCCGCGGTTCCCAGGACTACTGCGGCCAGGAGAAGAAATACTGCTGTTTTCAGCTTTCCCGCATTGCTCAAGAAATGCACCTCCCATTTCCAAAAACGGCGCCGGAAGTCATGCGCCCCAAACCGTTTCCATAGTTATGCGGAAACAAAATACCTTCAAATTTGCAGCATATCAATGAAATATGCTATAATTTGATATATATTGATATTATAGCAGATATTTGAGGGATATTGAACTTTTGATTCATCCGGCGCCGGATGTTCAGGAAGGAGGCGGGAATCTTGGCAGGCGAAAAAATCATGATTGTGGACGATGAGGCGGTTGTCCATGAGCTTCTTACCCATTATCTTGAAAGAGAAGGCTTCAAGGTGTTTTCGGTTTACAGCGGAAGCCATGTCCTGGACAAAACCGCCTTCCACAAGCCCGACCTGATATTGCTGGACATTCTGCTGCCGGGGCTGGACGGCCTTGAAATCTGCCATGAGCTCCGCAAAAAATCCGATGTGCCCATTATCTTCATCACCTCAAGGGACGCTCCCCATGAAGTGGCGCTGGGGCTTGGCATCGGCGGGGACGACTATGTCAAAAAGCCCTTCAACCCTGTGGAGGTGGTTGCCAGGGTCAGGGCGCAGCTGCGCCGCTTCCGGAATCAGTGCACATTGCAGGAAGATGAGCCTGTCGTCCTTGCGTTTGGCGACCTGCGCATCAACCTGTTCGACCGTACCGTGGAGATGAAAGAGGAACGGGTGGAGCTTACCGTCAAGGAGTATGACTTGCTTCTTTTTCTGGCCCAAAACCCCAACCGCTACTTCAGTTCCGACCAATTGATCGAGGCGGTGTGGAATCATCCCGGTCCATCAGCCAGAAAGCTTTGATGACCCATATCAGCAACCTGCGCAAAAAGCTGGGGGAGGACCCCGACAGCCCCAGGTACATTGCCACGCTGAAAGGGGTCGGCTATATGTTCAGCAGCCGCTAGACGCGCTCTTTCACCGGACATCTTGCAGAGTTTGTATCCGGTCCGATACAATCCGTGTTTGACAGTTGTTCTTTTTCTGCCGTTAAAATATTCATAGAGTGGGAGGTTCGCCTTGACGGTTCACCATGGCCTCTCCCCCGGTTCACCAGAAGGACAGACCGCCCCCTTGGCGCGGCAATAAGCTTTTTCACCATCCGTCCCGCGCAGCCGATTACTGCACATAATACATGCAGCTGCTCTTGCCGCCGTTTTCCCGCCACCTTTGCTCCTTGCGAATCCAGC
>Ga0067045_1032337_pt1 | contig 10418 bp, 8 predicted proteins | sample TerdegcTABiofilm_FD_59184 | JGI IMG/M metagenome (GOLD analysis project Ga0067045, IMG submission 59184) | Combined Assembly of (Gp0054472, Gp0054536) Wastewater bioreactor microbial communities from Singapore -Terephthalate degrading... | reverse complement strand
CAAAACTTGGTTGGCATTTCTTTTGCTTCTAACACAGCATCTCCTGGTTTTGTTTTATTGTCTAATACAACATCAGCATAGTAATACATGTTTTTACCGCTCGAATGGCGTGGCTCAACAGATGATGAATATTCATAACCAGTTACAGCTATGACCTTAATTTTTCTTTCTTTCGCTACTTTTGCCATTTCAATCGGAACGGCATTTCGGCCTGATACTGAAACAACAATTAATACATCTCCAGGACGAATAGGAGTATAATCCAAAACTATTTCAGCATAACCACTTAAGCGTTCAATTTTACTCGTTATCCCAAAAGGATTGGTCTGAAGAGCTTCCAAACCTGGAATAAAAATCGCATTAATGAGCATTAAACCTCCGGCGCGTAAATAAATATCTTGCATTGTTGTTGAAGAATGCGTACTCCCCCAGGCAAAAATCCTTCCACCATTTTCTATCGCATCAGCAAGAATGATTGCTGCTTTTTTCAAATTTTCTTCTTCTTCATTTCCAATTCGATCTAATAACCCCTTGACAATATCAATATATTCCTTTGAGTATTTTCTCATTTTCTTCCCCTTTCTTATTCTTTTTTATTATTCCAATCGTTAATTTTAACCAACAATTTTAAAAATAATCATATTTCTTTTTTTTGAATTCAAAAAATTAAATTAGTGATAAACTGAATTAAAAGCACTTCCGCAAAAAAGGAACAATGCTTCCTAACAATCCCGCCAATCCGCCCGTTTCTGCTTTTACAATTTGAATATTTCCATTCTCACCAATGAGTTGGATATATTGATTAAAATAATTCGAACTCAATTTATAAAACTCATTTCTACATTCATAAATAAAAAATTCTCCTGCTTCAACTTGACCACCTGTTAAAGCTATTATCTCAGGAAAAAATATCGAAGCAAGATTCACAAGTAATTGTGCTACACGATGGCTAATAATCGATAATATTTCCATAGCATCTGCATCATTCTGTTTTTTAGCTGCTTCAATAATATCAGACGAATAACAAAATTTCTTTTTTAAGCCCCTTTTCTCGATTAGATCTTCAATTGCTTTTACACCACAAAGAGCTTCTGCAGACCCGTACACACCACTCGCATCACAAATAGGAGAATTTATATCTAAAATCATTCGACCTGAATCTCCAGATATCCCATTTATAATAATCAGCGGTCTCCCGTTATTGACAAACGTATGTCCAATGCCAGTTCCTAAGGAAACATACAATAACCTTTTTGCTTTTTGACCAGTCCCAAATTGGTATTCACCTAAACTATGAGCAACTAAGTCATTGATGACGGAAACTTGGAGATTGTACTCATTTAAAAAGAATTTCTTAAAGTTGATTCCATTTAAAAAGGGTAAATTAATAGAAAATAAAGTTCCTGACCCATCACTTTTTTGTAATCCAGGCAGTGATATACCTATTCCTGAAATGACTTGATTCGCTTTGTTTATAATTTCATTTGTTTTCTCGACTAATAAACTTAAAAATTTTTCTTTCGTTAATTCAATATCACGATTGTACAATCTTGTTAAATGATAAAGGTTCCCCTTGCTGTCTATTAGTGCAATTTTTGTATTCGTGCCTCCAACATCAATACCGATATAATAGTTGGTTTTTCTCCGACCAGATATGTTTGAAAAAGTCGAATTTTTGTTTTTATTCTCATTTTGAGATGTCATTTTATTTTCCTTTTAATGACTTTCTATAAAAATTCATTTGGTCCTAAAAACTGATAAGTAATTTTTTATTTATATTAACACGTCTTTTATCCTGAAAATACCATCTTATAAATTCCCCCATTGAGGGAAGTTAGGGGGGTGAGCTTTTCATCAGCCATCCTGAGCGGTGCTTTCCCGCTTGAGGATCTCATCTGACAACGAAGCTGTCATCCTCCGAGGCTTCGTATTAAGATGCCGTGAGGATCTCATTTTTTTGATTCTTTTTTTATAAAAACTTCAAAAGGATGAGATTCTCACGTCGCATAAGACGCTCCTCAGAATGACAGCGTGGGTGGATGAGATTCTCACGTCGTCCGGTAAAAAACATCGGACTCCTTAGAATGATTGAATGGGTAAATGAGATTGCCACATGACTATATTCCTCGTAGTGACAGAGCAGGGAAAAGTTCAAATCCCCCTAACCCCCTTATCTAAAGGGAGTAATTGATTTCTGAACTGTATTTTCATCCTCAAATGCTGCTGTCATGCAGCATGAGGGTCTATTCTGAAAATACAGGTATGTTTTTTATAGATCTTATAGAGAGCAACCAACTGGGATCGCATCCTAGGCTTTCACCCTCATCCTGACCTTCTTCCATCAAGGGAGAAGGAACGAGTTTTTTTTCTCGCCCCTCCGTTGGAGAGGCTTTATTCCTTTTTCCCCTCCCCTGGTGGGAGAGGCGTAGGTGAGGAGGAAGACATTTTCATCCTCAATTGGTGCTACGAAATGGAGTAAAAGTCTATTCTTATTTTTTGTTCCTTTAAATAAACCAATCTTATCTTATTTTTTCAAATGCTTTTTGCTACAATAGAGAAGAATGAGCATATGCAATGTAAAATAATGCTTATAGTTGTAAGCACGAATTCTATTATTGAATGGTTCTATCCAACAAGGAGGCGTTAAGCATTTCATTACCTTGTAACCATCTTTATTTTAAAAAAAACTTAACTGAAACTTTTCAAAGACTCAATGAACTCTATAATCGGCAAGGATTGAACAAAATTTACGCACAGATGAATATTCCCAGTCAAAGTCTCTTGAATTATCGTAAGTCTTTCCCCCCTGGTGAAATCAATTCTCCCCATACTGAAGATAGTATTGATTTTTGGTTTAAATATTTTAATGAACGACTGGATATTGAAGACGATTCTATGCCTTGCTGTTATTTATCTGAGTTTGATCAAGGACTTTACGCTGGTTTGGTTGGTGGAGAAATAAAATATATTACTTTTTCTTATGATGGGCTTATTTCATCAATGGTTAAACCTTTTATTGATGATATTCATTCTGTTAGCAATTTAAAAATAAATACTGATCATTGGCTATTTAAAGAATATGTCAATAAACTTAAGATTTTTGCCGAAAAAGCCAAAGGAAACTTTGGAATCAGTCATTTTATTCTTATTGATTCTTTAAACTTCCTTTTTGAGCTTCGAGGAGCGACACAATCTTATTTAGATGTGATCGAGAACCCAGAATTAGTGCAAGTCGTAATTGATTTTGCTTTAAAATTAAACCTTCTGATTCAGAATACCTTTTTTCAAGAGATTGGTTTGTTTAATGGGGGGACTTTTAGTACCCATGTTCAATGGATTCAAGGAAGAGTCATATCAGAAAGTGTAGATCCTTTTCATTTAACATCGGTTGATTTTTTTGAAAAATGGGGCATAGAACCAGTCGAAAAAATATTTTCTTTTTATGATGGGGGAATAATCCATTTACATAGCAATGGACGCCATCTATTAAAAAAGGTATCACAAATAAAAGGTATAAAAGCGGTTCGCTTAGTTGATGAACCGGGGAACCCACCCACTATATCCATTTTATCTTCTTTGCATCCAAAACGTAACTCGATTCCACTTGTTATATCGGTTCCTTACCAAACCTTTATTTCTCTTCTGAAAAAGCATCAACTTTATGGAAACATATTCTATATGGTCGATGAGGTTCCAGATATTAACACTGCCAATAATCTTATGGAGAAAGTAAGATCTTATATTACTGAATAAAATTTTGAATAATAAAAATTAAAAAATATTTATTATAAAAGGAATTATAAAAGTTTAATCAAGAAGGATTCATCAATTCCCTTTTTATAGGTAAATGTTTAAACTTCGAGCAGATTTTTTTAAAATTAAATGAGGAGGTGATATTGTTTTCAAGAAATTTAGTAAATATCTATATTTAAAAAAACTACAAATTAGAAGGAGGGATATTCAATGAAAAGGGTAGCATTATATTTTATTTTTATCATGTGTGGGATTTTGTTTGTTTCTGCTTTTGCTTTTGGGGGTGAATACTTTTATGGTAAATTCTTCGCCACCAAAGAAGATATTTTAAACTCTTTTAAGCAATCGAATATCAATTGGCGCCAATTCGAAGGTGAATCGATAACTTTCATTGGGAACGCTGAGCCAAATCAGGAAAGTATTATGCAATTGGTTAATGTATTTGAAGAATTAACTGGGATTAAAGTGACACATGAATTAGTGAGTGAAGAAAATTTAAGACAAAAAATAACAGTCGATCTAACCGGAAGAACTGGCATTTACGATGCAATGTTGATTGATCCTGGTTATTTAGCTTTATACGATAAGAGTCAATCTCTGGAAGATTTGAGTGTTTATATTAATGACCCAACCATTACTGATCCAAACTGGTACCAATGGCCAAGTGATTTTCCAGAACAATTTATCAAAATGGGTCAAATCAATAATATTCAATATGGTGTTCCTCTTCATCTTTCTGGAACACTAATGATTTATCGAAAGGATCTTTATGAAGAAAAGGGCATACCTGGTCCAGCAAAAACCTTTGACGAACTTTGGGATCATGCTTCGAAGCTGAATAATCCAGATGAGTATTACGGAATTGCCATGAGGGGTATGGCTGGAGCTGGATTAAATATGTTTATCTGGACGACCTTCCTCAAGTCGTTTGGTGGACAATGGTGGGATGAAAATTGGAAACCCATGCTGGACTCTCCAGAAGTTATCGAATCAGCTAAATTCTATTCTGATATTCTCAAGAATTTCGGACCCCCAGGTGTATCAAGCTGGGAATGGTCGAAAATTTTATCAGGATTACAATCAGGAAAGGTTGCTATCACAATCGATACTCCTGCTTTTGGAATTTCAATAGAAGATCCAGAACTATCAAAAACTGCTGGAAAATGGGGTTATGCTCCTCAACCAGCAGGAAGAGCAGGAATAACCATGGATCCATTTGCTTGGTATGTCGGTATTAATAAGGATTCCAAACATAAAAAGGCTGCTTGGTTGTTTATTACCTGGATGACCAGCAAGGAAGTCCAAATGGCTATTGGAGGACCGACTATTTACGTCAGTCGTCTTTCAGTAAATGGAGATCCTCGGTGGCAAGAAGATCATCCTTGGTTAGCAGGGTGGCAAACTGCCTTAATGGAAAACGTGAAATATGCCGATCCTGATTGCCGACCTCGTATACCAGAATACCCAGAGATTGGAAATGTCGTGGGTGTAGCGCTCCAAGAAGTTATATCAGGACAAAAGAATGCTGAAGATGCCATGAAAGAAGTAAATAAAAAAGTATACGATATTCTTGATAAGGCTGGATATTACAAATAAACTTTCTGCTTTAATAAACCAGGAGCGAACCCTATCGTTCCTGGTTTATTTATTTAATGCTTTTTATCGAAGGAGAAGAAGATGAGGACAAGAAAAGTAGAAATTTTCGCCTTTATTTTACCTGGTTTACTGTTTCTCATAATTTTCAGCCTTTATCCAACTCTTTTTACTTGGTATACCAGTTTTCGGGATTTTAGCATCTTCTCGAATAATTTTAATGGTTTGCGAAATTATTTCGAGCTTTTTAAAGATAATGTTTTTTATATCTCGTTAAAAAATTCGCTTCTTTATGTTATCTTTGCAGTTGGTTTTGAATTTATTATTGGAATGTTAATTGCGCTGCTTTTTAATCAAAATTTTAAAGGAAAATCTATCGCTCTTATATTTATTATGCTTCCTATGATTATCCCTCCGGTTGTAAGTGCACTATCCTTTTATATGATGTATGATCCAACCCTTGGGTTAATGAATTATATTTTAAAAAATCTTTTTCATATCAGTGGGTTTTCTTGGCTTACTGATCCGAAAACAGCAATCTGGGCTGTCGTATTAATCGATATTTGGCAGTGGACACCCTTTGTCAGTTTAGTTCTTTTGGCTGGTTTACAATATCTCCCCAAAGAAACCCTTGAAGCTGCCCGAATTGATGGAGCAAACTCCATTCAAATATTCTTTTCCATTACTATTAAATTGATGAGGAAAATTATCATGATTGCACTTCTTTTCCGAACTGTTGAAGCTTTTAAGGCATTTGAGAGCATTTTCATCACCACTAAAGGTGGGCCTGGTTATAATACACGAACACTCAATATCTATGCTTATATTAAAGGGTTTGAATTTATGAAATTCGGAGAAGCTGCTACCCTTGCAATCTTAATGCTCTTTGTTTCAAGTTTCCTCATTTCTATTTTTAGAAAATTTTTCTCGAAAGAGGAAATTAAATGATGAAGAGAAAAAATGTGCTTCAAGTTGTTATTTATGTCTTAGTCATCTTAGTGGTTCTCCTCTTCTTTATCCCCATCTATTGGATTGTTATCACTTCATTTAAAAGTGGAGCAGATGTTTTTGATTACCGTTTTCTCTTTAAACCCATTGTTAATAATTATCGAAATGTTTTAAAAGAGGCCAGTTTCCAAAAATATTATTTAAACAGTTTAACCGTCGCTTTAATTTCTACCCTTTTTGCAATGATAATCGGGTTTGGTGTTTCATATGGATTTTCTCGTTTTTCTATTACGAAAAAAGAGGCACTTTCGTTTTATATTCTCTCTATGAGAATGATCCCTCCTATTGTTGTAGCAATTCCATTTTTTCTTATGTTTAGATCTATCGGCCTCTATGATAGTTATCTCGGTTTAATCTTAATCTATATCGCTTTTAATCTTCCTTTTGTTATCTGGGTATTACGTGGTTTTATTGATGAAGTTCCAATAGAACTTGAAGAAGCGGCAATGATAGATGGTTGTAGTCGTTTGAGAGTTTTGAGGTATGTTACAATACCCATTTCTTTTACTGGAATTCTTGCAACTGCGGTTCTTTGTTTTATTTTTGTTTGGAATGAATTCTTTTTTGCTTTAATTCTTACCGGTGTGAACCGCCGTACGGTTACGGTTGGTGTTTATAATTTTATAGGTTTTGCTGAAATATCTTGGGGACAAATGTGTGCTGCATCACTTTTAGTGAGTATCCCAATTATCATTTTTGGTATTATCGTTCGTAAAAACCTCATTAGCGGATTAACTTTCGGTGCCTTAAAGGAGTAAAAAATATGACTTCCAAAGAAAGAGTGTTGTGCGCCCTCAGGAAGATCAAACCGGATCGAGTACCAATTTATAACTCATTTACGCCTCAAATAGCAGAACGCCTTTGCCACCATTTTCGTTGTTTACCAAATGAACTTGACGAAATCATAGGAAACGATGTGAAACGGATTTCATTTAGTCCACCACGTAGTTTCCATGCTACAATCCTAACTGATGGAAGCTTTACAGATGAATGGGGAATTGTCTATAAACGAGTCGGTTATTACGATGAAATGATCGCCCATCCTTTATCGGATTTGAAAAAAATTAACCACTATCAATTTCCAGATCCTTGGGCTCCCGGTCGATTTGACCAAGCAAAAAAAATACTTCAAAATAATCATCATCAACTTGCAACTATGGGGTTTTTAGGGAGTACCAATTTTGAGCCTGCTTGGTATTTAGTTGGTTTGGAAAAATTTTTAATTGAATTCTACGAGGAGAATCCAGTTATTGATTATATCCTTGATCAAACGCTCCATTTTTATCAAGCGATTAGCCAACAATTAATCTCTTTAGGCATTGATATTATTATGTGTGGAGATGATGTTGGAACTCAACAGGGCATGATGATGTCACCTCAAGTCTGGAGGAAACGATTAAAACCCCGCCTCGAGCAACTTTTTAAAACCTTCAGACAATCAAATCCCGAAATTATCATTATTTATCATAGCGACGGGAATATTGAACCAATTATACCCGATCTCATCGAGCTGGGTCTTGATGTCCTCAATCCAATACAACCTAAATGCATGAACCCTGCTGATATAAAAAGAAAGTACGGAGATCATCTCGCTTTCTTTGGTACTATTGATGAACAAGAAACTCTTCCTTTTTTGAATGAGGAGGAGGTAAGAAGAGAAGTGAAGTTACGCATTGAAACAGTCGGGTATAATGGAGGATTGCTATTAGGAGCAACTCACAATATACAACCGGATACGCCAATAAAAAATATAACTGCCATGTATGATGAAGTGCAATCCAACCCAATTCTTTTTTAAAAAATCATCAGTAGATTATTAGGGAGGAAGATAAATTTTGGCTTATTCAATTGGAATAGATTTAGGAGGAACCAAAATAGCTGGAGTATTAGTAAACGAACAAATGGATATTCTTGCTTATGAAAAAATGCCAGTAGCCTCAGAAAGACGGGTAGAAAAAGTTTTAAATGACATCGTCTCTTTAACACAATTACTTCAGGAAAAACTGAAAAAATCGCATGAGTTAATTGGAATGGGAATTGCTTGCCCAGGATTGGTTGATATCGATCATGGAATGATGGTTTATTCGGAAAATCTCAACTGGCGGAATGTTCCAGTGGTTCAGATTCTTTCCGAGAAACTCAATCTCCCGTTTTACTTGGAACACGACGTCCGGAGCGGTGCCATTGCTGAGGTATTTTTTGGAGAAGGGAAAAAATTTCGGAATTTGGTCTATGTGAGTGTTGGCACCGGAATTTCAGGAACGTTAATCTGGGAAAGGCAATTTATTCGCGGTGCAAGAGGTATTTCAGCTGAATTAGGCCACATTGTTGTTGAACCGGGCGGTCCCCTTTGCCGATGTGGAAACGCTGGCTGTCTTGAAGCTCTTTCTTCTGGAAGCGCGATGGAAAGAGAAGCCTATCATTTGACAAAAGAACCGGTGAGTGGTGCTGTTATAATGCAAAAAGCTCAGGAAAATATTATCCCTTTTACCAATATCGTCCATCAAGCTGCTTATTATTTGGGAATTGGTCTGTCTAATATCGCTCAGATCTTTGATCCAGAAGTCATCATTTTAGGTGGCGGAGTTTCCGAGTCTGGTGATTTTTGGCTCAAGCTCATTGAATCTTATTATTTTAAACATCAATTTTGGTCGTTTTCTCTTCCTGATTTGAAACTCGGAACTTTTAAAGGAAAAGCGAGCGTCATGGGGGCAGCTGGGCTCCCCTTTTTAAAAAAGGAGGGTTTGCTTTGACCAAAAAAGAAAGAGTCAAACACGCGATTCTTCACCAAAAAAGCGATCGTCTTCCTCATCAAATTGATTTCACCTGGAGAATGAAAAAAGAGTTTCTTAAACATTTTCAAATTCATGAAAATGAGCTTCCAGAACTTTTAGGAAACCATTTCCTCTATATGGATACTCATAAAAAAGTAAAATTGGATGAAGAAAAGGGCGTTGACTATGATATTTTTGGTGTTGGATGGGATCTTATTAAATCAGAAGGGTATCTCCCTTGCTTCCATCCCTTAACTGATTGGAAAAGCTTTAGTACCTTTCAATTTCCCGATCCCCAGAATCCAATTTTATATCAGGATTTTATTCCACTTCAGGAGTGGCAAAAAAAAGAATATTTTATTCTTTCAACCCAGGGTTGGGTTCTTATGGAAAGAGCCTGGTTATTGAGAGGTTTTGAGAACTTCATGATCGATCTTATTGATAATCGAACCGAATTGGAAAGGCTTTTGGATCTCATTACTGAATACCAAATTGAGGTTCTTCGTCATCTTATTCGATTAGGGGTAGACGGAATCTATACTGGGGATGATTATGGAACACAAAGGGGTTTGTTGATTGCTCGAAAAACCTGGCAAAATCTTTTTAAACCAAGATTGAAAAGAATTTGGAATGTTGCCAAAAAAGAGGGAATACCGGTTTTTCATCATTCCTGTGGAAATGTTTTGGAAATATTGGATGATATGATTGAAATTGGACTTAATGTTCTTATACCAGTCCAGCCACAAGCAATGGATATCCAACTTCTTCAGAACCGTTTTGGTAATCACCTCACTTTTATGGGAGGGATAAGTACCCAAAAAACTCTCCCTTTCGGTACTCCTACCGATGTTCAACTGGAAGTAAGAAAATGTATTGAAGTTTTAGGATCCAAAAATAACTATATCATTTCAGCTTCTCATGAAATTGGTTCAGACTGCCCAATGGATAATTTAATCGCTTTCTTTAATGAAATGAAATTAACTAACGGGAGTGATATTCCTTTATTGGATAAACAAAAAACATGATAAACACAAATATCAGGTTGTGACACCAGATGAAGATGAAAATACAATATTCGACATGCCATGGCATATCGCTACATTAAAAATTAATTGTGGAGGCTTGATTTATCAAGCCTATTCTCATTCCGTCATTGCGAGGAGCGTCTTATGCGACGCGGCAATCTCATTTATTGAGTCTGTCATTCTAAGGAGTCCGGTGACTTCTATCGGATAACATGAAAACCCCATCCTTTCTAATTCTACGATCCCCTAACTTATAAAAGATGAG
>Ga0067045_1032336_pt1 | contig 10418 bp, 6 predicted proteins | sample TerdegcTABiofilm_FD_59184 | JGI IMG/M metagenome (GOLD analysis project Ga0067045, IMG submission 59184) | Combined Assembly of (Gp0054472, Gp0054536) Wastewater bioreactor microbial communities from Singapore -Terephthalate degrading... | reverse complement strand
CTTCCCATCGTCCTCGGACAGATACGCGGTCAGGTGCGAGCGTGTGCGGCCGTCCGGAGGCGAATGCTTCACCAGGAGCAGATTGCCGGAATCCAGCCGGCCCAGGAAGAACCGCGCGGTGGGCACATGGGGTATCCACGAGGGCTTTCCGGGCGTCCATGTGTGGCCCCTGTCGGTGGAGAAGCTCTCCCCTATCCCGTACGATGTCCGGGCCAGCAGCCACAAAGACCCGTCCCGGCGCTCGATAATGTGATGCTCGTCACAGGAGCGCCCCGGAATATCCGCGCCGCCGCGATACGCCCAGGTCTCGCCGCGGTCTGTGGAGACCACCATATTCGAGCCAACGGGGTCTTCAGCCTTGCGCAGATGTCCCGGCTGGACCGAGGGCGCATTGGCCCACACCGCCGCCGGCAGCACCCACTCTCCGCTGCTCAGCACAATCGGCTTGTTCATCATGGTTCCGTCGCACAGGCGGCGCGGCGCACTCCAGTTCGGTGACTCATCGCCGGGGTCTTCGGTGACAATCGCCCAGACGCCGCCCCGCCCATCCCACAGGTCACAGGCCTGTGCCCAGAAGAGCCACATGCGGCCCAGCGGGTCGATCCACAGGCAGGGGTCGAAAGCCCGCACCGGGTCAGGTGGGTTGACGATCAGCACCACATCGGACCACGTCTGCCCGTCGTCGGCGCTTGTGCTGAGCATCACGTAGTTCCACGGGCCTTCCGTGGGCCCGCCGCCGTACCACGTGGCCCACAGGCGACCGTTTGCGGCCCTCTCAATCCCCGGAATGCCCTGGAAGGGGCGGGTTTCTGGCCCATACTCCGGCCCCGGGTTCAGGATCACCGGCGGCGGCGCCAGCGCGGCATCGGAAACGCGGGGTTGGTCAGGCATTGCGGCTCCTTCCTGTGCGGGCGCAGGGACAGCAGAGCAGACAGCCAGGACAAGCCCCAGCAGCGCCGCCTGCGCGCCCCGTCTCCTGTCACTGCCGCCCTTTCGCCTCATCCAGGTCAGCCCATCTCAGGCGTGATCGCCAGCGTCACCGCGTGTTCCAGGGCAGCGTCGCCCGGCAGCGTCACATGCAGGCCTGCGGCATCGCGGCTCCACTCAACCGTACCACTGTAGCCGAGAAGGGACACGTCGGCGATCTCGCCCGCATACAGCTTCAGGCTGGAACTCAAGGACTGAATGGTCAGCTTGCGGTCCGCGGGCACTCCGAGGGCAATTGCGTACAGCTTCGAGGCGCTGGTTGTGAAGCGCACATCACGGACGGTGTAAGGCTGCTGCTCGTGTTCCCGGAAACCAGCCGGGACGGGGGTCTCCCCCTCCCCATATACCACCCACGGACGGGTTCCGTAGATGGCTTCACCATTGGCCGCTAGCCACTTCCCCACTCCCCGCAGACAGTTGGCTGCTTCGTCCGGGATCGTCCCGTCCGCGCGCGGCCCGACATTCAGAAGCAGGCACCCATTCTTGCTCACGATGTCCGCCAGGTCGTGCACCACGGAGGCGACCGTGCGGAACTCGTCATTCTCGATGTAGCCCCAGGAGCGGAAACTCACCGAGGTGTCGGTCTGCCAGAAGTAGTCGCGCTTGTTCTCCAGCTTCCCGCGCTCGATGTCGAATACCGCGGCCGAGGGCGGGTAGGCGTCATTCTTGTAGTTGATCGCTACGCCCGTGCCCCACTCCGCGGCGCGGTTGTAGTAGTAGGCCGCGAAACGCTTGAGATAGGGCCGGAATGCGGGCTCTTCGATCCACCAGTCGAACCAGAAGACCTGGGGCCGGTACTTGTCCACAAGTTCGCAGCACCGGGCAAGCCAGTCTTCCAGGTACTCCTCGTCCGGCTGGGTTTCTTTCGGCTTCGCGGGGCCGTACAGGGCGGCGAACTGCGGGTCCTGGACGTCCGAATCGAACTCCCTGCCGCCGTTCATGAACCACCAGTGCTCAGCCCGATGCGAGGAGACCCCGAAGACCATGCCCTCGTCCCGCGTCGCTTGGGCCAGTTCTCCGATGATATCCCGCTTGGGGCCCATTCTCATGGCATTCCAGTCGGACAGTGCGGACTCGTACAACTGAAAACCGTCATGGTGCTCGGCCACCGGCACCACGTAGCGCGCACCGGCGTCCCTGAAGAGTCTTGCCCACTCTTTCGGGTCGAACTTCGCGGCGGTGAACTCCGGGATGAAATCCTTGTAGCCGAACTCGCTCTGCGGGCCGTAAGTCGCGACGTGGTGTTCGAACTCCCGCGAGCCCTGGCAGTACATGTTCCGCGGATACCATTCATTGCCGAAAGCCGGCACCGCGTAGACGCCCCAGTGGATGAAGATCCCGAACTTGGCGTCCATGTACCAGTCGGGAACGCGGTACCCGGTAAGTGAGTCCCAGGTGGGTTTGAAGGGCCCGGCAGGAGTGACAATGCCCATGGTCTGTCCCCTTGTACCGTGATGCGCCCCGAACACGGACGCCGGTGCGTGTGTCGTTAACCTGCAGGCACAAAGCGAAGAGTGATCTCCCCGTGGGGCTCAGAGGACACTACCCGCAGATTGATGCGGATGAGGCGCTCGCCCCAGATGCCTTGCAGACGGTCTTCGGTCAGCGGAACTACGTCCAGCTCCATTCGCAGCAGGTCGGGGTCGTACTCCAGGAAGCCGACGCCTGTTTCGCGACCGCCCGGCAACTGGGCGCGGTTGAGCACCAAGCGACCCGAACCGGCCCGTTCCACCTCGCACGGGGTCATGAGATGCAGCACGGTCTCCGCCACCACTTCCTCAAGCTCGTATCGATCCTCGATCGCGACTTCCATCTGCCGCACCAGACGGACCGCGCGCACCCACTGCTTCACCTTCGCCTCGGCCGGGTAGGCCCCGGCGATGTCCATGCACAGGGTGGCTGCGAGGTCGTCTTCATAGCACCGGGCATCACGGGCGGCGAACTGTTTGCCCGGGGCCTGCTGGACTCCGTTGATGGTGGGCAGATTGTGGTACGCCGACTGCATCGTCCAGATCTCGTAGCGTTGGCCGCTGAACGTCTTCGCGGTGTAGGCTTCGACCCCCGCATCCACCAGAACAGGTTTGCCGCCCTGGAAGATGATGAAGCTCCCCACATCATTGTGATTGTGGCTTTCAGCATTGTGGCCACCCTTGGCCGCAACGAACAGACCCTCGGCCTTCCCAGTCCGGTCGCGGGTGGTCATGACCTCGATCACAGGCAACCAAGAGTCCCGTGGCAGCGGCTGCACAGCCGGACAGTCCTGCATCTCGGCCAGGTAGAAAACGGTTCGCAGACGGCGTCCAAGGCTCGATGTGGGTCCTTTCTCAAGGGTCCCCTGGTCCTTCGCAAGCCAGGCCCCCATCTGCGTCATCTCGGGGTCCGCGATGGCCTTCCCATATCCGTAGGTCACGCCGGGATCGACCTGCTGCATCGCGGCGGCATCGGCGAAGTTCACGAAGTACCGGCCCGCAATCTGCACCCGGTATATGAACCGGCCGATCTCCTGGATCAGCGGTTCGTCGAAAACATCCACCGCGCCCTTTGTTGCGCTGCGAAGCAGGTCCAGGCAGTCATACAGCGATGCCCCGGCGCGTCCCCAGTAACCTGGGCCCTCATCGCAGCCCCCATCCGCGGGATACGGGTCGATGAACTTGTCCATCACCTGCATCGCCTTTGCCACATGGGCCGCACGCCGGGTCTCATCCTCCTCCAGCAGCAGGGCGCAGGTGAGCCAGTTGGAGCAGATCCACGGGGTCCAGTTGTTGACGTGCTGCCCGTGGAGGCCCATCCAGCCGAAGTCGTCGCGCTCCATCACCGGAACGAGGATCCGGTTCTCGATCTCGAGACGGATGCGAGGCACGATGAGCGGCGAGACTGTATCCAGCCTGGGCGCCAGCAAGTAGAGTGCCCAAGCCAGCAACGCCCCGGTCTCGGCGGCGAACAGGTCCACAATAGGCTCCGTCACATCCGGCAGGCCTCTGCCCGCCCTTTGCACGCCAATATGCGCCGGAATGCACCAGGAAGACTCCTCGCAGATGCCCCACACCCCATTGGTGATCTCGTCCAGGAACGCGCCCTGCCCCTCAGTGCATTCGGCCATCACAAGATCGCATAGGGCGGTCCGCCGCCTGTGGCAGAGGGTCTCGTACCGCGAGCGGTTGCCGTCCCGGGCGAAGTCCAGATACCGCGCCGCAGGCAGGAAGGGCCAGTCGAAGCCCAGCAGTTCCCGCCCGCGCGCCACTTGCGCCTCGCGCAGGGGCTGAGGCAGGCCATCCCAGGCCTCGCGTTCCGACGCGGTGGCGAAAGGCCTCCACTCATCCCGCGGCACGATCAGTTTTCCGATCTCGGCTTGTGACCATCGCTGTGACAGCATCAGTTATCCCTCGGAGGCTCAGGGCGCACGGAGAACCACGCGCCCCTCTTTTCTCATAATCGTCCTTAGTTCGGTTTCACAAGCACCCGCAGGCGTTTGAGCGAGTACGACGACGCGTTGCTTTTGAAGGTCCAGTCGCGGGTATCGCCGTCGCTGTTGCCGATGCCGATGTCCGCGTTCCCGCCGGCCTTCCAGTTATTGATGGCGAAGATGGTCTGCTTCGCTTCATGGTTGTGGACCTGCATCGATCCGTACCCATCTTCCGGCGGGCCATACTGGTCGCCGAAGTCCCATACACTCGCCGAGGCATTCGGGATGCCGATTGCATTGGGCTGGCCGTAGTTATGGGGCCAGAATTCGATGTTCCCGCCGCTCAAGTCGCTCCCTGTGACGATTCCCGGCACGTTGGACAGCACGTTCATGTTCTTCACGCGGGTCTGGAACACCGCCTTGCTAGCCAGGGTCGGGACGCCGATCTTGCCCGGGTCCTGGGTGAAGGGATCCATCGACACGTAAACCCACTTCGTGGCCTGCCCGGCGCTCTCCAGTTCCAGGAAGTAAGCAACGCGGCTGAACCCGCCGGTGATGCTGCTGTGGTTGTCCGTCGTGTACGTGACCTCCTTGCCCAGCTTGGACAGGTCAAGGTCATAGACCAGCACGAAGTCGCGGGCCTCGCCGACTTTGAGCTTCAGCCAGTCCCGGATCGGCACTTCACCGGCGCGGAAGGGCACGGCGGGCAGGCCCTCGCGGTTGGACAGGTTCGGCTCGGCGTTCTTGTGCCACGCGAAGCGCATGGCCACCGGATCCGGCACGTCCGGCGAGGACAGGACAACGCTGTCACCCTCGATCACCGCGTCAGCCGGGGTGAAGTCGGTCTCAGTGCCCACGATCTCGAACCAGTTGAGGGGTTTCCCGTCTCGGGATACCAGGCCGCTGCCCACGTTGTCGAAGCGCACCCTGAGCTTGCCGTCCTCGATCTCCAGCGCCCTGAATGTCGGGCCGGACGCCACGGTCTCGGGCCGCCCGTAATCATTCCTCAGAGCCAGCAATGCCAGGCGCTTGCCCACATCTTGCTTGTTCCGGGGATGAATGTCGTTCAGGTCCGAAATGTCATTTGCCAGTGCCATGCCAGTCCCGGGGATGCTCAGCGCCGCAGCCTGGGCCTCCCAGAAAGTGGCCAGCACGTACGGGTCTTCCGTGCCGTACCCGTATGGAGCGATCTGCACGTAGTAGAACGGGAAGTCGCCCTGTCCCCAGAGCTTGCGCCAGCCCTGGATCAGCGCCCGCATCTTCTCGGTATACAGCATGCCCTCGCCGTGGTTCGATTCGCCCTGGTACCAGATGGCCCCGCGCATCGCGTATGGGATCAGCGCGTGGATCATCCCGTTGTACAGGCTGGTGGGTTGCTGGTGACCCGTGAGCGGGAGCAGTTCGCCGGGGTATGCTGGTGAGGGCTCCAGGATCTTCTCCTGCGCCATCCTTTCGCGAGCAGTGCCAATCCAGGCCTCAAGCGCACCGAGATAGCTCTTGAGCGCGTCCTTGTAGGCATCGGTGCGCGGGTCGGCGAGAGCAACCTGCTTCGCGATGCTTTCCAGCGCCGGCACATCCTGGAACCCCACCGGGGGAACCCAGGGCTCGATACGCGTGCCGCCCCAGGAGCTGTTGATCAGGCCGATGGGCACGTTCAGTTCCTTGTGCAGGTGCCGGGCCATGAAGTAACCCACCGCGGTGAAGTTGCCGACTGTCTCGGGCGAACAGACTTCCCACGGAGCGCTGATGTCGTCCTGCGGCAGTCCCAGCGGGACCTTCGGGATCTTGATGTGGCGGATCTGAGGGTATTTCGCGGATGCGATCTCCGCGTCCCTGTCCTTGCTGTTGGCGACGACCCACTCCATGTTTGACTGTCCCGAGCAGAGCCACACTTCGCCCACGAGAACATCGTCAAGGGTCAGTGTGTTCTTGCCGGTGACGGTGAGGGTGAACGGTCCGCCTGCGGGCATCTCCGGCAGCCAGACCTTCCACTTGCCGTCGGCCCCGGCTGTGGTTGTGACGGCGCGCATATCCCCCAGCTTCACCGAGACGGCCTCACCCGCATCCGCCCAACCCCAGATTGGGACGGGCATGTCTCTCTGCAATACCATATGGCTGCCGAAGAACCCGGGGAGCCTGACATCAGACCAGCCTGCACTGACTGCGCCGGCCATGACCAGCGCGACGACGAGAAGCTTGAGCGATCTGCCCTGCATCTGCATTGCCTCCGTGGGCTCGATCGGAGCCCGTGATGGTACGCGACTCTGACGGGCCACTTCGACAGGGGCGCGGGAACACCTGCGCGGAGGTCGCCGTCCGTCCCGGGGCCTTCGTGGACTGCGGGGAACGCCCGTCAGGTCACAACTCGGATTCCGACAGTGCAATCATATCTTCCTGGAGCATCCTGTCCAGTTCGGCGAAGTAGGCGCTGAACCCTCCCACCCGGACCATCAGTGAGCGGTGCGCTTCGGGTTCGGGCAATGCGGCGCGCATGTCCTCCGTACCCGCGATGAATATCAGAACCTGCTGCCCGCCGTCCCGGAAGTACGCCTCAACCGCGGTGGGCATGCGGTCGATGCTCTCCGGGCCGCGAACGGCGGACTTCGCAAATCGCAGGCTAAGCGCCAGTGGTCCGCGCGCCCGGCTGTTGGAGGCCGAAGCATGGAGTTGAGTGTCGCTGTGAGGCCTTTCACATTGCGGCTCTGCGCCGGGCCTGCACAGTCGGCCAGAGGAGTGCCCTCCAACCCTCCGGCCGGCGTCGCTCCGGTGCTCGCCCCGAACTCGGCGGCTCCGGACCAGCCGATGATGTCCATTCCCCAAGGGCCGCCGAGTACCGTGCTGAAGGAAGGGCTCACAGGCCAACGAAGCGTGGTTGCATGTCGGTGCGGTGTAGCCGCTCTCGGCGAGCCACCGGGACCAGTATGCTTCGATCTCACCCGGCTGGCGACGAGCATCGGCACAGCTTTCGTGGAGCGCTGCGAGGCGGGAATGGTCGATGCGGATGCCGTGGAGGAACGACGTACACTGCCCCGTGATCACCGGTCGGAACACGTTGTTGCCGACGATCAGTTCACCCGGCTTGATCACCGGGACTGCGGCGGAAAGCTCGGCGCCATACGCGACACCGAAACTCGGGCGGATCTCCAGCTCGGGATGTGCCAGTCAGGCATCGTGAAATGGCTCGGTCCAGACGGGTCCGACAGTCCTCGAAAGGCCGTCGCGCAGCACATCGATCCGCCGCCCGGCGGTCATGCTTCGTTCACTCCTGGGGCTTGTGCGGTACCCTGTCCCCTGTTTTGACCGCTGCCATCGCGCCGGGTTGCCGAGACGGATATGACCTGGCCAGTGCCTTTCCCTAAAGAACGCCGATGTCAGCGGCTTTCGAGGGCTCGCACTGCCAGGCGCCCGATTCGGTGCCGAGGATACCTTCGCCGTCCCACTTGCCCTCGCCGCTGCCGTCTTCCCGTATCGTACCGCGGATCGTCCCGCTGATCTCGCTTGTCTGGTTGAGCAGCATCACCGTCGCGTTCATCTGCAGGACCACGGAACCGTCCTTCTCCGCCCGGTCGCCCTCGAAAGGGCCCTCGATTATCCCGATGCCGGTGCCCCAGAGGCTGCCGCCAACCCATCTCGCCGCCGGATCCAGCGCCGCCAAGAACTGCCCGGAATAGACCTCACCGGTGAAACGCCCCAGAACCGGCACGGGGGCACGCTCTCCGGGCGGTCTGTGCCCCGCCGTGAGCCGGACCGTTTGCTTCCTGCCGCCACGCATGATCTCGGCGTCGAAGGCGCTTTCGGGCGGGAGGCCCTGAAGGAGCGAGCGCAAAGCGCTGACAGCGCCGACGGTCGTTCCAGCGACTTTCAGAATCAGGTCGGAAGCCTGCAGGACGCCCTCGGCGGGAGTGCCAGGAAGCACCGCGGCGACGGAAAGATACTGCCGACCGGTGGGCAGCGCCGCACTGCGAACGAGAACGCCGAGGTAGCCGCCCATAACAGTGCCCTTGCCGTCAGTAGCCTGCTGGCCGTCCGTTCTGTCTTCGGTCCGCGCTGTCTCGACCTGTGCCCCTTGGCCCACCTGGAACGTCCCGGTGGCCAGTGGCTCGCCGCCCGCGCTGATGCTCGCGCCGTACTCACCCTCGGGCATGACTGCCCCACCGGCCACCGCCACGATGAACCAGATTGCGCCGTCTCCCGCACCTTCCTCCTTACTGCTGCAGGACTTTCCTACCGTTGTGCGACCAGGTGCAGGTGAGGATCGTGTCCGGCGCCAGGTTCCAGTAAGGGGCCCAGGCAACAACCTGCTTCGGTTCGGTGAAGCGCGTTGCCGCGCCCGAAGGCTGCCCGTCGATCACCTGCGTGGCAAAGACCACCGGGCCGACTTTGAGGGTCCCGGCAGGCGGTTCCTGTCTGGCGGGCGTCTCAGGCCCAAGCGGAGTGACCGGCGGCACGACCACCGGCGGCGTGGGTCGCGGCTGGTCAGGCTCTTCTGTCCTGGGAGCCGCTGGCGGCGCGCTGCCCAGGCCGATGGACCCGTCAGAGTAGAGAACCAGCGCCTGTCCGCTGTGTCGGGCACCGGTCTCGCGCAGGATGGGGACGCGCCCCTGCGCCGGGAGACGCTCCGCCGCAAGCTGGAAATCGGTGAGCGCATCGATCTCGGTACGGAGACTGATAGCCTTGCCCGAGTCGGGGCACGTGAAGACATCCAGCCGGTCCAGGAACGCCTCGTAGTACAGCGCAGACAATGCCAGGGGCAGCCGGCCATCATGCTCCCGCGCGTATGAACGCAGGGCCCGGTACACCGCCTTCAGACGCGCCTCGCACTGGGTCTGGTCCGCCGCGCAGGGGATGAGCGGCACAGTGAGCGCCACCAGCAGCGTCGCTGTGAAGATAGCTCTCGCGTTCATCATCAAACACCCTTCCCCTCTGACCGGTCTACGCGGCCTTGAGCCGGAACCACGGCACGCTCCGGATCCCCGGTTGCTCAAGCGGGATCAGCCACGCCCCCGGTCCCGATGGTGGCGGAGGCCAGCGATCCCCCAGGATCTCGGTGAAGTTGTCCCGCCGCGCCTTGAGCGAACGTAAGACTTCGGCCGCGTCGGGATGGCCGGGCATGGCATCATCGATGATCGAGCTCAACTGGCTGTCAGTCATGCCTTTGATCCGCTCCCCGGCGCGGTGCATCGATGCGGGGTCCATGAGGTCGTCAATGCGGCGCACGAACTCATCGCCCTTGTGAGAGCGGAACTCACGGAGATTGCGGGCCCACTGGACGTCCTGGTTGGCGGACTGGCCGACGCGGCTTATGTAGTCTGGCGCGGCGAAGCTTGGTCTCTTCGGGACTGCGAGGCCGGCGTCGAAAGCCCACACACGCCCGGCCTTGTCGATCAGGTAATTGTTGAAGTGCACATCGTAGTTGCCCATCAGGATCGACAGGGCCCGCGCCTCAGCAATCTGCTCCTTCAGGACAGCTCGCGCACCGGGCGTAAGCTGTCCCAGTTGCTGGGCATCCGGCACAAAGCGACTGATGACCCCTTCGTGTCGCGCGATGACATTGCCCGCCGCGTCGAGTTCATTCAGCACCAGCCTCTCCGCCCTCGGTACCCGGAAGCCAAGCTTCTCGGCGATGCGGCTGAACAGCAACTCGGATACCATCTGCCCGTTCGCATCCATCTCGGCGACGCCACTGCCCCCCGGGTGTGCGGCGGGTTTCCATACGCCCATGACTGTGCCGTCCGGTCCGCGAATCTCCCGCGGCCCGCCGGCGGTTCCGGAGATTGGACGGACGGTCGGGCCGTTGTACGCCTGGGCTTCGAGGTAGGCCCGGTCCGCCTGGCCGAACTTCTGGGCCGCCTTGTCCGCTTCCTGGGCGTAGCGCTGCATCTCGGTGGCTTTGGCCGCGTTCCGTGCCTGAGTCTCGGCCTGGTAACGGATCGCCTGCCGGGCCTCATTCCAACTGCCATGGGCGGTGCTGAGTTGCTGCTTCAGCTTCGCCTCCAGGTCGGCGAGCCGCGCCGCTTCGTCCGCAGGC
>Ga0067045_1007277_pt1 | contig 10418 bp, 9 predicted proteins | sample TerdegcTABiofilm_FD_59184 | JGI IMG/M metagenome (GOLD analysis project Ga0067045, IMG submission 59184) | Combined Assembly of (Gp0054472, Gp0054536) Wastewater bioreactor microbial communities from Singapore -Terephthalate degrading... | reverse complement strand
GGCTCATTCCTTGCGGTCTCGGTATGGCCGGGATTTGTGCAGCGCTTCCGAGTCGTGCCCAACCAGTTCACCGCTGAGAGGCCCTACATCGAGCGCGATATCACGTTCACACGCCGGGCGTATGGGCTCGACAAGGTGAAGGAGGAGGCGGTCCCGACCGTGGCCGACCTCACCGCCGACACCCTTGCCGCCAATCAGGAGACCATCCAGAACATCCGCCTGTGGGACTGGCCGCAGCTCGGCGCCGTGTATGAAGCCAAGCAGGCCCTGCGCCAGTACTATCGTTTCCGTCTGCCCGAGTTCGCGAGTTTCACAACAGGCGAGTTCAACATAGACGTTGATCGGTACCGGCTGGGCAATGAGAATCGACAGGTGATGATTTCGCCGCGCGAGCTGTACACCGACGGACTTCCGCCGCAGGCTCGGACATGGGTCAACATGCGCCTGCAGTACACCCACGGCTACGGCGTGGTCATGAGCCCTGTCAATCGCGTGGACACGGAAGGGCTGCCCGAATACTTCATGGGCCAGATTCCGGTGGAGACGGACAAGCCGGAGCTCAAGCTTCAGCGACCGCAGGTCTATTATGGCGAGCTGGCACGGGACTACGTGTTCGTCAACACCAAGCAGGATGAACTCGACTATCCGGCGCCGGAAGGCAACGTACTGACCCGGTACGCCGGCAAGGGAGGCACGCGTCTTGGCGGGTTGCTCAGTCGCACCATGTGGACCATGCGGCTGGGCGACACCAACATGCTGCTCTCGAGTGACCTGACCGCCGACAGCCGGATCCTGTTCCGCCGCAACATCCGGGAGCGGGTGCAGACGCTGGCCCCGTGGCTCAACTGGGACAACGACCCATACATCGTCGTTCATGACGGAGGCCTGGTGTGGATCATGGACGGGTACACGGTGACCGATCGGTACCCGTACGCGAGGCAATCAGAGGTCGGCACCGAGAGCCCGCTGGTAACGCAGCAGTTCAACTACATTCGTAACTCCGTGAAGGCCGTGGTGGACGCCTACGACGGCACTGTGACCTTCTACGCCATGGACGATGACGAGCCGATACTCAAGCTGTGGCGCAAGGTCTTCCCAGGACTGGTGAAGCCCCAGGCTGAGATGCCCGACACGCTGCGGGCTCATCTGCGCTACCCCGAGGACATGTTCCGGATCCAGCGCGACATCTACACCGTGTATCACATGACCGACCCGCGCATCTACTACGGCAAAGAGGATCAATGGGATGTGCCGCCTGATCCCGGTCAGGCTCATGAGGAGACCGGAGGGGGAGTCCGGCGCATGACGCCCTACTATGTGAACATGCGGCTGCCGGGCATGCGACACACGGAGTTCATCTTGATGACGCCGTTCACGCCATCGCGGACTCAGAACATGTCGGGCTGGATGTGCGGCAAGTGCGACCCCGAGGACTACGGCCAACTGTTCGTCTATCGCTTCCCGAAAGGCGTCAATGTCAACGGCCCCCAACAGATCATGGCCCAGATCAACGCCCAGGAGGATATCTCGCGGACGATCACGCTGCTTGGACAGCGTGGCTCGCGCGTCATCTGGGGCAATCTCCTGGCCATTCCGGTGGGCCGGTCCCTGCTGTATGCCCTCCCGCTTTACGTGCAGGCCTCGGGCGGCGCCACCATACCTGAGATCAACCAGGTGGTCCTCGCAACGGGTGATCGGATCGTCATGCGGCCCACTCTGGAGGAAGCGGTCGCCGCTCTCGGAGCCGGGCATGGCAGGAGGCGCGCAGAGAGCGCCGCTCAGGAGGCATCTGCCGCGGCCGGCACCTCCGCTCTGCCGCCGACGGGTGCGCGGCCGTCAACGCCTAGGGATTTGCTGCAGAGGGCTACGCAGGCATACGAGCGGGCACGGGCAAAACAGCGGGACTATGACGCCGCCCTGGACGACCTCGGGAAGGCGCTCAAAGAGCTCGAGCAGCGGACAGCCGGGCCGTAGGCCTATCGTCCGCGCATCATCCGTTCGATTGCGGTCGCTTCGCTTGGCAATGCAGCCGACAGCTTCTCGGCTCCATGCTCCGTGACGAGGTAGTCATCCTCGATGCGGATGCCGATGCTTTCGGATGGGATATACAGCCCGGGTTCGATGGTGATGACGCTTCCGACGGGCAGCGGCCCGCCGATGCCGACGTCATGCACGTCGAGTCCCAGTCCATGCCCCAGCCCGTGGGTGAAGAACCTGTCCATCGTTAGCATCTCGCCATTGCGGCCTTCCGCCCGAAGCGGGCTCTGGCGGAACTGCTCGCGGGCGAAGCTCTCGAGGTCCGACCACGTCGTCTTGCCTGCCGTGACACGTTTGGCGCAGGCGTCCTGGACGCTCAGGATCAGGTCGTAGAGCGCCCTCTGGCGCGGCGAGAACCGCCCGCCCACGGGGAACGTCCGCGTCAGGTCCGCCGTGTAATAGTTGATCTCGGCGCCAATGTCCACCACAACCGTTTCGCCCTTCTGGACGAGCCGGGATGTCGGATCGTTGTGGATGTTGACGGAGTTGGGACCGGCGCCGATCACTGCCGGGAAACCCTCGCGCATGGCTCCGGCCTGCCGGAAACCGAGCAGGGTGTAGCCCTCGATGGCGAGCTCGGAGACGCCGGGGCGGATCGAGCGCGCCGCCTGCATGAACCCGGCGATGGTTGCCCCAATGGCCTCACGAAGGTTGGCGATCTCGCCTGCCGACTTCACGATCCTGAGGCGCGCGATCAGCGGCCGTACGTCGAGCACCTCAGCGTCGGGGTTGATGCCTTTGATGCGATCTTGCGTCTGTCCGGAAGGCTGGAAACGCGAGCGTTCGCCCACCGGGCCGACGATGTAGATCTTCCTGGCGCGCTCGACGGAGGGGCGCAAGGTATCCCACATCTCCATCGTGGACCGCGTCGCCACGATACCGGTTCGCTGCCCCTCGGCTTCGGCGGATGAGCGGCCAGGGGCGAAGAGTATCTCCGTGTGGCCAACGGGGTCGCCGTCGGGNAAGAGCGCCAGCGATGCGCCCGGAGCCTCGCTGCCCGTNAGATAGACGATCTCATTGGCCGCGCGNTAGCGCGTGCGATCATCCTGCGGTCGCCCCNAGGTGATCAGCACGATCGCGTCGCCTGCTGCTTGCCGCAACTGAGCGCGGCGCGATGCGAACTCGTCGAGGGTTTGGCCCAGCAGCGTCGGCGCGTTCGGCCGAACCGAAGCGGAGATGACGGCCGCCGACGCAATGGTCAGGACAGCCGCTGCGGCGACTGCCCCTGCCCGGCACGATACAGGTCTCATATGCGTTCCCTGAATGTGGTGGGATGCTAGATCGGGCACTGCGCAACGCCGCCGTCAACGAGCAAGGACACGCCGGTGATGTATGAGGCGCGCTCCGATGCGAGGAAGGCGACCGCTGCGCCGATCTCGGCCGGGTCGGCAAGCCGCCCGACGGGGACGGACTGGGCAACGTGATCGAGCGCTTCATCGGGAGTGATGCCGCGCGCCGTGGCCCTGACTGCCGCGAGGTGCCGCGCCCGTTCGGTNAACGTGTTGCCCGGCAAGACGGCGTTGACCAGAATGCCCGAGCGCGCGAGCTGGTTGGACTGCGTGCGTGTCAANGCAGACAGNCCTGTGCGCAGCGTGGTGGAGATCGTCAGATCGTCTGCCGGGTGCTTGGCCACGAGAGACGTCAGGTGGATGATCCGCCCCCAATGGCGTCGCTGCATGTCGGGAATCACGAGGCGGCTGAGACGCACGACGTTCATGAGCGTGCTCTGGAAACCGGCCTCCCATTGCTCGTCGGTGAGTGCTGTGAAGAGCGCCGCGGGCGGTCCGCCGGTGTTCGTGACGAGAATGTCCACGGCGCCGAGAGCCGCCACGGTCGCCGCATGCCACCGGTCAATGTCGCCTGACCGTGAAACGTCGGCAACCTGCGCGAATACGCGGCCATTGCCGCCGATGGTTTCGAGCCTGGCCCTGGCGGCTTCGAGCTCCTGACCGCCGCGCGCGCAGATCGAAACGCGACAGCCCTCCTCGGCAAGGGCTGCCGCGACTGCATACCCGATCCCTTTGCTGGCAGCAGCCACCATGGCGACGCGGTCGCGAATGCCAAGATCCACGGTTACTGAATGTTGCCTTCCTTGGTCATCCAGACCACGAACTCCTTGAGGCTCGCGAGCTTCAGCGTTTCGCCCTTGGGAGTGACCACGAAGAACGTCGGGGTGGCCTGCACTTCGGCCTCGATGGCGATCTTGCCCGAGCGCGCCTGCCCCTGGAGCACCTTTTCATTGCGCAGGTCGGCGCTGAACTTCATCATGTCCAGCCCCAGGCTCTTGGCGATCTTGATCACCTGATCTACCGCATCGGGATCCGGCAATCCCCGGAAGAGGTTCTGGTTCTTGAACAGCGCTTCATGCATCTCCCAGAACTTGCCCTGCTGCCCGGCGGCTTCGGCGGCCTGCGCCATGATGAGCGCCGCCGTGTGGTTGCCCTGGATCTGGATGCCGTGGAAGACATAGCAGACCTTGTCCTTGTGCTTGGCGAGGACGTTCTTCACCTCCTCGACGGCCGTCGCGCAGAGCGGGCACTGATAGTCGGCGAACTCCACTACCAGATAGGGCGCCTTGGGATCGCCTTTGTGCCAGGCGCCGTCCGGAAACAGATCGGCTCGAGTCACTTTGGCCTTGATCGGGTCCCGAATCTTGGTAACGGCCTGCGGCGTGTTGCGAGCTGCAACAATGGCAGGATAGATTGCCACGGCGGCCAGCGCCACCGCAGCAACGAGAATGCCGACGAACAGCTTGACTTCGCCTGACTTCATGAGATGCTATCACTCCGAGGTGATGATCGCTCCAGCATAAGCGTCAAGAACAAGAGAACCGTGACCACCGATGTCGCCACGCACCATTGGCACCATGCGCGGATGACGTAGGCTTCCAGGTAGGTCAGATAGGCGAATACCCCGACGGCCATAGTCGCCATAAGCCGCTGGATGGTCCGGGCGAGCTTGTGCAGCGTTCCCTCCGTCACGATGGCGCGGTAGAAGCTCAGCGCCGCCATGAGGGCGTACATGGCGAGCCCGAACGCCGCCGTGGGGATATACTCGAGGCCGCGAATGCCGAACCCGCGTGCCGAAGGATGCGCGGCCACCTCGGCGCAACCCGGGATCTCGCCGCAGGTCAGCGCGAGGTAGTTCATGTGGGCCAGCGTCAGGTAGAGCGCGATGGCGCCGCCCAGCAAGGAGAGGATGAAGACGATGCGGTTGGCGATGCGGGACTCCGGTCTCACGGCGGTCATTATACCGGTAGATACGAGCGCGGCATAGGATCAGCGCCCTCGTCCCTGCTCTGCAGGAGGCTGCGTGCGATCGGGAGGCTGCTGCTGCGGCTTGTCCTCGTCCTCCATCGGCATCGTGTAGACCCCCTTGCGCATCTTGATACTCTCTTGCCCCTCGCGCGTGTAGATGATCACATCCTCCGGCGTCTCGCCTTTGCGGCCCTTCGTGTCCTCGACCCTAACCGGGCCGTACAGGATCGCCTTCTCCTCGGCGCCGAACCATTCGGCACGGTCGGCGGTCAGGGTGCGAGTATGATCCTTGAGCTTCTGCACCGCGCGGAGGTTCCCCGTGAGCACGGCGTGCCGTTTATCCCGAGCATAGGAGTATTCCACCCGATCGCACGTTACCTCGATGGGATAGTCGCGCAGCCCGGGCTCGTCCGACGCTTTGTCGGCGGCGCCGTTCGCAGCGTTCTCAGCGGAAGGCTGATCCTTGCTCGCCGGCTTCCTGGGCTTGAGCGTGAGCACGACCTTGCCCGTCAGCACGATCAGCTTCTTCGACCTGGCATACTCAATGTCGGCTTGCTCGGCCGTACCGTCGGCCTGATCGTCGGACATATGGAGGTTGCCGGTCGCCCGTGCGGTTCGTTTCTTATCGTTCCATGTAAACAGATCCGCCTTGATGACGGTGTCTTCGTCCGAAGTCGCCACTACTCTGCTAGCTTCGCCCTCGCCCGTGGCGTCGTTGTGCACAAGCTCGTCGAATGTGATGTGCCAGGGCTTGCCGCTCTGGGAGCTCGCCTGCGGCGATTTCGGTTTGGCACCTGACTGCTGGGATGCTGACTGCCTGGTGCCTACTACCGCCGTCGCGCCGACCATGAGCGCGACAAGGGCAAATGGCGTAGCGTACGCTGGTGCAAAGGGCTTTCTCATGGTCATGGCGCATCCTCTCCGCCATCTATACGGAGATCAACGGCTCCGTTGTTGACTCGTATCGTGCGGTTCTTGAGATCGAGTTCGGCATACTGCGCCATGAACCTAACCGAGGCACGCTCGCCGGTGACAGGTCCTGTGCACCGAACTCTCTGGGTCGCCATATCCCATTCCAGCGACCGGGCCGCAACCGGCTGCCCTCTGAACACTGCCTCGGCGCCGTCAGGGCATTGCACAAGGCGCGTGCGCGTCGAGTAGAGCATGTTGGGCGCCCGGACGGAATCGCCCTTGATAGCAGCTTTCGCGCCATCGGGGAACCGCGCGAACTCGTCGGTCTCGGTCCAGATGCATCGGTCCGACGCGAACTCCTCGCCCTCCGTCGTGCGGACACGGATGCCTCGCTGGACGTCGAGCCGCTTGAGGGGGCGTTCATAGGTCGCGGAGCCTGCGCTGAAGCTGGCAACCTTGCGTCCTTCGTCGAACACTGTGCCTTCGTGCACGCCGGCGAAGTCCACGGCGTGAAAGTCCGTGAGGTCCGAATCGCGGGGCCTGCGAAGGACGATGCTGTTAACGCGGAGCTTCCATAGGGTCTGGCCGTGCTCTCGGGCGACCATAACGGCGTTCTCTGCCTGCATAGTCATCTGGTCGGGCGTCAGAGGCGTCGCCAGTCGCGCCGGATCCCAACGCTGCACCACGCGGAGCAGCGCGTACAGCCCGAGGATAGCGCCGAGGGCGAGTATGGCGGCGAGAATGCGGCTCACGCCTCAGCGCTCCATCCCTTGACGTCTGAGTCTGGCGCAGAGGACAGCGCCACGCNGGCACACAGCAACGCCCCTCGGGCCNNGAGCGGCCAGAGGGGCGTACCACGGGCTCGACGCAAGGCACTCGAACTGNCGGAGTGTCGCGTCGAGGAATGCGTTGAGAAGGAAGCTAGCGCGGGCACCCGCCCATCGGAGGCGGAGGCGGGCTGCTGTTGGGGAACACGAAGACCGTACCGATGTTGGTGTCCCCGGCAGTCACGCCGGTGGCGATGTAGCACTTGCCCGTACCGGCCTGATTGGGCAGGTCAAAGTCGTAGATCTTGCTCAGGAACCGGGCCATGGACGTCGCATACAAGGATGACGGGGGAGCCACTTCCAGCTGCGTGCCGCCCGTCGCTGGCCGGAACACGAAGGAGCCGTCTGCAGCCGACGTGGTCCGACCGATCTCGGCTCCTGCATTGTTGCGCAGGATGACTTCGACGCCTGCGGCCGGGCTCGTCGTGAGGTCGGCCATGACTTTGCCGCATACGACCGGCGTGGTGGAACCCGCGGCGCTGCCGCATGGTCCCAGCGTGCCGCCGCCTCCACCGCCACCACCGCCGCCATTATCGCCGCCGCCACCGCCGCATCCCAGCAGCGCAAGGACTCCGGCGAGCCCTGCAGCCATCATCAGAGCCCTCTTCCCGTTGCCGGGACCCGACCATGCCCTACGAGCCATGTACATTCCTCCTGATGGTCGCGAACATGAGAGCCGAGCGGCGCAACCACCCGGCGTGCCTCAGGCCGTCATTATACATTGCATCCCCATCGAACGCAAGCGACGTTCAGCGCGCGAGCTTGCGACTGAGCTCGTAGACCAGGTCGAATGCGAGCTTCAGTTCCTCGATGGAGCAGTGATCCTGTACGAAGTGGGACGTGCAGAAGATCAGTCCGCCGTCGGCGCCGATTCGCAGCACCCGCTCGATCTCGGCACGGAGGTAGTCCAGCTTGCCGAACCCGATGGTCGTCTGCACATCGAGACCGCCCATGACCGCGAAGTGCTGCCGATACTTCTCGTGATGCTCCTGCAGACTCATACCCGCGGACTCCTGCCACGGATGCACCACATCGTAGCCGAGCTTGATGATTCCGTCGACGACTGCCATGTTGTTGCCGTCAGTGTGGAGGCTTATGTTGGCGCCGCGGGCCTTGACGGCTTCACAGGTGACGTTGTGCGCCGGATAGATGAGCCGCCACCACGTTCGGGGCGAGAAGAGCAGGCCGGTTTGGGCGCCCCAGTCGTCGGACACATGCACCATGTCCACGCCAAGGTCGAGGCAGTTCATGGCGAAGGAGCGGTTCCATTCAGCCTGTCGAGCGTAGACCTGAGCAAGGACATCCGGGTACAGACCCAGATAGGTGAGGTGGTTCTCGATGCCAAACACGCCGTTGAGACATTCGAAGATGCCGGGCGTCTGGACATAGACGAACCGCCCGCGCCTGGTCTTGTGATGCTCGATGCCCGCGACTATGTCGGCATAGGCGCCCATCTCGTCGGGATCGGCCATGGCGATGTCGAGCACGTCGGCCGGCTCGATCTCGCCCCGGGACCGAACCGCGGCGAGCGAGTCCTCGGGATACGGGTTGGGTCCGCCGAAGAGATGCGCAAGATCGAACTCATAGTGATCCTCGAATGCGTCGCATGATCCGAACGCGGCGCTTACGGGACCGTCGAGATTGGCCCGCACCCAGCCGTATATCGGCACACGATCCGGTTTCCTGCCGTCAATGACTGCCTGCACACGCTCTCGCGACGTCATGCGACCTGCCTCCTGATGGAGCCTGCCGCGCGGTACATGGCGATCACCTTCTCGGGAGCCACCTCGGCAAGCAGGTTGTGAATGTTGTTGAACATGTATCCGCCTCCGGCGCTCAGGTAGGACACGACCTCGCGCACCTCCCGCTCCACATCCTCTATGGACCCATGGGGCAGTGTGTGCTGGGTGTCGAGACCGCCGCCCCACAGGGCCATACGACCGCGAACGCGGTCTTTCCACTCGCGGTAGCTGTGCCCGCCGGCCGGCCACTGGACCGGGTTCAGAATGTCGAAGCCGCTCTCGACGATGTCATCGAGGATATCGTAGACGGCGCCGCAGTTGTGCATGAAGATCTTCACGCCGGGCAGCAGCCGGTGAATCTCGTCATTCAGTCGGCGATAGTAGGGACGGAAGAGCGATCGGTACGTCTGAGCGGAGGCGATGAGAGAGTTCTGCGTGCCCCAGTCGTCTGCCGTCGTCATGATGATGTCCACGCACCCTCGCACTTCGGGCAAGAGCGCGCGCACATTGAAGATGGCGTGCTCGATGGCGATGTCATGGAGCTCGTGCACGTAATCGGGCTCCAGCTTGCAGATCACGGGGAAGACGCCGATGCCGTGGTGGGCTCCGATGCCGATCCCCGAGCCGCAGAAGTCGGTGAAGAACACGGCCCGATCGGTAGCTCCACGAACGCGCCGGGCAAGCGCCGCCGTCGCCTTGACCTGCTCATCGGTGATTCTGTGGGCTTCCATGTGCTTGCGATGAGTCTTCAGGTCCAGGAGAGGCAGAGGCTGGTCCGGTTCCAGCATGGGCTGGCCGCTGTGGTCCGCATTGAAGACGTAGGAGGTCGGAGGCATGCGGGTGGATCCCCACTGCACCAGCGTGCCGTCCGCTTGTTGCGCAAAGGCCGACGGGTTCTGAACACGCGCCGGCAGCCGTCCCCCAAAATCGTAGTCATGCCACTTCTCCGGCTCGTCGAACGCGTTCGTGACGCCGCCGTCAAGGGTAACGACGTCGCAGCCGAGGGCGTCCAGCACATCCACCTCGGGCAGGGCCAGCATCTGGCCTGTGTCATGCACCCTGGGGCGCCGCGGAGGAAGTCCCAGAGCGGCAACGAGCTTCGGGTAGGCGAATGCGCTGATGCCGGTGGACTTCATGGCGCCGAGGTCGCGGGGGACGATCTCGGTTTCATGATGGGACAGGGCCTGAAGCACGCGGTCACGTCGGGTCATGGCGGACTCCTGAAGGCGGTGAATGGGCGATGCTCGGGAGAGTGTACCGCCTTAGCGCATCAAGAAGCGTGCCCTGCGCCCTCTCTCGTCGGACACTGGCCTCGCCGTCGTTGTCGGATGTGAGCCCTGGCGCGACGACGGCGCGACGAGCGCCCTCCGCAGCGACCAGACTGTATAATGGAGGCGGCGCGGAGCGATCTGCGGCTCGCATAGTGCCGAACTGGAGAACATGATGAACTCAACTCTTGACATAACCCCCATGCAACTCGACACTTCCGGCGATGCCTTGGTGCGCTCGCTGGAGCCCGAGCTGGCCGAGAAGTATCGCCTTCTTCAGACGCTGCTCAAGGAGATGGGCTCGGTTGCCGTCGGCTACTCCGGCGGCGTGGATAGCACCGTGCTCGTGAAAGTGGCGTTCGATACGTTGGGACA
>Ga0067045_1032335_pt1 | contig 10419 bp, 9 predicted proteins | sample TerdegcTABiofilm_FD_59184 | JGI IMG/M metagenome (GOLD analysis project Ga0067045, IMG submission 59184) | Combined Assembly of (Gp0054472, Gp0054536) Wastewater bioreactor microbial communities from Singapore -Terephthalate degrading... | reverse complement strand
CTCCTGGCCTAGCTCCTCAAGGTGGCGGCTGTAAACCTCCCCTTGGTAGTCGTAGGAGCGGTAGGCGGAGGATACCACAAGTCTCATTCCCTGGATTTTCATGGCCATATTCATGGCGGATAGATCGGCAAAAAGGATCTCCCTAAGGGTCACCCCGGGCCTGGCTTCCAGATCCTTTATAAAATCCACTTGCCTCCTGTCCTTAGAGTCGTAATCGGCAGGCAGGGGATTATTTTTATCAACGAGCAGGGAAAGGGCAGAATCCTCCTTGAGGAATCGGATCACCAGGTCGGCAAACACCTGGGGACGTTCAAGGATCAATTCCTGCATCTCTACAGTAAGGGAAGATATATTTTCCCTAAATTCCCTCTCTGTTATTGAAAGCAGGGGATGTATAGGCGGTTCCTTTACCACAGGGATCTCCTTTTTTGTGCAGCCTGTAACAACAGCTAGGGCTATCAAGGGAAGAGTAAGATATTTTAGTAAACTAATTTTATGACCTCCTCCATATTTTCTACGGCATGAAAGAATATTCCATCCTTTACATGTGCTGGAATCTCTTCCAGATCCTTTTCATTCTGCTTTGGAATAAGGATAGTTTTTATTCTGTTTCTCTGGGCTGCAATAACCTTTTCCTTTAGTCCTCCGATTGGAAGCACCTTTCCGGAAAGGGAGAGTTCCCCTGTCATGGCTAAATTAGTCTTTATTTTCTTCTTTCTTGCAAGGCTTAAAAGGGCGGTTGCCATGGTTATCCCTGCGGAAGGTCCATCCTTGGGAGTAGCCCCTTCGGGGATATGAAGATGTATTATATTCTTTTCGAAGAACTCCTTTTTTATTCCATACTGGGAGGCTATGTGTCTTACATAAGTATAAGCAATATTTGCAGATTCCTGCATTACCGCCCCCATCTGGCCTGTAAGACGGAATCCTTCCTTGCCGGGATTCTCCACCGCCTCTATAAGGAGTGTATCTCCTCCGAAGTTTGTCCAGGCAAGACCCACTGCCATCCCCGGTTTAGTTACTTTTTTAATCTCCTCCTCCCGGAAAACCGGTTTACCCAGGTAGGTTTCCAGGTTCTCCGGTTTAATGGTAAAGGGCGGGTTAGCCTCTTCAAGAACTAGCTGTTTTGCAATCTTTCGGTGAATCTTTTCCAGGGCCTTTTCGAAATTTCTCATCCCCGCTTCCCGGGCATAGTTTCTTGCTAAGGATAGAAGGGTTTTATCCGTATATTTAACATCTTTTTTCTTAAGTCCCGCATTCTTCAGGGTCTTTGGAAGAAGGTATCGCTTTGCGATCTCTATCTTCTCCCGATCTATATACCCGGAGAGTCTTATCACCTCCATTCTGTCCAAAAGGGGGCGTGGTATCGAATCCAGGGTATTGGCGGTGGTGATGAAAAGGATATTAGAGATGTCAAAGGGGAGATCGAGATAATGATCCCGGAAGGCGATATTCTGTTCCGGATCCAGCACCTCAAGAAGAGCGGAGGAGGGATCCCCTTGAAAGGAGATCCCCATCTTGTCTATCTCGTCTATCATAAAGACCGGATCCTTGGATTTGACTATCTTCAAGCCCTGAATAATCTTTCCCGGCATGGCGCCCACATAGGTCCTCCTGTGGCCCTTTATTTCCGCCTCGTCTCGCATTCCGCCTACGGAAAAACGGAAAAACTTTTTGTTCAAAGCACCGGCAATCGATTTACCCACCGAAGTTTTTCCCACCCCTGGGGGACCCACCAGGCAGATAATGGAACCCTTGGTATCCCTCTTAAGTTTCCTTACTGCGAGATACTCCAGAATCCTCTCCTTAACATCCTCCAACCCATAATGGTCTGCATCCAGGATCTCCCGGGCTCTCGATAAATCGAACTCCTCAGGTTTTGGTTCATTCCAGGGCAGGGAGATAATGGTGTCGAGATAATTCCTGGTAACTATGAATTCAGAGGAATTAGGATCCATTAGGGAGAATTTTTCAAGTTCCTGATTCACCTGCTCCTTTACCTCCCCCTTAAGGTCCAAATTTTCCAGGGCTTCCTTGAACCTCTGATATTCGCTGCTTTTGGAATCCACGGGCATTCCAAGTTCCTGTTTTATGGTTTTTAACTGTTCCTTTAAAAAATACTCCCTCTGACTCTTTTCAATCTTTTCGCTGAGTTGTTTCTGAATTTTTTTCTGGATCTTTAAGAGCTCCTGCTCCTTTTTGATAAAGAGCAGCACCTGTTCCATTCTTTTATGCACATCTATCGTCTCAAGAATCTTCTGCTGGGCAACCCTGTCGATGTTGAGGATGGAAGTGATAAAATCTGCTATCTTCCCGGGATGATCAATATTAACCATATTGAGCCTCATCTCTTCAGAGAAGAGGGGATTGTTTTCCGATAGCTGTTTCATGTCGGAGATCAGGGAGCGGGTGAGAGCCTTTACCTCCAAACCGCTGGTGCCTACGTCCTCCAGGTATTCCACTGCCGCAATTATGGGAGATTGCAGGTTCAGGATCTTTTTTATTCTAAAGCGCTTAAGGGTGGAGATAAAGATATTTATTCCTCCGTCCGGGAGATTTATCTTCCGTACAATCTTTGCTACGGTTCCAACCTTGAAAAGATCCTCTCCTGAGGGTTTGTCTGTTTCCTCATTTTCTATAAGAACCAGACCTATAAGACTGTCGCCGGATAAGGCATCCTCCACTACACGGATATCCTCGGAGGATTCTATCATAATAGGAGTGAATATTCCCGGGAAAACCGGTTTTCCCATAATGGGGATTATCATAAGCCTATTTGGAAGTATATGGTCTGCTGGAATTATCTGCTTTTCTTGCATCTTATACCTTGCCTTAAAAGTTATTTATTATCTCTAAATTTAATCAACCTTATGTGATTTGCCAATAAAAAAGAGCCTTTAAAAGCAATTTGTCTTATCAAATATAGAGTCTTCAATTTATGCAATCACTTTTTTCCCAGTTGATCGATTGACCCCCGGCGGGATATATTTAAAACTAGTGAACAGAAATATCACGTCGGAGGGGATAATCCTTAAATCTCAGCCCTTTTTTGAGGCAGACCGTAAGATACTCTTCCTCAGCCCCGATTTTGGTCTTACCGAGGCCTTTGTTTACGGTACGGGAAAAGGGAAAAGCCGATTGGCCAGTGGTACCGACATTCTTTCTGCCGGGAAACTGTTTCTCTACCATGATCCTGTAAGAAAACAATACAAGGTTCAGGATATGGAGGTAGGGAACTTGTTCCTGAATATCAAATCCTCCCTGGAGAGATACTATGCAGCTCTTCTCTGGCTGGAAATAATAATAAAATCCCTGGGCGGTTTTGATTCCGCCCGGTATATCTATTCCCTTCTGCTGGAATCCCTGGAGATTTTGAACGGTTTATCCACCCGGGAGGATATTGACCGGCTGAATCTGCAGTTTCTCTGGAGATATCTGGTATATCAGGGCTACACCACCGAACTGGACCACTGTTCGCAATGCGGAAAGACTGTGGCAGAAAGGGAACCCCTCTATTTTACAAAAGGCTTTGATCCCTTGGTGTGCGGAGACTGTGCCTCAAACAGGGTATCCCCTCTAAACCCCGGAGCAAGAAGGTATTTGAATTATACCCTCTCTATTCCCCTGGAGAGGGCAGTAAAGGTAGCCCTGGAGAAAGCCTCCCTGAGTGGCGCCGCGGAGATATTCCTTCTTTATCTTGAATCAATTTTAGAGGCTCCTCTTCTTACCAAAAGGATTGCCGGGAGTTATTTATGAGACTTTTCCTTGCCGTGCCGATATCAGAAAAAAATAGGAGGGAGATCATTGATTCCTTGGATCGGGAAAAGAGAGAATTCCCAGGAGTAAAATGGGTCTCTCCAGAGGCTCTCCATGTGACCCTGCTTTTTTTAGGGGAAACCTCTAAGGAGATGTATGACAAAACCAAAGAGATACTTCTGAGTGTTTCATCACCTATAAAGCCCTTTCAAGCCTCCTTTTTCGGTGTATCACAGTTTCCTCCCCGAGGGAGACCCTCGGTATTCATAATTCCTGCCAAAACCGGGGAGGAGGAATTCAAAATTCTCTATAAAGCAGTCTTTTCCGCCCTTTCACCCTATTACCTTTTGGATAAAAGACCCTTTACCCCTCATATAACCTTGGGTAGAGTAAGAGAAGGTGAAAGATGGCCGGCTGTAGAGAGCCTAAACTTTCTAAAGGAATGCAGTTTTACAGTGAACAAATTCATCCTCTACAAATCGGATCTTACCCCCCAAGGCCCTTTGTACACTCCCTTATTAGAATTCCCCTTGTAGCACCGGTTTTAAGAAATTATTTTTTGTTCCCTGCTTGTCCCTGAATACTTTTAAAGGTAAGGTAAAAGAAAGGTTGGTGTTAAATATGGAATGGGTAAAAAGGGATACAGATTCCACTCTGGTAAGAGAGATCTCTTCCCATTATGGGATAGATCTCCTAATGGCCTCCATCTTTGTCCGGAGGGGGATCGTTGATCCAGCAGATATAAAGTTTTATCTGGAGGATGACTTGCGATTCCTCCATAATCCCTTTCTCTTCTCCTCTTTGGAGGATCTTATTGACAGAATTTATGCGGCAAAAGAGGAGGAAGAAAGAGTTCTTGTCTTTGGCGATCGGGATGTGGATGGAATAACCGCTACAGTTCTTCTGGTCAGCGCCTTGAAGGAGTTTGGTATTTCCGTATCCTGGGCCCTTCCAGCGGGTAATGACCCCTATGGTTTAACAAAACAGGTTGTGGACAGGTTTCACGAGGTGGGTGGAACACTTCTTATAACAGTTGACTGCGGAATTTCGAATCATGAGGAGATCCGTTATGCCGCTACCAAGGGAATAGATACTATTGTAATAGACCACCATAATCCTCAGGAAACCCTTCCAGAAGCGGTAGTAATAATTAATCCTAAAATCAACGACTCAGGTTATCCCTACAGAGACTTGTGCGGCTGCGGGGTTGTTTCCAAGGTGGTATGGGCTCTCCGGTTCTCCAGTACAGAACTTTACAATCATCCCCTCTGCCTCCTTTGCGCTTGGCCTGGGAATGATTCTGTGGTGATAGAGGCTGTAAAACTGCAGAACCTTGTAATCCAGGATCGTATCTTGGAAAATCTGATTCCGGGAATGGTGAAACTTGACAATACCAGGCTCTTTTCCTTTCTAAATAACTGTGAAGTACTTACCTATAATTCCTCGGAACAAACAAAGCTTCTTAGGCAGGTTTTCGGAAACAAGGTGGACATCAATCTTATCGATCTTGCGCCAGCCTTGGAAAAATACTTTCCCTCTCTGGCGGGGCTTAGCCTGTTGAAAATCAGAGAAAAAAGTAGGATTGCAAAATACAGTGAAACCCTGCCTACGGAATTGGATGTATTGGTAAATTTATTTACCTCCTATTATTTTAAAAAGCATGAAAAGGTCTTTCACAGATATCTGGAGGATCTGGATCTTGTGGCCCTGGGAACCATAGCAGATCTGATGCCCCTCAAGAATGAGAACAGAATTCTTGTCAAACAGGGAATACAGGTTTTAAATTCCACAAAAAGAAAGGGGCTTAAGGAGTTGATGATAAAACAGAATCTCCTGGGTAACCGTCTCTCCACTGTGGATATTGGCTGGCAGATCACTCCGGTTCTTAATGCCACAGGAAGGATGGGAGTTCCGGAAAGGGCAGTGGAACTTTTCTTTTCCGAGGATGATGCGGACAGGGAAAGATTGGTGGAAACGATCCTGGGGCTTAACAGGGACAGAAAAAAACTGGGAGATGAGCTTTGGGAGAAGATCTTTCCCAAGGCCAAGAAGAGTGCTGCTGATTTTCAGGGGAAATTTGTCTTTATTGCTGACTCCTCAATACAAAGAGGAGTTACGGGGATCCTTGCCTCCAGGTTGGTTAATTACTTCAATTCCCCTGCTTTGGTTGTCGCCCTTCTTGAGGACAAGGGGGTAGGCTCCATGCGGACTGTTAAGGGTATTCCTGTTGGAAAATTCCTAGAACTCTGCAGCGATCTCTTCTTAGATTACGGCGGGCATGATTCCGCCGCTGGTTTCAGTTTTTCTCTAGAAAAATTTAAGGATCTGGAAAAGCGGATCCCGGAGGTTCTGGAATCCCTCGATTGGGTTAAGGCCCTGGAGGAACCTTTAGAGATCGATGCAGAATTGCCTCTGGATTATCTGACACCGGATCTTATAAATATTGTGGAAAAATTCGAGCCCTATGGAGAGGAGAGTCAGCCCCTCCTGTTTCTTGTAAAGGGTATAAGAATAGACTCTCTGGATCTTGTTGGAAAAACGGAGAAGCAGCATGTAAAGATGCTCCTGGATACGGGAAAGTATAAATGGCCAGCCCTGTACTGGAATCAAGCCGAGAGGGTCAACCGGGACCTTTTTGCAGGAGATACCCTGGATATAGTTTTCCGGCTTGGGAGGAACTACTTCCAGAATAAGGAAACCCTGCAGCTTACTTTGGTAGATGTTAAAAAATGAGAAAAGTTTTTCTAATACTCTTCCTCCTAGGTATAGTACTTTCTCTATCTGCCGAACCGGATCTATTTTTAGAAGATACGGTTAACCAGGGATCGGTTCTTCGACTGATTGTTTTTGGAGAAAAACCATTACTCCAGGTTGCTGCAACTCTTTCCGATTCTCAGACTAGAGAGATTTCCTCTGCCTTAGGTTTTTCCCTCAACAATTCTTCTCCCAGGAACACCAGTGTCCTTATCCTGGGAGTCCCTTCCACAGTTTCTCCGGGCAGTTATTCTCTTTCTGTCACCGGTCTTTACGGTGAGGGCGCCTTCTCCTTAACCAGGGAGATAACCATCCTGTCTAGGGTTTTTATAGCAGAAGAGATCCGACTGAACGAGAAAATGTCCGACTTAAGGCAGATTCCAGACCCACAGAAGGAGCAGGAAACCAAAGAGCTTGTGGAGTTGGTTAACACTACCCGACCTACTGCGCTATATCATACCGGAAGATTTAGGTTTCCCTTAACAGAAATAAGAAAAACCTCCACCTATGGAGACAGGCGTACCTTTCTATACACCGATGGTGGTTCTGCCCGGAGTATACATTATGGAATAGACTACGGGGCTCCTCAGGGAACAAAGGTTTTTGCAGTAGGGGATGGAGTAGTAGTTTTTGCCGCAAGCCGAATCCTTACTGGTAATACTGTTATAATTGAGCACCTTCCCGGCGTTTACTCCCTGTACTACCATCTTCACAGTATCGATACTACCAAGGATGCCTTTGTGCTGATGGGAGAGACTATAGGTACAGTGGGAGCCACGGGACTTGCTACAGGCAACCATCTTCATTGGGAGATAAGGGTAGGTGGCGTACCGGTAGAACCGGAGATCTTCCTTAATGAATCCCTGCTTGACAAAGATAGCTTATTTGATAAGATACAATAAATGAATGAAAGGGGGTGATTTTTATCGCTTTTGTAAAAATTGATGAGGGTGAACCCTTGGAAAAGGCCATCAAAAGATTTAAGAGAATGGTCGAAAAAGAGGGGATAATTCGGGAATGGAAGAAACGGGAATATTTTGAAAAACCTTCAACCATAAAAAACCGGAAACGCAAGGCAATGGAACGCAAGCAGATGAAAAAACAGCGAAAGCTGCAGTCCATGAAGAGTTATTAAAGAGGCTTACAAAGCCTCTTTTTTTTGAATCTTCCAAAACTACACTGAACTATTCTTTACGATTTTAAAGGCTTTATAGCATGAGTAGAAAATAGCCTTAAAATAATTTTATATAATTGCTGAAAACCTTAAAATTAGTTTATAGAATTGACAAATACAGTAAATTAAATTACTATGTACTGGTCTGGTTGTAGAACCGGAGCGTAATGACAGACCCTTATTTTCAGGGAAAGGAGCAATTTTATGCTTATACTGATTTCCGATGCCTTTGATCCCGGATTGCCAAAAAAACTGGCTGCCTTCGGAGAGGTTACCGAGGACAAATCCCGGTTAAAGGAAGCCGATGTTGTTTTGGTTAGGAGTAAAACAACTTGTACTAAGGAATATATTGACGGAGCCCCAAAACTGAAGCTTATTATCAGGGGTGGTGTAGGAACAGACAACATAGATAAGGAATATGCGGTTAGCAAGGGGATTGTTGTAAAAAATACACCCAAGGCTTCCAGTATTGCGGTTGCAGAATTAGCTTTTGCCCTGATGATATCAGTTCCAAACAAGCTTGTTCCTGCTCATATGAGCATGCTTGAGGGAAAGTGGCTTAAAAACGATCTTAAAAGAACTGAGCTTTTAGGTAAAACCCTTGGCCTGGTGGGACTCGGTAACATAGCCCAGGAATTAGCCCGCCGTGCCAAAGCCTTTGGTATGAAGGTGGTGGCTTATGAAATTACTGGAATGGGAAAGGAACATGCGGAATTGAAGGGTTCCCTCAAGGAACTTTTTACAGAATCGGATTACATCTCCATTCATGTACCTCTTACCGATGGAACCCGGAACATGATAAACAAGGAGAGCATCTCCTGGATGAAGGATGGTGTGGTTATTGTCAACACCTCCCGTGGTAAATGTGTAGTAGAGGAGGACCTGGTAGAGGCACTTAACGGTGGCAAGGTTGGTAGCTATGCAACAGATGTATGGTATTCCGATCCTCCCGCCGCAGACTGCCCGCTGCTTAAGGCCCCGAATGTAATAATGACCCCCCATATTGGAGCCAGCACAAAGGAGAATCTTTTAAGAATAGGCGACGAGGTTTGTCAGATAATTGAAGAATTTATAAAGGGAGGAAAATGATGAGAAAGTACAACTTTTATGCCGGTCCTGCCACTTTACCTCTGCCGGTACTGGAAGAGGTCCGGGACACCCTGGTGGATTATAAGGGACTTGGTCTTTCACTGATGGAGACAAGCCACAGAAGTAAAGAGTATGAAGAGGTTCACAATAAGGCCATTGACCTTTTTAAGGAGCTTTTACAAATCCCGGAATCCTACAAAATAGTTTTCCTGGGCGGCGGAGCCACACTACAATTTTCCATGGTTCCAATGAATTTCCTCACTCCAGGAAAAGCCTGCGATCTTGTGCTTAGCGGTTCCTGGGCAGAAAAAGCTAAAAATGATGCAGAAAAGGTAGGAAAGGTAAAGGTTGTTTTTGATGGTTCTGCCACAAATTTCACAACCCTTCCAAAAACGGATGATATCTACAGTACCGACGCTGCCTATGTTCACATAACCTCCAACGAGACCATTGGGGGCCTACAGTGGAAAAGATTTCCAGATACAGGAAAGGTGCCTTTAATTGCGGATATGTCCAGCGATATAATGAGTACCCCCATTCCTGTGGAAAAATTCAGCATGATCTATGCAGGAGCTCAAAAAAACCTTGGACCTTCGGGAGTTACAGTAGCAATTATCCGGGAGGATCTCCTGGGAAGGTGCCCCAAAACCCTTACAACCTACCTAAATTACAAGACCCATGCGGACAAGAACTCTCTTTACAACACTCCTCCGGTCTTTTCTATCTATATAATGATGCTTTTCCTAAGCTGGGTTAAAAAGCAGGGGGGAGTAAAAGGGATGAGGGAGCTATCTGGTAAAAAAGCGGGTTATATCTATAAGGCTATTGATGAAAGTGGCGGGTTCTATACCTGCCCTGTGGAAAAGGATAGCCGTTCGGTTATGAATATCGTTTTCCGCTTGCCCTCCGAAGAATTGGACAATAAGTTTGTTAAGGAAGCGGAAAAGGAAGGTATGATTGGTTTAAAAGGGCATAGGGATGTAGGCGGATGCAGGGCTTCTCTCTACAATGCCATGCCAGTGGAGGGCGCTGCGGTCTTGGCGCAATTTATGAAGAATTTCGCCAAAGCACAAGGTTAGCAGAACAATAATAAAACACCCTGCCTTGGCAGGGTGTCCTTTTCTTCTCCTTTTAATGAGGTATTCCATGTTTACTGAAAGTCTACAGAAAGATAATAAAAAAATCGATTCCACTAATATGGCAATAATCAGGCATCTTCGAGATGGAAGGAAGTCCCTAAAAAAGATCGCAGAAGAGCTTTCAATTACTGAAAATACTGTGCGCTCCAGGGTTAATAAGATGGTGGAGGAGGGTACTCTTGAGATATCTTCCCTTATTGATCCTGCGGCAATCCCTGGGCATCATATGGTTGTTATCGGGGTAAAGCTAAAGACTGTACAACTCGTAAAGAAGGGGGAGGAATTCAGCAAACTTAGGGGAGTTGTATCCGCTAGCGTAGTAACTGGAAGATACGATATAATCCTACAGGTTTTGCTAAACGATGAATTCAGTCTGCTGGAGTTTTATACCAAAGAGATAGCCAAGGTAGACGAGATCCAGGATATAGAAACCTTTGTAGTTTACAAAGCCTATAATATGAAGGTTCCTTATATACTTTAAAAAAAATCAAGCCAGTGTAGACAAGG
>Ga0067045_1032333_pt1 | contig 10419 bp, 11 predicted proteins | sample TerdegcTABiofilm_FD_59184 | JGI IMG/M metagenome (GOLD analysis project Ga0067045, IMG submission 59184) | Combined Assembly of (Gp0054472, Gp0054536) Wastewater bioreactor microbial communities from Singapore -Terephthalate degrading... | reverse complement strand
CGGAGGGCGCCAATGTCAAGGTCGGCTCCAGCCGGCAAAGCGAAACCTTGACATTGATGCGGCCGGAGCCGGTACAATTCAGCATGCGGTGGTTGTAAAAATTACAATTGCATGGAGGTGCAGCATAGCTTAAATTTTTGAAAAAATGTTTTGACAACGGGGTGCACTACAATTTTTTTCTCCAACAGTGTCTTAACAATATCCGCCGGCGGATTTTAGTGGATTTTTGAGAGCCGCAGGTGTATAATATTTTCTAAACGGCGAACCAGGAAGGTTCGCGCAGTTGCGGTTTGAGACCGCAAATCAAATACAGTAAATGAATAAGCGACATAATGAACAGTTGGCCATGAAGGTTGAACGGGCCGCGAAATCGGCCGGTGCAGCTCTACATGGCCATATCTTTTGGGAAAGGAGAAAGGGAATGACTAAGGGAATGACTATGGTTACGAATGCATGGGAAAAAGCGGTAGAATTTCACGGCCATGAGTGTCCCGGGCTGGCCATTGGCGTCAGGGCGGTGGAAGCCGCCAGAACCAAAATGGGGATAACTTTTTCCAAGGACGAAGAAATTGTTTGCGTCACCGAAAACGACGCCTGCGGGGTTGATGCCGTTCAGGTGTTGACCGGGTGCAGCCTGGGGAAAGGCAACCTGCTGTACAGGGGGACCGGCAAGCAGGCCTTCACCTTCTTCAAACGTAGGACCGGCGAGGGGTTGAGGATTGTCCTGAAGCCCTTTCAGGGAGAGATGGACCGGGCCGAGCGCCAGAAGTATATCCTGCAGGCAAAGCTGGAGGACCTGTTTGAATTCAAAAAGCCGCACTTCAGCCTGCCGCAGACGGCCCGGCTGTTTGCCACCCACGTCTGTGAAAAATGCGGAGAAGGGATTCCGGAGCACAAGACCAGGTTTCAGGACGGCAAAAAGGTTTGCCTGGACTGCTTTAACGATTACAGCCGGGGCTGGTAAATAACTGCTGTTAATGACTGGATGATAAGGAATTGATAAGTTGTGAAAAACGAGTTGAGCATCCGGGTTGAACCGTATTATAGCAGCGATTACCAGCGGTACGCCGGCAGGAAAAGAGCCGTCATCCTTCTCCTCGTCCTGTTGAACGCGATTCTGGCTTTGCTTGCCATTAATCTCGGTTCCGCCAATCTGACACCTTACCAGGTGATGATGACAGTTCTCGGCCGGGGGAGCGGCGTTTCCGACGTAGTGATCTGGAATATCCGCCTGCCCAGGGTGTTGGCGGGGATTATCGCCGGCGCCGGCCTATCAGCGGCGGGCTGCGTGATGCAGAATAACCTCAGAAATCCCCTGGCGTCTCCTTCTACCTTGGGAATATCCAATGCCGCGGCCTTTGGGGCCAATATTGCCATCATAGTGTTCGAAGCCGGCAGCATCCAGAGCACGAATGCTGATGCTATAATCATCAACAACCCTTACCTGGTGACCATTTCGGCCTTTGCGTGGTCGATGGCCGCTGCCATAGCCATCCTTGCCCTGGCCAGGCTGCGCGGGTTTTCGCCGGAATCGATGGTGCTGGCTGGGGTCGCGATTGGTTCGCTCTTTTCAGCCGGGACCATCGTCATCCAGTATTTTGCCCAGGACGTGAAGATCGCGGCCGTGGTGTTCTGGACCTTCGGCGATCTGGGGCGGGCTTCCTGGAAGGAAGTGGCCATCATGGCCGCAGTGGTCGGGCTGGCAATCGTGTATTTCATGTTCAATAGATGGGACTACAATGCCCTGGGAAGCGGAGAGGAAACCGCCAGGGGGCTGGGCGTCAACGTGGAAAGGGTGCGCCTGGGGGGCATGTTCGTCTCCTCCCTGATTACCGCCGTGGCAGTGTCCTTTCTGGGGATCATTGGCTTCATCGGCCTTGTCGGTCCCCAGATCATGAGGCGAATAATCGGCGGGGATCACCGCTATCTTGTCCCGGCTTCGGTGTTGATGGGGTCGCTGTTGCTCCTGGCCGCCGACACCGTGGCGCGGTCGATCATTTCACCGGTGGTCTTGCCGGTCGGAGCTATCACTTCGTTCCTGGGAGCACCGTTGTTCCTGTATTTATTGGCAAGGGGGTTTCAACAGCGATGATCCTTACCGTAAATGGTCTGAAGTTCAGGTATCCGGGGCATACCGTGATTCAGGGCATCGATTTTTCCGTGGGGAAGGGCGAATGTCTGGCTGTATTGGGCACGAACGGTGTCGGCAAATCCACCTTGCTCAAGTGCCTAAATCGCATTTTGAAACCGCAGGCCGGGGTCGTATGTATCCGGGAAAACGAGGTCTTAAGCCTGAACAGGATGGAGCTGGCCCGTAAAATGGGCTATGTACCCCAGCGGCACGAGTGCGCCAGGGTAACCGTGTTCGACGCGGTGCTGTTGGGCCGGAGACCGCATATCAAATGGGACGTGAGTCCGCATGACCTGGAAGTTACCAGGCGCGTTCTGCGGCTGTTGGAAATGGAAGAATACTCATTGAGGCACCTGGACGAATTGAGCGGCGGCGAGCTGCAGAAAGTGGTGCTGGCCCGGGCTTTGGCCCAGGAGCCGGAACTGCTTTTACTGGACGAGCCGACCAGCAACCTGGACCTGAAAAACCAACTGGAAGTGATCGGCATTATCAAAAGGGTGGTCAGAAGCCAGCAGATCGCCGCCATCGTGACCATGCACGACCTGAATCTGGCCCTCCGGTTTGCCGACAAGTTCCTGCTGCTTAAAAACGGAAAGATTTTTGCGGCCGGGGGAACTGAGGTTATGACCCCGGAAAACATCGAAAGCGTTTATGCGGTTCCGGTAACGATTGAAAGGTGCCGGGACGTCCCGGTGGTTGTTCCCTTGTGAGCGGCGAATGAAAGAGAAATGGCGCAGTTCGGACGGCAATGCGCAACCGAGCAACAGCAAAGAAGTTAAGCCATTTAAATTTAATTGCATAAATGGCGGAGTCTATTGAGATAATGGAGGAGACGGGGATGATGATAGGAGGAAGCAAAACAATGTCCAAAAGGATTTTCGGTTTGTTGCTGGCAGCCCTGCTGCTTGCGCTGGTCTTAGGCGGCTGCAGCAGCCAGCCCGCCTCCAAAGTGGCCGGCGGAGCCAAAACAACCGTGACCGATCTGTTGGGCAGGCAGGTTTCACTGGCCGTGCCGGCCGAGCGAGTGGTGGCCATCGGTCCCGGAGCACTAAGGTTATATTGCTACGTCAATGGGGTGACCAAGGTGGTGGGGGTGGAGCAGATGGAGAAGGACAACTCCACCGGGAGGCCGTATCTTCTCGCCAACCCCTCCTTGACCAACCTTCCGGTTATCGGGCCTGGCGGGCCAAACAACGCCCCTGATCCGGAGAAACTGCTGGCGGTCAAACCAGACGTGATCTTCACCGCCTACAACTCGGACAAGGCCGCGGTGGACGAACTGCAGGCCAAAACCGGCGTGCCTGTGGTGGCACTGAGCTATGGGAAGGCATCGACCTTTGACCCCGCCGTCTATAACTCGTTGAAGCTGATCGGACAGATCATGGGCCAGGAAAAGCGGGCCCAGGAACTGGTTGACTTTATGGAAAAATGCAGGCAGGACCTGGCCGGCCGCACCAAGGACATCCCGCAGGACAAGAAGCCAGCCGTGTATGTGGGCGCTCTGGGGTCGCGGGGGACGCACGGCATTGAGAGCACCCAGGGCAAGTATTCCTTGTTTGAGGCAATCAACGCCCGGAATGTGGTGGACGAGACCGGCAAAACCGGGTCGGTGATGATTGACAAAGAAAAACTGCTGCAATGGGACCCGGCGATAATATTCATCGATCTGGCCGGGTACCCGATGGTCCAGCAGGATTACCAGAAAAACCCGCAGTTTTACCAGGCGCTGACGGCGGTGAAAAAGGGAGAGCTATACTCCCAGTTGCCGTACAACTATTATACCACCAATATAGGTACGGCCATGGCCGATGCCTATTACCTCGGAAAAGTGATTTACCCCGGACAGTTCAAAGATGTGGAGCCGGAGAAAAAGGCCGACGAGATTTATCAAGCCCTGCTGGGCAAACCGCTTTACGCGCAAATGGCCAAGGACTTCGGCGGGTTCAAGAAGCTGACCCTGCCTTAAAAGGGCAGGACTTTGGTACAAGCAAATGGTTGGGGCTGCCGATTTGAAGCAATTTAACCTGAATCAAGTGGCGCTTGAATTTTTATCCCTGATGGTTTATAGTGTTTATAGTTTCAACAAAACAAGTTCATAATTCCTTCGGGAACGGGTGAAATTCCATACCGGCGGTGAACCGCGCCCCACGTAAGAGGCGCGCCAGCCCGCGAGCCTTTGTGGCAGACACCGGCGAGAATCCGGGGCCGACAGTTAAAGTCTGGATGGGAGAAGGACGGCAATGGCCGCAGCTGGTGTCTTTTGTTTTGGCGCGGGCCACAGTTTTGTTCCCGGGGGATGTTTCGTTCTCCGGGATTTGTTGTTGTCGGGCGGGGGTTCGTGTTATGAACGTCGATTTCATGAAGATGGCGCTGGAACTGGCCCAAAAAGCGCGCGGCCGGACCAGCCCCAACCCGCTGGTCGGGGCTGTCGTGGTGAAAGGGAATATCGTGGTGGGGAAGGGATACCATCACCAGGCCGGCACTCCCCATGCCGAGGTGCACGCCTTAAACGAGGCCGGCGCTGAAGCCGCCGGCGCAGACCTTTACGTGAGCCTGGAGCCGTGCAACCATTACGGGCGGACGCCGCCCTGTACGGAAGCGATCATCAGGGCGGGCGTCAAGCGAGTTTTCGTCGCCGTACGTGACCCCAATCCCCTGGTGCGCGGTAAGGGGATCGCCCGGCTTCGCGAGCACGGGATTGAGGTTGTTGAGGGCTTGTTGGAGAAAGAGGCGCGCAAGGTAAACGAGGTGTACTGGAAATACATCCAGACCCGGTTGCCTTTTGTGGCCTTGAAGACGGCTGTTTCCCTGGACGGCAAAATCGCTACGGAAACAGGCGATTCCCGCTGGATCACCGGGGAGGAAGCCAGGTTGCACGGGCACCAGTTGCGCAACACCTATGACGCCATCCTGGTTGGCATCGGCACCATTGCGGCCGACGATCCGAGCCTGACCTGCCGCTTGCCCGGCGGTGAAGGGCGGGACCCTGTCCGGGTCATCGTGGACAGCAGGCTTTCCATTGATGAACAGGCGCGGGTTTTAAACCTGACATCGCCGGCCCCGACCATTATTGCCACCACCTCCCGCTCCCCGGTGGAAAAACGAAACCTGCTGGAGCAAAAAGCGCGAGTTTTAGTGGTCAACGAGGGGCCGCAGGTTGAACTGCCCCTGCTGTTGAAAGCTCTGGGAGGGATGGGGATAACCAGTGTGCTGGTGGAGGGCGGGGGCCGCATAAACGGCAGCTTCCTGCGGGGAAACCTGGTGGATAAATACTATTTTTACCTGGCGCCAAGAATAATAGGCGGGACAAAGGCTCCGGGGCCTTTTGCCGGCGAAGGGTTTCCCGTACTGGCTGGTTCGGTCCGGCTGGTAGACTTATCCCTGGAACGCCTGGGAACCGATTTTCTGGTGGCCGGTTACCCGGCGCGGCAGGAGGAGGGGGTGAATGAAGCTGTTTACGGGAATAATTGAAGAGCTGGGCGTGCTTCAGTCCATCACCAGGGGGGCTCATTCGGCCCGGTTGCGTTTTGCGGCGCCGCTGGTTGTGGGCGATGTGAAACTGGGGGACAGCATAGCCGTAAACGGCGTCTGCCTTACGGTGATCGCCTTTGATTCCTTCACTTTTACCGCTGAGGCGATGGCTGAAACCTTGGACAAAACCAATCTGGGCGAGCTAAAGCCCGGCGAGAAAGTCAACCTGGAGAGGGCGCTGCGGTTGAGCGACCGCCTGGGCGGGCACCTGGTCAGCGGTCACGTGGACGGAGTGGGGACTATCGTTAGGCAAAGCCGCCAGGATATTGCCCTGTTGACGGAGATCAGCCACCCGCCGCATTTGGGAAAGTACCTGGTGCCCAAGTGTTCCGTGGCGGTGGACGGTATCAGCCTTACTGTCATCGAAGCCAACCTTGCTAGTTTTACCGTGGCGCTGATTCCTCACACCCGCGGCCTGACCACACTGGGATATAAAAAGGCGGGGGACAAGGTGAACATCGAGGCCGATTTAATTGCCAAATACCTGGAGAAGCTGGCTGCCGGGACGGATCAGAGGCGAGGCGACGCGCCTAAAGATGGGCAAGCGGGAGGCCTGACCCTTTCTTTCCTGGCCGAGCATGGGTTCCTGTGATTGAAATGTTCCAGATACAAAAAGAAAAAGGGCGAGGTGATAATAATGGACGGAGAGTTTGTTTTTAACACGATTGAGGAAGCCCTTGAAGACATTAAGAAAGGGAAGATGGTCATCGTCGTGGACGATGAAGACCGTGAAAACGAGGGGGATCTGGTCATGGCAGCCCAGTGGGTCACCCCGGAGGCCATAAACTTTATGGCTACCCACGGGCGGGGCCTGATCTGTCTGCCCATGACCGGCGAGAGGCTGGACCAGCTGGAGATTGGGCCGATGGTCGCCAGCAACACAGACAACCTGGGAACGGCGTTCACCGTTTCCATTGATGACGCGTCCACCACCACAGGGATATCCGCCTTCGAACGCGCCCAGACCATCAAGCGGGTTCTGGACCCCTCTTGCCGGCCGCAAGACCTGCGACGGCCCGGCCACGTCTTTCCCCTGCGGTACAGGGAAGGGGGCGTACTTAAAAGGGCCGGGCACACCGAGGCTTCCGTAGACCTAGCCAAATTGGCTGGCCTATACCCGGCGGGGGTGATCTGTGAAATTATGAATGAAGACGGCACCATGGCCCGTGTACCTCAGCTGATGGATTTTGCCCGCCTTCACAATTTAAAGATCATCACTATTGCCGACCTTATCCGCTATCGGCGGCAAAAAGAAAAACTGATTGAAAAAGTAACAGCGGTTAATATGCCCACCAGGCACGGCAGCTTTGTTGCCCATGCCTACAAAGATATCCTGGGAGGCGACGTGCACTTGGCTCTGGTCAAAGGCGAGGTGGCGGGTGAAGAACCGGTCCTGGCCAGGGTCCACTCCGAATGTTTGACCGGGGACACTTTGGGATCCCTGCGCTGCGACTGCGGCGAACAGCTCAGGCAAGCCCTGACGGCCATAGAAAAGGCCGGCCGCGGCGTATTTTTGTACATGCGCCAGGAAGGGCGCGGCATCGGCCTGCTCAACAAGCTGAAAGCATACCGCCTACAGGATGAAGGCATGGATACCGTCCAAGCCAATGAACACCTGGGTTTTCCGGCTGATCTCCGGGACTACGGCATAGGCGCCCAGATCCTGGCCGACCTGGGCGTAAAAAAGATCAGGCTGTTGACCAACAACCCCCGCAAGATAGCCGGCCTGGAGGGCTACGGATTGAAGGTGGTTGAACGCGTGCCTCTGGAGGTGGCGCCCAACCCGTGCAACCTCAAGTACCTAAACACCAAAAGGGAGCGCCTGGGACATTGGCTGAACATCAGGCAAAACAAAAACGTTTGAACCTTATTATTGAACCATATTTTTAAGAAGGGAGAAAGACATGATGAAAGTGTATGAAGGCAAACTGCTCGGCGAAAACCTGAAAATCGGCATTGTGGCAAGCCGGTTTAACGAATTTATCACCGGTAAGCTCCTGAATGGCGCCCTGGACGCCCTGGTCCGGCATGGGGTAAAAGAAGACGATATAGAAGTGGCCTGGGTCCCCGGCGCTTTTGAAATACCTTTGGCCGCAAAGCACATGGCGGCCAGGGGGTATGACGCAGTTATCTGCTTGGGAGCCGTGATTCGCGGGGCCACACCGCACTACGAGTATATAGCCGCCGAAACGACCAAGGGGATCGCTCAGGTCGGCCTGTCCAGCGGGGTCCCTGTTGTTTTTGGAGTACTTACCACCGAAAACATTGAGCAGGCGATTGAAAGAGCGGGCAGCAAGGCGGGCAATAAGGGCTTTGAAGCCGCGGTTTCCGCGATAGAAATGGCTGACCTGCTAAAAAAAATTAGGACGGACAAGGTTTAAGGGTTTTTAATCGGGGATAAGCCGTTAAATAATAACGGCGCATGATTATAAATTTAATAGAGGTATTTAAAAGAAAATGGAGAAATAAGCAAATAAAGGTAAATGGCTCAGGGGGAAAGCAAAAAATGCGGTTCGTGAACAAATGGGCATACGGCTGCGCCGTCTGGCTGGCCGGCGTCATGGACGAAAATCACCAAAAAAGAACGGTGTATTATTACGGCTTTCAGATAATAATCGGCGCTCTGGTCAAAGCCGCTGTGCTGGTGGCCGTTTCCCTGCTGCTGGGCATAATATGGCCGACGCTGTTGCTCGCCTTAGCCTTCGGGAGCCTGAGGCTGCTGGCCGGCGGCTATCACATGGACACCTACGGGAAGTGCCTGGCCGTATCACTGGCGCTTTTTGCGGCGGCAGGATCAGTTGCGCAGCACACGTGGCCTTACTGGAGCGCGGCAAGCTTAATTGCGCTGACCGCTTTAACCTTTGCCTTTGGTTTGTACGCGGTTCACCGGTACGTTCCCAGCGATACGCCCAACAAAAGGATAACGGATGAGGCCAAGCGGAAAAGGTTTAAAATGCTGTCCGCCGTTTGGCTCGCCATATGGCTTTTGGCGGTGGCGATTTTGATTTATTCCGGTGCCGGAATGCCAGCGCTGGCCCTGTGCTTTGCGGTGCTGCTGGAGATGTTCACGGTAACTCCGACCGGGCACATCTTCTTTGAAACCATCAGGAACGGCTTGGGCTCAAGAGCACCGGCCTGCACTAAAAATACGGAAATTTGATAAAAAAAAGATAAAAATAATATATTGAGTAATTTCGGCAATTGTAGTAAAATATAGGCGTCAGGGTAGAAATAAATAGAAAAAATGTCAGATTGTGTCGAATAATGGCGAACCCAAGGAAGGCGGTTAAGGTGTCGCTTAGTATATTTCAAATCGAGGCAATTCAGAAAATATTATTGAATACTGTTTTCGTCTCAATTCCTGAGGAAATATATTTCGTCCTGTTCACTTATATCATGATGGGCGAGTTTGACCAGTGGAAAGACGAAGACTGCAAGCGGCTGTTTCAGCCTTGGGATTATCCCCGTATATTGATCCCGGCGATCTCTTCGGCAGTGGTTTCCAATGTGTTAAGGTATACAGGGGCAGGGTCAGACGTGGTAACGCTGGGGACTTTTTTTATGCTTTTTTTCGGGATTGTAGCAATGGGGGATATTTTTAACAATGCTGGGGCCTTGAAGTGGATGGGGAAGGTCATATTATTTTTACTTCTAGGATCATTGTTAGGGGGTTTATGTGAATTTATATATGTGCCATTTTTACTATATGGTACAGGGGAAAGCCTACTAATCATCAACGATAACATATTTTTGAATTTTCTCTTTTCCTTACCGGCGAGGTTCTTAGAATTTTCAATAATTATTTTCTTGCTTGTTTATAAACGATCCTTACTAAAGGCGCGGATAGTTAAGATGATTGTTGAAAGCAAATTTCTGGTTACTCTAACTATTGCAGCTCTAATAGTAAACTTAAATTTTTATATAATAATGTATAATATAATATGCTATAACAAAGCGTTGACTCTTCTTTCCGCTGGTTTGCGCATAGCTGTAGTTCTTGGGGTTTGCCTTTTTCCTATAATCAACCTATCGGCTCTTGTTTGGTGCACATATTATGTGAAAAACAATGAGGCTGTGAGAAAAAAGGCGGCATCGGAAACTCTCCGTAAAATCGCGGCTGAATTAAAATCACATTTAGAAGGAGGCAACCGCGACCACCTGGTCTGGGTATTAAACGGGCTAGTCGCAAACTTGCAGGTGGTTGCTGACGAGCTGTACTGCGAAGAACGACGGAATGGGAGGTGAGCGACGTTGAAGAAATTGGACAGCCTGGTGAAACGGGTAGCGCCGGTGATCTGCAGCCTGGTCATGTTAGTTGCCGCCTACGGGGGTGCAAAGGCGGCAAGCATGTGGGGCTTTTATCAGCCGCGCGCACCCAAGTGCCTCAAGTAAAACTGAATCGATACCCTGTTCATCATCCTTTGGTGGGGGGATTCACACCCCCACACTTTTTTTGCGCGGTGCAGGCTAAGCATGACCTCTATACTTACCGTTGCTTGTTATATTTAGCGGCCAGTTTTTCCTTATTTGCACAAGTGTCCGCGTATGGTATTGATGACGTTCCTTTGTTAACGGGGGAAGGTTTCGTTACCATAAACGCTTCAGGTCGATGGACAGGCCTTTGAAATCAGGATGCACCACCACGTCTTCGTCCATCCCGGAAGCCACCAGGGCGTATGCCCCATCCCGCAAGGAAAAACATTCAACGGTTTTTTCTTCCGGATGGACAATCCAATAGTGCTGCACCTGGGCCCGCC
>Ga0067045_1032334_pt1 | contig 10420 bp, 11 predicted proteins | sample TerdegcTABiofilm_FD_59184 | JGI IMG/M metagenome (GOLD analysis project Ga0067045, IMG submission 59184) | Combined Assembly of (Gp0054472, Gp0054536) Wastewater bioreactor microbial communities from Singapore -Terephthalate degrading... | reverse complement strand
CCGCGCGTAGCCTCCATCGTGGCCTCGCTGACCAAGCCGGAGTGGGTGGTCAACGTCAAGGAAACCGGCATGATCCTGCTGGTGGACTACAGCGACATCAAGAACCTGAAGACCACCACCATCGAGTCCGCCAAGTTCCTGCATGACGGCGGCTGGGATGCCTCGGGGCGCTACTTCATGGTCGCGGCCAACGCGTCGAACAAGGTTGCCGCAGTCGATACCAAGACCGGCAAGCTGGCCGCCCTGGTCGACACCGCCAAGATCCCGCACCCGGGTCGCGGCGCCAACTTCGTCCATCCGCAGTTCGGTCCCGTGTGGTCGACCGGCCACCTCGGCGATGCCGTCGTGTCCCTGATCTCCACGCCGTCCGACGACGCCAAGTTCTCCAAGTACAAGGAGCATAACTGGAAGGTCGTCCAGGAACTGAAGATGCCGGGCGCGGGCAACCTGTTCGTCAAGACGCATCCGAAGTCCAAGAACTTCTGGGCCGATGCGCCGATGAACCCCGAGCGTGAGATCGCCGAGGCCGTGTTCGTGTTCGACAAGGCCGACCTGTCGAAGGAGCCGGTGCGCATCGACGTCGCCAAGGATTCCGGCCTGCCGGAAAGCAAGGCGATCCGTCGTGCCGTGCAGCCCGAGTACAACGAGGCTGGCGACGAAGTGTGGATCTCGCTGTGGGGCGGCAAGACCGACCAGTCGGCCATCGTGATCTACGACGACAAGACGCTGAAGCTGAAGAAGGTCATCACCGATCCGTCGATCGTGACCCCGACCGGCAAGTTCAACGTCTATAACACGATGCACGACGTGTATTGATCGCCTAGCCGATCATCGAGTCGAACCCCCGCGCTCCGGCGCGGGGGTAAGAGGGGACCCCCATGACAGATCGAGACAGCTCCAAACAACAAGATTCCGGCGGCCTCATGGCCCGCCTGCGCCGGCCTTCCACGAAGTATTCGCTGGGTGGCCTTTTGTCTGTCGGCATTCTGCTTGGCGTGCTTTTCTGGGGCGGTTTCAATACCGTGCTGGAGGCCACCAACACCGAGACGTTCTGCATTTCCTGCCATGAAATGGAGCAGAACGTGTACATGGAATACAAGGAAACGATTCACTACAACAACCGCACCGGTGTGCGCGCCACCTGTCCCGACTGCCATGTGCCCAAGGACTGGACGCACAAGATGATCCGCAAGGTCCAGGCCTCGCGCGAGGTGTGGGGCAAGCTGACCGGCACCATCGACACGCGGGAGAAGTTCGAAGCCAAGCGCCTCACACTCGCGCGCAGTGAATGGGCGCGCATGAAGGCGTCGGATTCGCGTGAATGCCGTAACTGCCACAGCTTCGAGAGCATGAAGCCCGAGATGCAGAAGCAGCGCGCACGCAAGCAGCACGAGATGGCCATCGAGGACAAGATGACCTGCATCGACTGCCACAAGGGTATCGCGCACCACAAGCCGGAAGGCATGACCGAGGAAGACGAGGAGTGATTCGCACGCGTGCGACGCTTGTCCGACCCATCCACAGTGAGGAATCGACCATGAAGAAAACAATGATTGCAGGCGCTGTCGGTGCCATTCTCGCCTTCGGTGCCGGTTCGGCCCTGGCTGCCGCGCCGGCCGACTGGAGCAAGGTTGCGGCCAAGGACATCACGCTGTTCTATCCGGGCGTATCGCCGCTGGAGTGGATCCAGAAGGGCACCGAGCACGGCGGCGCACGCGCGCTGAAGAAGGGCGAGACCTGTGCCGACTGCCACGACGAGGAAGCGGCAGACATGGGCAAGAAGATGGCCAGCGGCCAGAAGATCGAGCCCAGCCCGATCGCCGGCAAGGCTGCCTTCATCCCGGTGAAGGTGCAGGCCGCGCACGACGGCGCCAACCTCTACCTGCGCTTCTCGTGGAAGCAGCCTGCGGCTTCGGGTGCGGCCAAGATGGACGACAAGAACCCGGTCAAGATCGCGTTCATGCTCGAGTCCGGCGGCAAGGTCGAGCTTGCCGATCAGGCTGGCTGCTGGGCGACCTGCCATCAGGATTCGCGCACCATGCCGGGCGCCGCCGACACCAAGACCAAGTACGTCAAGGGCGCGTCGCTGGCCGAGGGCAAGTTCTACGACCTGTACCAGTGGCGCAGCGGCGAGAAGAAGGGCTTTGACGGCCACGTGGCTGAGTCGCGCGTGATGGAAGGCGGCACCGCGCTGGTCAGCGCCGAAGGCAAGCAGGACGGCGACACCTGGACCGTCGTGTTCACCCGCAAGTTCGCGGGCGGACAGGGCGATGTGGCGCTGGAAGCGGGCAAGACCTACAACTTCGGCTTCGCCATCCACGACGACAGCGCGGCCGGCCGTTTCCACCACGTCTCGCTGGGCTACAAGCTGGGTATCGACGCCCAGGCCGACGTCACCGCGGCCAAGCAGTAAATGACGTTAGCGTGGCCCTGGCGCCGCGCACATGATGGACGACGGGAACCCACGCGGGCGCGCGGGTTCCCGTCATGCCTTGTGTGGCAATCACGCCGTTTCGCTGCGCCGGATCGCGGTTCGCGAACTGGTGGTCGAGGGCGGCTACGGGAGAGGATCGTGAACACGAAGCGCATCACACGCGGCCTGTGTGCCGGCCTGTTCGCCACATCGCTGTTCGCAGGTGGAGCATGGGCGGCCGAGCACGAGATCCAGATCGCCCAATACGCCTACACACCGGCCGAACTGACGATCAAGGCCGGCGACACCGTGACCTGGATCAATGGCGAGAAGCGTGTGAGCCATTCGGTCCTGTTCAATGCCACGGGCGAGGAATCCGAGCGCTTCTTTCCCGGCGAGCGCTGGTCGCGCAAGTTCGACCAGCCCGGCCGCTTCGAGTATCGCTGCGGGCCGCACCCCGAGATGCAGGGCGTCATCGTCGTCGAGCCCTGAGCTTGGACGTTCCGGGCGCGCGCCAAGACCGTGGCGCCATCAGGGTTGATGCGAGTCAAGGTATCGCCCCGGCCTTGTCGCCATCCTGTCACGCACTGACCTGCCAACGGATTGCGTGATGAAGATCCCACCCCTGCTAGCCCATGTTGCCGTCTTCCTCGGCGCAGCGCTGGTCGCCGCATTCGCCTCAGCTTCCGAGACGAAGGCGGTCGCACCCGAAGAGCAGCGCGCCCGTGAGCTGATCCACATCGTCCGCCAGGACTGCGGTTCCTGTCATGGCTTGACGCTGGCCGGCGGGCTCGGTCCCGCACTGACGCCCGACGCCCTGGCAGACAAGCCTTTCGAGGGCCTGGTCGCAACGGTTGTCAGCGGCCGGCCCGGCACGCCGATGCCACCCTTTCGCGGCATCGTCAGCGAGCCCGAGGCCGAGTGGATTGTCGACCAGCTGATGCGCGGCTTCCCGCTCGACGCCGGACTGCCGCCTTCTCGCTGATCAATCGCGCTGAGCTACACCCACGCTCCATCCGAATTCCCCTTCTGCAGCTGGAGTCTCCATGTCTTCGCAAACCAAGGTGCGCCTGGCGCCGCCCGCCCTGTGGGCGGTGATCCTTCCAGCCATCGTCTGGCTGCTTGCGGCCTGTTCCAGTGTCCCTCCCGCGGCCGGGCTGCGTGGCAGCGGCGACCTGGGTGTGGTCATCGAGCGCGCTGACGGCCGTGTGAAAGTCATTGAAACCACTGGACGTTCGGTGCTCGCCACCGTCGATGGCCTGGGCGACCTGTCGCACGCCTCGGTGGTGTTCTCGCGCGATGCGCGCTACGCCTTCGTGTTCGGCCGCGACGGCGGGTTGACCAAGGTCGATCTGCTCGAAGCGAGGATCGTCGGCCGCGTGCTTCAGGCGGGCAATTCCATTGGCGGCTCGATCTCGCACGACGGCCGCATCGTGGTCGCGCAGAACTACGCGCCGGGAGGCGTAAAGGCGTTCGATGCCAATACGCTGGAACTGCTCGCCGAGGTGCCGGCGATCACCGAGGACGGTCGCCGCTCGAAGGTGGTCGGCCTGGCCGACCTGTCAGGCAATCGCTTCATCTACGCGCTGTTCGAAGCGGGCGAGATCTGGATCACTGACTTCTCCGACCCGAAGAAGCCGCAGACCCAGCGCTTCGCCGGCGGCAACCAGCCCTACGATGCGCTGGTGACCCCCGATGGCCGCCACTACATCGCCGGCCTGTTCGGCGAGGACGGTCTGGCCATGCTCGACCTGTGGAACCCGGAGCAGGGCAGCCGCAAGATCCTGTCGGGTTATGGCAAGGGGCAGGAGCCGCTGCCGGTGTACAAGATGCCGCACCTGCGCGGCTGGTCGGTGGCCGGTGGTCGCGCGTATCTGCCCGCAATCGGGCGCCACGAGGTCCTGGTGGTCGATACCGGCACCTGGCAGGAAGTGGGCCGCATTCCGGTCAAGAGCCAGCCGGTGTTCGCCATGGCGCGGCCCGACGGGCGGGAGATCTGGGTGAACTTCGCCTTCCCGGACAATGGCTGGGTGCAGGTCATCGACACCGTCAGCGGCAAGGTCACGCACACGCTGCAGCCGGGACGCGGCATCCTGCACATGGAGTTCCTGTCCAAGGGCCACGAGGTCTGGATGTCGGCGCGTGACGACAACAAGGTCGTCATCTTCGACACCGCATCCAAGCAGCAGGTCGGCGGCTTCGAGTCGGCCAGCCCGAGCGGCATCTTCTTCACCACGCGCGCCGCGCGCACGGGGTTCTGATGCCGCGCACCGTCACGCTGCCGAGTGCGGTCGATGCGACCGACTTCCGCCTGCTCAACGAATGGCAGCGCGGGTTTCCCCTTGATCCGCAGCCATTCGCCCGCGTCGGCGAGGCCGTCGGGCTGGACGAAGCGCAGGTGATTGCTGCCTACCGCCGCCTGATCGACGGCGGCCTGGTGAGCCGGGTCGGTGCCGTGTTCGCCCCGCGCCGGCTGGGTGCGAGCGCACTCGCTGCCCTGGCGGCGCCTCCTGAGCGGCTCGAGGAGATCGCGGCCCGCGTCAGCGGAGAACCCGCGATCAACCACAATTACCAGCGCGAGCACCGTTACAACCTGTGGTTCGTGGTGACCGCGGCGTCCGAAGGCCATCTGCAGGACGTCGTGGCCGGCATCGAACGTGATACCGGCTGCGCGGTCATCGTGCTGCCGCTGGAAGAGGAGTTCCACATCGACCTCGGCTTCGACCTCGGCGCGGATCAGGGCGGACAGCGTGCTGCGTGCCACCGCAGCGCAGAACCGCGTCCCATCGCCACGGCGCAAGGCGCGGCCTGTGCGCTGCCCGGGCTCGAACGCGATCTGATCACCGTGCTGCAGGCGGGTCTGCCGCTGGTGCCACGCCCGTATGCGGCGCTGGGCGAGCAGGCGGGCCTCACCGAGGCCATGGCGATCGAACTGATCGAGCGCTGGCAAGCCGAGGGCCTGATCCGGCGCCTCGGCGTCGTGGTTCGCCACCATGAACTGGGGCTGGAGGCCAACGCGATGTGCGTGTGGGACATTCCGGACAACAAGGTGAGCGAGTTGGGCCGTCTGCTCGCTCGCGAGCCCGCGGTGACCTTGTGCTACCGCCGGCGCCGCGTGATGCCCGGCTGGCCCTACAACCTGTTCTGCATGATCCATGGGAGCGCGCGCGACGATGTGCTGGCGGCGCGCGGCGAGATCGCGGCCCGACTGGGGCTCGATGCTGCGCCCCACGACGTGCTGTTCAGCTGCCGGCGCTTCAAGCAGACCGGCGCGCGCTATCTGTCGGCCAAGGAGGGCGCCCATGTCTGAGCCATCCATGTCGGGTGTTGCGGCACCCGCGGCTAGCCGCCGCGGCGTTGCCGCCACGCGCGAGCCCGATGCGATCGACCGTAAGCTGATCAACGCGCTGCAGGGTGATTTCCCGCTGACCGAAACGCCTTTTGCCGATGTTGCGGCTGCAGTCGGACTCGACGAGGCCGAAGTGATCGCGCGGGTGCAGGCCATGGTGCGCGACCGGGTGCTGACGCGCTTCGGCCCGATGTTCCAGATCGAACGCATGGGCGGCGCCTTCTGCCTTGCGGCGATGGCGGTGCCCGAGGTGGCGTGGGGTGAGGTGGTGGAGGCGGTGAACGGCTTTCCCGAGGTGGCGCACAACTATCGCCGGGAACACAGCCTCAACATGTGGTTCGTGCTTGCGACCGAACGTCCGGAAGGCATCGCCGATGTGGCAGGCCGCATCGAGGCGGCCACCGGGCTGCCGGTGCATCTGTTCCCGAAGGAAAAGGAATACTTCGTCGAGATGAAGCTGGAGGCATGATGGCAAGCCCTGCACCTGACCGTAGCGGTCTCGATGAACTCGACCGGCGTATCGTGCTCGCCACCCAGGATGGCCTGCCGGTGGTGTCGCGACCGTATGCCGCCGTTGCCGCGCAGGTCGGCTGCACCGAGGAAGCGGTGCGCGAGCGGCTGACGCAGATGCTGGAGAGCGGGCGCATCCGTCGTATCGGCGCCGTGCCCAATCATTATGCGATTGGCTACACGGCCAACGGCATGAGCGTGTGGAATATCGACGATGCCGTGATCGATGCCGTCGGCGAGCGCGTGGGCGCACTCGACTTCGTCACCCACTGCTACCGGCGCCCCCGGCATCTGCCGGACTGGCCGTACAACCTGTTTGCGATGGTGCATGCGGCGTCGCGGGAGGCCGCGCTGGCGCGGGTGGACGAGATTGCGATGCTGCTCGAACGCGAGTTTCGCGGAGCCTGCAAGGGGCGGGACGTTCTGTTTTCCGCCGGTATTCTCAAGAAAACGGGACTTCGTATCGCCGGCTGAGCGCGGCGGATCGACGATCAGGCCGGCCTTCGCGGCCCGCGCGGTTGTGGACTGCAGCCAGATCCGATGCCGCGTCAACCGTTGTGCGTGGACGCCTCAGTGCGGCAGGCTGCCGTTCGGACGTTCTTCGACCGCACGCCGCTGCGTAGCGGTTTCGTCGTCGAACTCCCTGAGGCCGGGGGTCAGCTCGCAGATCTCCATCAGCAATTCCCAAGTATCGTCGGAGAGCTCCGGAATGGAGATGAAGCGGTCGTTGTGCGATTTGGGGGTAGTCATGGCGTTGGCTCGCATTGATAAGGCAACCTCACCGAATTAAACCGTAGAAAAACACAAAAATGTAAAAAACGATAATCCGTGTGTGTCATTTGCACGCTTTCGGTGCATTCGCTGGCCACGGGATGCAGTATGGGGTTACGTCGTGAGGTATTCGACAGACGCTGGCGCCCTGAAATCCCGCTTGGCCAGGTGCGTCCCGCGTGCTCGGAGACAGGTTGCGCAATTCGGGCGAAGCATAGACCAGGTGCTTCTTCGCGCGCCGTGAAGCGGGTCACGAGCTGCCGGCGTCCGCAGCAGCCGGCGGAACGGGCGCTGCTGGCCAGCGGCAAGCGCCGCATCCGCTGTGTTTCGCCCGGCCCCTTGACCCGTGTCATTTTTCCCGCACTCCGGCTCGGCTCTAATGAGCTGCACTCAGGAGAGCCCTCATGTTTCGCATCGCCCACTTCATCCGCGAACTCGACCAGCCCACGCCCGCCGGACCGCGCCGCAACCCACCGGGGCCGGTCGTCATCTGGAACCTGATCCGGCGCTGCAACCTGACCTGCGAGCACTGCTACTCGATCTCGGCGGACAAGGATTTCCCCGGCGAGCTGAATACCGCCGAGGTCTTCAAGGTCATGGACGACCTGAAGGCCGCCCGGGTTCCGGTACTGATCCTGTCCGGCGGCGAGCCGCTGCTGCGCCCCGACATCTTCGACATCGCCCGCCGCGCCAAAGCGATGGGTTTCTACGTGGCGCTGTCGTCCAACGGCACACTGATCGACGAATCCAACATCGACGCCATCGACGAGATCGGCTTCGATTACGTCGGCGTCAGCCTCGACGGCATCGGCGCCACGCATGACCACTTCCGCCGCAAGCAGGGCGCCTTCGAGGCCTCGATGCACGGTATCCGCCTGTGTCTGGCGCGCGACATCAAGGTGGGCGTGCGCTACACGATGACCGAAGGCAACGCCCACGACCTGCCGGCGTTGCTGAAGCTGGTGGAAGACGAGGGCATCGACAAGTTCTACTTCTCGCACCTGAACTATGCCGGGCGCGGGAACAAGAACCGCGCCGGCGACGCCCGCCACCGCACCACGCGCGAGGCGATGGAGCTGCTGTTCGAGACCTGCCTCGATCTGCACCGCCGCGGCATCGAAAAGGACTTCGTCACCGGCAACAACGATGCGGACGGCCCCTTCCTGTTGCAGTGGGTGCAGCGCCGCTTTCCCGAGCGTGCCGCGCATATCGAGGCCAAGCTACGGCAGTGGGGCGGCAACGCCAGCGGCGTCAATGTGGCCAACATCGACAACCTGGGCATCGTGCATCCGGACACCATGTGGTGGCACGTGCCGCTGGGCGACGTGCGCAAGCGCGCCTTCGGCGACATCTGGAACGATCTTTCCAACCCGCTGCTGGCAGGGCTCAAGCAGCACCCGCGCACGCTCGAGGGGCGTTGCGGCGCCTGCAAGTACCTGGACATCTGCAACGGCAGTTCGCGCGTGCGCGCCTCGCAGGTCACCGGCAATCCTTGGGCGGAAGATCCGGGCTGCTATCTGGACGATGAGGAGATCGGCGTCACCGCCGCCAGCTACGAAGGCGGCGAGCGTGTCGTGACGACCCCGTGGGTCCGCATTGCAAAGGTGTCGGCATGATGATCCGTCACTCCATCCTGTTCGCCGGTTTGGCGCTGGCCGCGGTGGGCGCTGCGACAGCCACCCAGGCCCATGCGGCCGACGACGGCGTGGCGAAGGTTGCCGCGAACTACGCCCAGCACTGCGCCAGCTGCCATGCGGCCGACCGGCTCGGTGGGATGGGCCCGGCGCTGCTGCCGGACAACCTGGCGCGCCTGCGCAAGCCCGAGGCGCTGAAGGTGGTGGCCGAAGGCCGCACCGCCACGCAGATGGCCGGCTTCGCCGCGCAGCTCTCGAAGGACGAGATCGCCGCGCTGGTCGACTGGATCTACAGCCCGGTCGAACCGCCGCCGCGCTGGACCGACGAGGACATCCGCGCCTCGCGCATCCAGCATGTCGATCCGGCGACGCTGTCCGATACGCCGGTGTTCGATGCCGATCCGATGAATCTCTTCCTCGTCGTCGAAGGCGGAGATCACCACGTCAGCGTGCTCGACGGCGACAAGCTCGAGCCCATCCACCGCTTCCAGTCGCGCTTCGCGCTGCACGGCGGGCCCAAGTTCGCCGCCAACGGGCGCTACGTGTTCTTCGGCTCGCGCGATGGCTGGATCACCAAGTTCGACCTGTGGAACCTGAAGGTGGTGGCCGAGGTGAGGGCGGGCATCAACACCCGCAACGTCGCTGCGTCGCCCGATGGCAAGCACGTCGCAGTGGCCAACTACCTGCCCAACAGCCTGGTGCTGCTCGACGGTGACCTCAATCTGGTCAAGACCCTCGCCGCTACCGACCGCGACGGCAAGCATAGCTCGCGTGTATCGGCGGTGTACGACGCCACGCCACGCCAGTCCTTCATCGCCGCGCTGAAGGACGTACCCGAGGTGTGGGAGATCAGTTACACCAAGGCGGTCGAGGACATTCCCACCGGCTTCATCCATGACTACGCGCAGAAGGAAGGCAGCTTCATCCCCGGCTACCTCAACCCGCGCCGCACCATCCTCGACGAAGTGCTCGACGACTTCTTCTTCACCCAGGACTACGCCGAACTGATGGGTGCCTCGCGCGAAGGCGTGGGGCAGGTGGTAAACCTCGACATCCGGCGCAAGATCGCCAACCTGCCGCTGGACGGCATGCCGCATCTGGGGTCGGGTATCACCTGGGAGTGGATAGACACCAGCGGCAAGGCGCGCACCGTGATGGCCAGCACCAACCTCAAGGCGGGCGAGGTCACGGTCATCGACATGAAGACCTGGGCGGTCATCAAGCGCATCGCCACGCGCGGCCCCGGCTTCTTCCTGCGCAGCCACGCCAACAGCCGCTACGCCTTCGTCGACTCGATGATGAGCCCGCAGGCCAAGCACATCCTGCAGGTCATCGACAAGCAGACGCTTGAGGTCGTGCGCGAAATCACCGGCGAACCGGGCAAGACGCTGGCGCACATCGAGTTCACCCGCGACGGCCGCTACGCGCTGGCCAGCCTGTGGGAAGACGACGGCGCCGTCATCGTCTATGACGCCCGGACCCTGGAAGAAGTGAAACGCCTGCCGATGAGAAAGCCGGTGGGCAAGTACAACGTGTGGAACAAGATCACACGCGAAGAAGGCACCAGTCACTGAGTCCAGTGGCCGAGTGTCCCGGCAACACCCCATAGAGAAAAAGCAACATGGCCCTGATTCCCCTCGAAGAACCGACCACGAAACGCATTCCGCCCGACACATTTTCGCTCTGGGCACTGGCCTTCCGGCCCTTCTACCTGCTGGCTGCAGCGCTGGCCGTCATCGCCAT
>Ga0067045_1032332_pt1 | contig 10422 bp, 7 predicted proteins | sample TerdegcTABiofilm_FD_59184 | JGI IMG/M metagenome (GOLD analysis project Ga0067045, IMG submission 59184) | Combined Assembly of (Gp0054472, Gp0054536) Wastewater bioreactor microbial communities from Singapore -Terephthalate degrading... | reverse complement strand
CGTTCCAGTCTTCTGCATAGGCGTGTTGTCGGGGAGCGGGTCCAGCAGCAGGCGAGTTCCGCCTGGCAACATGGCAGCGTTGTACATGAGCTGTCGGTGCCTGATGGCGAGGTTTTCGTACCTGGTTTGCAGTTCTGCTAGAGCGATCTCGAGCCTTTCGATCGCCGAGGCATCAGTGTTTTCAGTGTCATACGCTCGACCCTCCCTGCCTGCCAGGCGTCGTTTCGCCGCAGACCAAGCTACTTTTATCCTTTCATTGGCTTGCAGTGACTGGCGCGACCAAGGCTTGTCACCATTTAGCAATATTACGGAGATTTTTTCTTGGAGGCGATCCCACCGTAGTGGACGGTGCTTCCATCTTCGCAGCAGTTCCACAATGCCTTCCACATCTTTGATCTCCATCTTCCTCATGCGAGATCCCTTGACGCCTTTGAGCTCGTAACAATCTGGCTGTTGGATGCCTTCGCTAGCCAGGACTGTCGCTCGGTACCCGACATGGCGGTGGGAGCCGCTGGAAACGTCACGATCGTGCCCACCTGGATGGCATCGTCTGCTTCTATGCGAATAATCCACTCGCATCGAGCAATGACTTCCTGCTTTTGACGAACCTGTTTTCGAATGGAAGTTAACCGTTGGTTTTTCCGAAGCTTCGCTTTGCCTATCACAACGACGTGCTTTGCTTCATCAAGCATTTCCAGAACTCGAGCCATTCTTACCTTGTCGCCCTTACGCCAGACATGCTGGTTGCAGCGAATACAGTCGCCGTGCTGATCGCAAGGGTTCAGGGACCAGTCGGATATACAGCCGCCAATCTCTGTCACATGCTTTGGAGCCGCATTCCGAGCAAAAAAGGCTCGTCGTTCGACAATTCGGTGTGTCGGAGGTGCTTGGTCTGCGATGGGACCTATTACGTCCGAACCTTGATCAGGGTCATAGGTGTCGATGGATCCAAGAACGATCTCGCGAGGGGTACGGTAGTCGTATGCCTCTCCTTGCCATCCGGATTGGCGTCCCGCAAGTTCATTTGCAAACAACGGGTTGGCGCCTGCGAGCAATGCTGCGGTGTGGTGATACCTGCGGCAACGCTGAACAGATATGCTGGGGAACTTCCCGTCCGCGAGTTTTACGTCTGTCAGTGCAAAAAGTATAGGTGAGGATTGACTGCTTCCTGAGATCCATGCGTTCAAAGTCTGGATAGACAGCAGTTGCGGAAGCCACCATTCCTTTTGTTGAATGCCTGGTTGAACGTGTGGATTTGTGCTGGATGCGAAGTGAACGGCAAGTGCAGCATCCAGTCGGACGGAGCGATCCTTAGACGTGTATGGCCAATGCGGGAAGCTTGACCTCTTGAACTCATCGAGAAGGTATGCGACGACATCATCGCGGGACAAGTATGAATTGCACTTCTTGGCCTTTGGAGAGGAGAACAAAGTTCGCAGCGCTAGTGTGACGGCCTTATTTTCCCCATTCACTCCGAGGATCTTCTGCGCCGCCTTCATGGGGATGTATTGATCCCGGTGAGCGTCATCTGGGATCAAGATTCTTACCGGCAGCCCTCTACACACACGGATCACGTCTCGTATCTTTGCCACCCGCGATGCCCGAAAGGTACCGTACACATCCCCGGGAGTTTCCACGAATTGGGTAAGCGGAAACCCGCTAAAACGCTGCGGGAAAGTTGTTTTCGCCACAGTCGGATCGATGAGCGCATGCGCTTGTTCTTTTGTGAGGTATGCCGGTTTCAGAAGCGGCTTAACGCTCGAAGGGATAAACAGTGTGTGTATTCCCTCGATGTCGTTTGGGCTCTGCGCGATGTAAAACGAAAACGCAGCCCGCGCCTCTGCCGAATGATTTCGAACGATATCGAAGATTTCTTTTGCGAGTGGTTCCAACTTCTTGCTGATGGGGACATCTTGCTCGATGCCGATCTTCGGTCGAGGAATGCGCAGTCGGGGTCGACCATCCTTCACATATAGCGCGTCCTCACGCAGGGACTGCAACTCTGCTGCACGCATGGATGCAGTCGTCAATGTCAAGCCCGTCAGGCTAGCAAAGAAGGTCGGAACACTCTCAGGCCCGAAGCTGGACTTGGCCCGCCTGTAGGCAAGACCTATTGAAGCAACGTCCTCGCTTGTCAGGTGACCGCTGTCGATATTCTGGTCTTCACTAATGCGCTTTTTGCCGAACTTTGGAGGCGACTTTATCGGTGACCGGAAAAAGAAAGTGGTGTTGATGAGCATGAACCCCGGAAAGGAAGCATAGATCTTGTCCCCTTTAAAGCGTCCCCCAGCCTGCACAAGAAGAGCCAAGTGCTCCAAAGCCTTTCCAGCGTCGAAGCTGGGGCCAGGCGCCATGCGAGATCGTTGAATCGCAAGCGCGGCTTGATGGAACGCTTGATGAGACAAGTTGGAGGGGTCGTTGTCGCCGGAGTTCAGGTTTCGAAGCGCTTTCTCAAGGAATATCAAGGCCTTGAGCGAAGCCTTTGGAAAGCTTCGCAATCTGCGAATCTCGCAATACACGTTTAAATAGGCCTTCGCAAACGATAAGAACCGTCCAGGCGAGATCATCGCTTGCGGGATCTTGATCTCTGGCATGGCGCTGCCACGTGACTTCGTGAACAGCCCGCCTTTTGATGCCTTTTGAAGGTATTCCTGTCGTACCAGCCAAAACCTTACGTTCTTGTGGCTGTGTGGCAGCAGAACGGAGTTGAGCGCGAAAAATGGATCACTACGCTCGTACAGCTTTCCGTGAGCTTGGTCAAAGCCGCCGAGCCCTCCGGGTTCGCCCCACGCAATGAAATCGTCGAACCGCGCTTTGCAGTCGTGCGCATTGGTACTAAACGAAAATGATCGAGCCTCGTCCATTTCAATCTTCGATAAGCTGGATTACCCGACGAACTGCGGAAAGAATGTGATCGCGTAAGAGCAAAGTTTCGGCTGGCATGCCCGACGCTAGCCCGCGAGCCTGCTCCGCAAGCAGCGTCGCCGCCACGCGTTCATGAGGACCATCGGTGAATGCTTCGAAGCGTGGGCAGGTGTAACATCCAAAGCAAGCTAACACCTCACACGGGTCAGCTCCGCACGCCCCAACGTCGTCTACCATACTTGGATCTGCAATTCGATGTTCAGGATCCATGTGCGTGGCCTCATTCCGCTCGATTAGCTTGCCCCGGAATGCGGCCTCAATTTGCTGATAAGCCGGCTCGAGGCGCTTTTCAAAAGCAACGAATGCTTCTTCGGTCAAGTTCACGTAGCGCGTCAACGAAATCGTAGATGTTTGGAAACCCGCGTAGGCGAGGACGTCGAGTGGGGCGCCTGAGGCCGCCAAGTGTGTAAGTTTTGTATGCTTAAAGCGTCGATTGAAAAGGTCGGTGCTGTCGAAATCGTCATTAAGCGATGCTATTTTCTTTCTGCTGGCCTGAATGACATCAGGAATTCCGACGCTGGTTCTTTTAGTAGTCGGCGTTTTACGGTCTCCGGATAGACGGACACAGAAGAGGGGCCATGTCTTAGGAAGTTCACTGCCATGAACTGCGTTGACGAACTCAAGATGTTCGACCAAAGCCTGTGACACTGCTGGCGAAAGGCGGTGAGATTGCTGGTAGTCACGCGCTGCTACGCCGGACTGTTTGACCATTGGAACATTTAGGTGAACAGCCACGAGCTTGCCGTCTGCGTCGCGCTCTACCTTGACGTCACCGATCTGAAGCAGAGACATCTGAGTTGGGCGTAGCGCTTCTGAAATCATCATTCTCCAGAGGAGGCGAGTTTGTGCGTCAAAATCGCCAGAAACGTATAACTGCTCTATGTTGTCAATGAGCGCGCGGACCTGGCTCATCGAAAATGGGCGTTCTGCAGGTACAGCGTTCTGGACCTCGATCATCCCGCGAGGCTTCGGCGCCGCCGTGGTCTTCAGGTGGTTGACAAGCTCGGGGTGGACGCCTGGTGCTTCTTCTTCTATCCAGCGGAGGAGCAGAGACCTTAAAAGTTTTTGTTGTGATGCATTCTTTGATGAGCAATACCACTGGTACATCTTCAGAGTGATCACCGCTATCCGTTGTCCATTCATGGCCTCTGACACCGTCCGGGAAAACAGGCTCAACTCGTCCAGCCAGCGCCTGACCGTTGAAGTCTTGCGTTTGCCGTTGAGGGATTCCAGCAGTACGTAAGAGGCCGTCAGGCACGTCATCGGTGTGAATGCTGCCAGCTTCTCGTTCAAGCGTATTTCCCACTGACCGCGCTCATCCGAAGGAACGGACATTCGATCGAGATTGACCGCGACGAAGCGCTTGCCGTCCAGAGAGTAGATCCTTCCAGGAATTTGGACTGTCTCGGACCACGCGTTTCTGTTGATCTGAGCGTTGAAGCCAGGAAACCTATCCACGTTGAAGCTCACTGTCACGTTCTTCTACGTAGTCGGCAGATTCGCGCATGAGTGAGCGAGCAACATAGCGGGCTGGCATGGTCGAATTTGGAGCCCAGCGACCACGATCAATGAGCAGGGCGCGGATGTCTTTGTCGCTCCGCCCCTTGATTCGCTGATCGTCGTAGAGCTCCGTGAAATGGGTATGCCTGAGTACATGCGGGGCCAAGATGTTAGGCAGTCCGAGTCGCCCCTTTAGCTTGGCGACGATCCGATTCAGGTTGCGTTGCGACAAGGGCCGCCCGACATACCTCCCGGAGTGATTGACGAACAAATACGGTGTCTCCTCCCCACCGGCACGAGCATCTACAGCTGGACGCCGGAACTCGGTTACGTATGCGATTAATGCTTGCGCAAGCCTTTTCGGGATCGGAAGCTTTCCTGGGCGAGTTTTTACTGCAGGCTCATGTGCTCTGCTGTCATCGGTGTCGTTTGGCCGCCTAGCGATTGAGACAATGCCGATGTGTCGGCCAATGTCGATGCGGTAGGCATCGTTGACATCCACCACTTGTATTTTCAAGAGTTCCCCGGCTCGAAGGCCCTGTAAAAGCAACTCGATGATCAAGCGGTCTCGAATACCAATGTCGTCAGGTGGGAAAACCTCCGAATTGTTCAGAACCTTTCTTAGCGAATCCGCCTCAACTTGGTCAAGCGAACCAGGGGGCATCGCCTTGGAATCGGCAAGGACTTGTTTGGCGAACCAACGCGATATGAGATTGCGGCGGACTTCTGTAAGCGCGATGTCGTGTTGATTACTCTCATCCCCGGTTGTAAGAGACACCACAAGCCACTGCAGGTACTTTGATGCATTGCGCAGCCGCCGGTTTCGGAACTTTGTCCCTACTAAATTTTCTCCATGAAGACGAGAGACATTTGAACGCCCAGATCTAGCTTCAGATGCGATGTCTCCCGCGCTACGCTGGCACCAACGGCCAAAGTCATTCACTTCGCGCTGAGTCAGCGGTACCTGATTTGTCGCTGCGCGATGCGATGGATCTATCCAGTTTGCGTTTCTACTCGCTTTGAGTGCGAACCAAGCAAGTAGGAAACCTAGATCCGCCAGGACTGATATTTGTGTGTTCAGTGAGTCAAGGCCAAACTCATGATCCAGATAGGCAGTCGGTAGCTCAAGAATGCGGCCGCTGTTGCGTTCCACAAGGAAAGCTCTCCGAAGAGCACGCGAATGTTCTCCACGGCCTTTGTGGTCGAGTAACACTCGTACCTCAGTTGCTTGCGCTCGAGGGTGAGGAGGAGTTTCAACCATCGGAGTTGCTCCAGTCGACTGGAGACAATCCTTACGCGGTGATGAGAAATTGTCAAGCTCCTTGGTCGCAAGGGGTGCCTTGTGGCGATGCACTCGCAGGGGCAATTCACCTCAACCAGCACCTCTCTCAAAGCATTCGGATGAATGAAGTTTGCGAAAACTGCGCTGTTCCAATAAGTCGGGCGGGGCTGACTCTTACACGATGTTGGACACGCTGCTGTACTTCAAGCGGGTAGCTCCCATCAACTTTGGCGTGATCGCGGTCAACCTAGACCAGAAGCAGCCAGGGTTCCCAGAGGACGTGCTTCCGAGGTACTTCACCGAGCGGCAGATTCCGTTTCGAATCGTCGAGCAGGACACGTATAGCATCGTGAGGGAGAAGGTTGCGCCAGGGAAAACTACTTGCTCCCTCTGCTCTCGCCTGCGCCGCGGGATCCTTTATCGTACTGCTCGTGAATTGGGAGCGACCAAGATCGCCCTTGGCCACCATCGCGATGACATCCTTGAAACGTTGTTGTTGAACATGGTTTATGGCGGCCGCATTAAGACTATGCCGCCCAAGCTCAAGTCTGATGATGGAAGCAACGTCGTGATTCGTCCGCTGGCTTACTGCAAGGAGGGGGATATCAAGAAGTACTCTGCCGCCATGCAATTCCCAATCATTCCGTGCAACCTCTGTGGGTCACAGCCCAACCTACAGCGCCAGGCGATGAAAGATTTGCTACAGCAGTGGGATCCAGAACATCCGCAGCGACTTCGAAGCATGGTGACTGCAATGTCCAATATCGTCCCGTCACATATGATGGATCGCAAGCTCTTCGATTTCGAGCACATGAAGGGCCTCGCTTACGACAACGCCCAAGGTGACATCCTTTTCGACCGTGACGAGACCCTTGATCAATTCCAAAATACCATGACGATTGATTGATTGATGGAATGGTCGCTTATTGAGGCCGGAGGCCAGTGGATTCGACAGCAGGAACTACTGCGGTGCGCTCGCCGCAGTGTTAGCCGCGCCATCACAGCACGCACGGTCGACTCCTGAGGCTTTAGTAGTCAATGTTTCCTCCGGGTCGGTTGCCGCCTTCGCAGCTATCCTGCCGTAGGGCTGGTATGCAGCGAGGCTGTGTGACGTAGGGCGCCAGCGTAATTGCTCTGGCGCACTCTAGAAATCAAGGACTTGCAAGATCTCGTGCCATAGGGCTGGCCCGGTCCGGGTCTCAGTTTGTGCGACTGGCTTACTTCGCTGCCAAAGTCAAAGTCTTCCTATGCAGGCGGATTCAACCGGTACAGTTCAGTCTGGACTTGCCCGGACCAGTGGCTCCGCGCGGGTCAGGGTTGGAGCTCTGATCGAGTCAGGTCCTGATACGTGAGCCGCGCCAGATCAATCGCGGCGCTATGCAGAGGCGTTAACGCTCGTTGGACAGGCGTGACCAAGTCTAGGTGTGTCCGCAATTCGGGGCTCACGATGCGCTGCACGACCAAGGAGTTCATGACGTCAGGCCTCAACAAGGGAAAGCGCGTGGAAATGGTGTACCCCGCTCGATCGGCAACCAGAGCCAGGATGGAGTCGAGCATATCGATCTCCAGCCCAACCTCGATGCGCACGCCCAGCCGCGCCGCCTCAAGTTCGATCGGCTGACGGATGGCGTGCAATCTCGAAGGAAGGATAAGCGGCAACCGATCGAGCTCCTCGAAGTCCACACTTGCACGCCGCCGTCCCACTTGCTTTGCCCCCACCAGGTAGAGCACCTCCGAGCCGAGCGATTCGGCCTGGAGGGCGGGGGAAGGGGGAGAGTTGTGAAAGATTGCGAAGTCAAGCCGCGATGCGCGCAACTGTTCGTGCAGGGTTGTCGACAGGTGGCTGACGATCGAGAGCGTGGCATGTGGAAGCTGCGCTCGGAAGCGGCGAGCGAATTCAGGAATCATGAGCGCACCTACGCTGGGCGTGAGACCGCAGATGACGCGACCGGTCAATCTGCGATCACGTGTCTCAATCACCTGAAGCGCCGCGTCGGCCGCGTGGACCACGCCACGGGCCTGGTCCACAAACAGAACACCGAGAGGCGTGAGGAGCACTCCGCGACCGTTTCGGTGAAAGAAGCTCGCCTTGAGCTCGGTTTCGAGTGCTCGAATCTGTTTGCTGAGCGTTGGCTGCGCGACACCCAGCAACTCGGATGCTTTCACAAAGCTCCCCAACTCAGCGACACGGAGAAAGTAGCGAAGCTGTTTGAGGTCCATCGGTGTCTCTTGATTTTGATGATGTAGACAGAGAGGAAAGATTTTTTGGATATTCTTTCTCAGAATATCAGAAGTCTTGACTTGGCGATTGTTTAACTTTTATGTGGCACGTATCGTCTGTCTCCATAGCGCTGATCTCCAGCCGAAAGCAAGAGACAAGACCCCATCATGAAGTTGCCCCTGACCGTCGCCTGCTGGGATTACGACCGCACGCGAGCACTCTTTGACGGCACCGTAACCATCGAGGGCTGCGAAACAAACCTTCTCAATCTTCCGGTCGAGGAAACATTCTTCCGGGCACTGCGCTCGGCCGAGTTCGACGTGGCCGAACTTTCTCTGAGCAGCTACACCATGCTCTGCTCACGCGGCAGTAGCCCCTATGTCGCGCTGCCCGTGTTCCTCTCTCGCATGTTCAGGCACTCCGCCATATATGTCCGAGCTGACAGTCCGCTCACGTCCCCCGCCGAACTCAAAGGCCGCGTCGTGGGGCTGCCCGAGTACCAACTGACCGCTCCAGTGTGGGTGCGCGGCTTGCTAGAAGACGAGTATGGGGTGGCGCCTGCTGATGTCGACTGGCGAACCGGTGGTGTCGAGACGCCGGGCCGCCACGAAAAGGTGGGCCTGACGCTGCCGCCTGGCGTGCGGCTCGAGCCCATTCCTGGGACGGAAACCTTGGATCAATGGCTGCTGGATGGGCGCATCGACGCGCTCATCGCGCCGCGGGCTCCCTCGAGCCATACCCGAGGTGCCTCGATCCGGTTGATCCGCGATTGTCGCCGCGAAGAGGAGCGCTACTTCGCGAAGAGCGGCATCTTTCCCATCATGCATGTGGTGGGCATCCGCCGCGAACTCGTCGAGCAACAACCTTGGCTGGCTTCGAGCGTCTACAAAGCGTTTCTCCAGGCGAAGAACCACGCCCTGCGTGAACTTGAAGAGGTGGGGGCGTTGAAGACCTCGTTGCCATGGCTTCACGCCGAATACGAGAACAGTGTGGCGACCTTCGGCAAGGACTTCTGGTCCTATGGCGTCGCCGGCAACGAAAAAACGCTCGACGCCTTCCTGAATTACCACCACCGCCAAGGGCTGTCGGAGCATCGATTGCAGATCGAGGACCTTTTCCCACCATCGGTTCGAGAGCGGTTCGTCATCTAGCCCCCCAAAAAAACCAACCTTCGGAGACAAGACCTTGAAACGCAAACTAACCCACGTCCGCATTGCGCTTGCCACTTTGCTCGCGGCGATGTCCCTGCAAGCCCAAGCACAGAGCAACATCACCCGGCTGATCGTTCCGTTCGCAGCTGGAGGCGGAACCGATAACCTGGCACGCGCACTGAGTCAGCGCCTTCAGGCCGATCTGGGCGAAACGGTCATCGTTGAAAACCGCCCGGGTGCGGGCGGCAATCTAGCGCTCGACTATGTGGCTGCGGCCCCGCCAGACGGCAAGGTGCTGGTGGTTACGACCAACAGTCTGGTGATCAATCCGCTCGTCGATCCCCGGGTGAAGTTCAACGCTAAGAAGAGTTTTACCCCGGTGGCATTGCTCGCACACTCGCCGGTCTTGATCGTCGGTCGGACGAACCTTCCCTTTCGCGACATCTCCGGTCTGATCACCTATGCGAAGAGCAATCCAGGCAGATTGACCTACGGTTCCTGCGGTTCAGGTTCGATTCATCAAGTCGCGGCCGAGCAGTTGAAGGCCGTTGCCGGGATCGACATCGTGCATGTGCCCTACAAGGGTTGTGGGCCGGCGATGGTTGATCTGGCCGGGGGGCAGATCGACTTGAGCTTCAACAGTCTCACATCCGTCGCGTCCTACCAGCAGGCGAAGCGTGTCGAGATTCTGGCCGTCACCAACGCAGTGAAATCCGCGCAGCTTCCCAACGTAGCGACGGTGGCGTCGGCCGGACTGACTGACTACAGCTTTGATGGCTGGTACGCGGTATTGGCGCCCGCCGGGACACCGGACGCGGTTGTTAAGCGCATCAACGAATCGCTCAACAAGGGATTGGCAGACGTGAGTGTGAAGAAGATCCTGGCCGCAGGGTTTCTGGAGCCACTCGGCGGTGCTCCGGCCGCCCTGGCCGAGCGGATCACCAAAGAGTCGGCGTACTACGCGCCAATCATCAAGACAGCCAACATCAAGTTGGACTAGAGGACTGCAGCTATGTGGATGAAGAATGCTTGGTACGTGGCTGGGTTCAGCTATGAGCTCAAGAACGAACTGTTGGCGCGCAAGCTGCTGGATCGGGCGGTCGTGATGTACCGCACCTCAGAAGGTCAGCCGGTGGCGCTGGCCGATCGCTGCCCCCACCGGGGGGTGCCACTGTCGATCGGCAAGCTGGTCGATGACACGGTTCGCTGCACTTATCACGGCATCCGCATCGGTGCCGACGGCGCTTGCAAGCACATTCCCTGTCAGTCAAACATCCCGACCCAGGCACGGACCCAGACGTTCCCCGTCGTCGATCGGTGGAACTTCACGTGGATCTGGATGG
>Ga0067045_1032331_pt1 | contig 10425 bp, 8 predicted proteins | sample TerdegcTABiofilm_FD_59184 | JGI IMG/M metagenome (GOLD analysis project Ga0067045, IMG submission 59184) | Combined Assembly of (Gp0054472, Gp0054536) Wastewater bioreactor microbial communities from Singapore -Terephthalate degrading... | reverse complement strand
TTACGCTCAAATTCGAGGAAACCGGCATGAACCCGTCATCCTGAACTTGTTTCAGGATCTTCGGGAATCGGCATAAAATTTGGATTTTGGCAATAAAAGGCGTAACTCCTGTTCCAGGTCATGACTTTAGATCTGCCGAATGGAGTCGGGGAAGATTCTATATTAGTGAGAATATAACTCTATTTTAATATTAGCATAAAAAAAGGATATTAAATCCTTTTTTTATTTTTGTTTACATGTAAGGTTTTAAGTAGATTTCATCGAATTATCCTTTTATCTAAACTCGTATTATACTTTAGTCTAATACGAGTTTATCCCTGGGGTTATTACAATTTTGCCACTGATCCGATAGAATGAAATCAGCAGAGATCCGACCGGGGTAAATATGAATCTGACAAAAGGGATTTTAACATCAGGGAGGATAACATGAAAAAATTCAACTTCAAACTGCAGCCGGTACTCAATTTCAGGGAACAAAAAGAAGAACAGATCCAGATCGAACTCTCCCATCTCCTTTCCCAGATGGAAAACCAGAAGCAAACCATCGTAAACCTGCTCCTCAAACGCAAAGACGCCGCCCAGCAAATGGAAAAGTTCAAGAGTAACCGGATTCAGTTGGAAGACCTGATGTTATACCAGGGACATATCAATCACCTGGACTCCCGTATCGAAGCGGAGCGGAGGAAATTGCAGCAAATATCCGCCGCCATTGAAGAAGTCAGAAGAAGACTCATCGAAGCCTCCAAAGAAAAAAGAGTCATCCAGAATCTCAAGGAAAAAAGCCGGGAATCTTACAATTTCGAGGTTCGCCGTCAGGAAATCAACTTTCTGGATGAAATCGCAGTCCTACAGTCCGCCCGACGCATCGCCGCACCCACCTGGGCATAACCGGGACAGCGAATGTCAGAACGGGAAAACCCCGGGGACATTATGGTCTCTGTTATGGCAGGGATTAATCCGAATCAGCAGTATAGCAAAATAGAAAAGAACCTCTTCGAACCAGGAGGTTCTTTTGTTTCCCCGGCTTTATAGTCAGGACGCTCAAAATCGAGAAAACCGGCGTGAACCCGTCCTCCTGAACAGAGTGCTGGAAATTAGCATAGAATCCGGGTTTTGCCAATAAAACGCGTAACTCCTGATACTATTTTCCTTTCAACTGTTCTTTTTTGCTTATAACCCCGTATCGGGAGGAGGACATAGGGAAATCGGGTTCCAATCCCATACCTCCATGATTGTCGCCTTTACAACAGAAAGTATAATTTTTATAATCCCCACTGACGGTATAACTCTCCGAATAGGTGTCTCGTCCCGCACTGCTGCAGGTGGGGATGGCTTTTCTGAAATAACCGCCCACCAGATAGGAAAGTTGGGGAGGATATTCGCCATTATTATCGTCGGCATACATTTTTAGAGCGGTAGCAATATTCTTGCAGTTGGTCTGGCAAACATTAGTGAAACTCCCTACCGCCCTTGCCCGAAGGAGATTAGGAACCACAATAAATATAAGGACAAGTACGATTACAAATAAAATAAAGAAAAGACCCGAAAGACGAGCCATTTTATCCGCAAATTTTTCCTTTTGTGGTATTTTCATCCTTTTCCTCCATCTTCTTTTTAATAACCGTCGGCTTAAAATCTATTTCTTCTCGTTATAAGTCCCTCCTGGGAGGAATACATGGGATAATCGGCATCGCTCCCCTCACTCTTATGGTAGTATCCCTTACAACAAAAAGTATAATTCCTGTGATCCTTACTAACGGTATAACTTTCCGAATAGGTATCTTTTCCCCCTTTATCGCAGGTGGGCATGGCTTTTAAATAGGGACCAACCACGTATGAAATTTCAGGAGGATACTCACCGCCGTTATCGTGGGCATACATCTCAAGAGCCGTCCCTATATTCTTGCAGTTGGACTGGCAATGGGTTGTAGTTCCTCTCGCCCTGCTGCGGAGGAAATTGGCAAGCAGAATATATCCAAGAAAAACAAAAATTCCGCCCCAAACAAGTATAATAAATAAACGATGTAATAAACTGCTTTCCTTCTTTTCCCCATCTGCGGTTTTCATTCTTCTCCTCCATGTTTTTCTTGCTATACTATTTGCTATTCAACCGTTATTTTTTGGCTGTAATACCTTCACGGGAGGAATATTGAGGGAAGTTGGGTTCCATCCATTTATGATTGTGTCCTGAACAAAAAAAAGTAAAATTTTTATGATCATCACTGACGGTATAACTCTCCGAATAGGTGTCTCGTCCCGCGTTACCGCAGGTGGGAATGGCTTTAATATAACCGCCCTCCACATAAGAGATTCGCGGAGGATACTCACCGCCGTTGTCGTCGGCATACATTTTTAGAGCGGTTCCTATATTCTTGCAGTTGGACTGACAGGCAGTGCCACACCCCGTCGCCCTACCACGCAAAAATTGGGGAATTACCGCAAATCCCACCACCAAAATAATGCCACCCCAGATAAAAATACGCAAAAATAAACTTGTCCATTTACTTTCCTGGCTTTTTTCATCGTCTTTCTGTGGTGATGTCATACTCTTCCTCCTATTTTTTGTTTTGTTTTTCCTCTTTGCCCGTTTGCTTTTGAATGAGTTCCACTATCTCCTTTGAATCCCCCTCTCTGGCTATGTCCAGGGGATAGGAATCTTCGTATAATTTTTCTTTACAAATATCAGGATTCCTGCTTATTATATCTTTTATTTTATCGTAATCCTTTAATATTAAAGAAATACAAAATTATCTTTGCGGTGGTTGTAGTCGCTCTTGTAGATCAGGACTTTAGTCCTGCCAATTCGTATGTAATGCAGACCTGAAGGTCTGATCTACAGAGATTATCTCGATTTTCGGTTTTTCAAACATTCCGGGGTTTTTCGGTTTTCTTTCTGTTTTTTAATTTATTCTCTTCACTATATTTTTTTATTATTTCTATAATATCCCCATTTACTTCTTTGTTTTCTTTCTCGGCGATCATTACGGCGGTTTCTTTCAACAAGTTTTTGGCATCGGGATTCGCTCCTTTTGAAAGGAGAAGTTTTACCATATCAATATTACTCCTTCTCACCGCTTCCATGAGAGGGGTATTGTGGGAGGGATCCCCCATTTCGATATCGGCTCCTTTATTAATTAGGAGTTCTGCCATCTCCGTGTTTGCATCGGATACTGCCAGAAACAACGGGGTTATTTCACCGTAGGCGATGGAATATTGGTAGCCGGTTTTTTGGTTTATATCGGCTCCCTTTTCGAGAAGAAATTCCGCCAGTTGTTTATTGCCTATAGAAACAGCGTGATGTAAGGGAGTGTCATTATCATATTTTATATTTATTTTTGCTCCCTTATTGATGAGGAATTCCGCCATATCCTTGCTGGTGACATAACAGAGGGAATGGGATATATCCGCCCCCTTATTTATCATAAATTCCACTGTTTCTATGGAGTCCCCTTCTGCTGCCAGATCCTGGGGCAATACGCCGGAATAGAATTTCTGTTTAAATATATCAGAATTTTTATTTATTATTTCTTTTATTCTATTATTATCTTTTAACATCAGAGATATATAAAGTTCCGTATTGGGATTTTGTATTTCTCCGGCAGTCATTATAAGACCGTCTCTGGAGGAGTATAAGGGAAAATTGGTGCCGCAGTTTATGTAAGGATGGTAATTCCCTTCGCAGTAAAAAATATAATTTCGATTATCGGGAGATATTTTGTAGGAGGATGAGTAGGTATCCTTATTTTCGACGGGACAGGTGGGGATATTTTTTATATAATCGGTAGCCAGAACGGAAAGAGATGTTGGGTATTTCCCTTCATTGTCGCAGGCGTACATTTCAAGAGCCGTCCCTATATTTTTACAGTTGGAACAACAGGCGTTAAACTGTCCCGACGCTTTCGCCCTCATGAAGTTGGGAATCAGATATAAAACCGCCATAAATAAAAAGAGGACAAACATAACAAAGGCGGCAATCTTCAGCCCCTTTTCCAGCTTTTTGTCTTTTGTGTCGGCAATCATAACTAAACCCTCCCACAAAAATAAAACCTTGTCAACAACCTTATGGTACACAAAACCTATGTACAGGAGTTACGCCTTTTATTGCCAAAATCCAGATTTTATGCCGATTCCCAAAGATCCTGAAACAAGTTCAGGATGACGAACTCATACCGGTTTCTTCAAATTTGAGCGTAACTACTGACCTTGTCAACAAGATTATGGTACACAAAAACTATGTAGATCAGACCTTCAGGTCTGTAAGTCTGATCTACACAGTCGTTTTGAGAAGGACTAAAGTCCTTCGCTACAGGATTTTGCTACAGGATTTCGCTCTTTTTCGCACAAGCGAGGAAGTCCTGATCTACACAGTCGTTTTGAGAAGGACTAAAGTCCTTCGCTACAGGATTTTGCTACAGGATTTCGCTCTTTTTCATACAAAGGAGGAAGTCCTGATCTACACAGTCGTTTTGAGAAGGACTAAAGTCCTTCGCTACAGGATTTTGCTACAGGATTTCACTCTTTTTCATACAAAGGAGGAAGTCCGGATTTACAGGAGGAAGTCCATGATTTTGCCGTAGAACCACTGTTCCACTCTGTCGGCGGGGGTTTCGTACTGGAGATCCTGTTTGGTAACTTCCTGACACTCTTTCAGGTCTTCCTTGAACATTTCCATCATCTGTTTGCCGAATTTCCGGTCGTGGATTGACAGGCTGTTCTCGGAGTTAAGGTTGAAACTCCTGGGATCCAGGTTATGAGAACCGATGGTGGACGCTTCACCGTCGAAAACGGCGGTCTTGGCGTGGAGAGAGCGGAAGATTCCCGTGGAGTGGGGTTGGAGTTCGTACATTCTGACTCCTGCGCTCAACAGTTGATCATAGCTGTCTCTGCCTGCCTGAGATAATATATCCAGGTCGTTGGTATTAACCGAGTTGGTGATGATCCGGACATCCACGCCTCTTTTAGCCGCATCACATAAATGTTTTACGAAATCCTCATTGGGGATGAAGTAGGGATTGGTGATATAGGCGGTATCCTTGGCGTTATCCAGCATTTTATAATACCAGTTTTCGATATTCTTGTCCTGTTTTTCCAGGGGCCAGTGAGCCATGAATCGGGTGGGAGTGCCGCCGGTTTTTTCCGCCGGGGGATTCTCGGTTCGAATATTTTCGGGATTTTTGCCTCCCGCCAGTTCCCAGTTTTCGGCGAAGGCATCGATAACTTTATCCACGCCGGGTCCTTCCAGTTTGACGTCGGTGTCTCTCATCCATTTGCAGGACTGGGAGTGGGGTCCCTTGGAGAAGTCCAGTTTGTCGGTTCCACCGTAGGCGTAATCGGAGCCGATATTCATGCCTCCCACCATGGCGGCTTTATTGTCGATGGTGAGGAGTTTCTGATGCCAGCGGTTATTCAGGCGGTGTAAAAGAACCGGTGGATATTGCTTTATCCGTTTGACGAATGCCTTGCTGTTGTCCCACCAGAAGTTGAACCGTTCCAGCTGTCGTTCCTTGGCCCACTTCATAAATTCGCCCAGACTCCGGTCTCCCAGGTGTTGTTTGAACTGTTGCCAGCCTTCTTTCATGAATTCTTTTATTTCCTGGGTATTTTCCTTATGCCATTTATAATCCAAAGGAGTATTAAAGGCGACTACCTGGACGCCGTTTTTCTGCATGTAATCGAAGATCTCGCTCTGGTTGGGGCTGGAGATCCAGTCGTAAATCACCCGGCACTGAACTCCCTCTTTTGCCTTTTTAGCCAGCAGTTTGGCGGTTTTCCAGCCGGTTTCGTCGTCCTGGAAGATAAGGGTCTGGAGGTTGATGCTTTTTTTTGCACTCTCCATTAATTTATATCTTTCAGGGAATGAGGTGGCTCCGTTTTTCATGAGAGTTACCGAATTCCCCTCGGTGATCTCCGATTGGGTAACTTTATCGATTTCCTTTTGAAGTTCGGGTTTTAAAAGAGCCGATTCTCCCTGAAGGGGTTCGGTTTTGGCATCGGATCCCGGGGGGGGAGTTTGAGGGGTAGGTCCTTCTTTAGACCAGGGGTTCAACCACTTGAGAGGAGTGTTCATTACAGCTCCCACAGCCACTCCTGCCGTTATCCCTGCCATAGCTCCTGCTACAGCCAGGGCGGGGCCGAAGGCGATGGAACCCAATACTCCCAAGCCCAGTCCCAGGATACCGATACTTCCTATGTAGGCTTTCCCGTGAGTAGTCAGCAATTCTTTTTTCAGCATGTGCAGTTTGTTGGAAAACCCCTCGGTCTGTCTTCTCTGATAGAGGCTGACCTTGTCCGGGGATATATAACCGGGTTTTTCCTCTTCCTTTTCACCGACTCTTTTTTTGTGTACCATATTGGGGTGTTGGGGTATGGAACCGGCGAGAGGCATGTTCATGTTTCCTATGTCGCTCATATTATCACCTTCCCGGAAAAAATAGAATAAATAAGGACGGGGTTTGAAACCGCTTTGAAAATAAAGATTGAAGTCTTTCGCTGCGGATATTCACTCTCTGTCATTTCTTTTGATGCAAACCGACCTGATTCCATCATATCCTCTTTTACATTTCGATAAAAGTCCATAAATGTTAAAATTAGATTAACATTCCGCAGAAAGAGAAAATCAAAATCAATAATTGTGTTAATTACTCATTCCTGATTGGAAAAGGTGTTGATTTTCTTCTGCATCCTGTCCCGGTATTTAAAATACTCGTCCAGGCAGGTTTTCAGCATGGAAAGGGGGCGTTGGACATCGTCTGCGGTACACAGGTCGTTTCCCTTGAATACGGTTTGATTTTTCTCCGCAATAACAGGCAAAAGGCCCATTTTGACCAGAGGAAGCACCGAATCCCTGGCCCAGTGATCCGGGGGAATATCCTGGGGTTTTCCCGGATTGGCGTAATTTCCGGCTATCTTGAATTGGGATACATATTTATAATATTCGTCTATATCTGCAATGAGGGTTTTTCTTTTATCGGGATATTTTTTCGCCAGCACCAGAATATGTCTGATATCCGATGAGAAGGCCCGAATATCCGTTTCGGAATAATTGTCTGCCTTGGCCAGAAAGTCTCTGAGGTTCTCTATATTTTTTCTGTCGTCTATCAGATCCCGTTCCAACAGAGCCACCACCCGCATGAGGTGCATTCCGAATTCGTACATGGTTACGTATTCGGCGGGACGGCAGGTCAGGTCGTCAAATCCCTCTATAATCCCTTTTTCCGTCAGGTAGGTAATGGCGGCATAGTGGGGATGTTTCACATCGATGTCGGTAAAGAGGGTTTCTTTTTTGTTCCATTCGGTGAGTTTGACATCCTTGCCCCGGCGGTTATCTTCCCAGATGAGGAACTCGGCGATAAGTTGAGCCATGGTTCCCCTGGTAATGGGCCCCGATGGAATCGGAGATTCATATTCTTCATTCAGGGAGGGCAGGGACGGAGAAGGAGACGGCAATGGAGATGAAGGTGCGGCGGAAGGCGTAGCCGGGGGAGAAGCCACAATCGTTTCCGAGGGGGAAGGGGAGGGAGAAAACGACGGAGAAGGCGAGGGACTCAGATAAGAAACTCCCGTGGAGCGGGTGGGAACCGGGGTGAAGTCTCCCTGATAGTTTATCTGACTTCCTCCGGGGCTATGCAGTCCGTACAGCACAGCCAGAAAGAAGAGGGTAATCATAAGATAGACTACGGAAAGAAAGGAAAAAGACCCCGATGGGGAGGGATGTTTTTCCCCGGTTTCGGAGGGGGGGCCGGATATATGAGGCGGGGTGTTGTTTTTTTTCTTGTCCCTGGGGTTCAGGGATACGGAATTATTTTCGCCCATACTGCCGCCGCAAAAAGCGCAGCGGGAGGCGGTCCCGGTATTTTCTTTTCCACATTGGGAACAGGGGGGCATTTGTTTCCTCCGAGAATGGAATTTCCCGTATTTTGCTACCATTTTTTCCTGTTATCAGGGAATTCTCAAAAAAAATCCTAAATCCTCCCCTCAAAAAGGGTTTTGCGACAAAAGGAAAAAATTAGTATAAAAACGGCATCGGTAGCCACCGGAAGAGAGCCTGAAACGGGTTCGGGACGACGATAAGAACCCACCAGTGGGAGAGGTGATGAGATTGCACTGTCCCAGGTGCAGCAGACAGTTAAAGGAAGAGACCCGGCATTGCATCCATTGCGGGTTCGATTTGGCATCCATGCCGGGTTTCTTCAATTCGGTGATCCTGCCGAAGGAGTATATGCTGGAAAAGAGATACCGGGTCAAGGAATATGTAACCTCCGGCGGAATGGCTCACGTTTATAAAGTAATCGATAACCGGCTGAAAAACACCTATGCCCTCAAGGAAATGATGGATAACTTCCGCAATGCTGAAGATCGGATCCTGGCGGCGGAGCGTTTTTCGAGAGAAGCGGAAATTCTGGCGAAACTGAAACATCCCGCTATTCCCAGGGTTATCGATCATTTCGTGGAGAACAACCGCTACTATCTGGTTATGGACTTCATCGAGGGAAAAGATCTGGAGAGTCTCCTGGATAAACAACCCGACGGCAGATTCCCCCCGGAGAAGGTTTTGACCTGGACGGGGCAGATCCTGGACGTGCTGGTCTATCTCCACAAACAGGAACCCCCGGTTATATATCGGGATCTGAAACCCTCCAATATCCTGCTGGATTCCCATGATCGGATATTTCTCATCGATTTCGGCATCGCCCGGATATTTTCCGCCCAGAAGAAGGGAACCCTCATCGGTACTCCGGGATACTCCCCGCCGGAGCAGTATAAGGGGAATGTGGATGTCCGTTCGGATATTTATGCCCTGGGAGCCACTCTCCACCACCTGCTGACGGGCAGGGATCCCCGCAACGATGTGCCTTTCAGTTTCCCCCCCATTGATGAACTGACGAAAGGGGTGGAACCGGGGCTGATAAAAATCATCGAAAAGTGTCTTCAGTATAATCTGGAAGATCGCTTTGAAAACGTTCTGGAATTGAGACAGGCTATTGAAATAATATCAAAAAAAGACGAGATTGAAAAATTATATCAGGACGGTCTGGAATGCCTGAAAAAAGGGGACTTTGCCAGAGCTGTTTCTCTGCTGGAACAGGCTCTCAAATATAATCCCAGAGATCCCAGAGTGCTTATAAATCGGGGAGTGGCTCATGAAAAACTGGGGAAAACCGAAGAGGCGATCAAGGATTTTCAATCGGCTCTGGATGTGGAACCCGAAAATCCTGATATATATTATAATCTTGCCTGTGCCTTCAAAAACAAGGGGGAACTGGAAGAGGCTAAAAATTCCTTCTACATGGTCTTGAAAATCAATCCTTACCATTCCAGTACTTATAACAATCTGGGCAACATATTTTTTATGGAAAAGGACTGGGATAAAGCCATAGAAATGTACGAAAAAGCCCTGGAGATCGACACCGATTTTCAGTTGGCCAGGGAAAATATCGAAAAGGCCAGGGAGAAAAAAGACCGGATGCAGAAGGTGGAACGCTACAATCAGACTACATCGGATCTTACCGACCCTTCCAGAGCCTACTTCAATCTGGGAATGTATATGATGGGCTGGGATCGACTGGAAGAAGCGGAGTCCGAATTCAAAAAAGCCATGAGGGTATCCCCCGGGGATCCCGATGTTTATTGGGGTATGGGTAAACTTTACAGCAAGAAGGGAGATATGGTCAAATCGGAAACCTTTTTGAAAAAAGCGGTGGAACTTTCTCCCCTCTCCGCCCGATATTACCTGGAACTGGGGAAACTCTACCTGGATACCAACCGACTCCCCGACGCGGTAAATTGCTATAGGGAAGGGATCAAACGGATCACCCGCAGCGATTCCCGGAAAGGACAGACCATAGAATTTCAGAACCTGGAAGAACAGTTAAACTCCGTGGGAGCAGCGGAAAAAGGAACGCCGGGGGACAAAAAAACAGGGAAAGAAACCGGATCCGGAGAGCAAAAAGAAAACAGGAGCAAACCCTCCCCGGTTGCAAAAGAGGATAAAAGCAAAAAAGAGGGCAAAGAAAGAAAAAATATCAAGGATCTGATTTTAGGCCTTTTGAAAAAGAAAATATAGGTTCAGGAGTTACGCTCAAATTCGAAGAAAACGGCATGAAATCGTCATCCTGAACCCTGAACTTGTTTCACGGGTTCGGAATGACGGGGGACTGAATGCATACAATCTGGGTTTTGGTAGAAAATGGCGTAAGTCCTGCGGGTGTAATCGATGGAATCGGCATCCTTCCTGTGTCGTCTCGATTTCAATTTTGAGACTAATGGACTTGGAATTTATCGGGCGGTGATGATGATAAAAAAATATGATGTCATAGTTATCGGCATGGAATCCGGGTTTTGGTAGAAAATGGCGTAAGTCCTGCAGGTGTAATCGATGGAATCGGCATCCTTCCTGTGTCGTCTCGATTTCAATTTTGAGACTAA
>Ga0067045_1032330_pt1 | contig 10426 bp, 9 predicted proteins | sample TerdegcTABiofilm_FD_59184 | JGI IMG/M metagenome (GOLD analysis project Ga0067045, IMG submission 59184) | Combined Assembly of (Gp0054472, Gp0054536) Wastewater bioreactor microbial communities from Singapore -Terephthalate degrading... | reverse complement strand
ACTCGACGATTCGCGGGACGCACGGTCCTTGGTGGAGCGGCGCGGCTAGCGCCGCGGAACCCGAGGAGCGCGCCACAGGGCGCGCGACGCAGCAGATAGCGTAACGTTATGTGACTGATTTTTCTTGATTGATCTCCAATATCGCCCGAGCCAGGAGGGCGAGGGCGATTACCTTTTCCTAAATATATACCCAATACTTATTTCTAAGGCTGGAGATAAACCACCTGCCTGATCCAATCCTATGGTATCTGTTCCATATGTTCGGTAAGCACCTAATAACCAACCTACTCCAAGTTTTATATTAATTTTTATCTTACCCCACATTTCTGTAGACAATCCTACTCCTGCCATTATGGCAAAATAGGATTCTAGATATTCAATTTCATCATTTTCATCAAATATTCTTGGGATGAATACACTACCAAGGTTTAAAAATAATAATAAATCATCTTCTGTGTTGAAAACATAATAGTTTATCGAAATATCGAATGGGAAATAAGAAATAATTTCTTGGTCTATATTTTCCCCTCCCCAGACCAGAGGATCAAATCCGATACCTATTCCTAGACCTAAGTTTTGACTTCTATTTTCAAATTGGATTCCTGGAGCGCCAAATCCGCTCATTCTAAGTAGTAGTACGTTTTCAGAATATAGTAAGTTGGTCAAAGAAAAAAGAACAAAAAATGTAATCAATGCCTTTTTCATACATACTCCATTTTGGTTTCAATATTCAAGCTAAATCTTGTGTATCAATTTTTTCTTCTTCAATTGATAAGATTGATCTATGGTTCCATGATTGTGACTTTCCGCGCCAAGGATGGCGCGGAAACACCAGCCAGAAGCTGCCAAGAAAAATCATGCACATAACAAAAAATAGATGATCTTCCTTTCACCCCGACGACTTCGTTTAATCTCCCTGGTTAGCGTTGTATCTGAGCACCCACATTTCCCCGTTGCCATCAGGAACACATAATATTTCCCTAACAGCAATTATACGAAAATGTACGTGTTTCCCCTCTCCTAACTATATCATCTATTCTCGGCCGCTGATAGATTATTTGAGGCTTGTTCAAAACCCAGGGAGTTTTGAACAAGCTGCCTTAAAATTTGAGATTGCTTGCGTTGCACCACAACCGCAAGCAATCACAGAGCAAATTCCAAACGTGACCGACTTTTGAAATTGGCTCAAAAGGGAAGGCCGTTGAAAAGCTCAAAGCATTCCAACAATCAGTAATCATTATTATTATTTATCTTACTGCATTGCATTGGTAATATTTGAATTTTAACTATATCATTATATGAAAAAGATTTATTATCAGTCCTTCCTAAGATGGACATTCCGTACTTGGAACGTTATCGGGGTTTGTATATTCGGAGGTTATTTTATGTATTTTGGTAAAACTTAGAATCATGCCAAAGGAATCGCTGGATTCCTCGCTCGGCGAGTACGTTTAACCGATCGCTAGGACGCTCCGCCGCAACAGGATACGCCCCGAATTTCACGACCTTTTCGTTAAGTATACGTCGCTCCCCGCGATTTCGCAACGTTTTTTCTAAAAATCGTCCGTTTAAAAACCGGCCAATAGCTCTATTTCCCATCCAGGGGGCTCGATATACGAAGAAAGTCTTTTTTCGCGACATGGGCATATACGGCTGTAGTGCTGGGACTGCTGTGCCCCAAAAGGGTCTGGATATACCTCAGGTCCGTGCCGGACTCCAGCAGGTGGGTCGCGAAGCTGTGCCTCAAGGCGTGTATGGATACCTTCTTTCCGATGCCTGCCGTTCGGCAGGCTGAGTAGAAGACACCTTGGACGGCTCGGATAGACATGTGATAGCCGGGCCTCCGCCCTTCGAACAGCCAGGCTCGGGGTCGTTCGGACCGGATGTACGTTTCCACGGCGGTCCAGGCTATGTCCGATAGCAGGGTGTACCGATCCTTGCGTCCCTTCGCGGCCCGGATATAGAGGGTATGACGGCCCGGATCCAAGTCTTCAAGACGGAGATTCACGATTTCCGACACCCGGAGCCCTCCGCCGTAGGCAAGGAGAATCATGGCCCGATGCTTGAGACCGGCGGCCGCGTTGGCTATACGGAGGATTTCATCCCGGGACAGGACCACGGGCAGTCTTCGGTCACCCTTCGGCCGTCGGCGCAGGGTGAGGGGAAGCCCGAGGACGACGATGTAAAAGAACCGTACGGCGCTGATCGCAAGGTTAAGAGTCGCGGCAGCCGCCCCGCGCTCGGACTCGAGGTAGGCTAGATACGCGGTAAGGTCCGCATCCGTTCCCTGTATGGGGGCCTTCCCTAAACGGCGCAGGAAATCGTCGATATACCAGGAATAAGCCCGGACGGTTCGGGGCGAGTATTTTCGTGCGCGCATCGCGGATATCAGGGCGATCTTTCCGTTCCGATCCAGGCCGAAAGAAGGAGCCCGCGGGGCGGAAGCTGCTTCCGAGGCGGCCGGAACAGGATCCGTCGCGAAGGAAACCGGGAATACTTCGGTCGCTTCAGGAGCCGACCAGGACGGGGCCGCCGCGAAGGAAGCGGACGAGGTCTGGACCGACACGAGAGTCGGCGCCGTCCGGAGCATTCCCGGCCGAGTCTGCTCGCCTCGGGGGATTGCGGGCGGCTCCGTTTCCCCGTTCCACGGGGCAAACGCGGCCGGCAGGGGATCCTCGTCGCGGGCAAACCTCAAGTCCAGTCCGGGAACCCCGGCGTAGACGAGAGCCAGGAAGGCGGAAGGGATCCGCCAAAGGTTCTCCCGGACATGCAGGGCATTCGGAATGGATCCCAATTCGAGCCGGGCCGCCTGACCGTGCCGCACCTCGATGCCGACGGAACCGTCGGTCAGGGGGTATGCCACGGCCTGTACGCGGGATCCGACCGGGATTACTGCGCCCCTTGCGATCGGAGTAGACATGCCTATACTCCGCCGCGGGAAGGAGCGCTCGCTTGCGCCAATCCGCCGAATCGCTCGCTTTTCGGCCCGGCGGCGCGGGTCTCGGCCCGGCGGCGCGGGTCTCGGCCCGGCGGCGCGGGTCTCGGGCCGGTCGTGCCGTCCGGGCCCAAGGTCCCCGGAGGGCTGCGGAAATGGTGGAGGTGGTCAGTAACTTCCTAGGCTTCCATGTATCCTCGGGCCGGGAAGAAACCGCCCCTGCGCAGGGCCACCTCCGCGGCGGACAAGAGTCCTGAGGGCAAGAAAGCCCCCGAATGGGTGCGCGGAGCGGGCGCCCGATTCGCCCCGCCCCAGGCCAGGACGTGGTCGAGGGCCTTGTTCGCGTTGGAGAAGGGGTTCCCGAAGGGCAGAGCCGAGGCTTCCGCGAAGACCGACCGCACCACCTCGTCCAAGCGGCCCGAAATCTCCGCCGCGGCTGCCCGGTTCCCCGACCGAACCAGGCGGATCATCTCAGCCAAGGGGCCCGCAAGGGCGTTCGCGGAGGATAGCAGGAACCCGTCGTACTTACGCTCCGCCTCTCCGTCCTTTTCGGACAGCCAGGAGGCGAAGTCGCCCTCCGCGCCTCGGACAAAGACGACGCCCCGGCGCCGGATTCCCGAGCGTACGATTCGGTCGGAACCGCTCGTGTCCTTCATCATCCAGAGGTTGGGGTAGTCCTCGATCAGGCGATCCAGGACGGCCGGGGAGATCTCGTTCTTCGTGACCTGGGGGAGTTGATATATCGCCGTGGGCAAACCCAGATCCAGGATGCGCCTCAGGGCGTCCTCGATCGCCTCCTGGGTCAGATCCGCCCCGGAGGGTCCGCAGACCGTAAAGCCCGCCACCCGGGAGGCGGCCAGGGCGCGCTCCGCGTTGGCCGTTCCCGCCAGGGCCTTGAAAAGGTCCAGGCGGTCCAGGACCGCCCGGCGGGCTTCGACCGCGTCGGGATGGAGGGCTCCGACCAGAATGGAATACCCGAGGTCCCGGGAGACCTCGGCGTGGATCTCCAGGATCCTCCGTACCTCCCCGGGCGAGAGCTCCCAGCCGTCGCCCGTGGATCCCGGCACAAGGAGACAGGAAGCCCGGAGCGCCACGACGGCCATGTGGGCCCGGGTCCGCCGCACGTCCAGGGAACCCTCCGCGTCGTACTGCGTGATGGGGGGACAGAGCAAAGTCGGCACCCCGGCGGGAAAGAGCCGGGAGATCAGCGCAGCGCGGTCCAAAGCGGCGTCCGGCATGGCGGCCTCCTCGAGGGATTCGCCCTCGATTCTACTATGGCGAGGTCAAATCAGGAATCCTCGGGCTCGGCCGGTCGGTATCTAGCAGGGTGCTGACAAGCTTCGAGTTTGTCAGCACCCTGCTGGGCGCGCGAACCGGCCTTTCACCTCCATTCCTCGAGAAGAGCCCGTACGGAACGCCGCATCTCCAGGCTATAGGCTGCGGCGAACTTTCGGCTGTAGAGGGAAATCCCCGGGTTGTCGCCCGCCGGATCCCGCCGGGGCTCCGGCCAATCCTTGCCCGCGAACATCCGGTCATAATCCCCGGCAGTGAAGCCCCTGTATCGGTCCCGATGGACGACCAGATCCCGGGGCAGACGCGGAGGCTGAGGCCGTTCCTTCTGTCGATCCGTGGGCCAGCCCAGACAGAGCATCGTGATCGGGAAGGCGTAGGGCGGAAGCCCCAGGAGCTCCCGATGGATCTCCCCGTTCTCCAGGATATCCCCGATGTAGCAGGTACCCAGGCCCAGGGCCTCCGCGGCGGACGCGGCGGACTGGGCCGCGACCAATGCGTCGCAGACCGCAAGGAGCAGATCCGACTCCCGGGGGCGGAGGAAGGGCTCGCCCCGGGTCGCGCACCATTCCGGCACGCCGTGGTGCCGGAAATACCCCTGGAGCCGGGCCCAGTCCGCCAGAAAAACCAGCACCCAGGGAGCCCCGGCGATAAAGGGTTGGTGATCGCAGGTTTCCGACAGCCGCGCCTTAAGGCTCGGGTCCTCGATCTCCAGGATCGTGTAGAGGCACAGGTTTCCGGCTGTCGGAGCACGGAGAGCCGCGGTCAGTACGAGATCCCGGATATCCGGCGGCACGGGGCGGTCCTCGTACGCCCGGACGGATCGACGATTCAGGAAGGTGCGTTCGAAGGTCGTATCGGGTTCCATCCCACTACCTTCGCAGGGGTGGGGAGAAAAAGCAAGCGCCCCTTGGTAGGGGCGCCGGATGCACCTTGTGGTACGAAGCTTGTTAGAAACGTCGGACCGAAACGATCCCTCTTGACGGGCCGGGATAAGCTTCAAAAATCCGGGTTCGGGCTTTCCGCCCGATCCGGTTCTCAGCCCGCCGCGGTCGGGAGAATGCCCCCGGAGAAGTCGCTCTGTACGGTCAGGGTCCGCTTTCCCAGCTCGATGTTGAGCAGGAAGGCTCCCTGCTTTCCGTCTCCGACCAGGTCGATTTGCTGGAGGATTTCGGTGGCGTTCTTCTCCTCCTCCACCTGCTCGTCCACGTACCAACGCAGGAGGTTCTCCGTGGCGTAGTCCTTTTCCGCCAGGGCCAGCTCCAGGAGTTCCCGGATCGAGGCGGTCACGAAGTGCTCGTGCTCCAGGACGTGGGTGAACCATTCCTTGATCGTGGTCCCCTTGGTCTCGGGGGCGTCGATCTTGGCCAGCTCGGGCCGGGCTCCGTGGTCCAGCAGGTAGAAGTAGAACTTCATGGCGTGGAACATCTCCTCGTGGTACTGGACCATGAGCCAGGTCGCCACGCCCTGGTAGCCCGCCTCCGCGGCCTTGGCGGACATGGCCATATAAAGGTAGGCCGAGTACATCTCACGGTTGATCTGAAGGTTGATTCGATCGACGATCTTCTTGGATAGCATGTCTGTCTCCTTGTTTCCGTATATATCCGTGCTTGAATAAGATACTGGTCCCGGGATCCGGATTCAAGTTCAACCTGTCCGATTTTCCGAGCTTCCCTTGGAGTGGATCCCTAAATGAAGTACATTATAATCGGCGCCGCGCGGGAGACCGGCGCGCCCGGGAGCCGTACCCATACCAAGCGGTCCCGCCAAGGAGGCCCGACATGCCGAACAGAACCGTGGATCGATACTCGCCCGGCTTCGAAGTCCCCGCCGGTTTCGAAGAGCGCAGACAGCGGGTGATCGACGTCCTGACCCAGGCCTACGCCTCGGATCACATCACCGTGGAGGAATACGAGGCCCGGGCCGCCGCGGCCGCGGCCGCGAACCGCCCGGAAGAGCTGGAGGACCTTGTCTCGGACCTGCCCGCCCTCCGTCCCTCGGGGGAACCGCCCCGCAGCCCCCGAGGCTACGCCCCGGAGGATTCCTCAGCCCCCCGGCGGCCCTCCCCGCCTCCCCGCCCCGCTCCCTCCTCCTACCCGGCCTACGGTTCCGGGCAAGGCTCCGTATCCGTAGCCTGCGTGATGGGGGACCGGAGGATGACGGGGAACTGGCTGGACTCGGACCGGGTGAACAGCTTCACCCTGATGGGCAGCACCCGGCTGGACCTTCGGGACGCGGACCTCCCGGAGAGCGGGCCGATCCGCATCGAGGCCTTCGTCCTCATGGGGGAGACCGTGGTGATCGTGCCCCGGGACCTGCCGGTCCGACTCACCGCCATGCCCTTCATGGGAGAGGCCCGAGCACGCCGGGAAGTGGACCAGAACGTCCGGGGCGCCCGGCGTTGGGTGGAGGTCTCAGGGCTCGTGGTGATGGGATCGGTCTTGGTGAAGGCCGCGGACTGAGGGTCAGAGTTTATCGATCAGCATGGAGCACTTGCCCGAGGGTATGGGCAGGGTCTTCTTCTTCTTCCCCAGGACATTTATGGTGAAGTAATAAAGCTTTTCGCTCTCCATGTGGATTTCCCAGCCCCGGCCGCTCTTGTTGGAAAGGATGGTGACCATGTTCCGCTTTAAGGACATGTTCTCGATCCCCATGATCTCCAGGTTGGGGATGATCCAGTCCACGGTCTTCCGGGGCAAGGATATGGAAAGTCCTATGATGTTCTCGATCATGAGGGCGATGGTGGAGAGCCCCGCGTAGGCGAGGTGCTGTTGCCGGGGCCAACCCGACTTCTCGGGCCACACCGCTTTTCCCTCGTTCTGGGGTTGATAGGCCTCCCAGACGATAGGCCGGTGATCCCTTTCCCTCTCCGCGTTCGCGTGCATGGAGTCCAGGATGTAATAGAGGTGGCGGATGGAGCATTCCCGGGCCAGCTCCCAGTGGTTGTACTTCTCCAGGCCCTTGATGACCATGAAGGTGAAGGGCGGGAGCACGGAGCCCCGGAAACCCATGCCGCGCTTGTCGTAGTCGGGGCTGTCCGCGGACAGGGTCGGGAAGGGGTGCTCGGTTCCGAAGAGCCCGGGGTCCAAGAGGTGGGCGATCAGGCGTTCCGCCCGGTCCTCGTTCGGGATCTCCGCCAGGAGAGGCCAGTACCCGCCCAGGGTCTTCACCTTGACCTGGCGCTCCGCCTCGTCCAGGTCGTAGTAGAAGGAGTCCTCGGCGTCCCACATCATGGAGTTGATCCGGGTCTTCAGGGAGAAGTAGGCGCGCTTGTACTGGAAGCCGATGTCCTTGTCGTTGAGGATGTCCCCCATCGCGCTCATGTACAGGGCGTTGGCCGCCATGGCCGCGTTGAAGTCCGCGTGGTACACCGCGGAGCCCCGCGGGGAGTTCTCCATCCCCGTGGCGGACACCGGCACGGCGTACAGGCCGTTGGACCGCTTGAAGGTCCGCTCGATCCAGGCGAAATGCTTCTGCAGGACGGGCATGACGTCCTTGATGCGCTTCTTGTTGCCCGTCTTGTGGTACAGGTTGTACTCGGCCCAGGCGAACAGGGGCAGACCCAGTCCTCGGGGATTTTCCCGGGTCAACACCGGTTTCCCGGTGGCGATGTCGTACGCCGAGTGTATGGCTCCATCGGAATCCTGGAGAGCGTAGAGGGCGTCCAACCCGTTGGATGCCGGGAAAATGCGGTTGGAGTAGACCAGGAAGAAGGACGCGAATACCTGATCCATCTGCCGGATCAGCTTGTCCTCGGGGGTTTGGAAGAATTTTTCCTTCGGGAACCCCCTCGCGGGGTCCCCGGAAATCCAATAGTCCGCGATCCATGCCCAGGACCTGTCGTACACGTCGACAAAATCCTGGTCATAGAAGTGGACTCGAGGAAAATCCCGTTTATTCAAACGATCCGCTCCTGCATATTCCTTGAAAACGATGCGGAATACCACACCATTTTCTACTATTTTCATCCAAATGCAAAGTTAAATTCGTGATAGACTATAACTCCCTTAAACCCGTTTGTCAAACAATTTTCTCTATTCTCATTATACAAAAAAGCCGGATCGGAAGCATCAAATTCTTGCTTTTTCGCGAAAACGCAGTACCCTTATAGTAAGGATTCTTGGACATCGCCCGGGCCGAGAGCCCGGAGTGGCGATTATCATAGATCCGTGACCTACGGAGGCCGATATGGATACTCCCCCGGTCAACTATCCGCCGATCCCTCGGGATCGGCGCGCAAGGGTCTTTGTCCAGCTTGAGTGAACCGATTCGGGAATCCTTGATTCCCGGGGAGTTCGAAGCTCCCTATTAAATGCTTCTTTGGAAGCATGCGCCCCCGTTCGCGCGGGAGGCGGTCTACGGGCGCCCCGCCGGAAATGTATCGGCCGGGGCGCCTCTCGTTTTTCCGAGCCCGGTTATGGGGATCCTTCCCTCTTCCGCCGATAGGGTGAAGGATGATCCTCACATTCTTCGCCCAGGACCGTCGAGGTCGGCTTTCCTACTATACCCTCCACGACCGTCAGCCTTCGCTGGACGGCCTTCCCTCCCTGACCTCCGCTTGGAGGGTCGAAGGAGGCCGGGAACGGGAACGGCACTACTCCTTCGCGAACGAACGAGAGCGGGACCGGGCCCTTCGCAGGCTCTTCACCCGGGCGGTCCGCCGGGGCTATCGCCTGCTCTACTCCTTCGACCGGTCCGGGATCGGCCGCTTCGGGATCGGTCCCGATCTCGGCCCGGACCTCTTGCCCCGGACCGCCCCGAGCCGCGCGGCGTCGGATGCCTAGAAGGTCGATCCGGGCGTCCGGGGTTCCCGGGAATCTTCCCCGGTGTCCAGTCCCGGAGGCTGAAGCCTCTCCAGGGAAACAAGCTCCGCGGCCAGATCCCGGACCCGTTCCCGGAGCTTGAAGACGCAGTCCGTCTCCACGGCGACCCCCCGGACGATGTCCTCCGCCAGGGCCCGGCAGGTCGGAGCCCCGCAGGATCCGCAGTCCAAGCCCGGAAGACCCTCCGCGAGGATCTCCATCTCCTCCGCCATCACCAGGGCCCGAGCCACGTCCGGATCCAGCCTCAGGACCGAGCGGGCCGGCGGAGGGGCGGACCACCCGTAATCCGAAAATCCCTCCAGGCCGGGCTCGGGCCTTCCGGACGGGACGGGGGTTCGGGCTTCCCGGTTTCGAATCCGGGTCTTCGCGATGTAGGGGTTCTCCACGGTCAAGGGCCCTCCCACGCAGCCCGCGGGGCAGGCCATGGCCTCGATAAAGGCCACGTCCCGGATCTTACCGTTCTCCAGGGCCTCCAGGATCCCGATCACGTCGGAGATTCCGTCCACGGAGATGCTTCCCGGAATCCCCACGGCGTCGCTCTCCCCGTCCACCCGTGCCCAGGCTATGCCCCTGCATCCCGCCCGGGCCAGGGGCCGCTCCGGGGTACCGGAAAGCACGTTCCGTAAAGGCAGGTAGACGTCCCGGATGCCCAGGACTCCGTCCACCGCCGACCGTCCCGCGCCCTGGGGATGGCGGGCAGCGGTCACCTTGGCGGCGCAGGGGGAGATGAAGAAGACCCCCAGGCCCCGGCGGCCGGGATGGAGGATATCCTTTACGACCCGGGCCGCTATCTCCATGGGGGATGCCAGGGGAACCAGGCGTTCCAGGAGGCTGGGGAAGCGGATCTGGATCAGCTTGACCACCGCCGGGCAGGACGAGGAGATCCAGGGTCCCGGCCCCGCCTCGCGGATCCAGGCCGCCGTGGCCTCCGCCGCGAGCTCCGCGGCCCGGGCCGCCTCGAAGACCTCGTCAAAGCCCAAGGCCAAGAGTCCCGAGAGAATCCGATTCACCGAAAAACGCTCGTCGAATTGACCGTACAGGGAAGGCGCGGGTATCGCGACGCGGTACCGATACTCCTTGAGAAGGGACATAGGATCCGGGACCGCCAGTTTAGCCCCCGAGGGACAGACCCGGATGCACTGGCCGCAGTCCACGCAGCGCTCGTCCAGGATGCGCGCCTTCCCCTTGCGCACCCGGATGGCCTCGGTTGGACAGTGTTTCAGGCAGGTGGTGCAGCCTCGGCATTTGTCGGGGTCGAGGGTGACGGAATGGTAGACCGAGGGTCCGGTTTCGGTCATCGGGCGGCCTCCCCCGGGGAGGGGTCTTCGGCGGGCGCCGGGACCGGCCCGCCGGCCGCGGCGACGGTACTTCCCGAATC
>Ga0067045_1032328_pt1 | contig 10431 bp, 8 predicted proteins | sample TerdegcTABiofilm_FD_59184 | JGI IMG/M metagenome (GOLD analysis project Ga0067045, IMG submission 59184) | Combined Assembly of (Gp0054472, Gp0054536) Wastewater bioreactor microbial communities from Singapore -Terephthalate degrading... | reverse complement strand
TCCCTCGGCGCCCAGCAGGTTTTCGGCCGGAACCCGCATGTTGTCAAAGAATAACTCCGCCGTCGGCGTGCCTCTGACGCCCAACTTATGCTCTAAATTGCGGACAACCAAGCCTTCTCCATTTTCCACCACGAAACAAGACAATTTTTTTTGCCCGGTATTCTTATCTATTGTTTTGGCAAAAACCGTAAGAATATCGGCGATATTACCAAAGGAAATAAAACGTTTGGTGCCGTTGATTACGTATTCATTTCCATCCAGCACGGCGGTACTCTGAATGCCTCCCACGTCGGAACCGGCGTTAGGCTCGGTAAGGGCGTAGGCGCACAACTTTTCTCCGCTGGCCAGGCCGGGCAGAAACCGCTGCTTTTGTTCTTCCGTCCCGGCAAGGACAATAGCTGCCGAACCAAGGCACTGGCCACCCGGGATCATGGCCACGCTGGCGCTGACTTTGGCTATTTCCTCAACCGCGATCACCATGGGAAGCGCTTTGCCGCCGGTCCCGCCGTACTCCTCCGGAAAAGGCATGGCTAGTATCTCGTGCTCCGCCAGGGCTTCCTTGATGTCCCATGGGAACTCGTCTGTCTCGTCAATCTCAGCGGCCCGCGGCGCTATCTTTTCCTGCACCAGATCCCGCACCATTTCCTTTAAAAATAAGAGTTCCTTATCAAGTTCAAAGTTCAAGTCCTCACTCCTTAACCTATAATGCTTTCACCTACAAAAACCAGCTATTATTTTTAGGCTTTTTCAAAAGCGTAAAATACTCTCTCCTGAAGGTTGATTGCGCCTTTTTTACCTTCAACCGGCAACGGATCTACCGGATAGACAACCAGTTTTACTTCGTCGTCCTCCTTCAACTCACCCATTTTACAGTTCATCACCCGCGCGAAAACCGTCAATTGCCCGTCCAAATCAATAAGCGCGTGAATTAAGGGGGTTTCAAACCCTATCGGTACCCCCACCTCTTCTTCCGTTACAACCAGGACCCGGCCTTTAACTGGTAAATCGACCCACTCCAGGTTTTCAGATAAACACTCGGGACAAACCACCCTGGGTGGAAATGCCCGGGTACCACAATCACGGCAGCGGGTGGTAGTGAACCGTCCTTCCTTAAGGTTGTCGAAAAACGGGTGTATCCGGCTAAATTCCTTGCTTTGAAGCGGCCACATGTCCATCGTCGCAGAATATTTGCCATCAATAATACTCATTATTCCAAATCCCTCCCGTAAATTAATACCGTGTGCGCGGCAATGAAACCGCTCAGGTTATGGGTAAGACCGATCCTGGCTCCTTCCACCTGCCGTACCGCGTCACCCCTTAACTGTCGCATGATTTCAATCCCCTGGCGGATGCCCGTTGCCCCAAAGGGGTGACCGCAGGACAACAAACCACCGTCTGTATTAATCGGCACCTGCCCGCCGAAGTCGGATTTCCCCTCCTGGACAAAGAAGCCGCCTTCACCTTTTTCACAAAAACCGAGGTCTTCGCTTTCGATGATCTCTGAAATGGTAAAACAGTCGTGAGTCTGGGCGACATTAATGTCTTTAGGTGTCACGCCGGCTTTGGAGTAAGCCTGCTGGGCCGCGATTTTTAACGACTCCCAGGTCGTCCAGTTGGCCATATTGGCAGACATGTTATGCAGTGTAGCCTGTCCGGTACCTCTGATATAAACAAGCGGTTTATCGGTTAAATCTTTGGCTTTTTCCTCCGCCGCCAGAATAATTGCCGCGGCCCCGTCAGTAACAGGACAGCAATCAAAAAGTTTCATGGGGCGTACGATAGCCCTGGCGTTTAAAGCCTGCTCAAGCGTGATCTCTTCCTGGTATTGACCCTTTTTGTTATTCAGGCCGTTGCGGCGGTTCTTCACCGATACCATGGCAAGTTGTTCTTCGGTGGTACCGTATAGCTTCATATGTTGTTTAGCCACCATGGCAAAAGCCGGCGGCGGCAGGCCCAGACCCTGGGTGCCGTCCCAGTCATGGTCCACGGAAGCAAGTTCGCTGTAGTTAACTTCCCACCGCTGGGGGGTAAACAGCTTCTCGCCGCCGATGACCATCACCACGTCGGCCTTCCCGCTTCTAATCATCGCGTCCGCAAGGATAATGCCGCTGCTGCCAGTGGCGCACAGCAGTTCGACCCGGCAGCAAACATTAACGGGCTTTATGCCGAGGCTCTCAGCCACTAGCGGAGCCAGGTGGGTTTGAAAGGAACAGCGTTCTGTATAGGCTGAACCTACAATTAGCCCGTCAATATCCTTGTTCTTGATCGCCGGATTGTCCTCGAAAGCGGCTTTACCGGCCTCCTGGAACATGTCTCTCTCGCTGGCCTGGCGCATTCCCCATACTGACTGTCCACCAGCAATAACACAAACGTTTCTCATATGGTCTCCCCCAATCTTGACATTTTTTTTAAATTACTTACCGCCTAAAAACAGGCTTGCGTTTTTCCATGAACGCGCTGAATCCTTCCCGGCGGTCCTCCCCGGTAAATACCAGGACAAAATTTTTCGTCTCAAAATCCAGTGCTTCGGATAAGCTCATATTCAGCCCGGTATTCACTGAATTCTTCATTACACCTAACGCATGCGCGGACTTCGCCGCCAGCTTATCAGCCAGGGCCTTCGCCTCCCGCGCCAGTCCGGCCGCCGGTACCACCATGTTGACCAGGCCATATTGCCCGGCCAGATTGGCGTCGATCATTTCTCCCAGGAAGAGCAGTTCCTTCGCTCTGGTGGCTCCAAGCAAGCGAGGCAACCGCTGCGTAGCGCCCCCGCCCGGAATAATCCCCAGATTAATCTCCGGCAGGGCGAACTTGGCTGTTTCTGCCGCCAGCCGGAAATCGCAGGTCAGGGCCAGTTCACAGCCGCCACCAAGCGCAAGTCCGTTAACAGCAGCTATTGTCGGTTTACTCATATTCTCAACCAAACCGAAAGCGCGTCCGGCTGTCTTGCAGAAATGATAAACTTCCACTGGACTAAGGTCCTTCATTTCATTTATGTCAACTCCGGCAGCGAATGCTTTCTCTCCCGATCCGGTGATAACCACCACCCGAACGTCAGGGTCCGCGTCAAGTTCAGCCGCGGCTTGACCGAGTTCCTGAAAAAGCCGGGTGTTCAAAGCATTGACCGGTGGCCTGTTTAAAGATATGGTAGCTGTTCCTTCCTCAACTTTCAGGTCGATAGTCTCATACATAACCATTAACTCCTTCTTGATTTTTTGATTTAATAGTTATACCATCCCGCACCCGTCTTGCGGCCCAGCCGGCCGGCGCGGATCAGTTCCTTGAGGGGCAGAGGAGGATTCCAGCGCATATCTTTAAACTCGTCGCAGAAGTAATTGGCGACGTGATAACCGATATCAACCCCGGTAAAATCCTGTAATTCAAAAGGACCCATCGGGTAGTTCAAACCCATCTTGACCGCGATATCGATATCTTCCGGCGTTGCCACTCCTTCCTCAACTAACTTGATTGCTTCAATAAATTGCGCCATCATGACCCGGTTGACAATAAAACCCGGGGAATCTTTTTTAACCACAACCGGTGTTTTACCAAATTTAACGGTTACTTTATTAAGTGTCTCGACTGTATCATCATTTGTGTAATAACCTCTGATTATTTCAACTAATCTCATTATTGGCGCGGGGTTAAAGAAATGCAGGCCCGCCACCTGAGCCGGCCGCTTGGTGGAAGCCGCGATTTGCGTTATGGACATTGAAGACGTGTTTGTTGTTAACAAAGCTTCCGGCTTACAGACCTGGTCGAGCTGATAAAAGCTGTCTTTTTTAACCTGAAGATCTTCGATAACCGCCTCAACAACCATATCCACGTCGTTGAATTCATCGACACCGGTCGTCCGGGTAATCCTGCCAAGTACCGCATCCTTCTGTTCAGCAGTAATTTTGCCTTTCTCCACACTTTTATTTAAAAAGTTGCCCATCCAGCCAAGCGCCTTATCAACAAAGGTTAAATCAATATCACTTAACACGACGTCATACCCGGCCTGCGCCGCCACCAGGGCAATACCTCCGCCCATGGCGCCCGCTCCCAAAACTCCTATCTTTTTAATTTCCATGTTTACCATCCTTTCTTAGAAACATTAAAAGTTTTATTCCACTTTCAACATGCGTTTTAGAATTTTACCGGTGGAACTCTTGGGGATTTCATCAATAAAGTTAACAAACCGTGGTACTTTATAAGAAGCCATCCTCTGTTTGCAGAAGTCGATTAGCTCATCCTCAGTCATTTGCTCCCCTTGCCTCAAAACAACAAACGCCACCGGCACTTCGCCCCTGTCCGGATCTTTTTTGCCCAGTATCGCGCATTCTAAAATTTTGGGGTTCTGGTAAATGATGTCTTCCACCTCACGGGGATACACGTTGTAACCGCCGCACAAAATCAAGTCTTTCTTGCGGTCGACGATATAGAAATAACCGTCCTCATCGTAGTAACCAAGGTCGCCGGTACAGAAATAACCGTCTTTGAAAGCCTCTTCGGTGGCCTCGGGCATTTCCCAGTAGCCTTTGAAAATTCCGTTTCCTTTTACTAGAAGTTCACCGACTTCACCCGCCGGCAGTTCGTTGCCGTTTTCGTCCACTATCTTTATGGAATATCCCGGCGCAACCGGTCCGACTGAACCGATTTTACTATGCCCGAGCCTGTTGTAAGTCACCGTGGCACTGGTTTCTGTGGATCCGTAATACTCGCACAACCCCGGCCCGAAAGCGTCCTCAATTTTATTAAACAACTCCGGAGGCATTGAGTACCCCGCTGTTTGTTTAAAGCGCCATGCGCTGAGGTCATGTTTTTCCGGCGAGTAGGAGTTTAGCATAAAGATATACATAGTGGGCACACCGGCAAAGTGAGTAACTTTATAGCGGGAGAGCAGATCAAGCGCCTTTTCCGGGTTGAAGCGCGACATGCTGAGCACACTGGCCCCGACATACAACGGGCCTAACAGGGTCACGGTAATAAAAATATGGCAATAAGGAGTTGCCGTCATAAATATGTCCTGCTCACTAATTTGCGTGGCTATACCGTTTAGAGCGGCCTTAGTCACGAAGTTCTTGTGGGTAAGCATGACTCCCTTGGGCCGCCCGGTGGTCCCAGAGGTGTAAAGCATCGTGGCGGTATCATCTTCAGCACAGTCCACGGTATCCAGAACGTCTGAATTTTCCGAAATAAATGATTGAAAATCAATTGTCCCCTCCACCGGTTCTCCAAGAGTAATGATCTTTTCTACTGTCGGGACTTCACGCAGGATGTTTAAAATGTTTTGTTTGACTTCTTGCGAAGCGCCGACAACCAGCCTGGCCCGGGCATTACTTAGAATATAAGATATTTCGCCGGTTTTATAGAGGATATTAAACGGCAATGCCACAGCGCCGATTTTCATTGTACCGAAAAAGGCGATAAGCCATTCAGGACCGTTGGGCAAGTAAATACCTACCCTGTCGCCTTTCTGAATTCCCATTTTGATTAAGCCGTTGCCGAACCGGTTAATCAACTGGTTATACTCCGACCAGGTAAATTCACGACCGTCATCACCACAAATAATAGCTCTGCGTTTAGGGTAATATTTAGCATTCCTCGTTATAAAATCAACAATGTTCATCAGTTTTCCTCCTTTTTTCATTATTTTTTGACAAGCTATAACAAATAACACAAATAACTTAAACATTCTTTAATTAAGCTAGTTTAGGTAACTTTTTTACTTAAGCCTCCTTTCTATTAAGTTTTCAATTTTTTATATAATATATAACAATGCAAAATATATGCCTCTAATTAAACGCAAGATAATACTTAAAAGAAAACCAAAAACCCCTCTAATATCTCTATGAGATATATCGATTTAATTCATTGTTGAATTAATTTTTTTGACATATCTGAGAATTCAATATTAAAGGGTTTTATTTAATAGCGATGTTGAGTCATTATTGACTTATTTAAATCAGTTTTAACTCTTATCTTATCGATTAAGAGAGATAAACACCTTATAACAATATCTTGAAAAAAAATATGCAACAAGTCCGGCCTTGGCGTCTCAGGTGCTCGAAGCAACTCTTGCTTAAATGATATTTTGACTATGATGAACAGGTATAATTTTTGCAAATATATTTAATAGTAAAACAGTTAAAAATTTTTAGATAAAAGGAGGTGGTCGATCATTACTAACAAAAAAAACGTAACTGGCACTCAGGTAGCACTCAGGTAGGTTTATTACTCATTACTTTAAAAGGAGGAAAATTAAATGCGTGAAATTACCGGACACCGCCCCGGGCGAATTTTTTGCCTTGTCCTTGCCATTTCCATAATATGGTGGATCTTTATTGTGCCGTTTGTCGTTCAGAATAGCAACTATCTTTTCCTTGGCTGGATGCCCCTGGTAATACTTTTGTGGAATATCCAGACGATTATCTGGCTGGTAGCCTGCGCTATTTACACAAGCAAATATTGGCCATACCGTTAAATATTAATTAAGAAGAAAAGGGTGATTAAATTGCTTATCGCCATATTTATCCTTGGAATTTGCCTGGTGTTAATAAGTGCTTACGGATATAAACTATCATCAAAATCAGCTGTTGATTACATGATGGCGGGCCGCAGTATCGGCACTTTTGTTCTTTTCTTTTACGTGTATTTTGCTATTTCCAGCACCTGGACGTTTTACGGTTTTCCCGGCACCATGTATAACACCGGTCCCGGTTTCCACATGTTTTTCATTTTTATCTCCTTCGCTTTTCTATATATCTTTCTCGGACCAAGACTCTGGGCCGCCGGGAAAATGTATGGCTTGCTTTCACCGGTGCAGTATCTGGGTGAACGTTATGAATCCAAGTCTCTCCAATTATTGCTTGGCCTTTGTTTGTTCGGCTTCCTGTTTCCCTACCTGGGTATTCAGGCTATCGGTGTCGGGGCGGGACTTTCCGCGGCAACCGGAGTGCCATACTGGGTCGGCGCTGTATACATGGCAGTGCTGATGATATTAATTGTCTTAATCGGGGGCACCCGCGCTGTGGCATGGGTAAATGTGCTGCTGGGTTTATTATTCAGTTTTTGCTTTATCGTATTCTTATTCTGGGTTGCCTCAAACGCGGGCATTACCAGTTTAAGTGAAGCGGCAAGAAAAGTAGTAGAAATGAAACCCGGCCAGCTCAGCGTACCGGGACCTATAAATAAATGGGACCCCAAAAACCTGTTCGGCCTGGCCGTGGCGGGCATTACGGTTTTCGGCTGGCCTCATGTCATTATAGGAACCATGCAAGCCAAATCCATCACCGTTATGCGCAAGATGACTGTCGGCATGCTTGCCTTTTCCCTGATATTCTGTGGAGTAGCAGCCGTTTGGGGTCTGCACGTAACACCGCTGCTGGTACCCGGTCTGAAAGGATCGGCGGCGGATGCCGTGGTACAGATAGCTATATCGAAATACCTCCCGGCCTGGGCTTCGGCAATGACAGTCCTGGCAGTAGTTGCCGCGGCGGTCTCGACGGCAGCCACCCAGCTTGTGGTATCCGGTATACTAGCGTCCAGGGATATTGTAGGATATAAGAGTGCTGCCAGTGACAAACAATTAATAAGCTGGTCACGCATTGGAATGGTTGTGGCAGTTATCGTCAGCCTGTGGCTGGCTTTCGTCAGGCCGACCGAACTCGGCCTGATGTTAAGCAACATTGCCTCTCCGGGATTTGCCATGTGGGTTCCCGCCCTGGTAGGAGGCATTCTCTGGCCTCGGGGAACAAAACAAGGCGCCGCGGCAGGAACTCTTGTCGGAGTCGCTTGGCTTATAATCGGTAACTTTTTTTACAAACCAATATTATTGGGCTTCCACCCGATAACAATCCCTCTGATAGTAAACGTCTTCTTGTATATAGTTGTAAGCCTGGCAACCAGCCCCGTTTCACTGGATACGCGCAAAAAGTTCTTTGATGATATGGACGCATGGTTGTTGAAAACACAGACTGAACAACGTGAAGAAATCAAAGAAGCCCCCGCAGTGAATGTGGCAAATTAAATAATTTAGAAATAACCCCGGGGGGAAAGCCCGGGGTTTTATTATGAAAGGAGGATGTGTGTGTTCTCATCTTAATGATGCCTATTCGATAACTAGCAATCTGAACTGGTAAGTTTATATTTTTTAGCCATTCGCACAACTGTACTCTGACTGACTCCCAGAACCTTAGCCGCCTTGTAAGTGCTCTTATGCAATTTAAGGGCCTTGGCTACCAGATACCTCTCCAGTTCCTCAATGGCTTTCGTCAGATTCATCTGGTCCAATCTATATAAATTATTATTTTTTTCAAGACGGTACTTTTGAGGGAGGTTCTCCAAGGTTATTTGTTGGATGTCGGTGGTTACAACAAGCCTTTCAATCAAATTAATCAGTTCCCTGACATTTCCCGGCCAGTCGTACTTAATCAGGCAATCAAGCACCTCATCCGATAAACTCTTTTTAAGGTCGTATTTTTTGTTATAAACATCAAGAAAATGGAACAGCAAGGGGGCAATATCATCCCTGCGCTCCCGCAGGGATGGAATTCGGATGGGAATAACATTAATACGATAAAAAAGGTCCTCCCGAAAGAAGTTTTCTTTTATCATCGGCTCCAAGTCCCTGTTGGTCGCAGCCACTACCCGGACATCAACCTTAATCGTTTTTACCCCGCCGACCCTGGTAATTTCCTGCCCCTGCAGGACCCGTAAAAGCTTGACCTGTAATCCCATCGGGAGGTCACCTATTTCATCGAGGAAGATTGTGCCTTTGTTCGCCAACTCAAAATAGCCCGGTTTCCCAGATCTGCTGGCTCCTGTAAAAGCACCTGCTTCATAGCCAAAAAATTCACTCTCCATTAATTCCTGAGGAATCGCACCGCAATTTACTTTGATCATTGGATGTTTTCTTCTTTTCGGATTTAAGTTGTGGATCAAATTCGCGATTATTTCCTTGCCGACCCCCGACTCTCCTTGGATGAGAACAGGGCTTTCCACTATAGAAACCCTCGTGGCTAACTCAATGATTTTTTCCATCTCTTTGCTTTTGAAAATCACACAGTGCTCTTTGGTATATTTCTCTCTTAGATTTTCCAACTCAAACAGGTACTGGGCATTTAACTCCTGGGTTTGCCTAAGTTCCTCTTGAAGTTGCCTCAATTCGGTAACATCCCTGAAGTTGACCACCACTCTGATTACTTCATTATTATCGTTAAAGACCGGATTACCGATTGCCATTATTTCCTTTCCGTTAGTATATTTTTGCAAAATGGTTACCGGCTTACCCGTTTCCAACACTTTTAGCGCCACAGTCGGGTCAAAATAGTGACCTTCTTTCTTCACATTGTACAGGTTAATACCCAGGACTTTTTCAATTTTCAAACCGGTTACCCGTTCGAAAGCCTTATTTAAACGTGTTACTATACCATTTTTGTCGACTATACTAATACCATCGTAAGAATCTTGGAAAATAGAATTTAGCTCTTTAAATTCATTATTAATTACTTCTATTACACTCATGCCCTGTACTTTTTCTTTTGTTAAAATTTCTCGGGCAATCTTATTAACTCTTACTATCCGGCACAACCTGTCAACTGCTAAACTACCAATATTTAGCCCCTCATTTACTTTATTTAATCTATTTTCCATAACCATTTCATAACTTATATCATTGATCATAGTAAACTCTCCCATTTATTTACCCTCAACTTTTAAGAACAGGGGTACACATAAAATTTAACAAAAAATAGGTGTACCAACTATCGACAGGGTTTAAACAGGTTAGTGAAGAAAAGTTCTATTATAAATTTAATTATAACAAATTATTTTGAATTTATAAACTATATAATAAAATTGAAATTAACTAAATATTCAAAAAAATAAATAATATAATAAATCATCTAAATCCTTACTTCCCAATTTTATCGCTTATTTGATTAATAACCCGTTTAGAATCAACATCCGGAAAAAGTGCAGCAACTTCGTCAAATGACAGTTTTCTCATACTATCTGTATCTTCTGGTGACATATAGATGCAAGTATTATGCCAGGCTGAAAAAAAATATTTTCTCATACTATCTGTATCTTCTTGTGTCTTATAATATTCTTGTCTTATAATATTCTATTCTGTTTAAATCCACTTATTCTCGAGTAAACTTATCCCACCTCACATTAATAAAGTCAGACGGGAGGAGAGAACTAAAAGTTCCCCTCCTCACCATTAGATTCATCACAATAACGATCACATATCGCCAGCATAATACGAGACCGGATAGTCTATAAGAATAGAATCGCCGCTTCAACTACTTTCTTTAGAAACAATCTCCAGTATCTCAGCCAGGTCATATATTGTTACTGTATTGTCACGGCCCGCTTGTTTTACCTTGATCCCATCATTCAGCATGGTCATGCAGAAGGGGCAGGCAGTACACAATACGGTTGCTC
>Ga0067045_1032320_pt1 | contig 10437 bp, 10 predicted proteins | sample TerdegcTABiofilm_FD_59184 | JGI IMG/M metagenome (GOLD analysis project Ga0067045, IMG submission 59184) | Combined Assembly of (Gp0054472, Gp0054536) Wastewater bioreactor microbial communities from Singapore -Terephthalate degrading... | reverse complement strand
AAAATTTTGTCCCCTTTTTTTATCCCGGAAGCTTTTATTATAAAACTAACCTCTTCTTGAGTTCTTTTTTTAGGGATAAAATCGAAATTATAAAAATCTTTTTTAAAAAAAGACTTAAACCATTCTTTATTCGTTTTATTTCTATCCATTTTGAATAGTTATATTACCTTGAAAACACTTTTACTTTTTTAAACCTTGCGGGGCTTGAGGCGTGGCTCATTCTGAATATCTGAGTAGGCTGCCCTTTACCGCAGTTTGAAACCCCGTATAACTTCCAATATTTTTCGTTTGCTATCGCGTCGCAATTTCCCCAGAAAACCGGAGTTATTCCCTGATAAACCGGGTTTTTTACCATCTTCGTAATCTTTCCGTTTTCTATAAGCCAGCCTATCTCGCAACCGAATTGAAAATTCAACCTTTTCTGGTCTATGCTCCAGGATTTGTTGTTTTCCATTATTATCCCTTTTTTTGTGCTTTTTATAATATCCTCATACTCCCAATCCCCGGGCATTAAACTTAAATTGGTTATTCTTATTATGGGTATGCTTTTATACGAATCGGCTCTGTTTGATCCCATGCTTCTTTTATGGCCTATAGCCGAAGCAAACTCTCTGTTAGTCATATAGCCGCTCAGTATCCCGTTTTTTACTATATGCCATCTTTGAGCTCTGACTCCGTCGTCGTCGTATCCGCAAGTGGCAAGACCGCCCGGGAGCGTGGTATCCGCGACAAGATTAACTAATTCGCTTCCGTATCTTAATTTCCCCAATTTTTCCGTCGTCAGAAAGCTTGAGCCCGCGTAAGATTCTTCATAACCCAAAACTCTGTCTAATTCGCTGGCATGTCCCGTGGATTCGTGGATTTGAAGCGCCAACTGGTCTCCGTATATTATAAGATCCCTCTCGTCGCAAGGACAGTTTGCAGCGGTTAAAAGAGAAGCCGCCTCTTCCGCCACCCTTTCGGCGTTTTCAAGAAGCTTTAAACTTTCCACATACTCATAACCCATCGAAAGCATATAAGCATGCCCGCCGGGGTAAGATCTGGCCTGAACTTCTCTATCATTTATAGATGTAGCTGAATATCCCGCACCGGAGTAATAAAAAATTTGCTCTATATCCGAACCTTCCGTGGAAGCGTAATATTTATGAGTTTTTACAAAAGTCATTTTGGAGTTTGCTATCTTTACTTTTTTATTTTTCAAAAGGGTTTCGTTTATTTTTAAAAGCAAACCTATCTTGTTATCTATGCTCACATCGAAAGGGTCTATCAATACCGGAGTTTTCCATACGTCTTTATACGAAGGCTCGTAAGCAAGCTTAACTTTAGAGTTTCTTAACCTGGCGGAAGCTTTCGCTATATCCAGAGCTAAAAGAACCGTTTTTTCCAATTCCTTAATATTCATACTGTTGCTTGAAGCAAAACCCCAACCGCCGTTAGCCAAAATTCTTACTCCAAAACCCAGAGTCGTATCGTCTTTCAAATCGGTGATATCGAAGTTTTTTACGTTTATGTTTTGATATCTTTCGTCTATTATTCTTATGTCGCCGAAATCTATTTTTTTACTTTCCATTATCTCTATGGCTTTCTTTAAAAATTCTTTCATATTTATCTCCTTAAAACTCGGTCGAGGATGTAAAATTAAATTCCTTTATTTTAAAGGCCGGAGTAAAAATACCTCCGCCGTAATCCGAAAAAGCCTCTCTTTCAAGGCTGAGCTCTTCTATATTATTCATAGCTTCGACCATATTTTGAGTAAATCTTAAGTTCTTAACCGCCCTTTTAATTTTCCCGTTTTCTACAATATAAGTCCCGTTTCTGGTCATTCCTGTTATTTCCAATGTTTTGGGCTTTAACGGGTTTGTATAATGAAATTCCGTCACGAGTATCGCCCTCTCGGTATCTTTTATAATATCCTCTATGCTTTTCTCCCCCGACTCCACAGTCATCGCGGAAGGAACGGCCCCGAAACCGTTTGGCTCAAATAAAGAATGACCGGTATATTTGAGATTGCAAAGCATGGATGTTTTTTTATCAGTAACTACGTTTTTTAAAACTCCCTTATCTATAAGTATAACCCTTTCTCTGGGCTGTCCCTCAAGATCGAAAGGCATTATGCCCAAAGGAAAGTCGTAAGGATTTTCGGTTATTGTTAATTTTTCGCTAAAAATTTTTTTGCCGATATTTCCGCTTGCAAAACTTCTATTCTCGTAATAAGCCAAAGCGTTAAACCCCATATATCCGAAAAAAGGCAAAAATCCGCTTACCGCCAGAGGTTCCGCTATTACGGTATATTTCCCCGGCTTTATATCTATCGGGTTTTTAGCCATATCGGATTTCTTCAAAGCAATTTCGTTTACCCTGTCGTAATCTATATCGTCTTTGAAAGACGAGGCGGATGCTTTACCGTAAAAACCGTCTTTATTTACCGTGATATCGTAATCTATTTGAGTGGCCGAAAATTTTTGAAAAAGGCCGAATGAATTTGCTATTATAACCTCGCCCGAAGAATTATTTATGACTCCGTAAGCGTTTCTTTTGGTTTTTTTACAAAATTTAAGAAACCTGGAAATTTTTAAAACCCTTTCCTCGGGAGAAAGAGAATCCGTTTTTTCGTCGAAATATTTTTTGCTATCTATTTTTACGGAAGTTTTGGTAGGGAAAGGGATATTGGAATCTTTTTTTACGAACTTTAATTTTTCTTTCGCCGAGTTTATCGATTCCGTTACGGATTTATCGTCGAATTTGTTTAATACAAATTTTACCGCTTTCAAATCTTTTATAATCCTTACATAAGCGTACGTATCGGATGTGGATACGTTTTGCGAGACTTCGTTATCGCCGAATCTCGTAAGGCTGTTTTTATTGGAATTTAGTATTATATGGGTATCCAGACCCTTTGTGTGTTTTAATATTTTTTCGATTATATTATTCACGTATCCCCCTTTATATTTTTTTAATCGCGCTAAACGGCGGGGTTAGAATTGGAAACGTTTTGCTGGTTATTGTTGTTGCCGTTAACGGCGTTTTCTTTTTCTTTATGCTTTTTTTTATGTTTATCTTCTTTTAAATTTGCGCCGATATCAGGAGAGAGCTTTTTAAAATCCGAAATGTAATCTTTGCTTTCCACCCAAACTTTAAGCGATTCGTCGTCCTTGACTATGAACTTTTCTTCCATCTCCATATAAGAAATTCTGTTCTTCCTTATTTTCTCGACAATCTCGTCTTTTAAGTTTTCTTTAAGCAGATAAAAGTTTTCCAATATTTTCATATTCTCTCTCGTAAAACCCAAAAGATAAATGCCTTTATTTTTTGCCGGCCCCAAAACCATGTTTTTTTCGCCGATATTCGAAAAAGCGAAATTGATATCTTCTTCGGTTACAAAAGGGCATAAATGACTTACCCATAAAACCTTTTTAGCTCCGGTTTTAAAAGCAAGCTCCGAGTTTAAAATGAACGATTCGTAATAATTCTTTCCCGTAGTATCCAAAAAACCAGGCTCGTCAATGCTCATCCATCTTAAATCGTAAAATTTTTTGGTTTTTGAATATGCGATGAAAACTACTGAATTTTTATGAGAAGAAATTTTGGAATAGGTTTTAATGTAAAGGTCTCTGTTTATATTTATAGACCTTTCCACTCCGAAACTATTTTTCAATTCGTCGAACGTATTATTTACGTCTGGAGCGGCTACAAGGTATATTATCGCGTTTTCTCTGTTCATATCGTTACAAACCGCAAATTTAATATAATTAAATTATACAAATTTATGATAAACGAAAAAATATTGGTATTCGGCGGAAGTTTCGACCCGCCTCATAAATATCACGCTAATATACTTAAAAAAGCCGCAAAAACCGTAAAACCGAACAAAATAATTATAGTGCCGGCTTATATTTCTCCTTTTAAAAACGAACATTGCGCAGATTATGTTCACAGGAAAGAAATGCTAAAAATTATTATTAAAAAAAATAAGATAAAGGCTTACATAGACGATTTAGAATACAAAAGAGGCAAAAGAACATATACCTATCAACTGGCGAAATATTTAAAGCGCAAATACAAGAAATCCGAGCTTTATTTTCTTTTGGGAAGCGACTCTTACAACTCGCTTGAAAAATGGAAAAGATACGAAGAAATAAAAAGAACATTCAAATTCGCGGTGGCGATAAGGGAAGGGCATAAAATAAAAAAACCGATAATCGAAAACGCGATAATTCTTAAAGGAAGATTTAAAAATTTATCCTCCACCGAAATAAGAAACCGGCTTTTTTGCGGAGATTATTCTTTGATAGACAAAGAAATTAAAAAATATATTTTAAACAAAGGCCTTTATTTTTCAAATATAATCCGAGAAATAAAAAAATTGCAAACCCAAAAAAGATTCAAACACTCTCTATGCGTAACGAAATTGGCTTTGGAATTATCCCGGATATACAAATCGGATACGGCAAAAACCGCTCTGGCGTCTCTTCTTCACGACGCCACAAAGGATATGGAACTCGAAAAACAATTAGAGTTGATAAAAAAATCCGATATTAAAGTAAAAAAAATATCGAGCGTAATAAAAGATTTTCCGGAGATATTGCATCAATGGTCTGCCGCGGCATATTCCAAAACAAAATTTAATATAACCGACAAAGAAATACTATCCGCCGTCAAAAAACATACCACAGGAGAGAAAAACATGTCATTATTAGATAAAATAATATATGTCTCCGATATGGCGGCCGAGGACAGAAATTTTAAAGAAGCCGGCATAATAAAGGAGCTTGCTAAAAAAGATATAAATGAGGCTTACGAAAAAGCAAAAAAAATTAAAGAAAACTTTGTTAAGATGAAAAAACAAAAATTATATGAATGAAAAAAATCTAAGGATAATAAGCGTAGTCGCGGTCGTTTTAATAATATCTTTAAGTTTATATTTCATCAATCAGCCTTTGACAAATTTAACGATAAAAGAAAAACAAATAGATATCGTATGCTTATCTCCGGTGCAATCTTTAATATCCTACAGAAAAGACGGAAGCGTTATAATAAAAACCTCAAAAAAACCAAATAAAGATAAAAATATAAGCATAAGCGCAAAACAAAAGGCCATGGAAATATACTCAAACTTTTCCAAAGAAATAAAAAACGAAGTTTTTTATTTTGAAATTTCTCCTAAGGAATACGCAAAATACATAACCGACGCGATATTTGAGTGGAAGAAAAATCCGTTTATTCTTCCCAAATTGATAAAGACATTATCTCATATAAAAACGAATCTTTCTTTCGGCGATAGACTTACTGCCATATCCTTGCTTTTGAGAACAAATCCTTCGCATATAATACTCATAAACTCGGAAGAAAATCCCGAACCGGCCGTAAAAAATTCCAATCTACAAATAACGGTAGAGCTTATAAACTCCAAATCCGACAAAACTACGATTAAAAAAGTGATTGAAAAACTAAAAAAAGAAAAAATCGACATAATAGACCAGAAAAACTCAAACTCATACTCTCAAACTATGTTAATAACAAATACCCTGGATAACTACGAAAAAGCCATAAAAATAATGGAAATACTGGGAATAAAAAACAAGGAAATATATATAGAAAAAAACTTTATGTTGGGAGACGTAAAAATAATAATATCCAAAGATTACAAGGGGGAATAATGGAATTGATGACAATATTCAAAACGGCTCTTGATATGGGGGCAAGCGACATACACATAACTCCCGGCAAACCGCCGATGATGAGACTGAAAGGCGATATGGTTCCGATAACAAACGATCTTGTATTGACCGCGGAACAAACAAAAGCGATAATATACGGTCTTTTGTCGGACTCTCAAAAAGCGAAGTTTGAAGAAAATTGGGAATTAGATTGCTCTTTTGCCATTAAAGGGCTTTCGAGATTCAGGCTTAACGTCTTCATATCCAAAAACGGGGTCGAAGCGGTGGCGAGAATAATACCGTCCAAAATACCCAGGCCTGAGGATATAGGACTTAGCAAAGAGATAACGGAGATAGTCGACGCGCCCAAAGGACTTGTTCTTGTAACCGGCCCGACCGGTTCGGGAAAATCCACGACACTCGCATGTCTTATAAATCTTATAAACGAAAAATACAAAAGCCACATAATAACGATAGAAGATCCGATCGAGTTTACTTATGAAAGCAAAAGCTCGGTGATAAGACAAAGAGAGGTCGGTCAGCACACGAAGAGTTTCGCAAACGCTTTAAAATCCGCGCTTAGAGAAGATCCGGACGTCCTTTTGGTCGGAGAAATGAGAGACTTGGAAACCATACAATTAACTCTAACCTCCGCCGAAACCGGACATTTGACTTTTGCGACTCTTCATACCCAGGACGCGGCTACCACCGTAGATAGAATAATAGACGTTTTCCCCCCTCACCAGCAGGAACAGATAAGGATACAATTGGCTTCTTCTTTAAGAGCGGTGGTATCCCAAATACTTCTGCCCAGAAAAGACGGCAAAGGTCTTGTGGCGGCGAGAGAAGTTATGATAATGACGCCCGCGATAAGCAACATAATAAGGGAAGGAAAAACTCATCTTATATACGGTGCCATAGAAACCGGAGCAAAGTTCGGAATGATACCGATGGACAGAGCGCTTGCCATGCTCGTTAAAAACAATATAGTGGACTTAAACGAGGCCATGGCGAAAGCCACGGACAAAGAAAGCTTTAAAAGATTTTTAGCCGGCGGGGTTGGCGCTTAGTAAAAGCGAAACGGAGGGAAGATGTCATACATATACGATTTGATAAAAGACGCCAAAATAAAAGACTTATTTTCGGAAAAAACATATAAAGAAGGGGATATAATATTCGACGAAGGAGAAGAGTCCGATTCTTTGTATATAATAGATAAGGGCGACGTAATTATAGAAAAAGCCATAAACAAAGAAAAAACGGAATTTAAAGATATAGCCATAATATCCGAAGGGAATTTTCTGGGCGAGATAGCAATGTTTGAAAAAACCAGAAGAACCGCAAGAGCCAGAGCCCTGACCGACATAAAGGTTTACGAAATCAAAAGAGAAAATTTTTTCGAAATAATAAAAAAAGACGAGGAAATAGCCGTAAAAATATTTTCTACGATAATAAAAACTTTATCTCTCCGATTGGCTCATACATCCAAAGAACTTACGCTTCTCTACGACATATCCAAACACTTATCCGAGGAATACAACGACGAAAAAGAATTTTTATCTTCGTTAATAGACGAAATATCGATGTATTTCCCGGACTGGGGAATAGAAGGATATTTTTACAACCAATTTAACCGGGAGTTTGAAAAAATAAAAGAATTGAACAAGAACTATAATTTCGATTTAAAAATATCGGATTATAAAGATCCTTTATGGCTCGACGATAACAAATACCTGATGCAGGTAAAAGTAAAACAATCTCTTATGGCGAGCATTTTATTCGCTTCGCCCAAAAGGCTTACTAGAAACGAAATAAACGATTTCACTACAATATTTAATACAATATATTTTATAGCCTCTAACGGGATAGAAAAAACATCCCGTAATAAAGAGGATTTTCTTTTAAAGAAACTAAAACAGAAAAAAACAGGAATATAAAAGGAAAAAAAATGAAAGACAAAAAATATTACTCCAAATTGGCGGTGGAAGCCGCAAGAACGGCGGACGCAAAAAAAGCCGAAAACATAACGATATACGATGTGGAATCAAAAACCGGTTTATATTATTACTCGTTAATAATGAACGCGCTGTCTTCTCCGCATTTAAAAGCCATAGAAGAAGAAATCGTTACTAAATTTAAAAGAGAAAATAACGAATATCTTTTGCATAGAGACGGGATTTTGTCTCAAAACTGGAAAGCCTTAGATTACGGAGGGTTGGTAATTCACATATTCGATTCAAATACCAGAGATTTCTACGCCCTGGATAAAATATATTCGGATTGCAAAAAAATAAAATGGGAAAAGAAGCAAATCAAAAAAGAACCGAAAAAAACAAAAACTAAAACTCCAAAAATAAAGAGGAAGAAAAGCTCCAAATGACTCCCTTCGAGATAGAATCTAAAATAAAAGAACTGCTTAGAAAATATTTTTCAAACGACGCGGAACTTTTTTCTTTAACTCAGCCGCCCGCCCACATAGAAGCGGACGCTTCAACCAATTTCGCAATAATAATATCCAAGAAAAATAAGTTAAAAATAGAAGAGGTTTATTCGAAAATATCTAACATTCTTTCGGAACAAGGATTTAAAACCGAAGCGGCAAGCGGATTTATAAACATTTTCTTTCCCTCTAAAATATACCGGGATTACATAAACAAAATTATTTCCGGGGAAAAAATCTTTGTAAAAGATTACAATAAAAACAAAAAAACCATACTGGAATTCGTATCCGCAAATCCTACCGGGCCTCTTCATTTGGCTTCGGCAAGCGCCGCTTCGATGGGAGATTCATTATCCAACATAATGAAAGAATTGGGTTATCCGGTTTTTAAAGAATATTACGTAAACAACGTCGGAAATCAAATAGAAATGTTAGGGAAATCGCTTATGGCAAGATACTTGGGACAGGAGGTGCCGGAAGAAGGATATCATGGGGATTATCTTGTAGAGATAGCGAAAAAACTTCCATTTGAGGCTAAAGAGTGGGCCGATAAAAACGAAATTTTAAAGTTTTCTCAATTCGCCGTAAATGAAATCATAAAAACTCAAAAAGAAGATATGGAATTATTCGGAGTGGATTTTGACAACTGGTTTTACGAATCCGAGCTGCACGAAAAGAACCTTCCCAATCTTGTTTTGGAAAAACTGATCGAAAAAAAAGCCGTGGAAGAAAAAGACGGAGCTAAATGGTTAAAAATGGAAAACTCGGAAGATAAAGAAAGGGTTTTGGTAAAATCAAACGGACTTAAAACATATTTTTTAAACGACCTGGCATATCACCTTACAAAATACGAAAGAGGATTCGACTGGATAATAGACATATGGGGAGCCGACCACCACGGGTATATACCGAGAATGAAGGCCGGAATTAAAATGTTAGGGTTGGACGAAAAAAAATTTACAGTTTTAATACATCAACTCGTCTCCATTAAAAAAGGAGACGAAATATTAAAAATGTCAAAAAGAGCCGGAACCTTTTACACTCTGAGGCGGTTGGTGGAGGAAACATCCAAAGACGCCGTAAGATTCTTCTTTACCACCAGAAGCCCAAACACTCATCTCGTATTCGACATAGAACTTGCGAAAAAACAATCTAACGAAAATCCTCTTTATTACGTCCAGTACGCTCACGCGAGAATTTGCTCGATAATGGAAAACTCAAAAAACAAAAATTTTAATCCGGAGGATATAAACTCTTTCGGAAATTACGAACCGACCAGGGACGACAAAAAAGTAATCAAAAAGATATTCTGGTTTGAAAAAATTTTAAACCAGTGCGTAAAAGACCTCTCTCCTCATCATATTACCACTTATCTTATTGAACTTGCCGGAGAGTTTCATTCATATTACGAAAGAAACAAAATAATAGACGAAACCAACGAAAACTCCACAAGAGCCAGACTCTTTATATTAAAAGGAATCAAATCAAGCATAAAGAAAGGGCTGGAACTCATAGGGGTTTCGGCGCCGGAAAGGATGTAAAACTTTATTTATCCGATTGAATGGAAATTAAAAAAAAGATATCCGACAATCTATTCAAATAAACGGCGAGAGATTTCTTTTTAATCCTCCATGCGATTATTTCGACTATTCTTATTTTGGCTCTTATAAGATTCAATAAAACCGAAACTTCGTTTTTGTTAAACAAAACGAAGTTTTTGATATTTGTTTTTTTCCTTCTATTTATTTCAAATTCAATGTTTTTTATAGCGTCCTTAAGCTCCTTCTCCCCCACAAAACCCGCGACATTTCCCATAGCCGTCATATTATAGTTTTGAATTTTAGATATTAACTTTAAAAGTTTTTTCTTTTTTAAAGAAACTTGAGACAATAAAGCGTTTATCTCGTCGATTAACGCAAGGGCCAAAACATCCAGCGAATCTTTTCTGACTCTTTTGGCGTAAAAATCGGTAAGTCCAAAATCTCCCCCTCCCATCTTCGGCTTAAAACTCATAAATATCCCCCGAGCATCGCCGTGTTTTCTTTAAACATAATAATAAGCCTTTGTCTTGCTCTCGAGGCTCCTTTATATAACTCGGTTTGCAAATCTCTAACGGTATTATCCGCGTCTATGAGTATAACGGCTTTAGAATCAAGTCCCATAAAATCTTCGAGTAAAGAATACGACAAACCGTCCTCAAATCCTCTGGAATATTCCTTTAAAGACCTCGCCCATTTTTTTCTTGAAATGACCGGAAACAACGCCGATTCTTTAATATCCTTTTTAAGACTGAGTATTTTTATATCTCGATTTAAGAAATTTTCTTTATTTAAAAGAGAA